>Ga0209201_1001877_pt1 | contig 22404 bp, 19 predicted proteins | sample AD_UKC055_MetaG_FD_184411 | JGI IMG/M metagenome (GOLD analysis project Ga0209201, IMG submission 184411) | Active sludge microbial communities of municipal wastewater-treating anaerobic digesters from USA - AD_UKC055_MetaG (SPAdes) (version 2) | ecosystem: Engineered > Bioreactor > Anaerobic >...
AGAGTACGGCTCAAAAGTTATGGATTTTTATAAAAAATTCAACTGTGAAGAAATTAAAATATTCAGTTTTGAGAAGGCACTCATCGACTCTCAAAAAAAAATGAACGATAAAGTATTTTATAGTCTACTCGGTTCAGAATAAGTTTCTCAATAAAAGAAAATACTTTTATTTGATTTTTTTAAGTTCATCTTCCGCTGTCTTCTTTGCTTCTTCTCCCTGTTTCCTCCACTCCGGATGAGGCTGCATCGAAATTACTTTATTGAACATCTCACGAGCAAGTTCTTTCTTGTTTATCTTTAAGTAAAGCATTCCAAGCTCAAGATATGCGTTTACATATAAAGGCTCTTTTTCAATGGCTTTTTTGAAATTTTCTTCAGATTTTTTCATGTCATTCATTGGCCAGGGTACATCTCTGTATCTCATTCCAAGAGCCACATATCCAAGGTAATTTGAAGGATTGAGCTCTATCGATTTTTTGATGTTGGCATCAAAATCACCCAGCATGAAAAGACTGGATACAATTCCCTTAAACTGAGCCAATCGACCATATGCTGCGCCAAGCGTATAATAAAGATACCAATTATCTTTATTCTCTTTTATTATTTTTTTACCATATTCCACAGCCTGCTGATAAAATTTTTCTCTTTCCTTTTCATCCTTCACCGCCCAGTTGGCATACTCAGTAACAGCATTTATATAGAGTGCCGTAAGAGATGCGTTGGAAGTATCTTCCTGTAATAAAGCTATAACCTCTTTCATAGCCTGAGCATCCTGCATACTGTTTGCAGCAATAAATCTTGAATAGTACTCGGAAAAATTTCCGGCTGCTGCCCATACTGATAAAAAAAGAACAAACATAATAACTAACACTCTTTTCATAGTATAACCTCCTGTCCCTCCCTAGATTTTTTTTACACATATTATAATTATACCTTGAATCTTCAATTTTATCTTTATTCAATACCTACTCTGTAGATAATAAAGAATATTTTTTCTTTTTGATATCGCACTCCACTTTTAACAACACTTTTAGCTCTTTTTATCTCTTAGCTTTATTGGATTTTTCATAAAAATATGATAATATATATTTGATAGTTATTCAAGGAGGGAATTTTGTGGAAAATATTAAAAAGATTCCAAAAGATATTCTCATTATCTCTGCATTATTTTTGTTGTTACCTTTTATTGTCATTCCGCAGTGGGTCTACGAATACTCAACTCAGAAACATTTTATTTTTGCTTTATTCTTTACGGTAATGGCTGTTTTTTATCTCTTTTCAAAGAAAAAGGAAAACACCTTGAGTATGGGATGGCCGCATAAATTTCTATTACTTTTCGGAATATCGGTTCTGGTTTCTCTTGTATCTTCCTTCATAACAAACAGACAGTACTTTACATGGTCTCTGGAAAATGCTGCGTATACAGTTCTTGTTATATCTGTCTGCTTCATAATAACTAATAGGTTCGGTAAAGATATGAGCTTCATTGAAATGGGTCTGCTTTTTTTTATGATAGGCGGTACTATAATCGCTTTTGATGGACTTCTCAACAAATTTACAGGCTATGATCTTTTTTTCGGAAAGTATGGAGATCCAAACGAACGTCTGACTCTGCGTACAACCATAGGTAATCCGAACTTTGTTTCTGACTATCTTGCCCAACTATTACCTATTTCTGTATACTTCATTCTGAAAAAAGATTCCAGTAAGCTTTTGAAAGTATATAATTTTATTAACATATTCCTTTTTTACTGGGTAATTCTTCTTACTCAGACACGATCTATATTTTTAGGTTTCTTTGTAGGATTGGTATTTGCTTTTGTCTGCTTAATCATTAATTTAAGACATACAGAAGATAAAAAATATTTTACTTCAAAAAACTTTCTTTTAAAAACTTTTTCAATTATTGCTATACTGGTTTTCCTTTTTGCTATGTTTAGCATGCCGACCTTTTTTAACAAAGAAGGAGAGATAATACCTTCGAACAGGTTCAATGCTGCTTCAACCGTTTCTTCCTGGGACGAAAGAAGCCTTTCATGGCTTGCCTCCGTAGAACAGTTCCTTGACAGGGACAATCCACAGAACCTTTTTATCGGAGGAGGCATAGGTACATATCAGATATATGCAGTAAAGTATATGAGTATAGTACAGAATAAAAATCCCGAAAGATTCCTCTACGCATGGAATAACTTCAAAAGAACCCACAACGACTATCTTCAGGTGTTGGGTGAAACCGGTCTTTTCGGATTTATAAGCATTATTGGATTACTAATATCCTTATTGTTAATGTATTTCAGATCACTCACAAAACTTAGAGATACAAACAAGCTTCTTCTTATGTGTATGTTCGGATGGACGGCAGTTATAATAGCCCTTCATTCCTTTACCGAATTCCCGCTTCATCTGCAGCCTAATCTGGCTCTGTCTTTGTTTATACTTTCGGCTGCCGTTTCGCCTCAGTTCATGAGTTTAAAAACTTACAAAATCAAAAAAATAAATGTTCTGTTATCAATTGTTATACTTTTTGGCATAGTATCGGTTATCTTTAAAATAAATTCGAATCTCTCAGAGATTCTTTTCAAATACGGAAATACCGAATACGCCAAGCTTGATTATTATTATGATGCCGCTCAAAATAAAATTCCCCAGGCTATAGAAGAGGTTAATACCAATATTTCACAGTTAAAAAAGAAGTTACAGAGTTCAGTGCCAGGTTCGTCTGATTTCATAAAGACTTCGAATGAACTTAAAACAGCCCAGGCGCAGGTAGAAAAACTTGAAGCCATGAAGTCTGAGTATCTTAAAAATTCTTATGATGCTTATAGCTCAGCCATCGATTATTTTAATAAATCGCTGGATTTTAACCCTAATTTTGGAAAATCCGCATTTTATCTGGCTCAGATGCTTACAAAGTCTCCTTTCAGATACCAGGATCTTACCTATGATACGCTCAATACTGCTTTTGAACTTTCAACACGTGAGTATAAGCATCTGGTTCCTTATTTTAAAGGAAATGTATCTCTTATGCCGTTTTCAACTTCAAATATCAGAAGTACTGTAAAGGATCTCTACGGAAAATCAGACTCGCAGGAGTATAAGGTAATTCTTGTATCCATACAAAGCATTTATGATGAGATAGATATGCTTAAAACTGCTTTTATATCGTTCAACGAGAAAAACTCGTATAAGCTTATACCTAAGCTATATTTTGAAGTGATCCGCCGTTATGAGCTTCTCAAAGGCTACTGTGACCAGAGTACTACGGAAATAATAGAAAATATGGAAAAAGCAGATCTGAATGAGTTTATGCATTGGTATGATAAAGCCATAGAAATCCTTCCCGGAGGATGGAACAGATTCCCCGAATGGGAACAGACCTACAGTGAGTATCTTTACTTTCTTACCCATATGACAGGCATATTTCCAGAGGAAGCTATTATGTCTAAAATTCTTGAGGTAATTGAAAAGGATGGAAAAGCCAACTACTACATGGCAAAAAAGGTTAGAGGTATACCGGATAGTTCTCTGACTGTCCTTGAAGAATTTTTAACTTCAATTCAGAATTCAGAGAATAAAAGTTCATTTATAGATGGTATAATATCCAATTACGGTCAGGTATACGATTTCTATAAACGAGCAATGGAAAATGGCGATTCCAAGTATCTCTCATATAAAGACAGAGTTGATTCGTTTTTATCAACTTATGAGTTTTTTCTCAGGAGAAAGTAAAAATTTATAAGGTTCTTTCGTTCTTGCTTGTGGTTTCTTTGGGACTTTTTATTATAACTTCCTACGTATATTATAAAATTACCTCTTTTGAAACAGGGGAAAACGATTCTTTGCTTGAGTTTTATACTTACCAGAACAATATAGCCGATGTTTCAAAGTATCTTAAAGCAGGAGTTCTTGAGCAGATTATAATAAATGATCTGATAATTAAACTTGAAAACGGGAGTATTATTATTCAAAGGAGGTAAGAGATGAAGAGGACGGCTATTATTGTCGACAGCGGATGTGACCCGAGTCCGGTTTTTATTGAAAAGTACAAATTGAATTTTATGGGAATGAAAATAGTCATTGACGAAAAAGATTATACAGACGGTGAAGATATTAAAAAAGATGACTTTTATAAAATAATAACCAAAGCCAAAGAATTTCACACCGCACATCCTTCGGTCGGCTACGTTGTAAAGAAGTATGAAGATATTGTCGCTCAGAAATACGATGAAATAATAGATATACACTTTTCTTCAAAAATGTCCGGTCTTATAAATACATGTCTGCTGGCAAAAAATATGGTTCCTGCAGCAAATGTAAAGATTATTGATACCGAGTCCGTTTCTATTGAGTCCTATTTAATTGCTGAAAAGGTCGTAGAGCTCATAAGAGAAAAGGGCTGGTCTTATGAACAGGTCATGGAGGTTCTTCCCGAAATAAAAGCTTCGGCTTTCATGCAGTTTAACGTTACAACACTGAATTATCTTGTGAAAAACGGACGTATAGGAAAGGCTGCCGGACTTGCAGGAACTCTACTCAATATCAAGCCTATTCTTGGTGTCAATGACGGTTACATTGCTCCTATAGACAAAGTAAGAGGCATGTCAAAGGTTTATTCGGTTATAGTAGAAAACGCTATAAACTTTCTTAAAGACAGGCCATATAACAGCAAAGTCTTTATAACTTACGGTGGAGAAAATAATATAGAGCATATGAAGGAAACATACAACCTATTTCTTGAAAAGCAGAAAGAGATTAATCTTCCTTCCCACAGACTTATTGAAAGCAGAATATCGCCCACAATAATATGCCACAGCGGACCGGAAGTATTCGGTTTTGCCGTATACGGTGAAAAGGAGCCTATAGGGTTATAAGCATGAATGAAGAAACATTACTGAATTCATTTGAAGAAGTGCTGATTTTAAAAGAGAAGAATCTGAAAAAGTGGGAAGATATATTTCCCACTTTTTATTCATTGGTCAGAACAGGTATTTCTCAATTATCTTCAAATATAGATTTCATGAAGGATCTAAAATCAGTCATGGAATATGCTAAACCATTGGCTGAGCTTCCAGCTGAAAGAAAAGCTAAAAGGTTTTCTTCATTAAAGGAAGTTGTTTCGGAGATGAAAGAAAAGTATCTTATCGACAATACTATACAGCCTCCTGAGAAAAGCCTTTCCTTATATACTGACGTTAAATTCCTCAAAGGAGTAGGAGAGAAACGGGCAGGTCTGCTGAACAGCCTTGAGATAAGAAATATATACGACCTTTTTTATTTTGTTCCGCGTGAGTATGAAGACAGGCGTAATGTAAAAACAATCTTCAACTGTTCAAACAATGAGCCATGCGTTATAGTAGCCAAAGTTCTTCAACTGGAAGAGTCCAAGGTTAACAACAGTCTAAAAATACTTAACGTTGTCGTTTCTGATGACACAGGCATTCTTACTGTTTCTTTTTTTAATCAGGAGTATCTCAAGACCATGATGACACAAGATTCATGGATTGCTTTTTTTGGTAAGACAGAGGAGTTCTATGGCCGTAAAATAATGAAATCTCCTGATTTTCATATTCTGGCTGATAAGAACTCTTATATAAAAATGATTCATCCGGTATATCCATTAACCAAGGGACTTTCACAGCAGATAGTCAAAAATATTCTTACGGAGGCTTTAAAGTACCTTTCTTTATGTGAAGAGTTCATACCAGAAAATATAATTGAAAAATACAGTATTTTACCTATTACTACCAGAATAAAAGGAGTTCACTTCCCTAAAACTTTTTACCATAGAGATAGAGCTCTTTTCTCGATGAAGGTTCAGGAAGCTGTTACTTTTGAAACAGCCGTTCTTTTATCCAAAAACAACGCCAAAACAGGTTTTACCGGAACCGCAAAAAAATTTTCGGGAGACCTTAGTGAAAGATTTGTAAAATCGCTTCCATTTTCTCTTACATCAGCACAAAAAAAAGCATACTCCGATATACAAAATGATCTCAGAGATAAGCTTCCAATGAACAGACTACTTCAGGGAGATGTAGGCTCAGGAAAAACTGTAGTAGCTCAAATGGCCATGCTTGATACAGTACAAGCCGGTTTTCAGGTGGCGATGATGGTTCCCACATCAGTTCTGGCGCGTCAGCACTATGCCAAGCTTACAGAAGAGTTCAGCGGCTTAGACGTAAACGTTTCACTTTTGCTAGGAGATACAAGAGACAGCGAAAAAAATGATCTAAAGAAAAAAATTGAAACCGGTCAAGTTGATATACTTATCGGAACACATGCACTCATTCAGGAAAATGTATTGTTTAAAAATCTTGGGTTAGCTGTAATTGATGAACAACATCGTTTTGGTGTAAATCAACGCTTATGCCTTATAAACAAAGGCATATCGCCAGATTTTCTGGTTATGACAGCAACGCCGATTCCAAGAACTCTTGCACTTACTGTTTATGGAGAACTTGACATAAGTACAATAGATCAAATGCCAAAAGGCCGCAAAAATGTAATTACAAGAACTATTGACGATTCAAAGCGCAAAGAAATGTACTCTTTTGTACGGGAAGAACTTAACAATAATAATAAAGCTTTTTTTGTCTACCCCTTGATTGAAGAGTCAGAAAAAGTTGATCTAAAATCAGCGCAGGAGATGTACTCATCAGAATTGAAAAACGAATTTTCTGATTACGGCGTTGGAATAATCCATGGAAAAATGTCATCCTCTGAAAAAAACGAAATAATGGAAAATTTTTCCAAAGGAAGTATAAACGTACTGGTAAGCACTACGGTAATTGAAGTCGGTATAGATATCCCACAGGCAACCGTTATGGTTGTTGAACACGCAGAGAGATTCGGCTTATCACAACTTCATCAATTGCGCGGAAGAGTGGGCAGAAGCAGTCGTCAATCCTATTGTTTTTTAATCATATCAGACAACACCGGGGATGAGACTAAACAAAAAATAATTGAGTTTGCTTCTACTACCGACGGTTTCAAAGTTGCTGATATGGATCTGGCGTGGAGAGGTCCTGGAAAGTTCTTTGATATTCAGCAGCACGGAATAGATGAATTTAAGTTTATTGATCTTTCACAGGATATCTTGCTTATATCTTCCATAAGAAACGATATATCGTGCTTACTATCCGATGATCCCGATATGAAGAAATATCCAAACTTAAGAAAAGAGGTTTATGCAAAGTACGGAAAGAAATTAAAACTAATAAAAGCAATATGAGGTGATTCTTTTGGCTCTTAAAATAGAAACAGGATCTCTCAGGGGTAAAAGTTTTTCCCCTGTGGATGACAAACGTACCAGATATACTACAGGACAGCTCAGAATGTCTATTATGAATATGTTTGATTTCAGCAGCGCAGTTATTATTGATTTTTTCGGAGGTTCCGGCTCTTTCTCATTTGAAGCTATTAGCAATGGAGCCAAAAGATCATATATTGTGGATATTTCAAAAAAAGCTGTCTCAACTATCATTAAAAATGCTAAAACCATTGGGATAGATGATAGGATTTCTATCTTCAACACTGATTATTCCAGAGCAATGGAAAAGTTTTCATCAGAAAGTATAACGGCTGATGTTATTTTTGCTGATCCCCCTTTTAACATGGGCTTTTGCAGCGAATTTTTACTTCATATGGACTCTAATCCTGGTATACTTAACGACAACGGATTTATCCTGCTTGAAAAATCAGACAAGGAAGAGATCAACTGTATAAACAACTGCTTTTTTCTTGAACAAAAAAGAAACTATGGTGATATTGAACTTCTCATATACATCAAAAAAAACAGGCATGAGTAAAATGAAGTGAACCCCTTTCGTCAGATTCTGTCTAACTAAAGGGGTTCACTTCAACTTCAAAAATGCCTGTTTTTATTTTAATATTTTATTTTTTAAGATCGAAATACTTTATAACCGAATCTGCTATAACTTCTGCAAAAAGCTTTGTATATTTGGAATTCTTAAAATTTTCCTCAACTACACTGTTACTTAAAAATTCAAGTTCAAAAAGTACAGCTGGACTTCTGGTATATGCCAGAACTGCAAACTCGGCCGGAGATACTCCTCTTGATTTTATACCCTTAAGCTTGAGATTACTTTCCAAAACCTCTCCGAACTTCTTACTAGCACTTATAGAGCTTTCTTTATCGTGAACCCAAGTTTCTATAAGCTGCTTATCTTTTTTCTGGTCAAGATTTTCCCGCCAGGCTATCTTTCTTGCGTAGTCAGTTTTAGAAAAATCAAAGTAGTATACCTCACTTCCCCTCACAGTTCTATCATCTGGAAAAGAATTAAGGTGAACACTTATAAAAAGATCGGCTTCAAAATCATTTGACATCGTAGCCCTCTTATGAAGATCGATGTAAGTATCATCTTCTCTTATGAGCTTAACATCAACACTGTACTCCTTCAAAAGTTCTTTCGCCTTCTGAGCAACAGCCAGTGCAACATCTTTTTCATACAACTTCGAAAAACCTACAGTTCCCGGATCGTTTCCTCCGTGTCCTGCGTCAATTACTACCACTGGTTTATCAACTTCTTCGAAAGTAAAATCAAGAACTATTCGCTTGTCTTCAATGATTTTTTTTACCTCAGCCTTGTAATTAAGAACTATCTTGACCCATACCTCTGTTTCTGAATAGTGGTAAGCCTTTATGTACTTTATCTTATCGTTGAACTCCTCATAATAAACTGTTTCAGGTACCTCTGCACCAAAAATCTTTATAAGGTAACCATGAGTACTTACCAGAGGAGAAATATCCGATTCAGCATCTTCAGAAAGCTCTATAATCGTTCTTACAAGGGATTCCTGTATTATAGTCTTAATCGACTGGACTTTGGATAAGGATCTGTTAAAATAGATACCCTTTGAACTTACTATAAGTTCAACATCAAGTATTCTGGCAAGAAGCTGTGGAGAAAGAAAGATCGAACCGTCATAAAACCTAGCGTCGGTTTCCTGAATATTAAATGATTCAAGATTGTTTATAACGCACATCCCGCTCTTGGGAAAAAGGAAGACCTTCCATTTATCATGTTTTATAAGCACAAGAGCTTCGTTTTCAACATCAATTACTTTTCCAAACTTTCCGGCTACTTCTTTCAACTGTATATAAGTTATATCATTTTCAACCCTAACATTCTTGGAATCAAGCTCTCTCCACTGGACATATACCGGAAGGGCACTTAATGCTACAGTCGAAAAAAGAGTCAAAATTACAAAGAGTCCAATTACCTTCAGATTCAGCCCCGCGACTTTAATTTTCTCATACACCACATTCACCTTCTAATTATTTACCACCCATATAGGTTTTGAACTCTTCGGGTATGTAATCAAGATTATACGCATACTTTATATTATCCAGATAGACACCCGGATCATAAGTCTTACCTTTAAGATCTTCAACCTGAAAGTGAAGATGAGGCCCGGTTGATATTCCTGTACTGCCCACTCTTCCTATAATCTCACCTTGCCTAACAACATAGCCTTTTACAACGTTCATGGAGTTCAGATGGGAATACATATAAACCCTTGCGCCTGAAGATACTTTTACAAATTTTCCGTATCCGTCATCATATCCAATATCAATAACCTTACCGTCTGAAGCTGAAATAATAGGTGTTCCTGACGGTGCGGCAATATCAATACCCGAATGGAACTTGGTCACACCATCTATCGGATGCTTCCTGTATCCGTATTCGGAGGTTATATATCCCACAAGAGGCCATACAACGCTTGAAGCTTTGTTAATACATGTTCCGACAAACTTATAAGGAATCTTTAATTCCTGACCGGATCTTATCATTTGAGAATTTTTTATGTTGTTGTATGTTGCCAAAAGATCCGGATGTGTAAAATACTTCTGGGCAATCGTAGATAAACTGTCGCCGGCAACTACCTTATAAGAAAAAGAATTTTCATTTGGTATAAAAAGCTTTTTACCGGCAATGAGATAATTGCTATTTGCAAGAGACTGATTGTAATCCATCAGCACTCCAAGCGATATTCCCGTACTTTTAAGAATAGAATAAATTGTATCACCGCTCTTGATCTCATATGTGTATCCTGCAGCAGAAAAAGAAAGTATACAGGCACATATAAATATAACTAAGAAAACTTTCCTGATCATCATCCACGCCCCTCTAGTATATCTGTAATTTTCTCGGAGATCTTATAGTTGGGAAGGATGTAGTCTGCGTAGCCTTCTTCAACCACAGCCTTTGGCATTCCATAAACTACACACGTCTCCTGAGATTCAGCAATTACCTTTCCACCATAATGCTTTATTTTGAAAGCTCCTTTTGCTCCGTCTCTGCCCATCCCCGTCAGAACAACACCGATTATATTGTTTTTATATATTTCTGCAGCTAAGTCAAATGTAAAATCAGCGGCAGGTCTTACATTATTAATCTTTTCAGAACCATCAAGAAAAAGTTTCACTCTTGATCCGTCCTTCTTAACGCCCAGATGATAATTTCCAGGAGCTATATACACTGTGTTTTTTTCAAGAAGATCGCCTTCCTGAGCTTCTTTTACGGATACTTCTGAAATCTTATCCAGCCTATCCGCAAGTGATTTTGTAAATCCAGCGGGCATGTGCTGGACAACAATAACCGGAAGATTTATATTGGAAGGGAGATGGGGAATGACGGTATCCAATGATCTTGGTCCGCCTGTGGAAGAAGCGATGAGAAGAAGTTTATCTCCGACAGAACTTATAAAAGGCCTTGAAGGCTTTTTTATAGGAATCTGCTTCATTTCAAGGCTGTTTAAGCCTATCTTCATTACGTTTCGTATTTTTTCAACAAGCTCGGACTCGACCTGTCTGAATGTCCAGGAAGTACTGCCTGCTGGCTTCTGTATGAAATCCAGAGCCCCGTTTTCAAGGCATTCGATAGTTATTTCAGCATCTTTGGATGTCAAGGAGCTAACCATAATGACTCTGGTAGGAGTCTTTTTCATTATTACCTTAAGTGCTTCCAGTCCGTTCAATCGGGGCATTTCAACATCCAGTGTAATCACATCTGGTTTGATTTGACCAATTTTTTCGACAGCTTCCATGCCGTCTCTGGCCATCCCCACGACTCTCATATCTGTCTGCTTGTCAATTATATCTTTAATAACCATTCTCATAAACGCTGAATCATCTACAATAAGCACATTCGTCTGCGGCAATTTTTATTCTCCTCCTTTTGGAGATAACGCTTTTATTAACAAAATAAAAACAACCGCTACAATTATACCATACTTTGGATTAAATTTGAATAGTACCTTCCCAAAAATTGTTATTCCTGCAACAATAGAAAAAACTGCAGCTATAAGTACAACTGCAGCCGATATATCTTTAATTTTTCCTACAAGAGCATTATATTCCGGATAAAGCAAATCGAGCATCTTTTCGACCACTGTATTCAGGCCTTCCATCAAAAGTACCAGCATTACGGAAAACGACAGCCATAAAACTTCGTATTCGTTGATGTCCATAAATAAAGCTATAACCAGAACTATAAGCCCTATAAAAGTCTGTATCCTGAAATTTCTTTCCGACTTATGCAGAGAGGAAAGACCTTTAAAAGCAAACTTCAAACTTTGATTAAAACTTCTCAATTCATTCAAAACCCCTTACAAGTTTGGTTATCTTATCGTCAAGCTTAAGAGCATAAACCTTTTCAACAGAGTCATAACCAAGCTGGATTGCTTTGGTATCCAACTCATAAAAGGATGGCTTGACATTTTCTTTCATTGTTTCTATCAAAGTTTCAAAACTTATAATATTGGTGGTTTTGACCATTGCTCCCAATGCAACCATATTTGAAACACCGGTATTGTTAATCTTCTCATATGCAATTTTTGTGGCCTGTACCTCAACAATCTTCTTAGTGATTCTCCCAACAGCATCTTTTTTGAGATTGACATACTCCGAATCATAAAATAAGATTCCGTTGTTTTTTAGAAGCTTGGTATGTGAAGCGGCAACATCGTGCATAAGATACATAATGTTGAATGTTTCGGCAACCGGAAAATCTATAGGCTCTTTATCGAAAAGCACATCACAGAAAGAGAGTCCTCCTCTGACCTGGGCACCGTAGTGCTGTGTCTGTACAACCCAGTATCCTTCCTTTACAAGTGCTTCGGCAAGAATTATTCCCATGAGAATATTTCCCTGACCGCCCTGACCTGAAATCCTTATAGAAATAGGTATTGAAAGATTCATTGCTCTCCTCCTCTGCATTCTCTGTCTACCTCAAATGTACCCTGAAGATTCTGGTAGCTCTCAAGATATCCTGGTTTTTCTTCGTTGACAAACTCTCCGACCACTATTTTGCCGGTCAGCTCTTCCTTTGACATTTCCTTGGCCTTGGAAAGCTGAACTGAGTTGGTTTTAAAGAACTCCTGCATATCAGAAGGCTTAGACATTTTATTGTATCTTCCGAAGTATGTATGACAGTTTGAAATTATTTCCACAACAGACATTCCCTTGTGTGAAAGAGCAGTCTGTATATACTTTACTGTCTGCAGAAAGTGATAAACCGTTGACCTTGCAACATACGTTGCGCCTGCGGTAGTTGCAAGCTGAACAGGATCAAACTGGTATTCCATATTTCCATATGGTGCTGTTGAAGCTATACTTTTGTTTGGGGTTGTAGGCGAATACTGCCCGCCTGTCATGCCATATATTGAATTATTAAAAAGTATAATAGTAATATCCATGTTTCTTCTGCAAGCATGTATAAAATGGTTTCCGCCAATGGCTAACATATCACCATCTCCACCCATTGCAACAACCTTCAAGTCAGGTCTTGCAAGCTTAACGCCTGTTGCAAAAGCAACCGCTCTTCCATGCAGAGTATGCATTGTGTTAAAATCAAGATATCCGGTTACCCTTGAAGAACATCCTATTCCTGAAACCACAGCTACCTTGTTCTTATCAAGCCCAAGATTTCCGGCTGCTTCCAAAAAAGCTTTTGTTATTATTCCGTTTCCACAACCCGGACACCATACTGTGGGAAGTGTGTTCTTTCTCAGATAATTAAAGTACTTGGTAGAAGACATCGACTTACACCTCCAGATTTATTATGCTTCTTCATTATTAACCAAGCAGATAGTTTCCACTCCTGTTTTGTTAAAAAAGAATTTGGTAAGCTCATCAGGATAAGGATTCTTAAAAATAACCTTCCTGATTCCTGAATTTATTATCAGCCTTGCGCATATCGAGCATGGTTGATGTGTAACATATATTATGGCATCTTTGGTTGAGATCCCGAACTTAGCCGCCTGCATGAGCGCATTCTGTTCGGCATGCAGCCCAAAACAAACCTCCTGATATTCACCGCTTTTTATTCCAAGAACATCTCTTATGCAGCCTATCTGATCACAGTGGGGAAAGTTTGATGGTGGCTGGTTATAGCCTGTGGCTAGTATTCTTTTCTCTCTTACTATGACAGCACCTACTTTTCGGTGCAGACAGCTGGAACGCTCGCTTACAAGAAACGCTACTCTCATAAAATAGCTATCCCAGTCCTCTTTTGCAGAGGGTTCGGGAAGTTTGTAAAAATCTATTGATTCAAGATACGAATTGACTTCATTCTGTATGCCCATATAAATTGTCTCCTATTTCAAGTATTTTTTCAAACACGAAATTTGAGAAGTTAAGACCATTTTCGGTCAGCTTTAAACAATTATTGTTTACAATCAAATAAGGACGCAGTTTGTTAAGAAATTCATAAATTGTACTGTCGTATTTGTTTCCGAATATTTCTTTTACGTACGAAAGATCTACTCCCTGCAACAATCTCAGACCCATGAATATGGATTCAATAAACTCTTGGTCTTGGGAGTTCTCAGAATAAACAGAATAACAGTATTCTCCATTTAAAAAACTTTCTATATACGCTTTTACCGAATCAGTATTAACGTATCGAAGATTTTTCAAATGACCGCCGGCGCTTGCTCCAATCCCAAGATAAGAAAGATTTTGCCAGTACTTTTTATTATGAAGACAACTCTTACCGTTTTTTGCCCAACAAGATATTTCATATCTTTCGTAACCTTGCTGTTCTAAAAAAAGGTAGATTTCATCAAGCCAGTCACTTATCAAATCTTCATCAGGCATACTTACCAGTTTTGCGTCTATCATTCTCTTCAAAAGAGTATCATGAGAGTTATCATAAATATAATATGAAATATGGTCCGGCTTGTACTGTCTTATAAACGAAAGGTTATTACTGACACTCTCTGCTGTTTCTCCAGGAAGTCCGAGAATGAAATCAACGTTTATGTTCTCAAAATATTTACTGGCAAGTAAATAGCTTTCTAAAGCTTCTTCAGCGGTATGGATCCTTTTTACATTACCAAGTATTTTATTGTCAAGAGACTGAATACCCATAGAAACTCTGTTTATTCCAAGGTTATTATACAGTACACACTTTTCTTCTGTAAGACTGTCCGGGTTAACTTCTATTACGAATTCTTTTATATCAGTGATGAAGCTTCTTTTCACTTTTTGTACCAGCTCTTCAATAAAACGGATTTCTATAAATGACGGCGTCCCTCCGCCTATATACAACGTATCTATAAGTATGGTTTTATCGCTTCTCATTTGAATCTCATTATAAAGAGACAAAAAGTACTCCGTTATAACAGATGTATCCGTCACCGAGCAATAATCACAATAGCTGCATCTGCTCTTGCAGAAAGGAAGGTGTACGTATAATCCGGCACTTTTATAATCTGACAAAAAGCCCACCGCCATCTTTATTGAAAAAAAGAATTATGGGAAGCTTTATATTCCTGTTGATAAGGTATAATGAAAAAGGATTGCTGTGATCCATTCCGATTCTTACGCCTGCAGAGATATCCTGGTCAAAAATATCAAGAGGAACTGTAAATTCTACAGCGGGAAAAAATTTATCTTTGTAGAAACACGCCCCCATGGAAAAACCGTCAAGATAATACTTATCAAAAGACAGAAGTTCAACTCCGGAATAAAAACAGTTCAAAAGTCCGAAATCCAATATACCTTTTGCCGTGAAAGAGTCTGCCTGAAAAGTAACCGGAAGTTCAAAACCTCTCATCATCTTTATACTTACTTTCAAATTCGCAATTTCATTGTAGTAAATATTCTGAAAGGAAAAATTAAAAAAAGTAGGCAATGCACCCTGAACGAGTGAATATCCTATTTTTTCATAGTCAAACTTCCCGACATCCGTTCTTGTATAGGAAAAAGTATTTAAAAGACCAAAGATCGTATTTTCTACCCCGTACTCGTATCCCGTTGAGAAGTCACTACCAAAGGCAGGTATTTCAACATATGAAAGAAACACCCTTTCGCCTGTCTTTATTTTTATGGTTTTAAAAAACAGGTTTTGCTGGATATAGTATGGTTCATAATCGTAAAATCCTGCAAACACCTCTCCTCCTGATGGATAACTGTAACCTGCTCCTGTAAAGTATGAAAATACAGGAACATCTGTTTTTTTACCGAAGGCCGTGTCGTACTTTATCTCTGTTGCCCATAGGAAAAGATTTATGCTAAGTATGACAAAAAACAAAACTTTTTTTTTCATAGATTCCTCCCGAATTAACTGTCCAGAAGCTCTCTTACTGTCTGATTGACCTTTTCCGGATTAGCTTTACCTCTGGTTTCCTTCATAACCTGTCCAACAAAAAAGCCAAGCAGATTAACCTTTCCAGACTTGTATCTCTGATAAGCATCTGTATTTTCCTGAATTACTTTTTTAGCTGCGTTCGCTATCAGTTCATCATTGTCTATCTGTTCAAGACCTTTTTCTTTGACTATGAGCCCTGGCATTTTACCTGACTCCATCATCATGGGAAATACATCCTTGGCAATCTTGGTAGAGATTTTTGCAGAGTTTATAAGTTCTTCAAGCTCACCATAGTGAGAAGGTCCCACTTTTATGCTGCAAAGACTGTAGTCTTCGGTTTCATTAATATACTTCATCACTTCAGTCATTATCCAGTTGCTTGCAAACTTAGGATCCTTTACTGTTTTTGCACATTCTTCAAAATAAGAAGCTACTTCTCTTGAAGAACAGAGAACCTGAGCATCATATGCGGGCAACGAGTACTGCTTTATAAATCTTTCTGTTTTCTGCTGGGGCAGCTCAGGCATGCTTCTTCTTATATCCTGTACAAACTCTTCGCTGATTGAAAGCGGTGGTATATCAGGCTCTGGAAAGTACCTGTAATCTGCTTCGCCTTCCTTGGAACGCATTGAAAAAGTTTCACGCCGTGAGAGATTCCACCCCCTTGTTTCGGGAGCGATCTGCCCTCCATTTTTGAGAGTTTCTGTTATCCTTTGCTGTTCATACTCAAGCGCTTTTTCAACATACCTGAAAGAGTTTATATTTTTAATCTCCACCCTGTTGCTTCTCATACCTGTCTCATCATCGTATACAGATATGTTGGCATCACATCTTAGGGCTCCCTTTTCCATGTCTCCGGAAGAAATATCAGCATATCTGAGCATATCCCTGAGTTTTTCCATAAACATCCTTGCCTGTGCAGGAGTCTTCATATCCGGTTCAGTAACTATCTCCACAAGAGGTACTCCTGCTCTGTTATAATCGATAGCACTCTCTGATGATGTTGCAAGCTCCGAACCCTCATGAAACATCTTTCCGGTATCTTCCTCCATATGTATCCTTTTTATCCTTACATGCTCACCGTCTATTTCAATGTATCCGTTTTCACATATTGGCTTGAAGTACTGAGTTATCTGATAGCCTTTGGTCAAGTCAGGATAGAAATAGTTCTTCCTGTCAAAGTACGAAACCAGATTAATTTGGGCATTAAGGGCTATTCCGGCTCTGACAGCCAGAATCACCGATTGCCTGTTTAAAACAGGCAAAGCACCGGGCTGACCGGTGCATACCGGACAGATATTCGTATTAGGCTTATCCTCAAAGTACTCTGACGAACAACTACAGAAAGCTTTTGTCTTGGTAAGAAGCTGAGTATGTATTTCCAAGCCAATTATTGTTTTAAACATTACACTTCACCTCTTTTTCAAATGCATCTGCAACAGCTAACATTTCATCATCCATAAACCTTTTACCCATAAACTGCACGCCAAACGGAAGATTTCCTATCTTGCAGTATGGGACACTGATTGCCGGAAGTCCAGCTAGATTAGCAGGAATTGTAAACATATCAAGCAGATAGTACGAAAGTATTGAAAGCTTTTCTCCAACCTTGGGAGGGAGAGCTGGTGAAGTCGGCATAAAAAAGACATCACTGTCCTCAAATACCTTGTTTATTTTTTCGGTTATTACTCTTCTTACCTTTGAAGCTTTTGAAAAATAAGCATCGTAATAAGCTGATGACAGCGTGAAGGTTCCCATCATTATTCTTCTCTTTACTTCAGCCCCAAAACCATCCTGTCTTGTACTCATATAAGTATCGATCAGGTTATCTTTTTCATTTCTGAGTCCATATCTGACTCCATCAAACCTTGAAAGGTTGGATGAAGCCTCAGCTGGAGCTATAATATAATATACGCTCACGACATATTTAAGCTCAGGTATACTTACCGGAATAACAGTTGCTCCACATTTTTTCAAAAGTTCTAACGATGAACTGAAAGCTTCTTTTATTTCTTGGGGTATTTCCTGAGAAAAAACAATATCGGGAACTGCAACTCTCAAACCTTCGAGTTTTCTGCCAAACCTAGCAGTAAGATCTTTTTTATAATCAATACTTGTCGAATCCTTCTTATCCTTCCCTTTCATCATATCTACAACCTTAGCACTGTCATAAACACTTCTGGAGAGTACCCCTATCTGGTCGAGAGATGACCCAAAAGCAATCAGTCCATAGCGCGAGATCATACCGTATGAAGGTTTATAACCAACTATTCCGCAAAACGATGCCGGCTCTCTGATTGAACCACCTGTATCCGATCCGAGTGCAAAAGGAGCTATCCCAGCTGCAACACTGGCTGCAGAACCTCCACTACTTCCGCCGGATACCCTTTGGTGGTCATGCGGATTTCTTACCGGACCGTATATGGAATTTTCATTGGCACCACCCATGGCAAATTCATCCATATTGGTTTTGCCAATTATAGAAAAACCCTGATCCAAAAGTTTTTGAACAGCTGTGGCTGTATATGTGGAAACATGATTTTCAAGTATTTTTGAACAGCAAGAGGTTACCGTTCCTTCAACCTCCATATTATCCTTTACCAAAAACGGTATGCCATAGTACTTACCATCTTCACTGCCCTTAACAAGCTGCTTGCGTATAACCGCATTTATAAGCTTGTTCTTTTCCTCCAACGATTGAATGGACTCATCAATTATATTTTTGCCAACAAACTCATCAAGCATTTTACGCCTCCGTATTTTTATTTTCGGAAACCTGTTTTTCAGATATTATCTTTTCAATATCATCTGCTGTAGCATAATACCTCTTTGAACACCACTTACATTTTATTTCTGCTGTTTTCTGCTTTTGCATCTCTTTCAACTCGCCAACACCAAAAGCATTAAGCGCCTGAATAGACTTTTCTTTCGTGCATCCGCAGAAAAAACGGCAGTTGCTCTCTTTTATGTTCTGTGCCTTAGGAAAAAGCTCTAGTATCTTTTCCAGAGAGTTTTTTTCTGCAATATACGATGATATGTTTTTCATTTTATAGACTATCTCTTCAATTTCAGATATTATACTGTCCTGAAGATGCTGATCCAGAATCTGAATCATCATTCCCCCTGCTCCGCCTATACCTTGCGGATTTACAAGAACTCCAATATTAACCGCACATGGAACCTGTTCCGATTTGTTCATATAATATGCAATATCCTGCGCAACCTCGCCGGAAACGATCTTAATACTTGATGTAACCGGAGTCTTAAGTCCAAGATCCCTTACAATATAAACAAATCCTTTACCTATGCTTGAAGCCACATCTGCTTTTTCAAGATTATTTCTCTTTATTTCCAGCTTGGAATTTTGTATATAACCACGTATATTAAGGTTAAAATCTGACTCAGCTGCAACTTCACCGGCAGGTCCGTCTCCTTTGAAAACAACGGCCACCTTCTCGTTTTCACTTATCCAGCTTCCAAGAAGAACCGCAGCTGTACAAACTCTGCCCAACACTACTGCAGACTGGGGTGAAAGATCATGTGCAGCAGTTATTTCTTGTACAAGATCCGTTGTATCACAACATACCAGTCTTACTCTATAATCATATAAAGATGCACTTAATACCTTTCCCATCTTCTACCACCTTGTTGTAATCTTTTGCGAAGCACTCTGCGGAAGAACACTGTACTTCTTAAGTATTTCACGCCTATCCTCTTTTATGTACACTCTTACTATTTGAATAAGATTGCTCTCCATAAAACGGTAGGCGGGATATTTCTCATACATCTGGTCAAACCCGAGAATATCTCCGTTAGTATCCTTAATATACACATCGTTGGCTAAAAACTCCCTGGGATGAATCAAAGAGAGCTTGTAAGGCGTATCAATCTTAAAAAGAGTTTCAAACTCTTCAAGTATTTGGGTTATCTCTGTCTTATCCTGAACAGGAATATCCTGCACAAGAAGCTCTTTAAGCTTTTGTTTCATGGCATCCAGCATATTCTGCCCTACAGAATTGTTTATAAGTGAAGGGTCAACTCCTGTTGTGGAAAAAGGAATCTCCATTATTACTTTCCAGAGATCTCTTTTTTTTAGTCTTTGTATCACAGAATGTGCATAAGATAATTTTTCCGCATGTCGTATAAGTTCAGGATCCATAAGCATGCCATAGTTTTTCTTTTCAAAAAGCATCTGATAGAGTATCTCAATCTCATCCATTATTCTTGCGTCTGTAAGCTCAACAAACTGCTGAGGATCCTCCACGCGCTGCTTGAGGTTTAGAACCTCATAAGATGCCCTGAGAACCTCCTGGATCATTTGATCGGCAGCTCTTGAGGTTTTATGAAAATAAACATTCTTATACATCATAAATCTTGCAAATAAAGAAGTATAAACATCATCTATAACTTTTATCGAGTAGCATATCTTATCTGAAGCTATGCTGCTTCCTCTAATAAGTCTATCAGTTGCACCAGAACCAAAGTGCCTTGTTCCGGCAAAGTATGAATCCCTGAGAACAAAATCAAGCCTGTCGGCTCCAAGAGGTCCCTGAACAATGTTGAAATCAACGCTTCCAGTATTTTCACCTTCATAGACCTTTATAATTTTTTCAAATATCTCCTGAAGATTGGCACGAATATTCTCTTCGCTTGTCTGTATTCCTAAAGTCAGTTCTATATCATGAATAAAATCATTTTTTATTCTTGGATCACTGGAATTTTTATAAACCGACAAAGTATCTTCAAGAAGCTTGCCCCTTATTATTCTTGTCCTGAACTCATCATGACCGTCCTTGTAACCCATAGTCCTATAGACAGTATCGTCAAACTGATGTGAATAAGGACCGTGTCCTATATCGTGCATCAATCCGGCAAGTCTCAGCACCCTGAACTTTGAATAATCATACGGATAAAGATGCTGGGCATAAAGACCTGAAAGATGCATTACTCCAACAGAATGTCCAAACCTGGTATGAGTAGCGCTGGGATAAACATACTCCGCCCCCACCAACTGGCTGAGATACCTTAACCTCTGCATATTTGGAGTATCAGATATTATTATTTCAAGAGGTGAAAGAAATACCTCAGAATAAACCGGATCGCGCACTACCTTATAGTATAGTTCTTTCATATTATCATCTTCCCATCGAAGGTATTATAAAAAACCTGTACTTTATATTGCTTATCAAAAGTAAAACATAACAAAGAGCGATAAAGGCAACAAGAATATAAAAAACAGCTTTCCAGATATTCCATGCGCGTTTATTAAAGGTTACCGGTGTCAGCCATCCAAAAGTAAAGCCGGCGGCAAGACCTCCGATATGAGCAAAATTATTGACGCTGGGAACTGTAAAGCCTAGGATAACATTAATGATTATGACTGGAAGAAGAGCGGTTCCGGTAACCGGTTTAAGCATATTGGGCGTATCATGCCTGAAACCCTGTCCGAATAATAGGCCTATTAAACCAAAAATAGCTCCTGATGCACCTACCGAATATGCCGTTGGCATAAGAAACTGTGTCAAAAGATTGCCAACGAATCCGGATATAACATAAACAGAAAGGTATTTATACTTTCCGTATATCCTTTCAACCATGTTTCCAAAGTAAAACAGTGCATACATATTAAAAAACAAATGAAGAAACCCACCGTGAACAAACATAGAGGTTATCGTTCTGAACCAGTCTCCACTTGCGACAATAATACCGTTCTGTGCCCCGAATCTGAGAAGGCTGGCTGCAGAATCGTAAGCACCAAACCCTCCGAATATGAACATCATAACAAAAATCAAGAGATTTAGCATGATGATAAAAAAAGTTACTGTCTTCTGCAAATTAATCACCCCTTAAAGCATATATAGCCGACGATGCCGCACCGAGAATACCGGCATTTTCGACCAGTTCAGATGCATGAATAGTATATGTGTTCCTAAAACTTACCATTATATAAGCTTCTACTCTTTTTCTCAGAGGAAGTATAAGAGCATCGCCTGCTTTACTCATTCCTCCGCCTATAATTATCTTTTCAGGGTTGAAAATATGGATACAGCCTCCTATAAGCCTGGCAAGAACATCGACAGCTTTTTCAACTATCATCTGTGCCATATAATCACCCTGCTGGGCTGCTGCAAATACATGCTTTGATTGAATATTTTCTATACCACCTGCTGTTTTTAAGACTAGAGATTCCGGAAACCTTTTTATAAGCTCTCTTGCGGTTCTAGCCACAGAGCTTGCTGATGCTATTGACTCGGCGCACCCTCTGTTGCCACAGCCGCACAAAGGTCCGTCCGGTTCAATTATAACATGACCGAGCTCTGTTCCGATACCGTCCTTTCCGGTAATCAAAATGCCGTGACTTACAACCCCGCCGCCTATACCTGTCCCTAAAGTTATGCATACAAAGTCAGTAAGACCGGTTGCATGTCCAAAATACCATTCTCCCAAAGCAAATGAGTTTGCATCATTCTCGACAAAAACCGGAAGATTCACTATACTACCTATAGCCTTAGATAACTCAAAGTTCTTCCATTCCGGAAAATTAGGGGCAAATCTGACTACACCCTCATCCCTGTCTATCGAACCCGGAGAACCTATACCTATGCCATCTATCTTCACACCCTTGCTTATTGAAGAAATACCCTCTGATATATTCTGAACAACCTTTTCCGTTCCCTTTGAAACCTCGGTAGGAAGACTTATCTTTTTTTCTATTCCATTTTCTTTATCCACAAGACCAATTTTTATCTCTGTTCCGCCTAGATCTACTCCAACGACTTTCATGGGACCA
>Ga0209201_1001878_pt1 | contig 22400 bp, 15 predicted proteins | sample AD_UKC055_MetaG_FD_184411 | JGI IMG/M metagenome (GOLD analysis project Ga0209201, IMG submission 184411) | Active sludge microbial communities of municipal wastewater-treating anaerobic digesters from USA - AD_UKC055_MetaG (SPAdes) (version 2) | ecosystem: Engineered > Bioreactor > Anaerobic >...
ATTGTAGTTGCAGAGAAAATATAAGTAACGGAAGATGAAGTCGCCTGCCGGCTTAATTGCCGGTGCATAGAAATGAATTAGTTACATAGAATAATATATGATCCAAAAAGGCCAAATAACTGACTTCCCGGTCAGCAAGTACATTGAAACAAACACCATCTGTGCACTGGCTACTCCACATGCCACTGGGGCCCTGGCACTAGTCCGCATGAGCGGACCTCAGGCGCTGGAAATCGCAGGGAAAGTATTCCGCACCGCAGCCTGTGCAGATCTGAGGCAAAGCGAGGGTTATCGCACGTATTTCGGACGTGTGAGTGATTCGGAGGGAGAACTGCTGGATGAAGTGCTGCTGAGCGTTTTCCGCGCCCCTCATTCCTTCACGGGAGAAGACAGCGTGGAGATCTCGTGCCATGGATCACTCTACATCCAGGATACCCTGCTGCGCACCCTGGTAGAAAAAGGCGCGGTGATGGCAGGCCCCGGTGAATTCTCGCAGCGTGCCTTTCTGAACGGGAAGATGGACCTGGCACAGGCCGAGGCTGTGGCCGACCTTATTGCCTCGGAAAACCGCACCTCCCATAAAATGTCCATGAACCAGATGCGGGGCGTTTTTTCTCAGGAATTATCGGCGTTGCGTTCCCGCTTGTTGGAACTGGCCTCGCTCATGGAATTGGAGCTGGACTTTGCCGGGGAAGACGTGGAATTTGCAGACAAACATGAGCTGCGCTCCCTGGTGGATTCGCTGCTGTTACGCATCGGAAATTTGTGCGATTCTTTCAGGATGGGAAATGCTATGAAGAAAGGCATTCCGGTGGCTATTGCCGGTTTGGTGAACGCAGGAAAATCTACACTGCTGAATGCACTGCTTGGCGAAGAAAAGGCGCTGGTCACTCCGGTGGCAGGAACTACACGCGATACCATAGAAGACGTACTGGTGCTGGATGGAATCCCGTTCCGTTTCATAGATACTGCCGGACTGCGACACATTGGCGATGTGAACGAACTTTCACAGGAACATATTGAGAAGCTGGGCGTCAAACGTTCAATGGAAACCATCCGTTCTGCTGCCGTTCTGATGCTGGTTATAGACGCCTCGCGGCCGGAAACCTATTCAGAGAGCCTGCAATCTGTTGCCGAGTTTAACAATGAACACATCTTATACATTATCAATAAAATAGACTTGGTATATAACAAGGATGTTACATTAGAGGAATTTATGAACACCCTGTGTAACACATCTGTTACACTTAATAAATCCAACACTTATGTATTGCCGGTTTCTGCGGCTAATAATGTTGGCATTGAGGATGTTAAAAAAATTTTAGGAGCTATGATCCGACCGGAGTTGGACCGGAATACCGTTATGCTCACCAACCTGCGCCACTACCAGGAACTTAGGTCTGCCGAAGAAGCTTTGGAACACGTTCGCGAAGGCCTGGATGCCGGTTTAAGCGGCGATCTGCTCACCCCAGACCTGCGCCAGGCCCTGCATCACGTAGGCAGCATAACAGGTGAAATAACCCCGGACGACATCCTTGGAGAGATCTTTGGGAGATTCTGTATCGGGAAATAATGAAGCTTGAAAATTTCAATTAAGCTTATGATTTCACCTCTCTTATTGCTAAATTTGAAAAGCTATGGGACCACCAGGTACACTTTTCAATTGCTAGATCTGGCAGAAACTACAATGTCCACCCATTTTCACTCTTTAGTGGAAACTGAAGATGAAAAGGCGGTCGCTGGATAAAGGACCTGACAACTGGCTGGTATTGGATAACAATATGATCCTTCCCTCTTCATACATAAAATCCGCAAGGGTCCGTGCTTTCTGGAACAACAACTTAAAGTCATTTATGTTCGACATCAATAAGAATCAGACAGATGCCAGTAAGGAAATCATAAGTGCCGATAATCAAGAACAAACTCAGGTGAGAGGTTGGGTACCGCCTGCCCCTTACTTCATATACGGATAACGGTAATCGTCGGGGCTGACGAAGGTTTCCTTGATGGTCCGGGGATTGACCCAACGCAACAGGTTGTATTCGCCACCTGCCTTGTCGTTTGTTCCGGAAGCCCTGGAACCACCGAATGGTTGCAATCCGACCACTGCTCCGGTAGGTTTATCGTTAATGTAAAAATTACCGGCTGCATACCTTAACCTTTCACAGATTGCTGCGGCAGCCAGGCGGTCAGTGGAAAAGACCGCCCCGGTTAACCCATAAGGGGAAGTGGAGTCACAAAGATCCAACGCCTCGGCAATGCTCTCATCCTGATAAACATAAACACAGAGTACCGGACCAAATATCTCTTCTTCCATGAGTTTAAAGCGTGGATTGGTGGTTTCTACTATGGTGGGGCGGATAAAGTATCCTGTGGATTTATCGCACTGACCACCGGCTATGATTGTGGCATCGGGCGATTCTTTGGAGTAATCTATGTAAGATTTGATATTGTCAAAGGCCTTCTCATCTATCACGGCGTTCATGAAATTGCCGGTATCTGTGACGTCTCCAAGTGTAATTTCCTGGGCTAGATTGCAAAGACATTTCTTCAGTTCAGGCCATAAAGAACGTGGCACGTACATTCTGGAGGCCGCACTGCATTTCTGTCCCTGATATTCAAAAGCGCCTCGGATTGTGTTGATACAGACATCGTTGATATTTGCCGAGGGGTGCACAAAAATGAAGTTTTTCCCTCCGGTTTCCCCAACCAGGCGGGGGTAGGATTTGTATATGGAAAGATTGGAACTTACCTGCGTCCATAAACCGTTAAAAGTGCTGTTGGATCCGGTAAAATGAATGCCTGCAAGGTCTTTGGAAGCCAGGCATGTGTTTCCAATAACAGATCCCTGTCCGGGTAAAAAGTTTATCACACCGGCGGGCAATCCGGCTTCCATAAAAACTTTCATTAAATAATAGTTGGACAGAATGGCCGTAGAAGCAGGCTTCCAGATTGTTGTATTGCCCATCATTACCGGGGCCATGTTCAGGTTTGAAGCAATAGAAGTAAAGTTGAAGGGACTGACAGCCAGGACGAAACCTTCCAGAGCCCTGTACTCCATTTTATTCAATTGATTAAAAGTGGATTTGGGCTGTTGTTCATAAATACGTCCTGTAAAACTTATGTTGTATTTCAGGAAGTCAATTGTCTCACAAACAGCATCTATCTCTGACTGATAGATATTCTTGCTTTGTCCTAGCATGGTAGCGGCACTGATCACAGAACGGTAGTGTGTAGCTAGGAGTTCGGCGGCCTTAAGCAATATGGAAGCCCTAATGGTCCAAGCCAGATCTGACCAGGTTCTCCGAGCTTCCAGTGCTTCCTTGATGGCCAATTCCACTTCTGACCTTCCGGCTTTATGATACCTGGCAATTACTTTATTATGGTCGTGTGGCATCCGGATCTCTCCAAAATTGCCCGTTAATATTTCTTTTCCGCCTATGATCAGCGGAATTTCCAGAATAGTCTGGGATTGCCTTTTCAGTTCGTTTTCCAATAGTACACGTTCCTTGCTTCCTTTCAGGTAATCCAGGATGGGTTCATTCTCAGGCAAAGGAAAGTTGTAAACTGCATTGTTCATGGTAATATTATTTAAGAACTTATATAGAGCGAATTGCAAAAATATGCAATACGCAGGTAAATTCCCAATAGTCCGTGAACATATGCAGGGTAGTGACTTTTAAGAAAGTTCTACTTTTCGTTTAAATATTCCAATGCCTTTTCAAGAACAGGATCCCTGTTATCCAGATAATCCTGCAATGATCTTTTGACTTCAATATGCGGGGCAATGCCGTAGCCAACAAATTCCCTGCCGTCCTTGAAAACATCCTTTTTTGTGCAAACAATGGCAAATCCCCCTCCCGGGAGATTAAAAACGTACGGCTGCCCTGTACTGCCATAGGTTTTCTCCCCTATTCGTATTATATGTTCCTGATTATCTGCAAATACCAGAAAATCTTCTGCGGCCGAGGCTGTCAAGTGTCCGGTAAGGACTACTGTGGGCTTGACAAATCGATGGGATTTGGGTCCGCAGACCCAGGGTGAATATTCGAATGTATAATACGTTCGGTCCTGATTGTAGAGCAAACATTTCTTTTTCCAGTCATTGCCCGTTGTATCGGCTGGATTTACAGAATTTCCCCAGGCCTTAAAAACGGGTATGTGTTCCCTACTCATGGATACAGGTCCATATAACAGTGAGTCTCTTGTAATGTATTCCAATATGTTAACGCCCACACCGGTATTGCCTCCGCTATTCACACGAAGGTCAATAATCAACCCTTTAGCACGTTTCAGTTGTGGCAATATACCGGCAAACAAGGAATCCAGGCTGTTGCTTCTGAACGAGTTAAGAGCTACATAGACAATCTGGTCATACATTTTGAAATCCATCAGTTTTACAGGCTCCTGGGGTGGATATATCTCTTTTTCGTTGGATCTTTCGTGCTTCAGATCAAATGTTGCCGTACTGCCGTCGGGTTTCATGATCTTGATTGAATACGTCTCTCCAACCGGTCCTTCCAATAACCTCATTACTGCCAGGTCTTTCAAGACATAATCTGTTGAGGATCCTATGTAAGGAGCCACATACCGATCAATATAATCCCACACCGGGATCCGGTTTACTTCCAGGATCCGGGAACCAACCGGCAATACATCTTTCTTACTTTTATTTACCCTTACAATGATCGCTTGACCATCAACGTTTTCAAGAAACAGTCTGTATTCACCAAAATCAGAAATATATATTAGCGTATCTATGCTTTGCGGCAAGTACACATTAGTATGTCCGTCCCCGAGCAGGGCACAGAACTTCTGCAACTCCCTGTAATACTCATAGTCACTTTCTGTATTCATTACTGTCTGAATGGCAGATTGGTAAGACTGATCCCAGGCTTTCCTGTCAACCTTTTCCAGATAAACGAAATTGTAATTCACTTCCTGCCATAATTTTGACAGCCCGAAAATTTTTTCTTCTACAGTCAAATTATCCGGCATTTTGTGATTAGCCGTTATCTGCTCAGCTGTAGCCAAATTAACGGAACAGCATAAAATAGAAAATAGCGCCAAAACCTTCATTGTTCTCATATTCATCCATATTAAATTAATACACTTTCATTGACGCTAATCTGAAATTAATGTTACAAGTTTTTTATTAGGTTTGTATTACAAACTTGTTTTATTAACAATACTACAATGAAAAGAGAACCGGATAAATCGGATATAATTGATGAAAATCAATCTCTTAACGTGATCAAAGAAATGATAGAGGTTCCCAGGATCAAGCTCAGGCAGGACGGGATCTTGTTCATAGTCTGGGGGTGGCTGCTCTTTTTTGTCTGCTTTATGGGGTATATTACACGAGCCGTTGTTCTGACTTTTCAGATGCAAAAAATTCTCAGCCTGCTGAGGATTATACTGGTTGTTGCGGCGGCGCTTTTTACGATCTTCTATCTGGTAAAGCAGCGAAAAAAAGTGCAAACCTATATAGGCGTGTCGCTACGCTATGTTTGGATCTCATTTTTCCTGTCTATGGTGCTTATGAACCTGATCCAGATGAATGTGCTTCACAGCATCAATTTTGAGTTGCAGCACCCTCTGTTCATGGTGCTGATGGCCTTTGCCGTTGTGGTAACCGGGGGTATCCTGCGCCACCGACTAATCGTCATCGGGGGTGCAGTGTTCGGAGCGCTGGCGCTAACTGCCTCCTACCTCGGCCTGAAAGAACAATTGCTTTTGGAAGCCGTTGCCTGGGTGGTCGCATTCATTGTCCCGGGGCATATATTGTTTGCCAAACGTAAAAAGTAACGCTTTGCCTGCCATGTTTAGTGAATTGGATCCCTAGCTGCATTGGAAACTATCCTATGACCACCTGCACCTCACATCCAGTTGACCCTGAGAAACTATATTATGCCATTGTGGCGGTTAAGGGAAAGCCGATTATGACCAACGCCGATCTAAAAATTACAGAGCCCAAAAAAAACGTAGTAGAGATCAGTTTCAAATTTAAAGGCTCAAAGAAATGGGCTGAAATGACACGGAACAACGTAGAGAAAATGATCGCTATTACCATTGATGACCAGGTGTATGCCCTGCCAACGGTCATGTTCGAAATTCGTAACGTAAAAGCAATGATCAGCGGGCTGGATAACGAAGAAACGGCCATCAGCCTCTCCCGTGCCCTAAATGAAAAGCGTTAGTCACTACTAAAAACCGTACCGTTGTTTAAGTATTGATATGCAATTGACGAGAACGGCAGGATCGTTGGCGTTTGCTTTTTGCAGGCTTCGCTGAGCTTACTCAACTCCAAGGTCCGTATTCGTCATCTCATTTTCAATATACCATTCACCATCCTTGCAGAGACGCCACTGTGTAAGATACGTTCCGATCATCTGTCCGGCTTTCCAGACTCCCCTGTCTACCAATATGGAATCTGAGATTACTAGGGCCCTGGAAGTGTTCTCAGTGAAACGGAACCCGGTGGCATACAGGAAGCTGTAATAACCCATTATGTCTTCCCTTCCATGGATCTCCTTGTAATTGGACGGGATCATGCAGGCATTTTCCAGGTGCACAGATCCCAGGGAGTCAATCTGGCCGGCATTGAACCATTCTGCAAATTTGGTATTCTGTATAGCGATCCTGGCGATGATCTTATCATGGTCCTGAGCTTTAGACTCGGTTCCGATGAATAGAAAAAGAAGGATGATGGCAATACAGGGTAACGATAAAATAGTGATCTTTCTCATGGTGTGTGTTTTTAAGTTAAATAAATCCAATACATATTTGTAACATTGTCCGAGGCCTGTTCGTGTCCTGTAGGCCAGTCTGTCAAGTCTGTAGGTGAATTTGCCGAATGAATCGTAGATTTGGTAATCCAGACATTGGAAGATCAGCTTCACGGTATAACTCCTGGGAGTGACCTCTGCCAATTCAATACGCTGGATCGTTCTCAGGCTCAAATTGCATTTCTGTGCAAGTTCACCCTGGGTCAAGCCCTTAGCCAATCGCAATTCGGTGATCTTCTTACCTAAGTCCGGTTGTTTCATAATTCATTCGAATTCGTGACAAGATTATATGTAACTTAAAAACTATTCAAATATTTAGGCTGTATTTAATGCGTCATTTGTACGTCACATTGTGTAACTAATTGGTATGGCTCAGTTTTATCTTTGTTTTTCAAAATCTTCCTTTTAAAAAGTTAAGTCTCTTGCCTTCTTCCATCTTCTCTATAGCGTAGCGAAGCGCAGTCCTTGGAACCTGAGGGTAGTGCTTGATCAGGAAGGCTTCCACGGCGGCAGGGTCCTTTTTCCAGGCTTCGCGCAGCATCCACCCTACAGCTTTGTGCATCAGGTCCTGGCGATCGGCCAGAAGCAGCTCGGCCAGCCGGAAGGTATGATCCAGCTGTCCTTTCTGAATGAAGAACATGCTGGAAATAATGGCTATGCGCCGTTCCCATAAAATGTCCGAAACCGCCAGCCGGTAAAGGATCGCAACATCCTGAAGACCGTCATAAATGGCCCGTCCCAGGATCTTATGGGCCGAGCAATCCACCAGGTCCCAGTTGTTTACATATTGCCTGTTGCGCAGGTAAAAATCAAGAATGGCCTTGCGCTCCCCACCCTTTTCAAACCGTAGTACCAGGATTGCCAAGGCGCAGCTCCGCTCTTCGTGGATGGGCGAGGCAATGAGTTTCTGCAACTCGGCAAAAGGAAGGTCCCGGAATTTGCGGGAGACACTGCGCATATCGGGTGAGCTCACGCCTATGAAAATGTCTCCATGGCCGTACTGCCCTTTTCCGGTCTTGAAAAACCATTCCAATGCTTTTTTACGTTCTGCCGAGGCATGAGCATTTAGTTCTTTTTGTACGTTTTCTGCGGTCATCATTCAGACTCTCCGGTTTCCTTGAACTGGGCGATGTCGGATTTCAGGCGTGCCCAGTAGCCGTAGGTGCGGTCAATGTTTTCCACGGAAAAAAAGCAAATGCCTGCAGAGCCTCCGGTTCGCGTGTAGAGCATGAATTCCATGATCCTCTCTTGCGGGACGTGCCCCACGAACAAGCCGGAGCAAAGGATTCCGTCATTGCCGGCTTCCCTGAGTTCCTGCACTCCTTCTCGGGTTGCCGTAAGAACCTGGTAATCATCCCAATTGTAGAATTTATGGTAGATCATGGGGAAGAAAATATCCACATTGCGGAAGCGGGGCCAGTCCTGGCGAACCAGCTTGCGGGACTCCTGGGGAGTGGCAAAGACGGCCACCGAGGCCACTTTCCCGTGTTTTTTTATCTCGGCGCATACCTCGTTGGTCACTGCCGAGAGGGCGTCCCAGCGGTATTGCATCCACCGCTCATCGGCTGTAGGATCCTCCAGATCAAGCGGATCCACCCCCGTCAGGGCTTTGAAGCAGGCCCGGCACGTATCGCAATAACAAAAGTCCCACTGCGGGTAAACGCGGTCCTGCACCACATTACGGGATTCGTGCAACCCGTAAGGCAGAATGGCATCGGGGTAACGGATGAAATCCAGGTGGACCCCCGCCAGGCCTTGGATCTGTGCCAGCTCGGCCACCCGTTCCTTAAGGTATTGTGTGGTCTCGGGACGTGACGGGCACAGCCAGCGGTAATGCTCTCTGTTGTAAAGATTTATGTCAAGACAGGACTGGCCCAGCGCGTTCACCTGGTACCAATCGGGATGGGCGTTGCGCAAACTGTGTTCGGTCCGGTTGATGGCCCAGACCCAGGCGTGGAGCTCAATCCCGTATTTCTGTGCAAACGGCAGAGCGTTCTGAATGATCCGGATAGCCGCATGGTCGCGAAAAGCCGGGGCAGCGACTGTAGTGGCCGAATCCTCCGGTACCTGGGGGTAGCCACCGTGGCATTCCAGCAAAATTGCGTTGATTCCCGCTTCTGCTGCTTTTTGAAAATAGTAGTCCCATTGACCATCAGTCATAGTTGTTTTGCCAACCATCCAGGCCCATACTTTCTTTGAGGGATCCACGCGCGGTGTACAGGAAATGAGTGCCATAGCTAGTATCAGGAATAAAGTTTTCATGTTCATATATATTTCTGCTCCATAAAATATTTGAGGTAGACAGGCAGCAGGCGTTTAGTGAGAAAACGTTTTTGAATATCTGTGTTTTTAAGGAAATTGCTCGTGTTGGTCGTGTCGTACCGGGGCTGCAGGGAACCGTAACGCCTTGCCAGGCTATACGGGTCTTCGGTATCTTTGTTGAAGAGCGAGGCCAGGATCCGCAGGGGATTCTCCCTGATGTTGGTTTGCAGCAGTTCATTGATCCAGCTTTCATAGGGTATGATCCGGATCCTGTATCCTATGCGGCGGATAGCTTGTACCATCATTTTTATGGTGAAAGATTCCGGATTCAGGATATTAAATGCCAGGCCGCAGGCTCCTTCCTGCCGTGAGATATGGGCTATGGCGTCACTCACATAATCCACCGGCACTGCATAAAGCCGTGTCTTGAGGTCCGGGGCCTTTTGCATTTGGACGCATCCTACAATCAGCCGGCTTAACAAATCCTTCATCTCCCAGATCCCGTGTACGGTATCCCCGGCAATTTCTCCCGGGCGGTAGATGCAGGCCCTCAATCCGCGTTCCCGGGCCAGGTGCACCAGTTTTTCAGATACCCATTTGGTTTCCGAGTAACCCAGGAAATAGCCTTCCCATGAGGTCAAAGGATCGGACTCGTATACTTTCTTGCCGAAATGCGAGGGATTGTCGTATACGCTGTAGGAAGAAATGTAATGGAAATACTTGGCTTTCCCGTGGCACGCAAAACGCAGGCATTCCCGGGTCCCGTCCACATTGGTTCCTTTCAGGTAGCTATACGGGTACAGGAAATTCAACAGCGCCCCGTTGTGATATACCGCATCCACCTCCCGGCTCAGACGCTCGTACACGTCCTCTTTCATCCCAAGCATAGGTTTATCCAGCGATCCCGTAACAGCCTGAATGTATTGGGCATACTCCTCTTTCCAGCATCGGTAATGCTTCATGTTGTCTACGATTCGCTTCAGTCCCGTCGACTCGTCCCGGGCCCGTACGTGGCAGTAGATGGTAATGTCTTGCCCGGCAAGCTGCTCCAGAAGCGACCGGATAAGGAAGGCTCCCAGGAAGCCGGTGCTCCCGGTCAGGAACAACCGCCGGCATTCATTCACAGAATGGGTATACCCCGCGCACTCAACGGAATCATCCAAATGACATTCTTCCTGCAAATTGACCTTTTTAATGTTTCCGCCCCCTTGCAGCATCTTGTTCTGAATGTATGCAGCAATCCCGTTGACCGAAGCATTCGTCCCCAGTTCAGTGATATCCAGCCCTATATGAAAGGTTTCTTCCAGATGGTAAACACATTCCACCAGTTTGAGCGAATCGCCTCCCAGCTCCATAAACCCGGTGTCCGGATCGTAATTTTGGGTTTCCAGAAGGGTCTCAAATACTTCCCTGACTTTGGCATGAATCCCGTCCAGCGATGTTTCGGGAACCGTTGTTTTTGGACGGGCCCCTTTGTTGTTCCTGCTGCTGAACAGTACTTCCAGGCTCCCCTGCAGGTAGTGCTCCATGACCTTGTGCGTGCGGATCTTCCGGTTGTCCGTCCTGGAAAGGCTGTTCTTTCTGACAAATACCACATCGTAAAACGAGAATTCAAAAAACCGCGCCATCACATGATTGATCTGTGATGCCACAGCTGCAAAATCCAGTTGGCTCTTATCGGTTTCCACGCAAAGTACCACTGCTTCTTTTTTACCCGCTCCGGCCGGGAAAAAGACAGATGTTTCCATGGATACTCCCGGTATGTGTTTTTGCAATACGGTTCTAATGTCGCCCGGATACACGTTGTGCCCGTTGACAACGATCAGTTCCTTGATCCGACCGGTCATAAAGAAATTCCCACGGTAGATGATCCCCAGGTCCCCGGTCTTATAAAACTCCCCGCCGAGTCCTTCCACCCGCACCCTGAAATTCGCGTTGTCTTTCACGTTGCCCCAGTAACCGTTACAAACGCTGTCCCCCTGGATGTAGATCTCCCCTATCCTGCCTTCTTCGCACGGTTTCCCGCTTTCCAGATCCACTGCGATCATGGTCAGGCCCTTTACGGGTTTGCCCAGGCTGACGATCTCTTTGCCTTGTCCCTGCTCACAAGGAACAAAGCGGTTCCTGCGCAATGCCTCGGCATCGATCCAGAGGGTTTGGTAATCCCGGTGCGCCACCGTAGCCAGGCAGACATTCTCGGCAAGGCCGTACCCCGGGGCAAAAGCATCGGGACGCACAGCGAACAAATGGGCAAATTGCGAAATGGTGACCGGATCCACAAACTCGGACCCGTTGATAAAAAGGTTGACGTGCGAGAGGTCGAATGTTGCGGCGGTTTGGCTTGTCAGGATGTGTTGAAAGACATCATATGCGCTGTTGGGTCCGGCGGTGATGTTGACTTTAAAATCGGACAAGACCTTCAGCCAAAGGGTGGGTTTTTGCAGGAATTGCAGGGTTGGCAGGAAATACGCCGTCCCTTCCAGAGCCATGACGGGCAGATAAATGCCAATGAGCAGGCCCAGGTTGTGAAAAAACGGGATCCACATGGCCAGGTTGTTCCCGGTGGAAAAGTCATACACATCCAAGACCTGGGCAATGTTGGTCATCAGGTTTCTGAGTGTGACCATAACGCCTTTGGGATCACTGGTAGAGCCCGATGTATATTGCAGGTACACGACATCCCCGGGAGCGGCGGAATGTATGGGAAAGTCGTCCGTTCTAACTGGCAGGCGGTCGGTATAGATTCGCTTCAGTCCCAGTGCGGGCAACAAAGCCTCTCTGGCCAACCGCTTTTTCACGTCAATTTCCGGGTGCTGCGCATGTTCCAGGGTGTAATTAGAGACAATGAATCTGGGTTTGCAGGATTTAACCACCGCAATGAAGCGTTGTACCTTTCCTTCGTCAATGGGCGGCGGGATAATGGTAAAGAGTGTGCCGGCCATCATGGCCCCGTAAACGGCGTACAAAGTGCCGGGGTCCTGCAGCGAGAGAATGACCACCCGGTCTCCCTTTTTGGCCCCTTTTGCCAGTAATTCCCCGGCAATGTCTTTGGCATTGTCAAAGAGCATTTTGGTGGTGATCTTCTGGCCGGTAGGCAGATGGGTGGAATAATCCAGAAAGTTGTAAATGACCCTGTCCGGAGACTCGGTGACCCTTTCCTTTAGTATGTCTATTATGCCTTTCATGCTCCTTTCTGGTAATGTTTCATTCTAGTGATGTTGGCCGTTTACAAATTCCTGCATGTGGTATTTCATGTTGTCGAACAGTTGCATGATCTTTTGGCGGTCCTGTTCATTGCCTTGTACGGCTGTTGTGAAATAGAGTGCATCGCACATCATATGTATGTAAACGGTAAGGTAAGGCTTGTACTGTTGCGGCCCCACGAACATGCCTTCCACAACATTAAGACCGGCCAGATGAAACAGTTCCTCATGAATAACGCCCATATTGCTGAATCCTATTACAGGATTCAGAAACCAAAGGGATGTTCCCGGTTTGACCAGGAAGAAGGGCAAATGATATCCGAGTCTTATAAGGGGTATCCCTGAAAGCCCGAAGAACCGTTTTTTCTTTTCCAGGGTAGTGACTTTTACAATTTCTGCAACGGTTTCTCCAACGGTCGAGCCACAACGAACCAACCTAACCTGCATCAATCCTACATGATTGGTCAGACCCGTCGCTTCTGTTTCCTTGATATACCTTCTGTTATCTACCATACAGGTAATGGTCAGAGGTTTTTCTTTTGGAAAGTTACATGTTTGGTAAAGTGCATGCGTGTAAAAAGCCAGCAGAACATCATTAACGGTAGCCCCTGTCTTATTGGCGGTATGCTTGATCTTTGCGAATTCCTTAATCGCAGCGGATTCTCCGGCAGTCCATTTTGCGGTGACCATCAACAAATCATCTGACTGATCCTCTGGAGTATATGCAAAAGTTCGTTTTTCTTTCAGACGCGTAATGTTTTTCAGTAGGAACCTGGCTGCCAGCCTGTTCCGTAATCTAAACCCGGTGTAGATCTTTGCATAAGCCCGGCTTCCGCTTTTGATTTCAGGTACGGGCAGGTTTTCGTGGATCTTGGAATAGGTTGCTGCAATCTGCTTCAGAAAGGTCTGAACTCCACGTCCATCTGTGCACATGTGGTTGATCATCAGGCAAAGCAAAGATTTACCGTCGTGGTTGATCACTGCAATTCTGAATTGTACATTACTTCCCACGGGAATAACCTGCCTGAAGAACTGCTGTTTTGCCTGTTCCGGATCGTTGGTTTCATATGCTGTAAGCATATCGTCTATGGAATAGGATCGTATTTCCCAGTAAGGATTCATAGCATGGTCCCGGAAGGCACTATGCAAAATGGGATTTTTATCCGTTACATAATCCAGGGCTTTCTTCAGTATATCAAGTTGGATTAACCCATCGTACCACAATGAAACACGGATCATTCTGTCAGTTGAATTTCCCAGAATGAAATGCAGTTTATCCCACAATTCAGCACGCATGGTACTATGCATAGGACAAAAATAGAGAATATCCGAGATTCTACGTCAGGAAATTCCGCTTTTTCCCTAAATCATTTATCACGCACACGGTGATGCTGGTCCTTTCGGTAGCCATGATCTTAGGATTGAAAAAACACGTTCCCTTTCGGATAGTAAAAATAAGTAGTAAATTTCAGGCATAATACTTAACTGCTACGAATATGAAAAAACTACCACTTACTGTTTTGCTTATTCTCTTGGGGCCGGTCAGCGCCTACATCGGAATGTATTCCCAAATCACGTGCAAACCTTCCCAGGCCGGATTCTGGATCATCATCGCACTGGGCATGGCCATTGGGGTTTCCATAACACTTGTTGTGCAAAGGATAAAGGCTAAAAAATAATAATTTTCTACCTTACAGGACTTACCCGGTACAGTCCTGCCCCGTGGAAGGGGATTTCCTGAGTGAATTCTTTGTCAAATACGCCGACGTCTTTGTGGTGCCATAGGTCTGTTATGCGTGCGCAACCTTGAATGCCGATGGCCCATAGATCAACCCCGACGATGCATCCGACGGAAGGAGTTTTCGCATCCCCCGTACTCCGGGCATTGAACAGTGCAACGTATTTGTCGGGGCTGTTGGGGATGTCGGCAGCCCAGACGATCAGGTCGCGGTCGCGGGAAACCTGGCGGTTATTGGCACTCTGCTGGTTGACTTTCAGCATGTTTGGATTGGTAAGCATCTCCTTGGTGAAAGGATCCAGTTGGGTCATATCGCCCCCGAAAATGAGCGGTGAACGCCCTATGGCCCAGAGGCTCATGAGCGTATAATGCTCGTCCCGGGTGAAGTTCGTAGGCCGGCCAAAATCTATCTCCCCTATGGGAAGCATGTCGGCATCGGGAAAGTGGCCGGGACCGCGGTACGTCGTCCAGGCATCGAGCCGTTCGAACATCGCGTACAACAATTCCCACCGGTCCCAGAAATCATCGGTAATGCGCCAGAGGTTGGCATGGTGCATCACGTGTTCACCGGCCCTAATGGGCGTGGCACCCGGTGACAGGCTCAGCACAATGGAACGGCCGGTTAGGTCAATGGCCTCGCGAATGGCTTCTATCTCGGCTTGCTGCACAGGGTCATACGGGCGGGAGATGTCGTCCACTTTTATGTAATCTACCCCCCACGCCGCGTACATCCCAATGATCGACCGGTAATAGGCACGTCCTTCCTCTTTGGTGGCATCCACGCCATACATGTCTGGATTCCAGGGGCAGGTGGAACTGGTTAGAGCGATATCAGCCGCCCCGACATTGGTGCCCAGGACGGGAGTGTTTTTTTCCACCGCCTGACGCGGAATACCGCGCATGATATGTATGCCAAATTTCAGCCCTTTTGAATGCACATAATCGGCCAGCGGTTTGAACCCGTTGCCACCGGCCGCCGAGGGGAATTTCTTTAACCCGGGGGTCAGGCGTCCGTATCCATCCATGGTGAGCACCGCATTGGGGTTGTAGTAATGGCGCTGCGATTCCGGCTCGTACCACTGAATATCAACAGTAAGGTAAACGTACCCGCTTGGCAGTAGATGTTCTGCCATGGCATCGGCCTGATCCCTAATTTGTTGCTCGGTGACAGTAGTGCCAAAAATATCCCAGCTGTTCCACCCGAGCGGAGGTGTTGGCGCAAAATTCCAGTATGCGGGGGTTTCCTGTGCCGCCGCCACGCCAAAAGAAAGTAACATGGTCAGGACCAGAATATTAATCTGTCTCATAATATGGTTACTGTTAAGGTTTTCAAATCTTTGTCGGCAGAGCTGCTGCCATAATAAATCTCGTATTCTCCAGGTGTTACGGTCATTTTACGCTGGGCCCAGTCGAAAAACTCAAAGGAGGATGGAGGCAGTTCAATGGTTGCCAACTGAGATTCACCGGCTTCTATGCTTACCCGTTGGTACCCGCGTAGTGTCTTCAGGGGGCCTTCCACGTCATTGACCTTACGGATATAGACCTGGAGGATCTGGGTGCCGTCGCGTTTCCCGGTATTGATAACCGGGACCCTCAGGTGGATGGTCTCGTTCGCCTGCAGGACCGTTTTGCTGAGCGTAGCCTCCCCTGTTTCAAAGGTGGTGTAACTGAGCCCGAACCCGAAAGGAAACAGATAGTCGGTAGTATACCGGTACGTGCGGCCGTTCATGGAATAATCTTCGAAATCGCCCAGGTTGTCCGAGTTTTTATAGAAAGTCACCGGCAGTTTCCCCGATGGGTTGAAGTCTCCAAAAAGCACATCGGCAACGGCCAGACCGCCCGATTCACCCGCGTACCAGGCCTGAAGGATGGCATCGCATGACTGCGTTTCCGGGGTTAAGGCAATGGCCGAGCCGGAACAGTTGACAAACACCACCTTTTTCCCGGCCTCTTTTAAGGCCTTCAGGCAATTGCGCTGCACCGCGGGTAACTCGATATCCAAACGGTCCCCTCCCCGGAATCCCGGGTAGGAAACAGGCATTTCTTCGCCTTCCAGGTTCCCGGACAAGCCTCCCACAAAGACAACCGTCTCTATCCCTTTCAACTTGTCAATAAGTTCTGCGTAATCCACATCCACTTCCTTGCCAAAATCGAATTCAATATTCGCCTGCCAGTTGTTCAGCTGCGCATAGCGGATCTCTATGGTGTATTTTTTGCCGGCCTGGAATGTATACGGGATGAGGGAAGGCAAGGTGCGCCAATTGTCGTATATCTGGACCCTTTCACCATTGACCAGCAATTCAAAATGACCGGTTGCCCCGCCTTTAAGCACCAGCTCTTCCGTCACTTTTGGAGTGAAATTGGCCTGAAACAAGGCAGAAAAGCCTTCCAGTTTCACACCCGAGGCAAATTCATGCTGCCCGGCGGTGGTCATTTTGATGGGACTGGTCAGTCGTGCCGAGGTAACGATATCCCCTTCCCTGCCGGGGTTGTTCCAGTAAGTGGCCTTACATCCCGGTTTGCCGTCAAAGGAAAGCTGGGAAAAATAACTCTGTGTCACCTTATCTTCCACCAAATCGCACCCTTTGTCGTAGAAGATCCGTTTCCCGGGAAGCTTGGTTTTAATCCCGTCCAGGATGGAGATGGTGCGAACCGGGGTCCCGTTGTAATTGCCCCACAACATCACGGTGTCGGCTGCATTGGGGCCTATTACGGCAATTTTCTTTTCTTTGCGTGAGAGCGGCAGTATGTTGTTGTTGTTCTGGAGTAAGGTCATGGTCTGTTGGGCCATCCGGTAGGCAAGTTCCCTGTGCTTTTCGCAATTAAGAATGGATGCCGGGATCTGTGCCCAGGGAACGAGGGAATCGTCATCAAAATCGCCCAGGTCAAAACGGCCGGTCAACACACGCAACAGGCTCCTGTCAATGTCTTCTTCCTTGATCAACCCGCGCTCAACGCCTTCGGGCAACGTCTTGTAGGGATAATTCTCCCAGACGCACTCCACATCGGTCCCGGCCAGTACGCCTTTGGAAGCGGCATGAACCGGGGTGGACGATACTTTGTGCGAAGTGAAGAAGTCCGTGATGGCTCCGCAGTCGGAAACCACGATATATTGGAAACCCCATTCATCACGCAGGATGCGTTGCAACAGGCGGGAACTGCCGCAGCAGGGTTCGTCATCTATCCGCTGATAGGCACACATGACCTGGCGCACACCAGCTTCCTGTACCAGGGCCTTGAAAGCAGGCAGGTAGGTTTCGTGTAATTCGCGTGGGTTCAATGCATTAAGGTTGAGCTCGTGACGGCTCCACTCGGGTCCGGAATGCACGGCAAAATGCTTGGCACAGGCCAGCAGTTTCCGGTACCTGGCATCTTCCGGGCCCTGCAGTCCTTTTACCACCTGGACGCCCATACGTGAGGTGAGGTACGGGTCTTCTCCGTACGTTTCTTGTCCCCGTCCCCAGCGCGGATCTCGGAAAATATTCACATTGGGCGTCCACACGGAAAGGCTCAAAAACCGTTTGTTTTCATTCCCATTCTGCAGCCACTCATTATATTTTGCGCGCGCCTCGTCTGAAACCGCATCGAAGATACTGAATACCAGTTGGTCATTGAACGAAGCGGCCATCCCAACGGGCTCGGGGAAAACGGTTACGTTATCGTTGTTTGCATATCCGTGCAACGCCTCACTCCACCAGTTGAATTTCTTTATGCCCAACCGCGGGATCGCATCGCTCTGGTCGCACATTAAAGTGGCCTTTTCTTCCAGGGTCAGTCTTGAGATCAGGTCTTTGGCCCGTTCCACGGAACTGAGATCCGGGTTCTGAAAAGGATAGCTTTGTGCGTGCGCTATGACGGGAAACAGCAGTATGAGTAAGGAGACCAGGTAGATCCTGGGAATGAAGGATATCCGGAAGATGACGATACCTCCTATCCGGGATGTGTTGTGTGCATGAAGTTCCATAAATGATCTTATTTTCAGTAAAGTTATCATATAATCATCAATCCGGGTAAGGATTTTGCGGATTTTTTCGGACTTTTGGGGGCATCTTCAAGCTGCCGCGCCACTGCGTTTTTTTCAAAAACGCAAAATGCTATAAACGTGAACGTTGCATTTTCACGTGGCGTGAAGTGGCGCGGCAGCTTGAAGATAAAACCCAAAAAAATATGAAAAAACGGATCATTTTATGGATGGCTTTCACCGTAATTGCCCATTCTGCTGCTGCCCAATATGAGATAAAGCTTCGGGAGGACCAGCTTCCCAATTCTGCTGCTGCCCAATATGAGACAAAGCTTCGGGAGGACCTGTATGTTTCAAAATTGTCCGATACCGTCTATGTGGTAACGCATTATTTCCCGTGGGAGTCCAATTCACTGGTGGTAAAGGCCTCGGCACAGGAAGTGGTGTTGATAGATACACCTTACGACACATCGGCTACGGCTTTGATGCTGGACTGGGTTCTTTCGCAGTTTGGTCCTGTCCGGATTACGGCCATCAATACCGGGTTTCATGTGGACAACCTGGGCGGGAATCAGTACCTGAGAGAAAAAGGGATCGACATATACGGAGCCGATAAAACGTGTGAACTAATTGATGAGCGGGGATTTCAGACACAGCAACAGATCATTTCCTGGCTTACTCCTGCGCAGGAACGCTTTATTAAAGTTTACGAGGGAATGGTCTTTACCAAACCCAATAAGATTTTCAGCCTGGAAGAAGGCATTTTTCTACGCATCGGGGATCTGGACTTTGAGGTATTTTTCCCGGGGGAATCGCATTCGCCGGACAATGTGGTCGTCTACATTTCAGCATGTGACCTGTTGTTCGGCGGCTGCATGGTAAAAACCCTTGGTGCTAAAAATCTTGGGTTTACCGGTGACGCCAACATGTCGCAATGGCCTGTTGCCCTGAAAGTGGTACAGCAAAGGTACCCGCAGGCCAAAACGGTCATCCCCCACCATGGCATGTGGGGAGATATGTCTTTGGTGCAGCATACCATAGATTTACTAATAAACTGAAACGTACTATACATTTTACTATTATGTTCGACATCAGAAAAATTCAAGAGGAAGTCATTTACCAGGCGGTAAAAGCCGAAAGCAACGATGAAACAGCCCGGGATATTGTCGGGGACGGAACGGAAGGCAATCCCACCTGGGTCACAAACACCATGAAAAGACTGGCCGGGCAATTTGATCCTACTACGGTGAAAAAGATCCGGATGAACTGCCAGTGCGGTTACGCCATGGACGAGAAACTGGCGCTTTTAAAAGATCTTATGGCCGATGCAACCAATATGGATGAATTTGCAAACATGGAGGATTTTGCCAATAATGACAAGGCCCGAGCCGCCGGGTTATACTACCAGGATAACCATTTGTACCTGCAATTCCCTTTTTGCCCCTGCCCTATGTTGGCCGAAGTCGAGCAGCTGGATGATTTGACATGGTGCCAATGTACCACCGGCTACAGCAAAGTCCTTTTTGAAAAAGCATTCGGTTGCCAGGTGGACGTTGAACTTCTGAAAAGCGTTAAAATGGGCGATGACCGTTGTTTAATGAGAATTGTGCCTTCGCAGCCGGTCCGGTTTAGGTAGGATATCACGTCTCCAATCCTTGATGCTATCCAACACACCCCACCAGGGGCAGTTTTACGGGGTTTTTGCCCCTGGTCAGGCTTGAAACATGCCCACCAGGGGCACTTTTGCCGGGTTTTTGCCCCTGGTCAGCCCTAAAACACCCCCACCAGGGGCAGTTTTGCCGGGTTTTTGCCCCTGGTGTATCTGACTGCCCCGTTGAATTATTAGTACAATTGTGAACAATGTTCCGGATTTCATTTTCATCTTACAAGAAAGTCATTAACTTTACATTGCTATGGGTGCAGTGGGTGTAAAAGCGTTAGTACGCCCATTTTTCTATTATGCAAACACAACTGCAACCAAAACTGCGACTGCAAACACAACTGCAACCACAACCAAAACTGTACCCTCAACCCAAAACCAGGAAACCACCATTATTTATCAGCAAACATTTAAACCGGACAACCTTATGACCAGGTACGAAGAGATCATTACCAAAATTATTGAATTCAGGAACGAACGCGATTGGGAGCAGTTTCACGATGCCAAGAACCTGGCATTGGCGCTGATGCTGGAGGCAGCCGAACTGAACGAGCTGTTCCTGTGGAAGAAAGAAGACCAGATTAAAGACATTGACATTGAACGTATCAAGGAAGAACTGGCGGATGTACTAACCTATTCCTTTTTCCTGGCGCATAAATACAATCTGGACATCTTCCAAATTGTGGAGGAAAAGATGATCAGGAACGGACAAAAATACCCCCGGGAAAAAGCCCGTGGAACCGCCAAAAAGTATACCGAACTATGAGAATTACGTAGCCCAGTACAAAGTCTGGGATTATGAAACTGCGGCATATCCCAGGGCCAAGTTGAGATGGCGTGGAACCGCCAAAAAGTATACTGAATTGTGACCTAAACGTAACCCCGGGGAAGAATCTGAGATAGTGAGGAACGGGAACAAAATATATGGAAAATAGAAACACCCAGCTATGATCGTATACCAGTCCACGAAGGAAGGTTTTCTGGATGATGTGCTCCGCAACGAGATTGACACAAAGATCAACCAGGCCTTTTATGACCACCTGGGCAGACACACTTCGCCCAACGAGGTCTTATCGTGGACCAACTCTATGATGCATATGAGTCACGTGCTCATGGACCATGAAATAGCTGCAGACGCGGGGATCTCCATAGAATTCCAGATCCCGCTTACTTCCCAGCGCATAGACTTTATCATCACCGGCCTGAACGAATCCCAAAAAGAACAGGTCATCATCATTGAACTCAAGCAATGGTCCAAGGCCCAGCTGACAGACAAGGATGCCATGGTCCGAACCCGTTTCCAGCATGGGGAAACCGAGACCGTGCATCCCTCCTATCAGGCCTGGTCCTACGCCGCACTCATAGAAAGCTACAACCAGACTGTCCGGGACGAGCAGATCAACCTGGTTCCCTGCGCCTACCTGCACAATTACAATCCGGACAACGTCATCACCAACCCGTTTTACAGCTACCACACAAGTAAGGCACCAGTATTTCTTAAATCAGATGCCGTCAAGCTCAGGGAGTTCATTAAGAAATTCGTCAAGTTCGGGGACAACAAGGACATCCTCTACCGCATAGAAAACGGCCGCCTGAGGCCCTCCAAACAGCTGGCTGACAGCATCGCTTCCATGATCCGGGGCAACCGGGAATTCATCATGAGAGACGAGCCGAGTGGCAGCCCGGGTCGCAACCTGGCAACTGGGGGTAGGCACGATCACAGCCATGATCACAGCCACGATCACAGCCAGGCCTCTGCAGGCAACCGGGAGTTCATCATGATTGACGAGCAGAAGGGGGTTTATGAAACGGCGTTGTCTATGGCTGCACAGGCCCGCAGCGACAAAAAGATGGTCCTGGTGGTGGAAGGCGGCCCGGGAACGGGAAAAAGTGTGGTGGCCGTGAACCTGCTTGCCGAGCTTACCCAACGGGGACAAGTCACCCGGTACGTATCCAAGAATGCAGCCCCGCGGGCCGTTTACAAGGCCAAGCTGACCGGCACCCTCAAAAAGCGGATGATTGACAACCTCTTTGGCGGGAGCGGCGATTACTGCGACATCCCAAAGAATACATTCGACACCCTCATAGTGGACGAAGCCCACCGCCTGAACCTGAAAAGCGGCCTCTACCAGAACCGGGGCGAGAACCAGGTACTGGAACTGATCCGAGCCGCCAAATGCACCATTTTCTTCGTAGACAACGACCAGCAAATCCACATTAAAGACATCGGCGAAGCCAACCTCATAGCCCGCTGGGCGGTACAAGAAGGCGCAAAAGTACAGCGGCTGAAACTCAAATCCCAGTTCCGCTGCAACGGATCCGACGGCTACCTGGCCTGGCTGGAAAACACCCTCCAGATCAAGGAAACGGCCAACATCCGGCTCACTCCGCAGGAATTTGACTTCCGCATCGTGGACACCCCGGGAGAGCTCAGGACCCTCATCCGGGCAGAAAACAGGGCACAAATCCCGGCAAACAACCCGGCAACAAACGGGGCACAAATCCCCGCAAACAACTCGGCAACATACTCGGCAAACAAATCCCGCCTGGTGGCGGGGTACTGCTGGGATTGGATCAGCAAGAAGGATCCGGAGGCTTACGACATCACGTTCCCCCAACACGACTTCCGAATGCGCTGGAACCTGACCAAAGACGGCAGCACCTGGATCATTGCCCCGGATTCCATCAACGAGATCGGCTGCATCCACACCTGCCAGGGCCTGGAACTGGACTACGTGGGTGTGATCGTGGGCCCCGACCTGCGCTTTGAAAACGGCCGGGTGGTCAC
>Ga0209201_1001880_pt1 | contig 22371 bp, 9 predicted proteins | sample AD_UKC055_MetaG_FD_184411 | JGI IMG/M metagenome (GOLD analysis project Ga0209201, IMG submission 184411) | Active sludge microbial communities of municipal wastewater-treating anaerobic digesters from USA - AD_UKC055_MetaG (SPAdes) (version 2) | ecosystem: Engineered > Bioreactor > Anaerobic >...
TGACCGGTCAACCACTTGAAAAAATAAACCGAGACACTGACCGCAACTATTTTATGTCGAGCGAAGAAGCCCTGAAATATGGGATAATTGATGAAATTTTACCCGCGCGGATAAAAAAATAATTTATCTCTTCATAAAAAGCTTGACAAAACTGAAATAAATTTAATACATTTAGGTGAGTGAGAAAAATTAGAGGACATTAAATTATTTAAGTGTATGAAATTCAAAAAGAAATCAAAAATGGTACTTCAGGTATCTGTTGTAATTCTTTATTTTGTTGGAGCTTATACGATTAATAATAAAAGGCGGCTTTTCTGAAAACCAGTGAGTTTGAGATATGTTTTTTCCTAAAATATTGAGGTTAGATTGGAAATGTTAAAGGTTATAAATATTTAATGAATATCCTCTTAAAAAGAGTAAGAAAGATTATTTTTAATGGACTAAGAACAAATATGTCAAATATATGGGGTTTGATATGAAAAAATTAATTTCACTATTTTTTGTTTCATTATTTTATATTGTTACACAAGCCGCTAGCACAGGTAAGATTGCTGGAAAAGTAACAGACAAGGCGTCTGGAGAACCAATTATTGGTGCAAATGTTATTGTTGAAGGAACATATTTAGGCTCAGCATCTGACGTAGTAGGCGATTATTTTATACTTAACGTTCCGCCTGGTACATACTCAGTCAAGTGTCAAGTAATTGGTTATAAGATTTATGTCCAAAAAAATGTAGTTGTAAATGCTGATTTGACAACTAAATGTGATTTTAGCTTAGAGAGGGCTGTTATTGAAGGCGAAGAAGTCATTGTCGAAGCTACGAGGCCTCTGATTCAACAGGATTTGACAGCCAGTCGGTCAATTCGTACTTTTGAAGAAATACAAAATATTCCGGTTGAAAATATTCAAAATATTGTCGGTATGAGTGCTGGTTTCGTTAATGGCCACGCCCGCGGTGGCCGAATGGATGAGGTTCTTTACTTAGTTAATGGAATGCCTGTTACCGATCCAATGGGGCAGGGCGATCTGGGAGTTTCAGAGATAGAAATTAATATCCCTGAATTTTCAATTGCTGAAGTCAATGTTATAACCGGTGGGTTTAGCGCTGAGTATGGCAATGCTCAATCCGGTGTTGTTGATGTAATTTTAAAAGAAGGAGGATCAAGTTATTCTGGGAATGTTCGCTATAGAACCAGTGCCCTGGGATTTGAGCCATTTCAAGATCATCATAATTTGAAGGATTTAGAGTTTTCATTAGGTGGACCTGTAATAGCGAAATTTTGGGACTCACGTTTTTTCGTTGCTGGGGAATATTCAAATGATCAAGGTCGTTATGATCATAACGAGAATATTTCTTTTTCGATAAATGCCAATTTATCTATGCGCCCTACAAATAAGGACAAAATAGTTTTCAACTATATGGGTAGTCGAGCAGACCGAGGTCTCTATGGTTATCAGTGGTCTAAGAAAACTTATGAGAATGAAGATTCTGATCAGGATAATCTTTTAGATCGAACTATAAGTTTAGTTAGCGGCAACGTCAAAGAATATGTTGATGATAATAGCTTAAACTGGGATGATATTTTTGAACAGATGGGAGAAGATACTACTACTAAACGTTGGGTATTGCTTGACCTTGATGGTGATCGGGATTATCGCGATGAGGATCGCAATGCTGATGGTATTTGGGATATAGAAGATATGAATCATGATGGTGATAGCACTGATGTATTCAATATGTTGGATCATTTATATGATCGAAAAGACCACGCAAATCAATTTCAGCTAAAGTGGACGCATAATATCAATACAAATTCGTATTTCGAAATGCAAGTCAGCCAATTTACTACTTATATGAAATACAATGTCAATGAGAAGATAAACGAAGATAAAAATGAGAATGGTGTCTTAGATATTAATGAAGATCTAAATGGAAACGGCAAACTTGATCCCTATGGTGTTGATTTATTTACAGATAATAACAATAATGACTATATTGATGCCTCCGAAAAAGCCTATCCAGACGAGCCCATTAAATGGATGGTTTGGGAGGATGTGCCTTTTGGTAATACCCAGGATGCGAATAAATTTTATACTTATGGTGCGGGATTAACTTACTATCGTTTACGGTGGAATGTAGATGAGAAGATAGTTCGTACATTTAAAACTACTTACACCAATCAGATAAATGTTTACCATAAAATTAGAACCGGTTTAGAGTATCAATGGTACAATATCTATGACCATGACATTGATCTGGCTTCAGGAGGCAATGTTTATGGCCAGAACTTAGGAAAAAGTCATAACTGGGGCAAAGAAGGTCAAAAGCCCATTAATCCATATACGCTTGCGGCTTTTGCCGAAGATAAAATGGAATACTTCGGTATGATTGTCAATTTTGGATTAAGATTTGATTTATTTGATCCTAATTGGGATTATATACCAAGTGACTTAGAAAATCCAGTCACCAATCCCGCTTCCGGTGGAGAAGTCGCCAATCCAACAAGTACTAAGCGGAAGTTTTACTGGAGCCCTCGGCTTGGTATTGCGCACCCGATTACTGAAAAAGATGTTTTTTACTTCAATTACGGTCGGTATTTTCAAATGCCAGCTTTTACGAGATTATATCTGAATGTAAACTGGGACTTATCAGGAGCATTCCCTATGATAGGTAATCCAGACCTGGAACCGGAAATTACTAACTCCTATGAAACAGGTATCCGTCACCAGATTGGTTCAGATATTAGGTTGGAAATTAAGGCCTTTCAAAAAGATATTCAGGGATTGACTGACACGCGTCAAATTTATTATACTGCTTCCAATTACTATACTTACTATTATAATATTGATTACGGTAGTGTGCGAGGAGTCGAAGTGGATTTTTATAAAAGAGCCGGGAAATATTTCGGAGCAGATGTAAATTATACTTACAGTATTGCCCGCGGGAAAAGTTCTTCTTCGAGACAAAATTATGATCTTACCTGGGCTGGTCAGATTATTCCTAAACATGAAAGTTACCTAGATTGGGATCAGCGTCACACAGTCAACGCTACTTTAAAAGCAATCGCGCCGGTGATTAATACTCACTTTGATCTGACTTTGCAATACGGCTCGGGTCTTCCATATTCTCCTGCGTCGCGGACTCTGGAAGTGCTAATTAATACCGAACGACTTCCCTATACTTTTGTTTCTAATTTAATGGTTAGTAAGTTATTTAAAATCAATAACAATACTAATGCTTCCGTTTTCCTGTGGATAAATAATCTTTTTAATAAAACTGATAATATCGATTTGGTTGATGATGTTGAATGGTATCATTTATATACCAATATTCAGAAAAAATACGAAGAAGGTGATGCGCGTTATTTTGGCGCTGAATATGGGAATTTAGGGAATGATGGTATTGATAATGATGGTGATGGCTATGTTGATGAATCCATTAAAGATGAGTATATGATGTTAATGGATACTAATGGAGATGGAAAAGTTGATTGGAATAAAAAACATCCAGCGAGCGGAAGCCTGGGGGTTCCGTATCGCTATAATGAAGGTAGAACTGTACGAATTGGGATATCATTTGAATTTTAATATTAATTCTATGTTTAAGGAGTAAGAGATGCCTAAGCGTTTCGGTATATTTATCTTAATAATTTCAATACCCATCTCATTTCTTTTTGCTCGGAGCAAACAAGAAATGAAACATGATAGACTTGCCAAAACCGCCGCTCGTCCAGCGGAAGAATATAAAGTGCACAAAGTCGGTAAAGTCTGGACCGCAACAAGTAATTTCGGAAATTATGGTGATCCAAATGCTCCCGCAGGTCTTCCTTCTTATGAATGGCCAGGTGGTAGCGGTACCCACTATAACTGGGAAGGACGCTTCTGGTTTGGAGCGGAGGTTGATGGTGAGAAACGAGTCAGTCATGCAGACTATGGAAATTATGAGTTTAAACCGAGTGATGGTTCCCAATTCTTTTTGGGGCCAGGGAAATCGGTGGAAGATAGTTACGTCATTTTTGATGATTTTCAGGCGGTTCTACATGACACTGATCCCTTGGGGATTAAAGTTTATCAGCGGGGTTTGACCTGGAGTACGCCAGACTATGACGATTTTGTCATTTATGAATATGAGGTAGTTAAGGAAATGGGGGGAACTACCTATGGGGATATTATTAACAATGTTATAGTAAGTTGGGTGTTTGATTGTGATGTCGGCACTGGCGCCGATCCAGTTGATGCTAATATCGATGACTGTGTTGCCTTCGATGGATGGGATGGGACTAACCCGGCATCTCAGATCAAATATAAACAGGACATTGTAGAAAATGTTGATTGGGATGAAGATGGTATAACTCTGGGTTATGATGAACTTGGTATTCCGTATGGATGGAAAAATGTCGGTAGCCCAAATTATTCACAACCGAACTACGATATTACGAAAATTCATCCCGATGGATTCTATGATTGCTTTTCTGTGATTTTGGATGAAGACGGTCCCTATATTCGCTGGCAAACCTCTGTTACTACGAATATAGCTGGTCAAGATATTACCACGAAGGCGGGCGAAATTGCGGTAATAAATGGTAAGGAGTTACGAGGTTATGTGGTTCCAAGAAATATGTCTTATATGTATGATGGAGACGATCCAAGTACTCCTGAGGATGATACCAATGAACGTGGTAAAGTTCCTGGATTTATTGCTGGGCGTTTAATTTATACGGATTATATTAAAAAACTTGGTCCATATGGTACCGCCGATGATGATACGATGATGCGGGTTTATTCGCATCAATGGTGGAACTGGGAATCAGACCCAGGAAGTGACCGTGATAAATATACTTATGGAATGGGGACTAATAGCGCAAGTATGGGGTATATGTTTATGCCTCATCCTTTTGATATCGGTGCGCCGACCTTTGATTATAGGTTTATGTTAACGACTGGTCCTTATCCCGAGATGAGAGTTGGTGACACCCTTAGATTTGTCTACGCCGCATTGGTAGGATTAGGGTTGCAAGGGGCACGCGAAAACGCTGATAATGCTTTAAGAGCTTACTACTCTGGCAGTAGAGGAAATCCCTATCAACCCACTGGGCCACACGAGGATAAACACTATCTTCTTCCGGTACCACCCCAAGTTCCCGTCCTGAAATACAGTCCAATAAATCGAGGAGTTAAGCTAGCGTGGGATGATGGCGCTGAAACCTTTCCTGATCCATTAATTGGGGTGCCTGATTTTGAAGGGTATCGTATTTATCGGTCAGAGTATAATCCTCAAAGCTGGACTTTAATAGCCGCCTTTGATAAAAATCAAGAACCGGTTTATATTATAGATTTTGAAACGGGTGATACACTACTTGACCAAGACGGCAATAAACTTTTTCGGAATTTGCCCGATTTAGTTCATAATTATGTAGATACAGGTGGCGTCTTTCTTGATGCGGATAAAACACCATTATTCGAGGTAAGTAAACCGGTTAATAATCTGCCATATTATTATGTTGTCACCGCGTATGATAATCCTGCTCGGTTTGGTAGGCCTGAATTTCCGCCCATCGAAAGTTCGAAAACAAATTTTATGGTGGATCCGGCAACAGGTGCTCCGAAAGGGATTATGCCACGCCAGGTTTACGAAAAAGGTCAGGATGTAGAGAAATTAAATGTAAAGGTATATCCTAATCCTTACCGTGGGGGATCTCCATTGGAAGTTCAGTATGAAGACAAAGTCTCATTTACTAATCTTCCACCGGCTTGTAAGATTACAATCCTGACATTATATGGTGATATAATTGATGTGATTTTCCATACAGATGGTACATCAGACGAATCTTGGGATTTGGTATCTCGAAATGAACAAGATGTAGTCTCCGGTACGTATATTTTTGTGGTAGAAACTCCTAGTAATAAAAAACAAGTTGGAAAATTTGTCATACTACGCGGTGAATAAAATTGAGGAGAGGTTCGATGAAAGGATATAAACTAGCATTAATTATTGTCATTTTATTGTTGGGTATTAATGTTCAAGCGCAAACGGCCAAAGTTGGACTTGTCGGAGCTCAATTTTTAAAGATTGACGTTGGAGCTCGTGGTATGGCACTTAGTGATGCGGTTCTGCCGCTGGCAGACGATGCCTCAGCTTGTTTTTGGAATCCAGCCAACCTTTCACTGATAGATAAAGGTAGTGCTTTTCTATCCAATGTTAGCTGGTTAGCTGATATCCAATACAATGCCCTCGCTTTTTCCTGGAAATTAGAGAGATTTGGCAGCGTTGGCGCGTTCTTATCCAATATGAATACTGGTGAAATGGAAGAAACTACAATCGAGTTACAACAAGGAACGGGTAATACTTTTAGCTCAACGGGAACACAGGTCGGAGTATCCTATTCACGTTGGCTTACTGATAAATTTTCTTTTGGAGCCAACCTAAAATATGTTTTTGAAGATTTAGCTTCTGGCCTGTCTGGTACATCTTCCGATTTCGCCCAAGGTGGTACTTGGGCAATTGATATTGGTACATATTATATAACAGGGATAAAGTCAATTCGCTTTGGTACCGTAATTAAAAATTTTGGTCCAGAAATTCAGCTAGGGGGATACTATTACGATTATGAACTAGCAGATACAATTAAAACTGAAGCCCAGATACCGGATCCCAATGACCCAACCAAATATATCACGGTAGAAGTTCCTGAAAAAAGGGAATTCAGAGCATATCATTTACCTATGATGTTTCAGTTTGGGATAGCATTTGATCCTATTAATTCTGGTAATCATAAACTTACGGTATCAGCAGTAATTACTCAACCAAATGATAATCTTCAGCGTTATAACCTAGCGTTAGAATATTGGTTTATGAATATTTTAGCCTTGCGTGCGGGATATTCAATTGGCCAATATGAAAAACTAACTGGATTTGAAGATGATGGAACAGCAATCTATAAATCTTCTTATCAAGGGCAAGACTTACGTCGTTTATCATTTGGAGCTGGTATCAATTGGAAAAAATTAAGGTTAAATTTGGCTATGACCGAATTCGATATTCTCAGCCCTGTCACTAATCTGTCGTTAGCCTATAATTTTTAAGGGTTAAGGAGAGAAAGCATGAAAAAATATATAATATTTTTAATGATTGGTTTATGGATTATAACTTTACCGATAAATGATGTTAAGGCTAGTCCAAATGTTGGTAATTCTAACTTATTCCGGGTGCTTGGTCAGGGATTCTTCGTCGGATACTACCCGGTTACGGCAACCTGTCAAAAAATTGGGGATTCATATTATATTTTTACGGAAGATGTTCTGGTAAATGACATTAGCATTTCTCCAACTGATCCCAATAAGATTTTAATTGCTACCACATCCGGATTGTATGTAAGCCTCGATGGTGGTGTCAACTGGCAATTTGCAAGTGGTAGTGGAGATAAGATAATCGGAGATGACGTTAATGGTTATGGCCATGACCCTGCTACTTTACCTATAGTTCACCGGACTACGGTTAATGAAGCCCTTTTCTTAAATGATAATGAGATGTGGTGTGGTTACCTTCCGGGTATATATCAATCGAAAGATAATGGGCTTACCTGGTCTGCAAAAACTCGTGGTTTGCCAAACTATAAAGATGCTGATGGTGGAACCATCTTTCCACCATTTTATAAAATGGTTATTGATAGTCGGGTAACAAATTTTGACACTAATACCGATTTTTTCGCTTGTTGTCAAGCGGGGCTCTTCTATTGGCAAAAATCCAAGTTTATTGATCTTAGTGGTGGCTTGCCTAAAACCAGCTCCGATTGGGCTCATCTTTCGGTGTATGATTTTATTAATAATGTTGATACGGCATATATTGCCACTGAATTAGGCATATATAAAGGAATTATTAAACTAGATGATTCCAAAGTATCATGGGTCCCTTTAGGAGGAGGAACAGCCAGGATTGATTCAAGTGCTTATAATTCTACTGATGCCGTCTTAGAGCTATATTTGTCGGGTGTCGAACAAAATACCTATGTAAATATTGTTGATACAGCCCAACAATTATTTTGGTCAGCAAAGGTTAAAAAAGAAGGTAATGTTTTTGTCGCTTCTATAAATGAAAGTAATCTTTATTTTAACTTTAGCCCGACCAGCGTAGACTATAGTGACTATGAACCAGCGAATGTTGTAGTTTACCTGCCTTCCAACGTCAATGTATCGGATCTTAAAATTGATGGTAAGGATGTTTATTATTTATCAGGAACAGGATTGTACAAAGTCAACTCTCCTGATACCGCTCAGTTAGTATATGATTTCGGTGACGCAGTTTATGATTTGAAAATTCAGGAGGCAAAGATTCATGTAGGCGCTAAAAATGGTTTATATACTGCTCTTTTAAGTGATTTGAGTAGCTGGGCTAAAGAAACGGGAGTTATTTCTGCAGTGATGTCAGCTACAGATACGGTAAATTATGATGTTCGGTCAATCGAATTTAGTTCCGATGGCGATTTACTTCTTGGGTGTCAACTCGGAGGGCTGATTAAGAAAAAGGCTTCAGGTGAATGGGTAAATTTAAACGTTGGTCTGGGGCATCGCAATCTTAATCCTACAAAAGTAGCTAATGTAGCCGCGGCTTTCGATAGTTTGGAAATCCATACTGAGATTGCCAACTGGTTTGGAAGCTATCCCAATATTGATAATGATACCAAGCAATATTGCTTATTAGTTGATATTCTGGATGAATATTTTCTTGCGGCTGGTGACGGTTCCACGTTCATTGATGCTTTCTTTGATACCACTGATCAAGTAGATAAAACTGAAAATGCTCATTCCAACAAGCTGGATTTGATTTATATTGATTCTGATCCACTGGATTTGAACTCTAATGCTTTATTTAATGCAATTGCCAATGTTTTAACCCGGGAGATTATACTAACTCAAGAGGTAGGTGAGCCCGAATGGGTTTACCGTGGCTTGGCGGAATTAGGGGAATATCTTGTTGGTCAAATAGACACATCCATTACGTATAATATTGCTTCTAACAACAACTTATTAACCATCGGCGATTTAGCTCCAACAGTAAAGGACTATGAATATAATTTTGTGTTTTTTAATTATCTGCATAGCCAATATCTAAACACTCCTGAAAAAATGAAGGCTTTTATCGCGCGTCCTGAAACTGGAATCGAAGGTATTGAAACTCAGTTGAAAGATTTGAGTGGCCCGACCTTTAAGGAACTGTACAATGATTTTGCAAAAGCAGTTCATTTTGATTTGTTAGACTTGCCGGAAATTGATTCAAGACATACTTTTCCTGATCTTAAGGTAACTCACGGCTCAAGAATTTTGGACTGGGGATTCGGCTCAGCGGACTCGCCTTACCTGACACCCCAGATGGCATGGAGTACAATCTACTATGTGACAACTGGTTGGGAAGGTAATTATTATTGGTGTCCCAAATTCGATGGAGTAGTGACTTTTAACGGTGAAGACGACGCCTCTTATGAGTTTACCACGATTAAGCAAAAATCAGATAACTACAAGATGCAAGTTGTAAACTTGGATGAAAGGAAATTCGGAAGCAATGATGATTTTGAGGATTTTGGAAGGGTTGATGTCAATGATCAATCTCGTCCTTATCAGAAACTCTATTTTATCGTAAATGTTCACGATACTCCAGATCCAGCTGGAACTTCGCATGTAATCCATGATAAGATTATTCCTCCTAACGAATTCTCTATAGGTTTCAATCAAAATGTAGGTGCGCCGGATTATTTAAACATATTTTGTTATACTGATAATCGTATTTATGATGACGCTGGGAAGGCTGATCAATATGATACCGATCGTGATGCCATTTCCGATTTGGAAGGACCAATTGGGTGGTTAATTCTCGATAATGACACGACTGAAATCACCCCTTCTCATTTTTATATGGATAATGAGCATAACGACTACGTCTATTATAAAATTGTTGATTTGGCAACTATTACTTCGGAAGCAATGAATGTTAAAATTGAATTATTTGGTGAAAACATAGCCAGTTCAAGAGTTTCGGCAGTATCAACCGGTAATCTAGTAAAAATTAGTCACGATAGTGGTGCCACTCTATCAATTGCAAATCAATCTGCTCAAGTAGAAATTCAGAAAAACACCGTTAATAAAACGCAGAGAGTTAGCACGTTTTTAACCAAAGGTGATTTAGCCAAACGTCTGCGGTTTGAATCTGAAATGATCACCCCAATATCGGATATTCTGTTTTTAGGTCCAGTTGATTTGAAACTACAAAAACCGATCAATATCCAGATGAAATTAAACAAATATGACAATCAAGACTCAGAGCTTCGACCAGTGGTTTATCGGCAAACAAAAGATGGTCTGGTAGCTATTGCGGAAGTTGAGCCAACCTCTAGTGGAGAAGTATGTTTTGAGACTGACCAATTGGGCACATATCAAATATATCTAAGTAAAGAAACCGCCACTAACAATATTACACCTATACCTAAAGTATTTGCTTTACAGCAGAATTATCCGAATCCGTTTAATATTTCCACCACTATTCGCTACCAAGTTCCGAAAACCTGTGATGTTAAAATAGTGATTTATAATCTCTTAGGTGCGCCAGTCAGAACATTAATCCACGAAACGAAGTCAGTCGGATTTTATCAGGTTGAATGGAATGGGCTTTCTGATCAAAACCGTATCTTACCATCGGGAGTATATATCTATAAACTGATTACCGATGATTATTCGACCACCAAAAAAATGATGTACTTGAAGTAAAAGGGAGGTAAGATGATAAGGAAATATATTTCGACTATTAAAAAGACAATAATATTACTGGTTATTTCTACCTTTCTAATCCATTGCGGTGAAGAATTTAGCGATGATATTCCAACCTCATTTACCAATGTCACCGATGAGTTGTCCGCTGGTTGGGAATGTTACCAATCTGGAAAGTATGCCGAAGCAAAAACACATTTTATAACAGTCGCTGAAAGAGATGCCGAGGTAGCTGAGGCATACAATGGATTGGGTTGGACTTATCTGCGTTCCAAAGAATTATCCAATGCGGCTTCGCAATTCAGTTTCGTGCTCAGTCTGGCGAAACTTCAAGGCAATACGATTATTCAAGCTGACGCCTATGCCGGTATGTTTCTGATGAACTATATAAAACAAGTCAAGGGGAAATTAGACGGCGAGCTCAGCGAAGCTCAGGCAGAAGAAGTTCTGGTTACCGGCTTACAATATGCGGATTCAGCACTTAAATTAAACCCGGAATATAGCAGTGATCATGATCCGGATTTCGATGTAATTGCATTAAAAAAATTGATGGCTTATTCTTATTATTCTATGTGTCGCTTTAGTGAATCCCTGGATTTTGTTGATGAAACGGTATTAAGCAGTATTAATGTTGATACTTTAACCGAGGAAGTTCATCTCCAATCTGATGATAATGGTAACGTTTTTGGCATCTTGCCGAGTGGTGGTGCTATAAAAATTCTTGAAGTAAAGGATAAGAGTGTATTAGTCTGGCCGAATCAGGGCGATACCTGCTGGAACGATTATACTCCAGTTTCCGAAGCCGAATATTTCGAATATCATCTACAAGGTCATAATCGAATGGTATTTCCCTCAATTGATAGTAAGATATATCCTCAGAGAACCGATACCTTGACCAGTTTTAAATTAGCTGATATTTACAAGGATGCTGGTATCATGCTTCCGACTCCCCGAACCGGCGTATTTCAGGTTTATTCGGTCTATTATTTACTAGATCCCGAGAAAACGGAGTTACGTTACTGGATATATGAACCGGGCAGTTTAGTACCAACGTTTTTTAAATGGAATTTCGTCAAAATTCACAAAGATTATGATTATATCGTCTCAGGAAATAAATTTGTCCTGACTTATTCATATCGTAACTATGAAGTAAAATATCTACGCACTGATGATTTTCTGGAGCTGATAAAATTATTAGAAGCTTATTTTTAATTGATGTAAAACATAGTATAACAAAGAAAGGAGGCCTATATGGCTAAGTTGTTATGTCGCAGTACGATGGTGTTAATGATCCTACTGTTGGCATTTACTGTAACCTTTGCATGGGTTGAAACTCTCGGCCCGAAAGATTCCGAGATAATCAAATGGAAAGAGTCCATGCGGGCAAAAAGTGCTACCGAACGGATCGTTGCACCGAAACCAACCTATAAAAACAAGGTTGTTCAGCAAAATCCTGAATTAGTTCCCTTGAGAAATATTCAGAGTTATGATTATAATTTCGAGGTGGCTCAGGGATTTGAAGCGACGATTGACTATACTCGTCCCACGTATGGTCAATTCATTTTTGAGGGAACAGATAGTATGGGGGTCTGGTTTCGACCGGCTACCGATTGTAAGATTTTGAAAGTCCAAATCCTGTTTAGTGATGAAAGTGGTTTATTAGGTGAACAGCTTACGGTCCGTATATTTGATGTCCTGGACGATTTACCAGCCGCAGTATCACCGCAGGTTCCAATTACCGGAAATGGAAAATACGGTTTTACGGAGTATATGAAGTGTATTCCCAGTCCTACCGGTAGATTATTGGGTTCTTATCCACTCAATGTTACTAAAGTCGGATTCAATCTGGCAACCGGATGGTGTGAAACAGATTTGACTGCCTTAGGTGGTTCTATTGACGTTGGTAAGAGAGATTTCTTTGTCGCTCTCGCATTTCCGGAAGGAAACACAGGCGATGCTGACGTTTACTATGGGCCGGGTGAAGAACAACACGCTCCCGGTGATTATCACAGTTTCAAATGGTATCACACTGGTGGGACCTACTCTCCGGGTGTACCAAACTGGGTCAGCCGCTTGAATTTTACGCTGCGGGTTGTAGTAGACTATTATGGCGATCCGCCGCCTTTTATCGAAGATGTTACGGAACTTAATTCCGTGTATTATTCATGCGACCCGGGTCCTTACACAGTATCGGCGCATATCTACGATATTGGTACGTCTACTTTTACCGGAGCTGTTACTAAAGCCCAATTAATCTATTTTACAGAAGAGATTTCGGATGCTGATACAATTGATATTACAGCAAACAAAGTCGGCGATGTCTATTCTGGGCAAATTCCTTCACATCCGGTAGGAACAACTGTTTGGTATTATTTCCGAGCGGAAGACAATGGCGCCAGCGGCCCTGATGCTACTATGCATTGGTCTAGAGTTTCGCCAAAATCTTTTATGATCTTAGAGGCTAACCCGGATGCTACAGTATTAATTGTTCAGGACGGCGGCTCTGCTGACGTGGATATGTATGCGAATGTGCTGAAAGAAGGCGGGTGGATTTATGATATCTGGAACACGACCGATTATGGTGAGCCGACTCTCTGTGCCTTAGAAAAATATTCATCTCTATTTTGGTTGCAGGGGATCGGAACCAGCGGTGTTTTAGGAATGAACCTAGATACGACGATTGTTCCGGATTATTTAGACGATGGTGGTAATTTGTTTATGGTCAGCACTGATTACGTTGGTTTAGTAGAAGGTGAAAATTTTACTGGAGAGTGGACTGCTGCGACCTGGCCTTTTCTTACCGATTACCTGAAAGTTTCGGATTTTGCCAGTGATGCCAACGCCGATGCTGATGGTAACAGCAGCGATTCTCTCTATATTGGTGAAGCTGGTAATGCTATTTCAGGCTTTTTAGGAGAAGATACCTTATGGTTAGCTCCCAAGACGAAAGCCTATCCATATTATGGTGAATATTATAGCTGGGCCGATGAAGTAGCTCCTATAAATGATGCCGAATTACCATTCTCAGTATGGAGTGAGTCGGATGATGACTGGGTCGAGGCTTCGAGTATGTACGATGGGAGCTACAAAATGGTTTTCTTGCCATTTTATCTGGAAGCCGCAATGAATATTGAGCAGTTCAATACTATTGTCAAAAATGTTTTGGCGTTTTTTGGTGAAAAAGCCGCGCCAATTGCCGTCATCGAATCCGGTCCGCGCTATGTTATAGCGGCGAATGCTGGTGCTACACCGGTAGTGGCATCTGCCACCGATGGTGATGGGACGGTTATGGGTATGGAACTAGGGACATCCGAGGATGGAGCTAGCTATACCTGGTCGGCAATGACTCTTGCTGATGGGAAATATAGTGCTTCAATTCCAGCGCTTAGTGTCGGTGATACCATATTCTTTCAGGTTCGCGCTACCGATAATGACGGTCTGAAAGGTTATGCCGGTCCGTGGGGTTATACCAAGATTAATTTCACGCCTGTTCATACAGATTTGCTATATTGCGGTGATGACCCTTATGATTGGTACTATGGTGGCAATGTTGACTCCATCGTTGTGGCATCTCTCGATAGAATTGATGCTTCCTACGATTTGTATGATGTTGATGCTAATGGTTATGTACCACCATCATATATTGGCTTCCTGGATCAGTATAAATCGGTAATCTGGCATGGTTATGCTGACTGGGAGGCTTCCTTCCCAGAAGCTACTGGTGACAATCCATTTTATCCCTTTGTGTCAAATGGGGGTAACATCTGTTTCTCATCTGAAGAAATGGTTGCGGCTTCCCATTTTGATGATGGCGATTATTGGCCAGTTCCCGGAGATGCCGCCTATGATGTTCTCGGAATTGGCTGGGTTGGCTATGATTTCTGCTATGATTCGATTAAAGTTATCGAAGACCCCTTGGTAGCTGGTATGGGAACCAATATCAAATTGGAAGAATTGCCATTTGGTTATATGGGTGATTTGTTTGATCCAGCTAATTATGGTGTTGAAGGTAATGTTTATATAATGGATGCTTGGTTAGCAGATTATGGTGTTTGGTACGGAGACTGGGAATGTGGATTAGCCTGGAAAGAGAACTTTGGTTCAAAGAAAGTCATTGTGCCTTTCCCGTTGGCGGCTTTAAATGATGCTAATCGGGATGCTTTCCTGGGTAATGTTATTGAATGGTTTGGAACGGGAAACGCGGTTCGGTCTGAACCGGGCAATCTACCGACTGATTTTGCTCTGAGGCAGAATTTCCCGAATCCATTCAACCCGACAACGACTATCCGTTATGAATTGCCACAATCGGAAAATGTTCGTTTGACTATTTACAATATGCTTGGCCAGAAAGTCAGGACATTGGTAAATGAACAGCGTACTGCTGGTCGTTATTCTGTAACCTGGGATGGCAAAGATGATGCTGGTCGTATGGTCGGATCGGGATTATACTTCTATCAGGTTCAAGCTGGTATTTTCGTAAAAACAGCTAAGATGGTATTTCTAAAGTAATACCCGATAACTTAGCAATGATCCAAAAGGGGCTGGTTATATTATCAGCCCCTTTTTGTTCAGATAGAATTTTACTATTTGATGATTAACATTCGACGAGTAAAACGGTAATTATCCAATCGCAGTTGGTAAAAATACAAACCAGTTGGGAAATTGGCGAGATTTAGTTCAATCTCATAAGAACCAGCGGACTGCATCGGTTGGTTAAGGATCGTTAATTCTTCTCCGAGAATATTAAATAATGTTAGAGTTACCGGGCTCGCTTGCGGCATGGTATAACCGATAGTAGTAGTAGCATTACAGGGATTCGGATAATTTTGCTTGAGTATAAAGTTGTCCGCTTTGGTAATTGATTCTGTGACAAGATCGGAGGTTGTGATACCTGCCAGACTTGAAATTGTCGCCAGGGCGAATTTTGACATACGCGTCAGGAATTCGAAATTCAGTTTCTCATAAGTATCTTCAGCAGTATGATGATAAAAATATTGAGCGCCATCGCGGTAAGCTTCGCTGATAAGTACAGCTTTATAACCATAGTTCCAGAATTTCTGATGATCGCTTAACATCGAACCCGGATTATAGATAACCGGTTGCAGACCATCGCAATATTCATTGCTGAAGATTGCCAAGGTATTGGCGAAAGCGACGGATCCGGCGCAGGTATCGGTATTGATAGAAAAAATGGATTGATTCGCCGGATCGTACGCGATCATATCCAGATTAATAACTCCCAGAATCGTATCGTTATCCCGATCGGCATTGAACGCATAATGTTCACTGCCCCAGCGTCCTAATTCTTCAGCATCCCAGAATGCGAAAATAATAGTATAATCAGTCATAACGTTTTCCAGAATACGGGCGGATTCGAGTACAGCGGCAATGCCGCTGGCATTATCGTCGGCACCGGGTGCTGGTTCACCGGCAGTCGGATTATATGAGTCGTAATGCGCGCAAAGGATATACTTTTGATTGGGATAGAGACAACCCGGTTTGGTTACTAGCAGATTACAAATTTCACGGTCATACCAATAAAAATAGACTTCTTCCGGCTGGTAGCCATATTCTTTAAGAACGGATTTTAAATAATCACGGGCTTTATCGTGGTCAGGTTGTCCGACCTGACGGCTTTTTATCGAGGTCCATATCCGGTTTATTCTGACCGAATCCGCGCCACTCAGGATGCGGATATGTTTGATCAAGTTTTGCGAATCCACCTGTCCGATAAGTTCTGAAATTATAGGGTTTGAAGTCTGGGCGAAGAGCATGACAGCGAGGTAAGAGATCGCTATTGTCACCTTCCCGAATTTGTTCTTCATCGAATTATTCCAGTCTGAATTATGATCATATATTTACTTGAGAAATTACCGTTATCGGGCGAGTTATCAAAGTGTCACTAGAAGAAAGAAAATCTCTTTGTGGGCTTTTTTTTCCCGATTTGCCGACTTATATTTTACAAGGAAAAATGAAGAGGATAAAATGCGAAAATTTGCAATTGTGATGGGTGGAATAATTCTTTTTCAGTATTTATCAGCGGCGCCGATAGCCAAACCGGGGTATAAATATCTGCCGGACCAGGTTGTCGTCAAACTGGCTAAGGGAACTACTAGTGTTCAATCCGTTACTACTCTTGCCCCGGATATCAATGTGGCTAAGAGAGTGCCGGATGCAGTCCAGCAGTTGGTTGACACACGCAGACTAAAATCCCCTCAGAAAGCCAGAGACATTGGACTGGATCGCATTTTCGTAGTCCAGGTTTCGCAAAAAGGCGATCTGGAAGATTATTGTACCCGGCTCGAATCCGATCCCGGAGTCGAATGGGCTGAGCCGGTCTATATACTACCGATGCATGCCGTACCCAATGACGAACGCTATGGCGTGCAACATCATTTACCGCAAATCATGATGCCCCAGGCCTGGGACATTGCCAAAGGCGATTCCAACGTCGTTCTGGCGATCATTGATAGCGGCGTCGATTATCTGCACCGGGATTTACGGGATCAGATTTGGCTCAATCCGGGGGAAGATATTGACGATGATGGATTAATTACCGCAGTTGATTCAAATAATGTGGATGATGACGGCAACGGATTTGTTGACGATTTTAGGGGCTGGGATTGGGTGACCGGAGTCAGCGGTGGCAGTGCCAATCCCGATTCGGTTACTTTTGCGCCGCCCTGGGAAGATGGCGAAGATGAAGATAATGATCCGATGGATGCCAATGGACACGGGACACACTGCGCCGGTCTGGCCGCGGCTACGACAAACAACATGACCGGCGTTGCAGGTGTCTCGTGGGGCTGTGAGATTATGCCTTTGCGAATCGGCTGGTTAGCTTTTGACGGCAACGGATACGGATATTCTACCTGGATGTCGCAAGCTTTCATTTATGCCGCCGATAATGGCGCAAAAGTCGCCAATTTGAGTTACGGCACGAGCCAGGCGGTACTGGAAGGTGCCAAATATGCTTTTGAGAATGATGTAGTTATTACAACTTCAGCCGGTAACAGTAATGTGACTATCGGAGATGCCCTATGCGTTCAACCCTGGGCAATGACCGTCACGGCCGTTGATAAGAATGATTATAAAGCTAGTTACTCGAACTTTGGAATGGATGCGACTGTCGCCGCACCGGGCGGGGCTAATACTACAGAAGAACCGGGGCTCTGGAGTACAATCCCATCCAATAATTATATCCAATTTTCAGGCACGTCCATGGCCGCACCGGTAGTGGCCGGAGTAGCCGGATTAATCCGCTCTTATCATCCGGATTGGTCAGCCAGTCAGGTAATGTATCAGATTGTCGGCACGGCTGATAATATTGACGCCAAGAATCCGGATTATGCCGGTTTGCTGGGCGGTCGCGTGAATGGTTATCGGGCATTGACCGAAACTCCAATTCCTCAGCCGAAATTGTCGCTGGAGAAAGTTGATTTGATTGATACTGACGGAAATAATAACGGCATTCCCGAACCGGGCGAAAAGATAAAAATAGTTGTTCATCTGAAAAATCGCTGGGCACCTACTAAAGATGCGACTTTAAAACTTCTCACGGAAACCGGTGAGGAGCGATTGACTCTAAATAATTCGGTAATAATACTCGATTCAATTCCAGGCCTTGAAGATCCCGATATTGATATTGTCAATTCTGATGAACCTTTTGAGGTGACCCTGAATAGTGCTCTGCCACCTTCAATGATTCCGTTAAAAATTGTGGTTGAAAATACTGCCGTAAATGATACTTTCAATTTCAATATACCAGTTCATTCATTGGTTTTATTCGTTGATGATCATCTGGGTGGTGGCGATGGCACAGATGCCCAAATTAGATCCTATTATGAAGATGTATTTAATCAGTTAGGAATTGTATATGATTACTGGTTGAACAACACGGCGCCCTCCCCGGATTTTCTCGCCAAATTTCCGATCGTAATCTGGGCCTGTGAATGGGCTTTCCCTTCGCTGAATACGGATGATCGGGCGGCTCTATCCAATTATCTGACAAACGGTGGACATTTATTCGTCTCTGGTCAGGATTTAGCCTGGGATCTGGCAGACGAGACCAGCGAAACAAATCAATATTTTAATTCCAGCGGTGCCTCTAAAACCTGGCTGGAAAATTATTTGAATGTCAATTATCTTTCGGATGCCGGAGGAGTCGGTCCAGCATTACCGGCGGATGGTCAAAGTTTCCTCGATTTGCCGGAATTCGCTTTCGCTCTGCCGGATCGCGCCGCCGATAATCAATATCCGGATGAAATCAGTCCGCGCGGCAATGCCTATGCTCTCTTAAAGTATAGCAACGGGCAAGCCGCCGCAGTTGGGTGTGAAGATCCATATTCGACGGTTTACTTTTCTTTTGGCGGACTGGAGGCGATCACTGAACGAGCCATTCGTATCGAGGCCGCTCGTCAAATAATCAATCATTTTGCGCAGTTGGATCTCAGGATGGAAAAATTGGTGAATACCGAATTTTCCGGACCTTTTACCATTGATGTCGATGTTCAGACCACCAAATCACTGGTAATTACCGAGCTTTGGTATCGTTACAATCAAGCCAGCTGGCAAAATTTGACGATGGCCGATCAGGGCAGTGGTCACTACACTGTTGACTTGCCAGCCGTGTCCGAAGACACTGATATTGAATATTTTGTTTTCTTCAAAACGGCGGATGGAATGTATAATGCCAAAAATATCTGTGCATTTCATTCCGGTCCGGATAATATCGCTCCCGTTGTCAGTGAATATTATCGGGCTGTCAATACCGTTGACCTATCCGGCAAATATTCTGTTGCAGTCACCCTGGATGACTTCGTGAGTGTGGATACTGCCAACGTGAAAGTCCATTACAATGTTTCCACTGGCTATCAGGATTCAATAGCATTATCTTACCTGCGCGAGAATATCTGGAAAGGCGATATTCTTTTCCCGAATGTGTTGAGTGATGGCGATGTAGTCAATTATTTCATCAACTTTAACGATCTAGCCAAGAATCGCAATTACGGACGTTTTCCGACCGAAGGCAGTTTTTCCTTTACTATTGCCGATAGTGCATTAATTGATGGGTTTGATGATAATATCCACCGCTGGGATAACGACGGTACGGTCTGGTCTTTACTGGCGGATCCCGCACTTTCATATTCCGGTAATGGTTGTTTAATAACCGGTGACGGCGCCTCTTATCCAGCAGGTAGAACTACTATATTGGAACTGTTTTATCCAATCGATCTGGCAGGTCGCCAGAATGCCAAAATCTCCTTTATGGCAACGACTAAGCTGGAAGCCAAAACCGATAGTCTCTTTTTTGAAATCCGTGAGGGCGAAGGCGATTGGGTCACACTCGCAATTCTTGCGACTCGAACCAGTGGCTGGATGAAATACGAAAATGATTTAACCGCATACTGCGGCACTGGTAATGAATCGATCTGGCTCCGCTTTCGCTTTCAACCCGATGCCGTTGCCGAAGGTGTAAATCGCTGGGGCGTCAAAATCGACGACCTGATTATTGTAACCGATCGACTCGTAGCCGTCGTACATGATATGGCAAGTGTACCGCAGAAATTTCAATTACTGGCGGCCTATCCTAATCCGTTTAACTCTTCGGTAACGATTCCCTATGCGATTCCGAGCGCTGGTGAAGTCCAAATCAGTATTTTTAACCTGCTGGGACAGTCGGTCTATGATATAAAAACCAATCATCTCACGCCGGGTTTTTATAATTACGTCTGGGATGGTCGGAATAATTCCGGCATTCTCTTGACCTCCGGCGTTTATTTTATCAAAGTTGGTTATCAAAACCGCTTCGAGACTAAGAAAGTACTATATCTGAAATAAAGGGTATAATTTCAACCTGACAGTTTTTTAACCGCGGAGTTCGCGGAGAGCGTTTTATTCGTTAGTAGGTAGTTTTTCGGATTGGTTTAGATCGCCGTATTTTCTGGTTGATTTAAGCGTAGTTATTTGACCAACAGGCATTTCCGTACCTGTCGGAAAGCACCCGCCTGAATCTGATAGAAATAAACGCCGGAAGGCAGACCGTCTGCGTTCCATCTTAACGAATATCTGCCAGCCGGCTGGATCGTGTTCACCAGAGTCTTGACTGTCCTTCCGCTCAGGTCATAGATTGAGATAATTACCGGACTCGCTTCGGGCAGGTCGTAGGTGATTGTGGTCATGGCGTTGAAGGGATTGGGGTAATTCTGGGAAATGTAAAATTCAGTGGGAGTCTTTTCAGCCGGTTTAAGCTTTATATCTGTCGCGCGGTATTTGATTTCCAGGCGTGGCCAGTATTGCTGACTGTCGGAATCGGAGGAGTAGAAAGAGAGACGGTCATATCTATAATCGCGATCTGCCCTGATCGGGAAAGCCAATCGGTACTGAGTATGCTTGCGCTGGGCTAAAATATCTTCTTTGACCTGATCGGGTTACATCCAGCGATCGAAATCCTATCTCGGGAGTTGTGGAGATGTAGCCGATGTTGGGCTCCAAAGTCAATGAATCACCTTCGTCGCCGGCAAACCAGTGGATTCCCTGCAGGCTGTCGCCATAGACGATATGGGAGACGGTACAGTAAGTCGTATCGCCATTTAGTTTGAGTACTGGGTATGCCCCAGGACGCCATCGCCGAAAGATTGCCATTGATATACTGTTAGAACAGCAGATATAATGTCACTTGATTGAGACAATGAAGAAATATTAAAAGATAGGTACGTTTTGTATGCTTCTTGAGGACCATGGAAATTGCTTTCATCATCACCAGCAGATAATGCCCAATGACTTATATCAACCCAGTATTCATTATATTCAAAATTGTATGAATATACTCTTCCATCCGATTCCCGAATGCTGTAAATAATTGTATCCTGTTCACTAATTGCCGGCTTCCATAGAGGCGCTGTGCCTTGATACATTATACTCGAGGTGTAACCAGATGAATCATCACAATAATCAGTGGCACAAACACTATAATAGACTTTATCCTGATCAGAATCAATCGTAAAGGAATTGTCCTGATAAAAAGTATCGGCAGTAATATTAGTCAGGCAGATGAAGAGTCCAAAGACCCCTAAAAAACTCTTTTTCATACCTTCCTCCATATAAAAAATCGCCTTTTTATATATTCACATTTTGAAAATAAGAAGTTTTGTATATTCAGTCAAGCTTTTTTACCAAGAGTTATTTAACCAGCAGGCATTTCCACACCTGCCGCTTAAAATATAATTTTACTATTAAATAATCTTTATTTTGAAGCAATAGTTGTAACTATCTAATTGTTATTGTCTTCTGAGTTTGGTCGGTGACTGGTATTATCAATTCAATAGTAGTGTGTTTCGGGTACCGAATGTTTATTAAATAATTATCCGATTCCAGAAACTCATAATAACACTCGCCATTTTGACCGGTGATCTGCGGCAGAAGCGAACCGAGCTGAATTTCGGCGCCTGTTACCGGATTACCCTGAGCAGTAACAGTGATTTTCAAGCTACTTTCTGGTAAATTTTCTCCACCTAATTCTTCTACAAACCCCAGAAAAATTCCCCAGGCGAGCCGCGAAAGGCTGGCTTCGTTGCTGATTAGTAGGCTGTCCTGCGGTTTTAAATCCAGATCGA
>Ga0209201_1001884_pt1 | contig 22356 bp, 20 predicted proteins | sample AD_UKC055_MetaG_FD_184411 | JGI IMG/M metagenome (GOLD analysis project Ga0209201, IMG submission 184411) | Active sludge microbial communities of municipal wastewater-treating anaerobic digesters from USA - AD_UKC055_MetaG (SPAdes) (version 2) | ecosystem: Engineered > Bioreactor > Anaerobic >...
TGATGTAATTGATTATAAGATACTATCAAGCTTAATTAATAAATACAACATTATTGAGTTAAATACTTCAGTAAAAGCAAGTTGTTTCAAATATTTCATCAAAAATTATTCTGACTTAGAATTAATTTTTTATCTTGATCCTGATATTATGGTATTCAATTCTTTTATTGAATTAGAAACAAAATTACTTAATCATAATATACTATTGACACCACATTTAGTAACACCAAACGTAATATATAATAATAACAACCTTGAGAAATCTTTGTTGGGTGTAGGTGTTTTCAATTTAGGCTTTCTTGGAATCAAGAATAATAGTGAATCTAATAGTTTCATTAATTGGTGGGAAGATCGTTTATTTAAAGTAGGTTATATTGATCCAATAAATCATTTTTTTGTTGATCAAAAATGGGCAGATTTCGTCCCGTCCTATTTTAATAAAGTATATATAGTCAGAGAACATGGATATAATATGGCTCCATGGAACATTCATGAAAGATACATCACAGATTATTCAAATGAAAACATTATCGTAAACAATACTTCCATATTGTATTTCTTTCATTTCAGTAAATATAATTATAAAAATAAAGATTTGATTACCAATGGTTATGGTGGAGCAACAACTATAACACGACCAGATTTAAAAGAATTGTACGATAAATATTACAATCAATTAATATTAAACCATATTGAGTCCTTTTCAAATCTTAAGTGTCAATTTCACTTCAGGTCAAAGAAAAAGATTAAATATCGACTGTTATTAAAGATTATTAGTGCTTTAGAACTCAATCAATACACTTCTTAAGAGTTATATACTAAATTGATTCTATCTCAAAAATTATGTGTTCTTTTTTTGACAAGAATAACATAGTTGATTATTTTTTGCTCTGTTTCTTAGCGATAATATTATTTTCATGAGTGATTGTATTATGACTTATGATCAGATTCCATAATGACAAAAATTAAAAATTGGGAAATATATTGGGATAAAAGGATAAGCTTTTATGTTGTTTTCTATTTTATTTCATCTGTAGCGAATGCAACGATAAAAACTGTTTTAAACATTTATTCTAATTCTATAAGTATTTTTTTCGGAGCAATAATTGTGTTGACTATGCTTTTTTGTATTAATGAAGTGTGGCGAAGGTCATCAAAAATATTAGTGTGGTCACTATTGCTTTTTTTGTTACTGTACTTCATTAGTTTTATACTAGTAACGTTACGTGGAGAATCTTTTCATGTGACATTACGGCATAGTGTATTCTTAACTTATGCATGGTGGATTCCAGTTGGGGTATATGCCTTCTCAGTTAAGAATATTGAAATCTTATACAGAACATTTCTTAAAGGATCTTTATTAATTAGTGCATTATTATTTGTTATGTTTTTTTTCTCGTCAGCCAATTCTTATACTGGCGACGCAAGCTATAGTATGTTTTTTGGCTTTAATTTAGTTGTCCCTTGTTTGATGCATTTGAATGAGCTTTTAAGGGATAAGAAAAAAAAATATTTTTTACTCTTTCTTATTGAACTATTAGCAATTATTTTTTTCGGAAATAGAGGAGCTTTAATTCCAATTCTATTTTTTGTGGTGTACAGAATTTTTTATAGTAGCAAAAGAACTAAAATCAAAATTTTTGTTATTTGCTTTTCAATTAGTATAGCATTATTTATTATTTTTCAGGGGAAAATTATACAAGGTTTTAATAATATTCTTGTATCATATGGTATTCAAAGTCGTACTTTGACTATGTTCATATTAGGAAATATTACTGATGATACAGGTAGATCATTAATTTGGGAAATTTCTCGCGATATGGTAGCCCAAAAACCTTTACTTGGTTGGGGGTTAGGCGGAGAATATACCCATATTTCCAAAGCTTTGGGATCTTCTATTGTTCACCAATCTTTTAATCCTCATAACGGCATAGTTCAGAATTTTGTTAACTTTGGCATTCTGGGTGGCATATTATCTAGTTTGCTTTTTATAATTCCATTGTTTCGTATACATAAAATTAAGGATGATTACAGGAAAAGTTTAGTGTTGATTTTCGGATCTTTTATGATTGTATGCTTTGTCTCTTCAGATGGGTTTTTTACAAAACCGGAAATCGCATTATTTATATATCTATACTTTAGAAAAGACTAACTTGTTAATTTAGAATAAATATTTAGCAGGTAACTAATATTATGTCAAGAATTCTGATTTTTTGTCCTGGGGTTGGTGGCCATCGATTGGAATATCATCATCATATTTATGAAGTTGCCAGTTCTGACACAACAAACGACTACATTTTTTGTGTTTCAGATGAATTTAAGAAAGTATCAGATAATTTTGAATGGCCAAAACGAGACAATATTGCTTTTAGATTTTTAAGCGTCAAGGAAACAGAGCATTTATATATAAGTTCTAGCCTTGTCAATTCCTATCGATCATCAAAATTATGTACCAGAATTGTCAGAGAGGTGAAAGCTACAAGAGTTTTTTACATTTCTCTGATGGAGTGCCTTCCATTTTTACCATTTCTACTTCCATCTAAAGTTAAGTGCTCTGGGATAATTTACAAAATTTACCTGTATGTATTTAATTCGGAGTCTCCTTTTAGGAAATTCCAGGATAAACTTAAGTATTACTTTTTTTCGAGATCTAAAATATTCGACAAGGTATTGATAATGAATGATAATTGGGCCACAAAACAATTAAATCATATTTGGAATTCCAATCGTTTCACTTATATAGTAGACCCTTATTTGCCAATAGATATCAATAAAATTCATAATATTCGAGAAGATTTTAGTATAAATTCATCGAAAAAGATAATTCTTCATTGCGGAGAACACTCTGGTAGGAAAGGCACAATTAAGCTTTTCCACCTGATAGATGAAGTTATAAAGCAGGGCAAAGCAGACGATTTCTGTTTCATCTTTGCAGGGAGACCGGTACCTGTATTTAAAGATCGATTCTATACTGAACTTAAAAAATACGAAGGAATGATTCAGATATTGGTATTCGATGATTTCCTGAATTACGAATTGTTCGGCAGTATATGTAATTCAAGTGACTTGATAGTATTGCCTTATGAAGAGACGTGTCAAAGTAGTGGCGTAATAGGGTATGCTGCACAATTTAAAGTTCCTGTACTTATGCCTGATGGAGGATTGATAGGCAGATTAGTAACTGAATACAGAATTGGATATACTTATACTCCGGAAGAATTTGTTGCTACTTTTAGAAATATTGTTTCGAACAGTATACCAAAAACCAGTTCAAATTATACGGATACTCATACCTCGGAAGATTTTAAAAAGGTTTTAACAGCATTATTTTCAAATAACAATGATAAAACGACTGAAATACTTTAAACCATATCGTTATACAATTCGATTTGTCAATAATCATTTCCCCGTATTGATGGCAAAATTACGATTTAGAAAAAAGTTTGGTCGAAAACTTAATCTGAAAGATCCCCTGGATTTAAATGAGAAAATCCTTTGGCTATCACTTTTTTCTGACACAACAGAATGGAGTCGCCTTGCTGATAAATATGCTGTACGACAATATGTAGAAGAAAAGGGGCTTGGAGAAATTTTAATTACTCTTTATGGTAAGTGGGACAAAATTGATGATATCGATTGGGATATGTTACCTGACTCTTTTGCCCTAAAATCAAATAATGGTAGTGGAGCTATACTCCTTGTAAATGATAAATCAAAATTGAATATAGCTGAAACCAAATGTCTTTTGTCAAGTTGGTTAACGCGATTTACAAAAACTGAAACCACTGAATTTCATTATCAAAGAATTCAATCTTGCATTATTGCTGAAGAATTACTTGTTCAGCCAGCAAAAGAGAGATTTATATCTGAAACACTAATTGATTATAAGATCTGGTGTTTTAATGGAGAAGCATATGCTATTATGACCTGTAGTAATAGAATAGGGGGCAGCACGGAGCTTGCTTTATTTGATAAATATTGGAACTATCATCCAGAATCGTCAATATTTAACGAGCACCATAAAGAATGTAAAGTACTGCCTTTGAAACCTGAAAAATTTGACTATATGCTGAAGGTCGCAGAATGCTTATCTGAGGGATTTCCTCAAGTTCGTGTTGATCTGTATTACAATAACAATCAAGTTTACTTTGGAGAACTAACTTTTACAAGCTATGGTGGAAGCATGGATTACTATACTCAAGATTTTCTTCTTGAGATGGGAAATAAAGTGGATTTGAGTGGCGTGAAAAGAAAGTAAATTCTTTTATCGTAGAATATTGTATTTTCTACAACTATCATTATAGAAAGAATAGTCTATGAATAAAATTCTTCTAATTACTAATATCTATCCTTTACAAACGCCTGAAAACCAAGGAACACCAGTTTGTCAATTTTTTGCACGTGATTGGGTAAAACTCGGATACATAGTAGTAGTGCTACACGTTCAAGCTGTTTATCCGGCTCCGTTTTATTGGGCCGCGAAATTATTACAGAAATTTATTGCTGCAAAAACTGGAGCTGTTATATATACCAGGAGAGAAAGCCAGGCTGTAAAATACAAGCAAGAAGATGTTACTATATATAGATTCCCTTGCTTTAAGTGGTTTCCTCATAGAAGTTTTACAAGACTTTCTCTTGAAAACTTGAAAACATATTTTGAAAAGCAATTAGAGGGAAGTGGATTCAACCCTGATTATATCTGTGCTCACTTTCCAAATCCTATGGTTGAATTGCTTACTTATTTTGGACAGAAGTATAATGCAAAGACTTGTTATGTTTCTCATGGAGATGAGGAAATATTACGTAAAATTTATCCAGATTATTATGTGTTATTGTCAAAAATTGATGTGTTTGGATTCCGCTCTGAAACAATAAAACGTAAATTTGAGGCCATGTTTGGCAAAAAAAATCGTTCCTTTATCTGTTATTCAGGTATACCCGAATCCTATATTTCTGAAAATGAGCATTCGTTCAGCAATGATAATCATTTTTGTTATTTGGGAAGTTTGTTTGAGTTAAAGCGTGTACAGGATACCCTTATTGCATTACACATCGCTTTCCCCAATAACGATTTCATTTTTGATGTTATAGGTGATGGACAACAGAGATCTTTTTTAGAAAAAAAATCAATAGATTTAGGTATTTCCAATTGTGTACTTTTCCACGGACAGTTATCTCGTAATGAGGCACAGGAAATACTTAACCAAGCGGATTATTTTATTATGATTAGTGCTCATGAGGCTTTTGGACTCGTGTATTTAGAAGCCATGGGTAAAGGACTTATTACGCTAGGAACCAAAGGGCAGGGTATTGACGGAGTAATTCGTGATGGAGAGAATGGATATCTTTGCGAATCGAATAATCCTGAAAGACTGGCAGAAATCATCACTTTTATTACAAAAATGCCAATAGAAGAAAAAAACCGAATTTCAAAAGCAGCAAAAAAAACTGTTGAAAATCTAACAGATATTCGGACTGCTCAACATTATATTGATTCTGTGAAATATTTATAGATGATAGCAAAAATTATTGAACTTCCGAAATTGCTTGATAAACGTGGAAATCTCTCTTTTATTGAACAATTCAAACATATTCCGTTTGGAATAAAACGTACTTATTGGATTTATGATGTTCCGGGAGGGGAGGAGCGAGGTGGACACGCTTACAAGGAAAACCAGGAATTTATTATTGCACTCTCTGGTAGTTTTGATGTTATCCTTGATGATGGAATCAAGAAAAAAACATTCATTTTAAACCGTTCATATTACGGATTGTATGTTCCAAAAGGTGTTTGGAGAGAAATGAAAAATTTCTCTACAAATTCTTTTGCATTGGTTTTATCATCAACAGAATACGATGAGAATGATTACATCTATGATTATGATATGTTCAAATCATATTTATCTATTGATATATGAAACAAACAACGGTTTATGATTGTTCAATCATAGAATTGGACAGACATCACAGTTATCGCAAGGGAGATATCTCTGTTGTTGAAAATAATAAAACAATCCCGTTTGGAGTAAAGAGAATTTATTACTTATATGATATTCCTGGTGGAGAAAAGCGCGGTGCACATGCTCATAAAGAGTTATGTCAATTAATAATTGCAGCCAGTGGCAGTTTTAGTGTCACTATTGACGATGGCAATCATAAACGTACATTCAATTTAAATCGTAATTATCAAGGGCTTTACTTGGTATCAGGAATTTGGAGGGAATTACATAATTTTTCTTCAGGGTCTGTATGTTTAGTGCTTGCATCAGAAATATATGATGAAAATGATTATATACGTAACTATACGGAATTCATAAATTTTAAAAAAAGATGATCCATTCATTATAGGATGTAAAGTTATCTTTGTATAATTCCAAAACTAATAGATCCCTTATTTACTTTTAATGTTTAGTTTATGAGTAACAAGATTCACCAAACAGCAATTATTGGGAAAGATGTTGTTCTTGGGAAAAACAATACTATAGGTCCTTATTCAATTATCGAAGGCAAAACAATAATTGGGGATAATAACACTATCGGTCCCTATGTATTAATTGGCTGTTTACAAACTGATAGTAAACATATTGAAAATGATAAAAGTAAATCTGAGATAATAATAGGGAATGGGAATATCATTCGTGAATACTCTTTGATAGAACAGCCTTGTTACGAGGAAAAGACAATCATAAAGAATGACATCTTTTTAATGCAAGGTGTTCATGTCTCTCATGATGTCATTATTCATGATAAAGCAGTGATCACTAATCTTTCGGTCATTGCTGGGTTAGTAAAAATATTGGAAGGCGCCAATATTGCTATGGCTTGCACAATTAATCAATACACGGTGATTGGTCACTACTCAATCACAGCAACTAATTCAGCTGTTATGAAAAGTGTCAAGCCTTTCTCAAGATATATTCCCGGAAAGGCTGTGTCTGTTAACTACTATGCGATTAAAAAGTTCCATCTTGAAGAATTTACAAACGAAATTGAGGAATATGTGCAAAGTAATATGCCAATGAAATCACCTGCTATGAAAACAATAATGGATGAATTTGATTTTTGGGTTAATAAATACAATCGTCCTACATATTAAATCGATTTATGATTAAATTTCTCGAACTCAAAGAAATAACTGATAAATACAAGCTGGAGATTCATGAGGCGGTTCTTCGTGTGGTTGACTCCGGTTGGTACTTATTAGGTGGAGAAAATGAAAGATTCGAAAATAACTATGCTAATTATATCGGCACTAATTATTGCATAGGTTGTGCAAATGGTCTCGACGCACTTATTTGGATTTGGAGAGCATATATTGAAATGGGTGTTATGTGTCCTGGTGATGAGGTTATCGTACCAGCTAATACTTATATTGCAACCATTTTAGCTATTACTGAAAATGGATTGAAACCAATACTTGTTGAGCCGAGCATTGATACATATCAACTAGATGAAAAGAGAATTGAGGAGGCTATTACGTCGAAAACAAAGGCTATATGCATAGTTCATTTGTATGGGCAATGTGCTTATACAGAAAAAATTGGAGATTTATGTAAAAATTATGGGATAAAGCTGATTGAAGATAATGCACAAGCCCATGGCTGTGTTTACAATGGGCGCAAAACAGGTTCTATTGGAGATGCAGCTGGACATAGTTTTTATCCCGGAAAAAATCTTGGTGCTTTGGGCGATGCAGGAGCTGTAACAACAAATGACAATAAGTTGGCTGAAACGGTGAGGACTCTTGCCAACTACGGGTCCTCAAAAAAATATGTCTTTAAATATACTGGACGTAATAGTCGTCTGGATGAGATTCAAGCTGCAATTCTGAATGTGAAACTAAAGCATCTAGATGAAACTATAATCCTCCGAAAGGGAGTAGCCAGATACTACATTCAAAACATCATCAATCCAAAAATTATTCTCCCTAATATAATAGATTGGGATCAACATGTATTCCATATCTTCACTATTCGTTGCACTGAGCGTGATAGATTGCAGGCATATTTAACTGAGAATGGTATTCAGACTATTATTCACTATCCAATCCCACCTCATAAGCAGGAGTGCTATAAGGAGTGGAATGAGATTAGTCTTCCGGTAACTGAGTTAATTCATGAGACCGAGTTGAGTTTGCCGATGAGTCCTTGTCTTAACAAAGAAGAAATTAAGAAAGTTGTTGAGGTTATAAATAATTTCAAATAACGATGAAAACGATTTGGATAGTCAACTACTATGCAGCGTCTCCCGCGACTACAGGGAATCATCGCCATTTTGAGTTTGCCAAGCATTTGATAGCAGCAAACTATCGAATAAGGGTGTTTAGTGCAGGGTTTATTCAAACAAAAGGCATTGATTTAGTTCCAAATAATCAGAAGTATTTTAATACAATTTATGAGGGGATTCCTTATACTCATATCAAAGTGAAGCATTATGTGGGAAATGGGATAAAGCGAATGCTTTCAATAACACAATTTGCCTTACGTCTTTTTTTCTTAAAAAAACTCTTTGAACATCCCGACATTATTATTCATAATATTCATGCTCCTTTTGACTATCCAGTTGTATGGTGCGCTTCAAGACTAAAAGCAAAATATATTGCAGAGGCTTGGGATTTATGGCCACATGATTTTGTCACTTTTGGACTGATAAAAGACTCTAATCCTTTATTGAAAGTTGCGTATCTATTTGAAAAAAGAATGTACGAGAAAGCTTCTTATATAATTTTTTCGTTCGAAGGTGGTTTAGACTATTTACACGAAAGAAAATGGACTACAGCAACTGGAGGAAGTATTAGACCTGACAAGGTGCATTACATTAATAATGGTATTAATCTGAAAGAATTTTACGAAAATATTATTAAATATCCGTCGTCTGACTCTGATGTGAATGCAAAAGATAAGTTTAAGGTGATATATATGGGGTCTTTAAGATTAGTCAACGATGTCAAACAAGTATTAGATGCCGCTTCTCTTTTACAAAACGAGTCACGTTTTTTATTTTTAATATACGGAAATGGAACAGATAAGGCTTTTCTACAAAACTATTGTATAGAAAATCATATTGAAAACGTGGTCTTTAAAAACGATTGGATCCCTTCATGCGAAGTCCCATATGTTGTGTCTCAAGCATCACTAAATATCATGAATTATAAAAGAGGATTTGGAGAATATGGCGTCAGTTCAGGGAAAATGTTCCAGTACTTTGCCGCGGGGAAGCCTATTCTTTGTAATATTAAAATAAACTACAGCGATATAGAAAGACATAATCTTGGTCTAGATACAAATATTGAATCACCCGAACAATATGCAAACATTATCCGTTCTTTTGCAAATATGGATTCTGTTTCATATAAAAGTATGTGTGGACGAGTAAAGGATATAGCTAAGGAATTCGACTATAACGTTCTTTCTAAAAAATTGATTAAAATCGTTGACAGTTTTTTTAATAACTTCTAAACTTTTACCGTTGGCATTATTCGTTTCCTGTTAGTTAATTTGAACTATTAATAAAATGTATCGTTTTTTTATAAAAAGGTTTCTTGATGTTGTCATCGCTTTTCTTGTCTTAATTATTCTAAGCCCATTGGTTGTTATTATTACATTATGGCTGCACTTTGTCAACAAAGGATCCGGTGCATTTTTTTCTCAAAAAAGAGCGGGTAAGAATGGTGTGGTATTCCATGTTATTAAATTTAAATCCATGACAGATGAAAAGAATGAGAATGGCGAACTTCTTCCGGATTCACAGCGTATTACAAAAATTGGGAAATTTATACGCTCAAAATCAATAGACGAAATACCTCAGCTGTTTAATGTGCTAAAGGGTGATATGTCATTAATTGGACCGCGTCCTCTTTTACCTGAATATACACCTCTATACGATTTAAATCAGATCAAGAGATTGAAGGTAAAACCCGGTATTACAGGATGGGCACAGATTCACGGAAGAAATAGTTTAAAACTTAGTACACGTTTTAAAATGGATGTTTGGTATACTGAACATCTTTCTTTATGGATAGACATTAAGATCTTTTTTATGACCATTTTTAATCTATTTAAATCAAAAGTAGTAGTATGCAGACAAGATTTGGTTGGAGTAGATGATCTTGGTTTTGACAGAAAAGCTTTCGGAGAGAACAGGAAATAATATAAATAAATATATCATGAAAAAAGTAGTTATTTTCGGTGCAACTGGCACTGTCGGTGTTTATACTGCTGTAAAACTAAAGAAAAGCGGTTATAATGTAGTAGCTGTTGCAAGAAGAAAATCAGACAATGGTTTTTTTGCAGATTATGGTATACCTTATTATTCAGTAGATGTAACAAATAAAGACGACTTTGACATTTTGCCAACAGATGATATCAATTGTGTGATCCATTATGCCGGGGCAATGCCAGCAAGAATGAAAGGTTATGAGCCACAGCAATACATTGATACAATTATTACAGGGACTTATAATGTATTGGAATATTTAAAGAAAGGCGGGGCAAATAAGATCATTTTTACACAATCGATTTCAGACTGCATTCATCTATGTGGGACAACTACTCCAATACCTGCTGATATTCATAGAAAGTTTCCGCTTAATAATGATCATTCAATATATGTCATCTCAAAAAACGCAGCCGTCGATCTGATAGAACATTACTATGCTGCATTTGGTATTAATAGATTCATCTTGAGACTGCCAACTATTTATCTTTATCATCCGGATCCATACTATTATATGGATGGAGAAAAGCGTAAAATGTTTTATCGATCATTTATCGATAAGGCAATATCTGGAGAAACGATAGAGATTTGGGGAGATTTCAAGATGGTCAAAGAAATTGTCTACGTCAAGGATTTTGTCCAAATAGTTGAAAGATGTGTAGAAAGCGAGCTTGAGGGTGGATTTTATAATGTTGGAGAAGAAAAGTGTGTCTCTCTTGAGGACCAGATTAAAGGTATAATTGATGTTTTCTCAGATCCCAATAAGAAATCTAATATTGTATATCGTCCGGAAATGCCTAATCCAAGCCAATTTATTTTTGATATTTCTAAAACTAAGAATGAATTGGGTTATATACCACAATTTGATTACATCAGTTCCCTGAGAGACATGAAACAAGAGATGGAAACAAATCCTTTTGAAAAAATCTGGGGGAAAGAAGAAAATTACGAATTATAGTGTTTAAATTTGAACGCAATCAAATAGAAATCAAGATATTATACAATTTATGATTGAATTGATTAATATTAAGAAAAGTGATTATTGGGATAGAATTGTAAAATCATTTCCTTGTTACGATGTATACTACTTAAGCAGTTATGTAAAAGCGTTTCAAAAACACGGTGATGGAGAACCTCATTTATTCTATTACAATAAAGACGGGTTGGAATGCATATGGGTGATGATGATTCGTGATATTGCAAGTGATATTAGGTTTAAAGATATTATTAAAACTAGATCTTACTATGATATTATTTCTCCTTATGGATATGGTGGAGGTGTAGTTAAAGGTAATATTGACAATGATAACCTTAAGTTATTATGTAAGCAATATACAAATTTTTTATATAATGAGGGTGTAATTTCATCTTTTACACGTTACCATCCATTACTTAACAATGCCGAATATTTTAAGAACTATTTAAACATTGAAGAAATTGGCTTAACTATTACTATAGACATTAGCTCAAAAGATATTATTTGGAGTAATGTCAGTAGTAAGAATCGCAACATGATAAGGAAAGCTCTAAAATATGGGATAAGGGTTGAGCATGGAAAAGATTATTCATTGTTACAATTGTTTCAGGGTATATATAATGAAACAATGTTAAGAGACCAGGCAGATAGTTACTATTATTTTAATAATTCATTTTATGATTCTATTTTCTTTGATTTAGAAGATAACTATGAGTTGTTTTACGCAATTTACAATAACAAGATCATATCGATGGCAATAATATTGTATGCTAATGAGAAAATTCATTATCATTTATCGGGCACATTATATGAATATAGGAATTTAGCTCCAAATAATTTATTGTTATATAGTGTTGCTTGTTGGGGCAATGATCATGGTTTTAAGAAATTTCATTTAGGAGGTGGTATTGCCTCAAGTATTGATAACCTATATAAATTCAAACAAGCCTTTAACACAAAGAGTTCAAATAAGTTTTTTGTAGGAAAGGACATAATTAATCAAAATAAATATGACTATTTAGTTGAGATGAGAAAAAAAAGTGATAAATATTTTGATATAAACAAGCTTTTTTTTCCATTATATAGATCTTAGTAAATAATGAATAATAAAATCTGGCTCTCATTAGCTCACATGTCCGGTCGGGAGCAAAAATATATACAAGAAGCGTTTGATACCAATTGGGTAGTACCCCTGGGACCCAATGTAGATGGTTTCGAACGAGACTTGGAAAGTTTCTTAGGAGTAGAGCAGGGGACAATTGTCGCGTTGAGTTCCGGTACTGCGGCTTTGCACCTGGCATTAGTTCAATTGGGTGTTGAACCGGGGGATGAGGTTATTTGCCAGTCGTTTACTTTCAGTGCAAGTGCGAATCCCATTAAATACGTGGGAGCAAAACCGGTTTTTGTGGATAGTGAATCCGATACCTGGAACATGAATCCTGACATGCTGGAGATTGCCATCAAGGATAGAATAAAAATTACCGGCAAAAACCCGAAAGCGATCATCCCCGTGCATCTCTACGGTATGCCGGCAAAGATGGATGAGATCATGAATATTGCCAACCGGTATGAAATCCCTGTACTGGAAGATGCCGCAGAATCATTGGGGGCTCAGTATAAAGGAAAGTATTGCGGTACTTTCGGTCATTTTGCTTGCCTTTCGTTCAATGGTAATAAAATGATCACCACATCAGGTGGTGGTGCATTGGTTTGTTATACTCCGAAAGAAGCGGCAATGACTCGTTTTTATGCCACTCAGGCACGTGACAAGGCTCCCCATTACCAACATTCAAAAGTGGGTTATAATTACCGCATGAGTAACATTTGTGCCGGAATTGGACGCGGTCAGATGTATGTGCTGGAAGAACATATCAATGCCAGAAGGCGTAATCATGCCTTATACAGAGAACAACTAAAAAATGTAAAAGGCATCTCTTTTCTGGTAGATCCGACTCCGGATTATCAATCCAATCATTGGCTGACTTGTATTATTGTTGATCCTTCAGCAACAGGCTTTACGCGAGAAGACCTGCGCTTAAAGATGGAAGAAGCCAACATTGAAACGCGCCCTTTATGGAAACCCATGCATCTGCAACCTGTCTTTGATGGCTGTCCGTTTTATGGGAATACTACTTCTGAAAAAATATTTGACAAAGGATTATGTCTTCCCTCTGGACCAGGTCTTACAAAAGATGATATTGAAAGAGTTGCTTCTGTAATTAATGAATTAATTTAACATTATATAAAAGATTAATGAGTAATAAGGCACTAATAACCGGAATCACCGGTCAGGACGGTTCTTACTTGGCTGAATTGCTTTTGGAAAAAGGCTATGAAGTACATGGCATAATCCGTCGTTCTTCATCTTTCAATACAGCACGAATAGAACACCTATATTTGGATGAATGGATTCGCGATATGCACCAGAAACGTTTGCTGACATTGCATTACGGAGATATGACGGACTCAAGTTCGCTTATCAGGATTTTGCAAACTGTTAAGCCGGACGAAATTTATAATCTGGCTGCCCAAAGCCATGTGAAAGTCAGTTTTGATGTACCGGAGTTTACGGCAGAAACCGATGCTGTAGGAACGTTACGTTTATTGGAAGCAGTGCGGATTTTGGGCATGGAGAAAAAAACACGTATATACCAGGCGTCCACTTCTGAATTATACGGACTGGTACAGGAAACTCCCCAAAAGGAAACAACACCTTTTTATCCCCGTAGTCCTTACGGTGTAGCCAAATTGTATGGGTTCTGGATAACAAAGAATTATCGTGAGTCTTACGACATGTTTGCCGTAAATGGTATTTTATTTAACCATGAAAGTGAACGTCGTGGGGAAACTTTCGTAACCCGGAAGATCACATTGGCTGCAGCACGTATCAAACAAGGATTTCAGGATAAATTATACTTGGGAAATTTGGATTCCTTGCGTGACTGGGGATATGCGGAAGATTACGTAGAATGTATGTGGCTGATGTTGCAACACCATACACCGGAAGATTTTGTAATAGCGACAGGCGAAAATCATTCGGTCAGGGAGTTTTGTACGTTAGCTTTTAAGGAAGTCGGCATCAATCTTCGTTGGGAAGGAAAAGGCATTAAAGAAAAAGGGATTGATCAGGAAACCGGTAAGATATTGGTTGAAGTAGATCCTAAATATTTCCGTCCTGCAGAGGTAGCCTTGCTTTTGGGTGATCCCACCAAAGCTAAGAACGTGTTGGGATGGAATCCCACAAAAACATCATTTACCGAATTGGTGAAAAAAATGGTAGCGCACGATATGCGTTTTGTTAGAAAATTGTATTTAAGAAGTACTATGGAATAATGATCATGGAAAAAAACAGTAGGATATACGTAGCCGGTCACTTGGGACTGGTAGGTTCAGCCATTTGGAATAATTTAAAATCTAAAGGATATACAAGCCTTATTGGCCGTTCCATAGATGAAATGGATTTGATGAACAGGGAAGCAGTGAGAGATTTTTTTGATAAAGAAAACCCGGAATACGTAATCTTGGCAGCTGCCGTTGTAGGTGGGATTATGGCCAACACTACTTATCGTTCAGATTTTATATATAAAAACCTGGTTATTCAGAACAATGTTATTGGAGAAAGTTATCATCATGGGGTTAAAAAATTGTTGTTTTTGGGCAGTACTTGTATCTATCCAAGGGAAGCTCCGCAGCCTATGAGAGAAGATTGTTTGTTAACTGCCCCGCTGGAATATACCAACGAGCCTTATGCAATCGCTAAGATTGCCGGTTTGAAAATGTGTGAAAGTTTCAACTTGCAATACGGTACTAATTTCATAGCGGTTATGCCTACCAATTTATACGGACCCAATGACAATTTCCATTTGGAAAACAGCCATGTTATGCCGGCCATGATTCGCAAAATTGTTTTGAGTCACTGGCTAATGAACGAAAACTGGGAAGCTATACGTACCGATCTTGACAAACGTCCTGTAGAAGGTATAAACGGCAAAAGCTCCAATAGTGAGATAAAAGACAAATTGGCAAAATACGGCATACATTCAGATAAGGTGGTTTTATGGGGAACGGGCAAGCCATTACGGGAATTCTTGTGGAGTGAGGAAATGGCCGATGCTTGTGTGTATATCATGGAGCGTGTGGATTTCAAGGATACGATACCCGAGGGAAATGAAATTCGCAATTGCCATATCAACATTGGTTCCGGTAGAGAAGTGACCATAGCCGGGTTGGCACAGATTATAGTTAAAACCGTCGGCTACAAAGGAAAGATTAGTTTTGATTCTTCCAAGCCGGACGGTACCATGCGGAAGCTCACAGATCCCTCCAAATTGCATGCTCTTGGATGGCATCATAAGATCGATATTGAAGAAGGAGTAGGAAAATTGTATCATTGGTACGTTAACAACATTTCCTAAAAGTATAGAAATGCCCCAAAAAGTATTTGTGTCCGGATGTTATGATTTGCTACACAGCGGGCACGTAGCATTTTTCAAAGAAACCTCACAATACGGTGATCTGTATGTCGGGATCGGGTCAGACGATACTATACTGGCCATAAAAGGCAGAAGACCTTTCAATACCCAGCAGGAGCGTCTCTATATGGTTCGCTCTATACGTTACGTGAAAGATGCCTGGATCAACAAAGGAAGTGGCATATTGGATTTCGAGGAAGATATTAAGACATTTCAACCAGACGTATTCGTTGTGAATGAAGACGGTGAGTCTCTGGAAAAGTCGACATTGTGCTCTCAGTTAGGAATTCAATATGTTGTTTTAAAAAGGACACCCGACCAGGGACTGCCGGTCAGATCCTCGACATCATTAAAACAAACAGAACCCGTAGGATTGCCCTCTAGGCTTGATCTGGCGGGAACTTGGATCGACCAGCCCTATGTTTCAAAATTCGCGCCCGGATGGGCACTTACAATATCATTGGAACAAGTTCCGGAACCTTTTAAAGAAAGAAGCGGAATGTCCACTTCAACTATAAACGCGGCCAAAAAACTTTGGCCGTTTCGTTTACCTGAAGGGAATCCTGAGCTTGTGGCCAAAATGTTGTTTTGTTTTGAGAACGAACCGGGTAAAGAAGAGATTTCAGGGGCGCAGGATGCCATAGGTATTTGCATGCCCGGTTTGAACCGTCATTTTTACGATAAAGAATACTGGCCTAAGAAAATTGAATCATGTAACGATGATCTGATACTTGACTGGTTGGAGCAGCATATATGCCTGGTGCATACAAATCCACGTGTACCCGATTTCAATGTTCTGGAAGGAGCCGATATTATCAAGCCAAAAGTCGAGGCGTTGGCTGCTGCGGCTGATGCTTGTTGGCATGCCATACTTAACCGGAATCTTGAAAAATTTGCACAATCCATTAAAGCTTCATTTGATGCCCAGGTAGCCATGTTCCCCAAAATGATGGATAACGGAGTTCCCGATTACATAGAAAAGTTTAAGGACCGTGCATTGGCCGTGAAAACTTGCCGAGATGCCGGGAATAACAACATTATTTTACTCAAATGTACTTCTTCGTACCCTGCACCTATTGAAGAAGCCAACATGGCCACAATACCAGATTTGAAGAAACGTTTTGGTGTTGATGTAGGTTTATCTGACCACACATTGGGCATAGTCGCTCCCGTAGTAGCTGTTTCCCTCGGCGCACGAGTCATTGAAAAACATTTCATCCTCGACAAATCCATTGGCGGCCCCGACGCCTCATTCTCCCTCGATGAAAAAGAATTTGCCGAGATGGTCACTGCCGTTCGCCAAGCCGAAAAAGCAGTTGGGAAAGTAACTTACGAATTAACTGAAAAAGTCAAAGCCAGCCGCAAATTTTCCCGATCCCTATTCGTAGTCAAAGACATTAAGGCTGGAGAAGCCTTTACAGAAGAAAACGTTAGATCAATAAGACCGGGGTATGGATTGCATCCGAAGTATTTAAAAGATATTATTGGAAGATTAGCTAAAAAGGATTTGGTGAAAGGTACTCCAATAGATTTCAATCTTGTTGACTAATATTTAATAAATGATTAACGATAACAATATATCTAAAGGGATCGTTCTTAGAAATATGGCCTGGAAATTTGGAGAACGTATTGGAGGTCAACTAGTTTCATTTTTTATATCTATAATACTTGCAAGAATTCTAATGCCTGAAGATTACGGATTAATCGCTATGGTATTAGTTTTTGTTAATATTGCAGAAGTTTTTGTTACTCATGGTATCGGTCAATCTCTTATTCAAAAGAAAAATGCAGATGAAATTGATTTTTCATCAATTTTCTTTCTAAGTTTAATACTTTCATTATTCTTATATACAATCATTTTTTTTACTGCTCCAACTATTGCGTCTTATTACGGATTTGATATTTTGAGTTCGGTTCTTCGTGTATTAGGTATAAAGTTGTTTTTTTCTGCGATAAACACAGTTCAAAATGCTTATATAGCAAGAAGAATGATGTTTAAAAGGAACTTTTATTCTTCAATTATTTCTAATGTATTATCTTTTGTTATTGGACTTTTTTTTGCAATAAAAGGATATGGTGTATGGGCACTGGTTGCTCAACAAATAACATCATCGTTAACTATAACTATTGTATTGTGGTTCACAGTAAAATGGAGACCTACACTTCATTTTTCATTAAGTAGAGTTACTAAACTTTTCTCTTTTGGATGGAAAATACAATTAGCTGGACTCTCTACTGTGTTCGCGAACGAAATTCGACAATTATTAATAGGTAAACTGTATACCTCTCAGGATTTGGCATTTTATAATCGTGGGGCAAGTTTCCCAAGAATTGTCAGTGATAATACGATTATACCTATAAGTGCAGTAATTTTTCCTGTAGCTTCTCAATACCAGGATGATAGAGCCCGTTTAAAAGAGTTAGCAAGAAGATATGTCAGGATTACATCTTTTTTTGTTTTACCATTATTAGCCGGTATTGCTGCATCTGCCCCGTCATTAATTGACGTTCTTCTAACTGAGAAATGGTTGCCGTCTGTTCCCTATTTACAAATAGCATGTTTTTCTTACGCAATAATTATTATTCAGATAGCTATCCAGGATGCGATCAACGCTTTGGGCAGGAGTGACATTTTTTTATATATGGATATTGTAAGAAAGGCTATTGGATTAACAATACTTTTCCTTGTTATGAAACAGGGAGTTATGGCAATTGCATTAACTACTTTTATCATTGGACCAATAAGCGTATTGATGGTAATGATGGTTAGTCGTAAAATGCTGGGATATAAATATAAAGAACATTTATTTGATAATGCACCGATATTGTTTTCTGCGATTGTAATGGGTGGTGTTGTATATGTTATTGGATTTCTCGATCTTTCAAGTATATTGACATTAATTATTCAAATCATAGTTGGTTTTGTTACCTATTTTATTTTGTCAAAATATTTAAGATTAGAAGGTTATTCTTTCGCAAAAGAATACTTAATAAAGATTAAAAATAAAATTAATGAATGGAATAGATAATTTTTATAAGGGTAAAAGAGTATTTATTACAGGACATACAGGTTTTAAAGGATCGTGGCTAAGTAAAGTTCTGATAAATGAAGGTGCCATTTTACATGGATACTCGTTGGGACTTGTTACAAATCCTTCTTTATTTGAAATTGCGGAAATTGATAATTTGATGAGTTCAACTTTTAGTGATGTAAGAAACTATGATGTTTTACAAAAGGTTTTTAACTCTTTCAAACCCGAGATTGTTTTTCATTTGGCAGCACAACCTATTGTCCGGACTAGTTATATGGATCCAAAAACCACATATGAAACCAATGTATTGGGTACAGTGAATATTTTGGAATGTGTGAGAAAATCTGATTGTGTTAAATCGTTCATTAATATTACTACAGATAAGGTTTATCAAAATAAAGAATGGGAATGGGGATACAGAGAAGATGAACCTTTAGATGGTTACGATCCTTATTCTAATAGCAAATCATGTTCAGACCTTATCACAAACAGTTATAAAAGATCTTTTTTTCTTGAAAAAAAAATTGCGATATCTACAGTTAGAGCAGGTAATGTTATTGGAGGAGGTGATTTTGCTAAAGATAGAATAATCCCTGATTGTGTTAGGTCTGTTATGGAAGGGAAAGATATTATTGTAAGAAATCCTCATTCTGTAAGACCTTATCAACACGTATTGGATCCGTTGTTTGCCTATCTGCTGCTTGCCAAAAGGCAATATGAGGACATATCCTTTGCCGGATCATACAATGTCGGCCCAAATGAGGAAGATTGCTATTCAACGGGAAGACTTGTTCAGCTTTTTGTAGATAAATGGGGAGATGATACAAGATGGATCAATAAAAGTGAAATTAATGCCCCACACGAAGCAAGTTTTTTAAAGCTTGATTGTTCAAGAATAAAAAACAAATTAGGTTGGATGCCCAAATGGAATTTGACTAATGCTGTAGAAAAAACGATAGAATGGACTAAATCCTGGGTAAGAGGCGAAGATATAAAGAGATGTATGGATATCCAAATTGAAGATTATAAAAAATCATGATTATGATAAACAACAAAGAATCCCGTGTAGATATAAAAAATAAGGTTATTGATTATTATCAGAAACAACATAAAAAAGATGTGTTTGTTCCCGGAAGCTCAAGGATTAATTATGCAGGAAGAGTTTTTGACGAAAAGGAAATTGTGAATGCCGTTGAGGCTTCGTTAGATTTTTGGCTGACAGAAGGTCATTTTTCGGAAGAGTTTTCGGACAAAATTGCTGATTTTCTAGGAATTGATAATGTTTTGTTGACAAATTCAGGATCTTCTGCCAATCTGCTTGCCCTATCGGCACTTACTTCTGAAAAATTAGGTAATAAAAGGCTTAAACCAGGTGATGAGGTAATTTCAGTAGCTGCAGGTTTCCCCTCTACGGTTACTCCAATATTACAATTGGATCTTACTCCTGTTTTTATAGACGTTAATATACCGGACTATAATGTAAACATAGAGATGATGAAAAATGCCATAAATGAAAAGACAAGATGTATTTTTTTGGCTCACACTCTGGGAAATCCATATAAGATAGATGACGTTATGGAACTTGCAGTGAAAAATAATCTTTGGATTATAGAAGATAACTGTGATGCCTTTGGTAGTGAGTATAAGGGACAGAAAACAGGGACGTTTGCTCACCTTTCAACCATATCGTTCTATCCTGCGCATCATATTACAACTGGTGAGGGGGGTGCTGTCTGCACCAACGATCCTACACTGGCTAGAATTGTTAGGTCTTTTCGAGATTGGGGCAGAGACTGTTACTGCTCAGGAGGTGAAAACAATACATGTGGAAAACGTTTTTCTCAGCAATTTGGGAATTTGCCTTATGGATTTGATCATAAATACGTATATTCAGAACTAGGTTATAATCTTAAAATGACTGATATACAAGCTGCTATAGGTGCCGCTCAAATGGATAAATTGCCGTTTTTTTGTGAGAAGAGAAAGCAAAATTTTAAGGCTTGGCTAAATATATTTTCAAAATATCCTGATTATTTTACTACTCCTAAGGCAACTGAACATTCAGACCCGGCATGGTTTGCGTTTATTGTATCTTTAAAAGAAAATGCTCCTTTTACAAGAGATCAACTAACTGTTTTCCTTAATGACCATTTAATAGAAACAAGAAATTTATTTGCAGGAAATATTACGAAGCAACCGGCATTTATAAATAAAAGGTGGCGCATAGCTGATCATCTTAACAATACCGATTACATTATGAATAACACTTTTTTCCTGGGTACATATCCGGGATTAACAAGTGATATGTTTGATTATGCAGAAAACGTAATAGATAATTTTCTTAATAAAATCAAATAGAAGTGTTAGCAAAAAAGTATTTATCTGAAGTTGTTTCTGTTTCAAGTTCGCTTAAAAATATTTACACCGTTGAATTTAGATCTCTTGGACGTACCTACAAATTCGTCCCTGGTCAATTTCTACATCTGGCTCTTGATGACAGATATGATGGTATAGGACAATGGCCTGAATCTAGATGTTTTTCTATGCAAAGTAATCCGGGTGAAGAACAAATCCGTATTACATATTCAGCGAAAGGGAGGTTTACTAAGGAAATGGAAAAAGTACTGCAGGTTGGCACAAAATTATGGTTAAAACTTCCCTACGGAGAGTTGTTTTCAAAAGTTCTTCCAAGAAATAAAGTCGTGTTCATTGCAGGTGGGACCGGTATTACTCCTTTCTTATCATTATTTTCTGATAGTTCTTTTGAAGATTATAAAGATGTTTCAATATATCTCGGGTTTCGTTCTAAGGAGCATAATATTTACGAGAAGGAATTAAAAAGTTGCAATATTGTATCTAAAGAAGTGAATTATTTTTACGAAAATGAAAATGGTTTGATTGACATTGATTCAATATATAATGATCACGGTATTGAATTTCAATATATAATATCCGGACCACCTCAAATGATTACTTTTTTTAAAGACAGATTGTTGATTAATGGTGTACATAAGAATAATATTATAACGGATGACTGGGAATAACCCATTCACTAAATAAAAAAAACACATTATGAAGGTTGTATTGTTAGCAGGCGGATTTGGGACACGTATTTCGGAAGAAAGCCATTTAATTCCCAAACCAATGATTGAAATTGGTGATAAGCCCATTTTGTGGCATATTATGAAGATTTATTCTTTTTATGGCTTCAATGAATTTATTGTATGTTGTGGTTACAAACAGCAACTTATTAAGGAGTGGTTTGCGAACTACTATATACATAATAGCGATATAACATTCGATTTTACTGATCATAATAGAATGTCCATACATAATAACATTTCTGAACCTTGGAAAGTTACTCTTATTGATACGGGATTATATACTATGACTGGCGGAAGGATAAGTAGGATACAGAAATATATAAATAATGAAACTTTTATGCTGACTTACGGAGACGGAGTGGCTGACATAGATATCTTAGCCCTAATTAACTTTCACAAAAAAAACAAAAAATTGGCAACTTTAACAGCGGTTCAAACCCCGGGACGATTTGGTCTTGCCAATATAAACGATGATGATGAAGTTCATTCATTTGTAGAGAAACCTTTGGGAGACGGGAGTTGGATTAATGGAGGTTTTTTTGTTTTGGAACCTCAAA
>Ga0209201_1001887_pt1 | contig 22347 bp, 13 predicted proteins | sample AD_UKC055_MetaG_FD_184411 | JGI IMG/M metagenome (GOLD analysis project Ga0209201, IMG submission 184411) | Active sludge microbial communities of municipal wastewater-treating anaerobic digesters from USA - AD_UKC055_MetaG (SPAdes) (version 2) | ecosystem: Engineered > Bioreactor > Anaerobic >...
TCAGCATCGACAGAAGCGGATTTCCGATCTCAAGAGGACGGTCGCGAAGCAGTTCAGGTGCGCGCGCGGCGTACCTTGTGATCAATTCGGACGCCACCAGCACCTCGGCGTTCATCGCCTCGGTGATTGGCTTGCCATTCTCCATGGAAATCAGCCTGGCGATCTCGTCGGCGTGGTTGATCATGTAGTCACGAGCCTTGAGAAGATGAGCCGCCCTCTCGCGGACGGTAAGGGCCGACCATACCGGAAAGGCGGCCTGGGCTTTGGTGACAGCGGCACCGACCTCTTCCTGAGTGCACATGCGGACCTCGCCGATGGTCTCAAGCGTGGCCGGGTTCATCGAAACCAGGACGTTGCGTTCTTTATCAATCTGTTTACATGCCATTTGGTGATACCCCCGCAGGAATGGCAGCAGAATCACGCAGGACCGACCCAGTGTCAACGGAAATATGACGCGTCGAACCATGGCGCGACGCGTTGAACGGGAACTGAAAGCTGTATGGAATCCGGGACTGTTGCGCAACCCTTGAAAGCAGTCATCTAGGTGATGACAAAGTGCCGTTTCATCCCTGGGACGTACTCGGGATTTTGTGACAACCTGGCCCTTTTGGAGGAAGCGTCGATGAAGAACGAGAAGTCTGGACTGCCATCATCTGGATACGTTATGTCCACCGTTGTGCTGGCGCTCTACCTCCTTTCCCCTGCCGGATGTGGCGATGGCGGGAACGAACCCGATCTTTTCATTCCGGACGTGAACGACAATGGCTCAAGCGAAGAAGTCGTAACACCTCCAGACACCACCCCGGAGCAAATCGACGAGGATTCCCGTGAGGATACGGCGGTCGAGGACTCCGTCATCGAACCGGGCGGACTGGGCTATCCATGTAAGGACAACGAAGACTGCGACAGCAATTTCTGTGTCGCCAGCAGCCTGGGGCCGATCTGTACGGTCACGTGCATGGCCGACTGCCCGGTTGGTTTTTCCTGCCGCTCCGTCGCGAATACCGCCCCGGATGTGATCTTCATTTGCGTCCCGGATTCCACTCCGGTCTGCGATGCCTGCACCGTGGACGGTCAGTGTGGTGATGGCCGATGCGTGACCTACAACGATGCGTCGTTCTGCACCACGCCTTGTGTGGACTCCAGCGGATGTCAGGAAGGATTCGACTGCGTCGCGATTGGCGGCACGGAAAAATTCTGCGTCCCGTTGACCGGCGCGTGTGACTGCCGCACGGGGATGGACGGAGTCGTGAAGCCATGTTCGGTAACCACCGAACAGGGATCATGCTCGGGCCTCAAGACCTGCTCGGGCACCACAGGCTGGAGCGAATGCAACGCGCCTACTCCCGTCGAGGAGACCTGCAACGGTCTGGACGACGACTGCAACGGGGTTCCAGATGACGGTTTCGAGCCAACGCGCGCTTGCCAGGCCGACATAGAAGGCGTGGGCGTGTGCGCCGGCACCGAACGCTGTCTCGGGACGCTTGGCTGGGTCTGCGACGCGCGCACGCCAATGGTCGAGGAGTGCGACTACATCGACAACGACTGCGACGGCGAGACGGACGAGGACTTCAAGGTCGACAACCGTTACCTGAGTGATCATGCCTGTGGGGCATGCTCAAGAAACTGCGAGGGAACCCTTGAAAACGCGGTGGCGAAATGCAGCGGAGCCTTCGCATCACCGCAGTGCGTCGTCGCCAGTTGTGCGCCAGGTTTCCACAAGGTCAACGAATTTCAGTGCATCTCGAACATGAACACGCTTTGCATGCCGTGCGTCGAGGACACTGCGTGCCTTGCCGAAGGTGGAAAATGCCTGAGCTTTGAAGATGGATCCTACTGCGCTGTTCCGTGTGGCGAGGGCAACTCCTGCCCGACCGGATACATCTGTGACACGACGCTCGCGGAAGGCGAGTTCCCGGGTCAATGTGTTCCGACCACCGGCCGTTGCGGCTGCGGCGAGGACAACCCGAACGCGGTCAGATCGTGTCAGGTGATCTGGCAGGGCGAAGACTTCAGCACGATCACATGCCTCGGCCTGCAGACCTGCGCCGCCGGAGAGTGGAGCGAATGCAACCTTCCCGACGAATCCTGCGACGGGCTGGATAACGACTGCGACGGCCAGATAGACGAGGACTTCAAGGATCCCGTATCCGGCGCGTTCACCGGCCCCGAACACTGCGGCGCGTGCTTCAACAACTGCGGCGTGCTGTCGTATCCGAACAGCAACGGCCAATGTGTCACGGACGGCGTGGTTCCACACTGCTCGATTGGCTGCGACGAGGGCTGGTTCAACGTCAACGGCGAGCTTATCGACGGATGCGAGTGTCGTTTCGTCGAGGGGCCGGATCTTCCTGACGGCATCGACTCGAACTGCGACGGCATCGACGGGTCGCTCGACGGCGGTGTTTTCGTGTCCCGCAGTGGCGACGATCTCGGTGACGGAACCATCGACAGCCCGCTCAGAACCATCGGCGCGGGGATCGACGCCGCTTTGTTGCAAGGGCTTGCCGAGGTCTATGTGGCGACCGGCGTTTACGAAGAAACCGTTATTCTGGGCGTTGGCGTTTCGGTTTTCGGCGGATACAGTCCTGACTTTCTTGAACACGACGCGCGCCTGTACGAATCCGTGATAATGGCGCCACGGGGCGGGATGGCGGTCGTGGCTGATGGAATCAACGATGTCGGTCCGGCATCGGCACTCGACGGGTTCACGATCTACGGCGTTGACGCGACGGCTCCTGGTTCCAGTTCATACGCGGTCTACGTCAGGAACTGCGACTCCAGACTGACACTGTCGAACAACCGAGTCATATCTGGCGACGGCGCGGCTGGAACCCGCGGAGCGGTCGGTACCGAAGGTAACGACGGTATCAACGGCACTCAAGGTCTTGCGGCTATCGACACAGGAACTACTTGTATCGCGAACACGCTTAATGGCGGGACGGGTGGAATCAGCACCTGCGGTGAGGTTCCGACCGACGGCGGTGCTGGCGGCACGTCGGTCTGCCCCGATTTTGACGAGGATGCCGCCGCCGGCTTGAACCCGACATTCCCGTACACACAGACCGTGACGGAAGGCACCACCGGCTATTCGGGAGTCGGGCCGCTCGGACCGACCACGGGCGGCAACCCGGGATATGACCAGTTGATCGACCCTGACACAGGTGGTTGCGCGAACTGTGTTCTGCCTCCCTCCAGCCTTCCCCGCGCCGGTCTGCCTGGATCGGACGGCATGGATGGATTGAACGGAAACGGAGGCAGCGGTTGTGCCGACACCCAGGGCGCAATCGTCGACGGACTATGGGTACCGGCATCGGCCGGCGGTGGTGTAATGGGCGTGGCTGGCACAGGTGGCGGCGGTGGCGGTGCCGGTGGCGGTGTCGAAACGGATGCCGCATGTTCCGGGGCCGACGCAAAATACACCGACCTCGGCGGCAGCGGTGGTGGAGGCGGCAGCGGGGCGTGCCCGGGTTCAGGCGGCCAGGCCGGCTTTTCCGGCGGTGGCGCGTTCGGAATATTCGTGGTTCAGGACGTGGCACTCACTTCCCTGCCGATAATGAAGACCAACAGCGTCCGCGCCGGAAACGGTGGAAACGGCGGTGACGGCGGTACCGGTGGCACCGGCGGCTCTGGCGGAAAGGGCGGAAGCGGCGGTGCCGATGGCGCCGGCAGCTACATGACCTTCTGCGCTCCTGGTGGCGGCAAGGGCGGCAATGGCGGCGATGGCGGAAACGGCGGAGGTGGTGGCGGCGGATGTGGCGGTCCGAGCTTCTGCCTGCACGTTTCGACGACGTCCGCTTTGAGCCTTGAAGGCTACGCGGCGGATATGACCTGTGAGACCGGCATGGCAGGCAGTGGCGGGATGGGTGGCGCGTCTGTTGGCGCCCCCGGCACGGCAGGCAACGTCGGAGTGGCGGCGAAGGACAACTTTTCGATTCTCTGATGATTGGACGGCAGGACCGAAAACCGCGAGGTAAATCATGAAAAGGCAGCTTGGAGCCCTTATGTTCGCGACGCTCGTTGCCGTTTTGACAGCTGGCTGTGGCGACGAAAAGAATCCAGGTCAGGATATCGGCATCGCGGACTCCGGTCCGGACACCTTCGATACCCTGGATGTTCTTGAGGATACCAGTGTTCATGATCTGATTCCGGACGCCGGGCAGGATCTGCATGTCCCCGACGGGGGACCCGAGACGGGGCTTGACACGGCAACCGACGAGAATACGGCGCCGGACACCAACTCCGACGAAGGGTCCGACACGACCGCGGACCTGACGGAGGATCCCGGTGTCGACGAGGTCGGACAGGACTCAAGCACTTCGGACACAGTCGCTGACGCGGAAGACGACACCGCTGAAGACACGGTGAAGGATCTTCCCGTCGAGGACGTTGCAGAAGACCTGGCGGAACCTGAAACGTCAGTACCCGATTCCTCGACCGAGGACCTGACCCAGGATCCCGGACATGACACGCTGGTTCCACCTGAACCGATCGAGATCAATGGTGTGGTCCCAATGTCGGCGGTCGAAAACACCGCTTTCACCCTGACCATGACCGGAACTGGCATGACCCCGGACATGACTGCGCGAATTGCCGGAAACAACGTTCTGACGCAGGGCTACGAGGCGTATCCGCTGACTGTAAACGTGGACGCATCCGGCCACAGCATCGAGGCATCGTTTGAAGCGTCCAACGGGCTGATCCGCGGATATTACCAGGTCGAACTGATTCAGGATGGAGTAGTGAAGGACAGCTTGGCGGGCTTCAGGATCCTGGCAGCTGGCGGGAAATCTCCAACGGTCTCCGGGGTGACGCCGGACACAGCCAAGACCGGTCGTGACAGGATGGTTACGGTAACCGGAACCGGTTTTATGGAAGGAGCATCTGTCTTTCTAAACGGGAACGGGAACGCCTGGGAATGCAGCTACGTCGAAGTCGCTGACGCGACTACCCTGACCGCTGTCGTTCAAGCCGGAACCAACCAGATTCCAGTCGGCGACTACGAGTTCTGGGTCGTCAATCCAGATGGACTTGCCGGCTTCTGGTCGCTTCCGTTCAGGATCTCAGATATCGCCCCTCCGTCGATAACCGCGATCTCTCCCGCTAGATCCGGAAACGCTACCGACGTGAACATGACCGTGACCGGAACCGACTTTCTGGAAGGTGCCCAGGTTTCGCTCCTGGCCCCTGCCGGTGACATTCTCCTGACGACGACTGTCGTCACCGAGGGTTCCGTCCTTGGCGCCGTCATTCCTGCCGGCCTGACCGCAGGGATCTACCCGGTCAAGGTCACAAACCCGGATCAGCAGTTCGACATCTTCTATTTCTACCAGGTCTCGAACAACTCCCCGGGATCATTGACGACCTTCGAGGCAATGGGGTCAACGCTGCACATCCCGAGATGGCAGCATGGTCTGGATGCGATGATCGACGGAATGGGACATGGTTTCCTCGTTGTCACGGGCGGACTGGACGCGTCCGGCGTTCCGATCGACGACGTCGAGATCAGCCAGGTCAGCCCAAACGGGGCACCTGGAAACTGGTTCATTCCGACCCAGACCGACCCGATAACCGGCCACCGCATTACCAACCGGATGAATGAACCACGTTCCGGCGCGGCGACCACCAGGATCGGCAGGGCACTGATCATTGCCGGCGGAAGAAGCAATCCTGAAATAGAAAGCCCCGCCGTCACCTCTATCGAGATGACCAGGATGCTGACAGGCTCCGGGGCACCGCGAGTTCGCCCGCCCAGCGAGGATCTCAATGGTGGACTTCTTCCCGAAGGTCGCTGGCTCTATCGAGTTTCGGCAGTGACCACGGTCGGCGAAACCCTCGCGTCAAGTTCCGTTTCCTACCGGGGATCAGGCGGCAAGCTTTCGATATTCTGGGAACCGGTTCAGGATGCGGTCGCCTACAACATCTACAGGTGTCCGGCGGCAAACTGTACCTACGGGCAGGAAATCGCGATTGCATGGATGCTTCCTTCAACAACGCGGTCGTTCCATGATGACGGCATTGGAACGCTCACACCTTCGCCTTCAGGTCTGGATTCGATGGCATACCCGGACGACCCGGGATCTCTCGTGCAGACTCAGTATTCATACGTCGTGACCAGCATCGTGACAGTGAACGGTTCAAGCAGATTCGAATCGATTCCCGGAGGGCAGCACGACGTGATCGTTCCCGGTGGTACCGGTACCGTATCACTGATCTGGTCCGAGGTTCCCGGGGCCGAATCATACAGTGTCTACCGCTCGTCTTCGGGTGGGCCGTTCGAGTTCCTGACCGAGGTCCTGGCAGGTACGACGGATCTGGTCGACGATCTGACCCCGATTGTCCCTTCATGGAATCCGCCGATCGGCATCGCTCCGCTGCCTACAGGCAGTATGTCGCTGTTCTCCTACATTCTGGATGCCATGGCCAACCCGATCCAGTTGAACGTGGGACGCGAAGGAGCCAGGGCGACATACGTGGAGACGCAGTACGACGAGACGGATCCTGACGCCGTGACGGGCGCCTTGTTCATCGTGGGCGGACGCAGCGGTTTCATGCCGCTTTCCGGTTCGGAAGATACCATCGAGGGTATCCGGTTCATGATCGATGGCACGCTTGTTGGTCCAAGCGTGGAGCAGGTCAGGATGGTCACCGGCAGATCCTTCTTTGGACTCGGCAATTCCCAGTCCAGGCTGGACAACCTTACCTTCGAAGAAGAGGATGACGACGATCCCGTGACACCGGACTGCCTCGATGTCGACCAGGACGGGTTCTTCGACGCGACGTGCGGCGGTACAGACTGCGACGACACAAACATTCTGATCAATCCGGCCGCATGGGAGAACCTGCAAAACGGAATCGACGACAACTGTGACGGGCTGGTGGACGTGCCGACCCAGGGCTGGGACGCACCGCCGCCGAATGGCGGAAAGGTCGTCATTCCGCGTATGGCGCGAGCTCTCGACCCGGACCCGGAACCGGTGTTCCTGATAGCGATGCTTGGTAATGACGATGTACTTGCATCCAACGACACCGGTCTGAACGATATCGAGGCGATCGGTGTCGACCTGTACACCGGCGAGTTGATGGAACTGAACCAGACCCCGTCGCTGCTGTGGACTGTCCAGACCAACACCGACAACTCCCTGGTTCACGGTGTCAACATCGCTCTGTACCAGAAATACCTGTTCTCGTTCATGGGCGTCGGTTCCGAAAACCTCGGTCAGGTGCCGGGAAACCTGATTGCGCAGTCCAAGCGTTTCCCGTACTGTCCGCCGCCGGAACCTGACGACCCGGGCGACTCGTCGTTCGGCTGCCCCGGCTACACGGGATGGACATACAAGGATCTGGCAGGCCAGAAACGCACCAGCGCCAACGCCACCGTCTCCGGCGGTCTCGGCTACTATGGACTGGCCCGGGCGTTCGGATACATCTACCTTGTCGCTGGCGTGAATTCCTCCGGCGTCAGCAACGGAACCTGGCGAGTTCTGCAGTAGTCCCCCTGCCCCCGTCCCCTGATTTGCCCTGCCGTGTATGAAACCGTACGAATGGCCCTGTCCTCGTAGCGGCGAATCACATTCGCCGTCCGGAAAGGGCGAATTGTCATCCTGTGACACGCCGAAGCCTTGGCGCAGGCGGTTCGCCCCTACGCCGGAATCCGTGCCCTGTCCTCGTAGCGGCGAATCACATTCGCCGTCGGGGGAGGGCGAATTGTCATTCGCCCCTACGGGTACCCGTCCGCGGGGCACGCGGTCGCGAACGGGGCCTGGCCCCATCCGCGCCGCTACGCTCTCAGCGCGCGACGGGATACCAATGCCCCTCAAGGTGTCGCGCGCTTCCGAGAGTTCCCCGGTTGACGGGTACCCTCTGCGCCGTTGTGGGATTACGCTCCTCGTTTGGGGTGGGAGGAATGTTTGTACCTGTCCTCGTAGCGGCGAATTACATTCGCCGTCCGGAATGGGCGAATTGTCATCCTGTGACACGCCGAAGCCTTGGCGCAGGCGGTTCGCCCCTACGCCGGAAACCGTTCCCGATCCTGTTCTCGTCCCTGTTTCCAGGCCCGCCGCATGGCGGGCCACACATCCACAGCCCACGGCCCTGGCCGTGGGATCAACGCACCACACCCACACCGCGGCCGGCCCAACGGGCCGCACGCCCATTCTGGTCTCTGTCCGTGTAGCGGCGAATCACATTCGCCGTCCGGGAAGGCGGCCCGCGAAAACAAACGGCCTCGATCAATTTTTGGCTTGACAGCAACCCGCCTGGGCGCTATCTTGTTGCTCGCTTTGGTGACTACGCGGGAATAACTCAGTGGTAGAGTGCAACCTTGCCAAGGTTGACGTCGCGGGTTCGAATCCCGTTTCCCGCTCCAAACCACAAATCATTGCCCGCATTACGACTCCGGGGGAGTAGTGATGGCGCACATTCTGGTAGTCGAGGACGATCAGTCCCTCCGGGAAGTACTCCGGATGTTTCTTTCCAAGGCCGGCCACGATGTTGTCGTTACGGCCACCGGCGAAAAGGCACTCAAGACACTGTCCGGCGATGAGGAATTCGACCTGGTTCTAACCGACCTGCGTCTGGGGGAAATGTCGGGCATCGAAGTCCTGACCGGTGCCAAGGAACGCTTCCCGCAGACCGAAGTGATCCTGATGACAGCCTTCTCGACCGTCGAGACCGCGATCGACGCCATGCGAAAGGGCGCTTTCGACTACATCGGCAAGCCGTTCAAGCTCGACGAAATCAGCGTCATCATTGAGAAGGCCCTTGAAAAGCGGGACCTCTCGCTGGAGAACATTCGTCTCCGGATCGCATTGTCAGACAGGTACAGCTTCGACAACATCATCGGCAAGACCGAGGCGATGCACCGTGTCTACGAAAAGATCATCAGGGTAGCGCCTACGCGAACCAGTGTCCTTATCACCGGCGAAAGCGGTACCGGTAAAGAACTGGTTGCCCGCGCAATCCATTTCAATTCTCCGCGCCGAGAGAAACCGTTCGTGGTTGTAAACTGTGGCGCGATCCCCGATCAGCTCATGGAGTCCGAGCTGTTCGGTCATGTCAAAGGCGCTTTCACCGGGGCACATGCCACCAGACACGGTCTGTTCGAATCGGCCGACGGGGGCACGATTTTTCTGGACGAAATCGGCGAGCTTTCCCTTCCCATGCAGGTGAAGCTGCTGCGTTTTCTCCAGGATCACAAGATCAGGATGATTGGCGGAACGCAGGAGATCTCGGTCGATGTCAGGGTCGTTGCAGCAACAAACAGAGATCTTGGCAAACTCGCCGCTGAAGGATCTTTCCGTGAGGATCTGTTTTACCGGCTCAACGTCATCGGCATACTTCTTCCCCCGCTTCGCGAGCGACGGGCGGATATACCGGTGCTGGTAACACACTTCATCGACAAGTATCGACGAGAGATGGGCCGCGACATTCTCGGAGTCTCGCCCGAGGTCGTCGAGATCCTCAACAACCATGAGTTCAAGGGGAACGTCCGCGAGTTGGAAAACATCATCGAGCATGCCATGACGTTCGCTGTCGGCGACAAACTGACCGCAGACTCACTGCCCGAACATATTCGGGCCAGATCGGACATGACCGATAGACAGGAAGGCAATTCGATCTTCAAGGTTCCGGATCAGGGAATGGATCTGGAAGGATTGCTGGCCGACATCGAAAAACGCCTTTTGCTGGAGGCACTGAAGAAGACCGGTGGAATCCGCAAGGATGCCGCGGACCTTCTGGGGATTTCATTTCGCTCGATCAGATACAAGCTCGCAAAATACGGCCTCGGCGAACTGGACTGAATACCAGATAGCAACTTCAAAAAAAGCGTTGACAGCGATCCATGCGGCAAATACAATGCGGCGCGTTTCGTGGCTGGGCCCATAGCTCAGCAGGTAGAGCAGCGGCCTTTTAAGCCGTTGGTCGCGAGTTCGAATCTCGCTGGGCTCACTTTGAATCTGTGACCCCGTCGTCTAGCCAGGTCCAGGACACGGGCCTTTCACGCCCGCGACACGGGTTCGAATCCCGTCGGGGTCGCCAATTCATCAAAACACCGTCTCTTTTGAAAAAAGGGGATGAGTGTATCACGCGTTCCCGAATCCGTGAAAACAGTCTGGTCACTCTGGCGGTTTGTCGATACTGGAAGGGAATTGTCCCGTCAGTCGCAGCCGTCAAAAGCGTCTTTCAGATCGGAAATGATGTCCGAGACATCCTCAAGACCAATCGCGAGCCTGATACCACCGGGATGAATACCGAGCTTCATCTGGGTCTCGGGGTCAAATGACGAATGTGTCATCAGTCCGGGAGCCTCGATCAGCGTCTTGGTCATCCCAAGGCTGACGGCGAGCGTGATTGAATACGACTTGTCGGCGATGTGATTCATGAACCTTTCTCGACGTTCGGCAGCCTTATCGAGCGCCCCCGCCATCTCGAAATAGATCATGTGGCCAGGACAGAATTCTCCCTCCGGCGTAATCATCTGACGCCGGGCAATCGATGCGAACGGATATGAATCCAGTCCCGGATAAGAGACCTTGCCCACCAGCGAATGCTCTTCCAGGAATCGGGCGACAAGCAATGAAGACTCAGTCTGCTTTCGCAACCTCAGTGGAAGGGTTGGCAACCCGTAGACCAGGAAGTCCCAGGCCGCGCGGGGCGGCAGGACACCGCCCAGATCCTTGCGCAGCCCCTTCAATCGGCTGCAGAGAGACTTCGGGATCACTGCTATGCCGCCCATGTCAACGCCGAAACCGCCGACATTCTTGGTCAAGCTGGCGACGACGATGTCGGCACCATGTTCGAGCGGCCGCTGTCCCCAGAGTGTCTGGAAGGTGTTGTCGCAAATGATCCTGATCCGCGTGGTCTCGTCCCTGCCCGCATTGATCCCGGCAGTCAAATCCGCCAGGTTGCGCAGATCGATGCATTCCAGGGTCGGGTTTGCCGGAGTCTCCACATAGATCACACGGGTCTGAGGCGTGATCGCGGCCTTGACAGCGTCCAGATTCCGAGCGTCGGCGAACGACGTCTTAATCCCGAACCTAGGCAATTGGTTCGTCAAAAGGCTATATGTGCAACCATACATAACCGGATGTGCGACGATCTCCTCGCCGGTCGAGCAGCAAGCGAGCAGCGTCGTCGAGATGGCGGCCATCCCACATGCGAACGAGACCGCGCATTCGCCACCCTCGCCATCAGCCATGACCTCCTCGAGCATCGAGGTGGTTGGCTCGTCGAGGCGATCGTAAATGTAGGTCGGACCCTCGTTCTCATGGATCTCGGGGTTTCCGAACGCCATGAACCCCTTCTGTCCCCGCGAAACGGACGACAGCCGGAAGGTAGTCGATGCCGTGATCGGTGGAATCGCGTGATGACTGTACTCCCATTTGGCCGAATTCGATCTGCCGTGAATCAGCCTCGTGGACTTACATGAACTATCGGGAGCCTTGTCCGCGTCTCGCGTGCCGTCCCTGTCGCACCCCATTTGATCCTCCATCACTCTGAGTCACTGCCCGGCTGGACGACGTCCGACGCCGGCCGAACGCAAGGATATGACCAATCAATTGACGGCGTCAATTCGTGACAGAATGGTTCCCCTGCCTTGAACAAATCATTTTCCTTCAGGAAGACCGATCCGAAGATCGCTTTTTCCATAAGGGAAACTCACTGCCAAGAGGCTCGCAAACGTAATGTCCGGACACTATTTTCATCAAATTTTCCATGTGTTGCGACATGGTTTTGCACAATTGTGCATAAATATCACTTATAATGACCGACGGGAAAGTTCAGCAGGAAAAACCTGTTGAACCTGTATCTGACTTGTGACTACGGAGATGTGGAATGATCGATGAAACGGCTATCAATGAGATCTATGTGAAGGACCTGAAGAAACACTTGGAAGATTTCGCGGTTATCGAAAGGCAATTCGCAAAGATCGCCGAAGATCGACGAGTGAAGACGAAGGTTATCAAGAGTCTGATCAGTTTCCTGAAGGGTGCCTATGGTGAATCGGCTGTCACCGAGGCGATACACAGAGCTGGACTGGTTAAGGGATCAGAAACGTTCCTGACCATTGACGACATTGCAACAGCGGGACACAAGACGGTCGTCAGGCGGCGCAAGGGTTCAAAGGTTGCCGAGCCGGTCGATCCTTCGACGATCCTGCCCAAAGGTTCCAGGGTGAAGGTTCTCAGCGGTAAGTACGAGGACTGGTCTGGCACCGTGGCAACAAGCCAGGCACGCCAGGGACGCAACGGCCTGGATGTCACCTATTTCCTGCTGCTGGTCGGTCCCAAGGGCATCAAGAAGCGCACTTCCGTGAAGCACGGCACCCTGAATAAATCCTGGAAGAAGCTGGACTGACGTCTCTCTCCGTTCCCTCTCCCTTCTCTATCCCTGACCCAGGCCCGAGCGCAGCGAGGGACTGACACGCCGTAGCTTCAGCGAAGGTGGTTGACACGCCGTAGCCTTGGCGGAGGCGGTTCGCCCCTACGCGGAGGCGGTTCCCAGACCATGACCAGAAGGGCGAATTGCCTACCCTGAGCATATCCAAGGGTAATTCGCCCCTACACCTGACCCTGATCCTGACCCTGACCCTGATCCTGACCCTGATCCTGACCCTGACCCTGATCCTGACCCTGACCCTGATCCTGACCCTAACCCTGATCCTGACCCTGACCCTGATCCTGACCCTGCCACGGTGGGCGAATTGTCATTCGCCCCTACGCGAAGGAGGTTCGCCGTCACAGTTCCTCGCTCGTAGAGGGCCTTCGGTTGACTCAGCTGCGGGGAGTTGAACGTCTGGGGGACTGCCGCGGTGCATTCTTCTTCTGAGAAGGCGGACGGCGGTCATTGTTGTCACGGCGCTGGTAGCCGCCTTCCGGGCGCGGCGGGCGGCGATCGTTGTCATCCCGGCGCTGGTAACCACCTTCCGGGCGCGGTGGACGACGGTCGTTGTCGTCACGGCGCTGGTAACCGCCTTCCGGGCGTGGCGGGCGGCGATCGTTGTCATCCCGGCGCTGGTAACCACCTTCCGGGCGCGGTGGACGACGGTCGTTATCGTCTCGGCGCTGATATCCACCTTCCGGGCGTGGCGGGCGGCGATCGTTATCGTCTCGGCGCTGGTATCCGCCTTCCGGGCGTGGTGGACGCGGCGGACGGCGGTCGTTGTCGTCACGGCGCTGGTATCCACCTTCCGGGCGTGGCGGGCGGCGATCGTTGTTGTCACGGCGCTGGTATCCGCCATCCTGACGCGGAGGTCTGGTGGGACGGGCCGCCCCTCCCCGGTTCGTCAGAACTTCTTTTTCCTCGAACTCCCTGACCAGTTCCCGGGCGCGGTCAACCTGATCAATTCTGCCCGCGCGAACACCCGTGAGCAATTCCTGGAGCTCATCGATCTCTTTCTGAACCCGGTTCAGACGTTCCCGCAACCTGTCGTGAAGGTCGGCGGGTCGCCCCTCCCTGATCGGTAAATCGAGATCCTTCCTGACCGAATCCGCCACCCTGCGCCGATTCTGCACCAGCAGGCCCAGGGACTCGCCCAGGGCGGACAGGTCGCGACGCTTGTCGTCATCGTCATCAAGGACGTCATACTTTCGGGAAATCTGCTCACTGAGAGAAACTCCCGAATCAACAAACCTCATCACATCCACCCTGCGACCAACCGGCTTGGCACCGTCCGATTCGCATGGCTGCTGATACCGGCATCCGACATCCAGGTCACGTTTGTGAGACATTGAACGACCAAACACGGCGACGATCGTCTGCCGTTCGTCGATCAGAAAAATGTTCGGGTGCATCCCGGTGCACTCGAAGATGAAAGTCATCCTTGAACTCGACCCGAAGCCTTCCGAGTCCTTCGCTGGAAGCATGTCCAGTGAAACAACGCGGTCCGAGAACCTTGGCCGCATAGGCCCGACAAGCGCGCCGGCCAGCGTTCTGGAAACGATCTCCACGAATCTGGCAGCCTCGGCGGATCCGCGCCCGGGCTTGCGGGCGGCGGTAGCCTCTGGGGACTCCAGATTCAGACGCGTCAGGCGGGGACGTCTGGAAAACACCAGATTTTTCGTGGCGCCACCGTCCGACGGCGCGAACGACAGGACGCAAGTGTAGAGGTTCGGACTGACGACGCCTGCGAAAACGGTACCGCGAAGCGCCTGCTGAATCTCGGGAACAATCGATTCGATCTCTGTAATGGTGAGGGTCATAAGCTCCAGCGCCAACCCGATGGGGCATGCGGAAAAGGGCAGGAATAGTATATCAATTCGACGTGGAACTCAAACAGCGATTAACGTTAACATTGGCAGATTCGGGAAGTTGGTCCCGCGGTATCGAAAAGGGTTTACCCGGCAAATGCGTCTGACGAAGTCGAAACTCCTGTGGCCGCTCACGACGATGATGATTCTTCTTTTCGTTTCATGTGGCGACCAGGAGAACATCCCGGACGACATCACCGCCTCCGATCTTCTGGACGTAATGCCGGATGCCGCCACGCCTGACCCGACCACCGTGGACGAGGACTTCCGGATCATCTATGGATACACCAGCGTGACCGCGACCCGCCCGGGAGAAGTTCTCATTGGCAGGCCGAACCCGGAAGTGTCGAACACCTCACCCTCGTGGGTCGCCGATTTCCGGCTGGCGGACACACTGGCCTCGATCGGACTGGACTGCACGATCGGCTGCTGGCCGTCACGTGACATGAAACTGATGGCCGTGGCCACCGGCACCGACTCAACCACGATGGGTCTGAACCTTCAACTGGTGTCATTCGACGCCGATCTTAACGCGACACCTGTGCTTCAGACTCCGGTCACCGGAGTCAGACAGGCCAGGATCTCTGGAAACACGTTGACGGTTTCGCGATTCCAGCCCGATTGCGAGGCGCTCACGGGCAACCCTCGGACATGCTTCAAGTTCGAGCGGCTCGACTTCTCGGAATCGACGAACGGGCTGGTGACCAGTGAGCTGTTCGTTTTCCCACCCGCCGATCTGCTTGCCGATTCGATGTACACCGGCGACTTCCGCCTCGGAAGCGACGGACACTCGCTCATTATCCAGAACGTGCAGAAGGACTCGGTGGCATTCTGGATCTTTGACGAAACCAGGGGTCTCAGGCAGGTCGGCGCCCCGGTCTGTCAGGCGCTGGATGAGGTATCCGGCGGATGCAGGTACGACAGCAATTCGCCGGACCTGAACGATGACCTGCCTGTCGCGCTGACAGGAGACGGCAGATACCTGCTTTTCGCGCACGTCTTTGTCAACCGTGAACTCAGGCTGGTGAAACTTGACGTACAGACGAACGAACAGACATGGACGACGCTGTTGCGCGCACCCAGCGCCTTCACGGCCAATGCGTGTTACAACCTGAAGCCTTCATGGCGCTACACCCGGATTCAACAACCGATGCTGATCCCCGGAGACGGGAACGAGGTGCTGCTTGTCGCTGCATCGGAGTGCGACCTGAGTCTGGGAAAATCCCTTACGGACATCATAGCCTTGCCGATTGATGCAATCGGCGCCGCGGACTGGGACGCGCGCCTGCGAAATATCACCAGATTCCCTGCCAGGCCGGTTCCGGGCTGCGTGTCGATACTGCCTGACACTCTTGACGTGTCTGAGTCAGGCCGATACGTCGTATTCGGGGGGACGCCGGCGCTCGACTCCGACGGACGTCCGATCCTGGATGAGAGTCCACAGCACTTCACGGATCGCGAGGTCTGGGTAACCGACATCGACGGCGCCCACGCACCCGTTCAGATCACCGGGAACGTCAACTTCAAGGTGTCATCGGTCACCTGTTCCGTCAACGAGCCCTGGTTTGCCGGAACGACCGATCCCGAGATCGCGGATCGATAGGATCCGGCAACACAAGTCAATTCATAGTGATGTATTGCTTCAGCAGGTCGAAGAGTTCGGCGGTATCAGTCGCGCAAGGTCGACCGGGCTGCGGATCTGTCTGGCCCAGATGCCAGATCCCGGGACGGCGGACCCTGACCGTCTTCCATCCGAGCGAATCCGGGGCAGGAAAGTCACGCGAGGGATTGTCGCCGATATAAACGAGAGGTCGCGGCATCTGCCCCGAAACATCGGCAAGAAGCGAAGCGACCTTTATAAAACCGGCCGGATCTGGCTTTGGGTGCACGGCACCGTCCACATCGGCGCAAAACACAACGGCATCGAACAGCTCGGCTATTCCCAGCGCCCGGAACTTGGATTGCTGAACATCAAGATAGCCGTCGGTCACGATCGCGGTCATTGCCCCGGCCGCCCTGAGCGAACGGAGCATGTCGACCACGCCCGGCCACGGTCGAAGCAGTGGAGCGTGATTCCTGAATGCCGTGACCAGTTCGTCGATCAATGTCTGGTCACGCGGGATTCCTGCTTTCTCCAGCGCACGATCGAACATCGAGAAGGGGCCTTCGTCGTTCAGAATCCCAGTCAATACGGTCAGCCACTTCCAGTCAGCCGGAAAGCGCGAATCAAGTATGGAGGCGACTGCCGCAAGCCCACCTTCAACGAACATCCGCTCGGGATAGAGCGTATCGTCCAGATCAAAAACCAGGCCGGCCGGAGCCATCCGCTGCACCATCGTCATTTGACTGGATCAGGATACCATCATCCGTCCCGCAGGCAACGCGCGCGGTGATAGAATCTGCTGACGGCGCGTCGGTGACCGCGCGCCGAAACACGCTGGCACCGGTGAACATGATGGCCTCGAAGATATCGGTCAAAGTCGGCGGCGTCACCATCGGCGGTGGCGCGCCCATTTCCATTCAGAGCATGTGTAACGCAGATCCGTCCGACGCGGACGCCGTCGCCGCGCAGGTCATCGAACTTGCCGACGCCGGATGCGACATCGTGCGCATCGCTGTACCGTCAATGGAACACGTCGGGCCGGCGCGTGAAGTCCGGAGGCTGACCAGGGGCATCCCCCTTGTCGCGGATGTCCACTTCGACCACCGGGTTGCCATGGCGCTATGCGGCTGTGTGGACAAGATTCGGCTGAATCCTGGAACCATGGAACGCCCCGGTTCGATGCATAAAGTCGCAAGAGCGCTGATAGATACCGGGACTCCTGTAAGAATCGGTACGAACAGCGGTTCACTTCCGCGCGGTTTAGAAGACATGGACAAGGCCGTCGCACTGGTTGACGGGGCTGCCCAGTGGATCGATGGACTGCGGGATCTAGGCGTCAACGACATCGTCGTTTCTGTCAAATCAAGTTCTCCGGCAACCACGATTCGCGCGTACGAACTGGCATCATCCCGATTTGATCTTCCCCTCCATGTCGGTGTTACCGAGTCGGGAACCGCGACTTCGGGTGCGGTCAGGTCGGCCGCCGTAATCGGTTCGCTTCTGGGCAGGGGGATCGGTGACACCATCAGGGTTTCGCTGGCCGGGCCGCCGATTCCCGAGGTTCGGGCAGCTGCCGAAATCCTGTCGTCACTCGGCCTGCGGGCGCCCGGCATGCAGATCAGGGCCTGCCCCGGGTGTGGAAGAGCCAGGATGGACACCGGCAGCGTGGCAACTCGAGTCGAAGCCGCCCTGAAAGGGTGCGACCGCGCCGGGATTGTTGTTGCCGTCATGGGATGCGAGGTCAACGGCCCCGGCGAGGCCCGGGACGCGACTCTGGCGATTGTTGGAACCGCCCGGGGTGCCGCCGTATACGAGCACGGTCATCTGGTTTCCACGGGCGCCATCGACGAAGCCATCAATGTCATTATCGCGAAGGTTCTGGCGATGCCCGCGACAAAACCGGACTAGCGTCTCACATCGGACAACCCTGGCTCATCTGAACGATGGAACCTACCGTCCCGGCCTCGGGATCCACCCCTCCGAACAGCAGACCGCGCCTGTTGAAACGATCGTACAGCGTGAACCCTGACAGGATATCGGCCTGAAGACCCGAAAACGGCAGCACCTCGAATTGTTCGTCCCAGAACCTGAAAATCAGCGCCTCGCTCGACGTGGCCGACAGATACAGAAGACTTCGCGAGGCCGGGTCGAACCAGGCCAGACCCTCCGACGAGTCGAGGATGGGTTCGGAATGGATGACCTCCCACTGACCGGTCCGTGGATACCAGGCGGAAACATCAGCGCCCGGGCGACCTCCGACAACCAGCATCCTGTCGCCGTCCCCGTCCCAGAACGCATTGTGTCCAAACCTGAGTCCCGAGTCGCCGACGTGAACCCATCCGTCACCAGATGTCCATGTCCAGACATCCCCCAGGAAACCTTCGTTGTTCAGCCCCCCGAAAAGAATGAGCCGATCTCCCGCCCATACGAGGGAGTGGCCCCAGCGTGCCGGCGGGCCGGATTGCAGTCGTTCCCACCTGCCCGAGTCGCATCCGAACCTCATGAACGTGTCGAGGGGACCACCCGACGAACCTGGAACGCCCGGGTTTCCGCCAAACACATACACGACGCCACCCTCCTGATCCGTGGCTGCGACCGAATCGATGGCAGCGCCAAGCTCATCCGGCGCCGGGCTCTGGGCGAAAAGGCCTGTGACAAGATTCAGACGCCAGTTGTCCTTGACCGGCTGTGGCCCCCCGGGCTCGCTGCCCCACCCGCCAAGAAAATATGCGGATGCGGTCGAATCACACGTGAAGGCGACGCCCCCGGCGCGTGGAGATGGACCGGCCACCACGCTTACGACCGACCATGCTGGCCCGTTTTCGTCAAAACGAAGCATCCGCCGAAGCCCCCGGCCTTCCTGGGTAACTCCGGAAAACGCCATGACGCCCGAAGCACCGACCGCCATCGAAGGCCATGCCACGGCGCCTGACGAACCGGACTGGGTAAGATCCCTGCGTTGCCAGACACCCCCGCGCGACACGAACTCGATGGTCCCGTTGATGTGACCGTCGCGGTCAAAACCGGACATCACAAGCATCCTGTTCGATTCGACCATGACAGCAGCGCCGCTTGACACACAGGTCTCCGGCTGATCCAGCGGATCCAGCCTGGACACGCCGTCCAGACCGACGAACTCAAGGTATGTGAACCTTTCGTCTTCGCAGGCATGCCAGATATAGAAACCACCGGACGGGTCGAAAGCCGCGAATGAACCCGACTCGATCGTTGTGTTGACCGATTCCGTCGCAAACGATTCCGCGTCGGGTTCGTACGAAGCGACGGCAATTCCGGCCGGGGTGCGAACCAGCACGAACAGATTGGTGCCCTGGGTTCTGATTCCGCCCGAGACGACCTCGATGGCCGGAAGCTCCGGGGCAAGCAAGACCCAGGCCCCGGAACCAGCCTCAAGCGCCCAGAGTCTGAGAATCCCGCTGCCGACCTCGATGCCCGCGACCAGCAGGCGGGATCGGCCGGCATCGTAAACCATCGCGCCACTCTCGACAGGCGGTAACGATGGAAGCTTCTCGAATCTCAGCGTTATGGGATCCCATCGCCAGCAACTACCCGTGAAGCCAGATGGAGCGCCTGAAACAACCGATCCGGCGCCGCCGCAGACATAGATGCCCGAAGTCAACGCATCCTGGTCCTGAAGCTCCACCGGTTCCACAGCAACCATCATCGAGGAGACGCGAGGCTGCGGTTCCGTGTCGAAAAGAACGGTCGGCGGTCCCTTCCAGAATTTGAACAGATCCTCGTCAACCCTGCCGTCGCAGTCATCATCCAGATCATTGCAGACCTCGACAGAAGCAAGGGACGCAGTCGAACACTCGCCGGAAAGACCGTCGAAGGCACAACGGACGAAACCGCCGGAACAGGCCCCGAGCCCGCACGACTGACCTGGGCTGCGTACTCCGACGCCCGCCTCGCGAACCGCGAACTCGACCTCCTCATCGACCTGACCATCGCAGTCGTCGTCAAGTTCGTCGCAATAAAGCTCCATCGGTCCCGAATAACCAGGCACATAAGAAAAGTCGCATTCCAGGGCACCCTCCGAGCACACAACTCCGACCAGGTGGGGATACTGGCTGCAGATTCCGCGGAATGTGCACAGCGACGCGGGATCACCTGACCAGGCCTCGTCTGTCACACCGTCGCAGTCATTGTCGCGTGCGTCGCAGTATTCCTCGACGACCTGATCACCTGAACCGCCTTCCATGGTCGAGCAGGTTGCTTCTCCGTCGGGCAGGCATTCCACCACGCCGGTACCACAGTCTCCGGTCCCGTCGCAGACATCTCCGAGCGCGATGCCTTCCCACTGAATCCCGTCGTCGGATGCTCCATCACAATCGTTGTCCAGACCGTCACAAACCTCGGGACGACTGGCATCGGCGGAGGCGCCGGGATTCGAGGAACAGCGGGTGCCGAACCCACTCGGATCACACTCGACCACACCGGGACCGCATTCTCCGACCCCGGCACACGGGAAGCCTACAGACACGCCCGAGTAATAGAATCCCTCATCAACCAGACCGTTGCAGTTGTTGTCCTGGCCGTCGCACCACCACTCGTCAACGTTCCAGTTTGATACGGCCGAGTAGTCGCAAAGCGCAACGCCTCCTGAACACGTCGCGGTCACGAGGTCGATCTGCGGGGCGCAGACCCCTTCCACCATGCAGACGTGCGGCACCAGCTCAGCCGAGGATGCCGGCTCTGTCGCATCCAGAGGATCGTACTGGTCGACCAGGCAGTCGTGGTCGGCATCCAGAAGCACCGATTCCAGGGCGTCGATCCGCCCGTCTCCGTCCATGTCTGAAGGCCTCGCGGGATCAGTTCCGCACTCGAGGCCATCTGGAAGCGAATCCCTGTCCGTGTCCGGATGAAGCGGATCCAGACCTAGAAGCAGTTCGACCGAGGTCGAAAGGCCGTCACGGTCGTCATCCCCGGCAGGATCGAGACACCGCGCGTTCAAACACAGGTCTGACGCGCACTCTTCGGACAGGGCGCACACGGAACCGTCGGGTAGAAGGCTGCCACCGTCCCCGCAGGAAACGATGGCCAGACACAACGCCGCAAACATGTATCTGCCGTACATACCCCGATCCGGTCGCGGGACGGAATGCCGCCCGCGGACTTAGAAGGCTGATCCCAGAGATGATGACGCCATTCAGCCCTGCAGACAAGTCCGGCCGCCACGGGCCGTGATGACGCCGCATCGAGCCATGATATGATATCCGGCGCGCGGCCGCACCGGTCGCCGTATCGCACGGGATGCCACAATGAAAGAAGAGATCATCGGATTCACGGCCGAAGCGGGAGAGGAAGGCGCCAGGCTTGACATGGCCATGGCGGCGAGATTTCCGACTATTTCCAGGTCCACCGCCCAGAAACTGATCAAAGCCGGCGCCGTCAAGGTTGACGGCCGTATCAAGCCACCCGGATTCAGATTGCTGCCGGGCATGGTGGTCTCGGCCGTTCTTCCTGACGTCCCGGACGCTGCCCCCAGGCCGGAAAATGGAAACCTGGATATCCTCTATGAGGATGATTTCATCCTGATCATCAACAAAAAGGCCGGGCTGGTGGTGCACCCCGGTGTCGGACACGGCTCCGGCACCCTGGTCAATCTGCTTCTGGCATCCGGACGCACCTTTTCGTCGATCGGCGGAGCGGACAGACCCGGCCTGGTTCATCGGCTTGACAAGGATACCTCGGGCGCGATGGTGATCGCGAAGGACGACACGACGCACACGATGCTGACGGACATGTTCCGCGACAGGACGGTTCACAAGACATACCTTGCCCTTGTGCTCGGACCCAGGATCGACGATCACGGGCTTATCGAAACGGGATTCGCCCGCCGCACCGGGGACCGCAAGCAATTCACAGGCAAGGTCGCCGACGGAAAGCCGGCGGTGACCGAATTCAAGACACTGCTGCGGTCGAACCTGTGTGCCCTTGTCGCGGCATGGCCGAAGACCGGCAGAACTCATCAGATAAGGGTCCATCTGGCCGAGTCGGGACACCCGGTCGTGGGGGATCGCGTTTATGGACGCGCCTGGCCCAGACGCGGCAGCAAGCCCGAATGGGAGGTCGAGGCCCTTGAAATAATGAAACGGCACGCACTTCACGCGTACAGAATCGAATTCACGCACCCGAGAACCGGAGCGGGGATATCGGTTACCGCGCCGCTTCCCCCGGATTTCTCGAAGACACTCCAGGGTGTGTTCGGTGACGAGTGGATCCACGCCGTGTGATTGAATCAATCGCCCAGATACCACAATTGGCCTTATAATACTGCGCGACTCAAATCCGGACCTGCGGTTCCGGGGTGGGCTTTCCCGTGGAAGAAATGGTCAAGGAATTCGTTAAGCTCTCGAAATCAGTACAGAATGCGACGAAATCAGTCGAAGCTTTCTGGAAAGCGAGACTGACAGAAAACGCGCCGGTCGAGATAGATGAAGCGGACAAGGCGGTGCGGGAACTGGGCGGACT
>Ga0209201_1001889_pt1 | contig 22331 bp, 27 predicted proteins | sample AD_UKC055_MetaG_FD_184411 | JGI IMG/M metagenome (GOLD analysis project Ga0209201, IMG submission 184411) | Active sludge microbial communities of municipal wastewater-treating anaerobic digesters from USA - AD_UKC055_MetaG (SPAdes) (version 2) | ecosystem: Engineered > Bioreactor > Anaerobic >...
ATCTCCGTATACTCTCTGCTATAGAACGAAGGGGAATAGCGAGGGAGGGCTCTTCTTTCATGGCAAGCAAAGCGACTTTTTCGTAGAGCTCCTCGAGTTTCTCAACCTGTTCGATATTCTTATTTGATCCCTTGAGATCACTGTTGAAGAACGAAACAATACTCTTGTCAAAAAGGGAGATGGCAAGATTGTTTGCCTTCATGATGGATGTCAGTACGTCCTTATTGATCTGACTGCCTGAAATTTTCTTAACATTCTCCGCAATCCTTACTGCATGATCACCAATCCGCTCGATGATACGGCTGATGATGTAGGTATTCACTACCTTACTGGTCGGAGCCCCCATTTTGCGGGAGAGCTGTGCATTTTTCAGGATCATGTTTGTCTGCCGGGCGATTAACCAGTTGAGGCGATCAACATCGTTGTCACGCTTGATAACATCGTCAGCAATTCCTGGGTCTCCCCCGTTTTCAAGCGCTGACATCGCATCAATCTGCATATTCTTGACGATGACAAACATCCTCTTGATCGTATTTTCGAAGGGCATTTCTGCTGGATTGAGGAGGTCCTTCAGAGTAATCGTCATATCCGTCTCTTCAACTACCTCAAACCCGATTGCCATCTGGGTAAATTCCCGTGCGACCATTCGCATTGAAACAGGAATCCTTGTCTTTGAGGTAATACGGATGCCAGTAAATCCGGAAATATAAGATCCAACCAATAATCTGAACAGATACACCGGCTCATTGATATCTGCAAGAGAGAAGACTTTCTCCCGCTGGAATTGACCTTCTGTAATGTTTCGGGTAACAAGGAGTGTGCCATCCGGCTGGGAGAGTAATCCCAATGGGTCATTTTTTTGGATATTCTGCCCTTTAGCCCAGTCTTTCGGAAGCGTGATGACATAGGATGACCCACCCGTTATCTGTACTTTTCTGATTTCCATGAGTGCCCCACATTCTCTTGATATCTGTATTTCTCAATAAAATCAATACACATCTATAGATTTCTTTTTAACCCAAGGGGACCGATCAAAAAGGTGGGGATATATCATCCAGATTTTGCCAGTATATGAGAAGATCTCTCTTAAGCGGGTGTCATTTTCACTACTGGACCATCATTTTTTTATGTTGCCATATCCATACACATGTGGTTTCCTTATGAGCCTCAAGCACTTGATCATGCCTCCTGACAAGGTGTATTTCGATCTGCTCGAACGCCAGGCAGCAAATGTCACAGAGGCAGCCCGCCAGCTTCTTAACCTTACCAAGAATTTTACCAGTATCAAGGAGAAACGTCTGGAGATCGAAGTACTTGAACACACCGGTGATGAGATCACGCACGAGATCTATGAGCGGCTCAACAAGAGGATTCGCCCGCCTTTTGATCCTGAAGACATATCCAAGCTTGCATCTGCTCTCGATGAGGTGCTTGATTATGTCGATGGAACCATCGAACGGATGTTATACTATGGGATTCAGTCCTCGGATAGCTACATGATTGAACTTGCCAAACTCATTCACCTTTCAACCATTGAGATCGAGGCAGCCGTGAAATCAATGAGATCCATGAAAGATCCACGATATATTGAGGAACGGTGCATCGAGGTGAACCGTTTAGAGAATCTCGCTGATGACGAGCTCTCTAAAGCTATGACGACCCTGTTCAATACCGACAATGCAATTGCCATTATCAAATTGAAGGATATCTACGATTACCTTGAAATGGCAACCGACTATTGCGAAGATGTTGCCGATGTTCTCTCTGATATCGCGAGCAGGCATTCCCCAGTATAAGAACAGATACTCTTTTTTCCCGAGCGGGATTTTTTACTTCTTTAGAACTGGCATCACGGATGAAATTCCCCTCAATCAATTGGATTAATTCATCCCTCACATTGCGAAATTCTTTCCTTACCTCTTCCGTTGATCCTGGATATTGTGAGGGATCGGGGATACTCTAGTGAATCAAACGCGTTGCTCCCCGGAAAAAGGGGTGGGATCCTTGTGCCGGATCGCACACGGTGACTATGATGTCAAACGATTCTCCTGTGAACTCATCAAGCGTCTATGACTGTTGCCCGGATATGTCTATGCCAAGATCCTCCATAACCTCGATTGCCATTGGATGAACACGTGTGTTTTCCATCCCGGCACTGAACGCTTCGAACCGGTCCCCGAGGCAGGCATTCAGGTAGCCTTCAGCAATCTGTGAACGGAGCGAATGATGGATTTAAATAAAAAGGACTCGCTTCTTTGGCATCATCATCACGTTCACTTCATCAAGCTCTCTACATTTAATGGCGATTGTAAACAGGAATGCTCCTTACTCTCACTTGATCTCGATCCGGTTACCGGTGATGGCGTAATGAACATTCTCAGCCATTTTACAGGCATGATCTGCGCACCGTTCCAGATACCGGGCTGCCATTATATACGAGGTGTACCGCGTGATAGTCTTTGGATTCTCCATCATTATCGTCAGAGTCTGCCGGAACATTGAATGCCACAGGTCATCGATCACATCATCGCGTGAGGAAAACTCTTCAATCAATGCCAGATTCTCTTTTTCAAAGGCGGTCATTACGTCATCAATCATGGTGGTAACCAGGGAAGCCATATGAGGGAGGGGCGGAGGATGAGGGGAACTCGGCTCATCCTGGATATGCCGTGTCATACTCGCAATATCTTTCCCGTATCTCCCGATACGTTCGGCTCCCGCAATGATCTTCAGGATGCACACTATTACCCGCATATCCTTGGCCATCGGCTGGTACAAGGCAATCAGCTGATAGGCACGTTCCTCGAGGCTGATGGTTCGGTCCCGGAGCTCTCTCTTTCGGGATTTTACTTCTGTGGCATTTGGAATATTCTCGGTTATCAACGCTTGCACGGCATCAGCCAGCATAATCCGCGCGAACTGTGCCATTTCGATCGAATCGTGCTTCAACTGGTCGAGTTCTGTATGGAATTTTTCCGACATGGTTCCTCCTAGCCGAATCGTCCGGTGATATAATTCTCGGTGAGATCTTCTTTGGGGTGTTCAAATATCTGTGTGGTCGTTCCACATTCGACCAGTTTGCCCAGATACATAAATCCGGTATCATCGCTGACCCGTGCCGCCTGTTGCATATTATGGGTGACAATGATCACCGTGTACTGCTGCTTCAGCTTCTCTATCAGGTTCTCGATCTTTGCGGTTGCTATAGGGTCAAGTGCCGAGCATGGCTCGTCCATCAGGATAACCTCGGGATCAACCGCCAAGGTTCGGGCGATGCAGAGCCGCTGCTGCTGTCCGCCGGAAAGACCAAGGGCAGAATTGTTCAGCCGGTCCCTTACTTCCTCCCAAAGTGCTGCATCTTTGAGGCTCTTCTCAACGATCCGGTCGAGTTCTTTCTTGTCGCTTATTCCATGGACCCGTGGTCCGTATGCAATATTCTCATACACACTTTTGGGGAAGGGATTGGGTTTTTGGAACACCATGCCGATCCTTTTCCTCAGGAGGACGACATCGTTCCCGGCTGCATAAATGTTTTCCCCGTCAAAGGTTACTTCACCTGTTATTTTCGTGTGATCAATGAGGTCATTCAAACGATTGAAACACCGGAGGAGTGTGGATTTCCCGCATCCTGACGGCCCTATCAGGGCAGTCACCTTGTTCCGCCGGATTCTCATGCTGACCTCTTTCAGGATGTGGGCATCACCAAACCAGAGATTGAGATTACGCGCTTCGATAACTGGATTGGAGGCATCATATGCTGAAGGGATTTCTGGTTTTGCTGTTTTGATGCCTGAATTTTCAATGAATGCGAGATGCAAGGGGATCACCATCTGATGGATTTCTGGAAGCGGGTACGGAGTAGGACTGCAGCCCCGTAGAACAGGGTTACAATGACCAGCAATACAAGGGCTGTTCCGTATGCATATTGCTTTGCGCCGGGGATGCTAGTCGAGAGGATGTAAAGGTAATAGGGGAGGGCCATCACCGGTTCGAATATCGAGCTGGGGAGAAAACGGGTGGAGAATACCACCGCAGTGAACAGGATGGGGGCAGTCTCACCCGCAGCACGACCAATCGAGAGGATGGTTCCTGTGATGATACCAGGGACGGCTGCAGGGAGGACCACTTTCCGGATGGTCTGCCATTTCGAGGCTCCGAGCGCCAGGCTCCCCTCGCGCACTGCATTCGGAATACTCTTTAAAGCCTCCTCGCTTGTGCGTATGATAGTCGGGAGGATCATGAGGGCGAGCACAATCCACCCAGTGAGGAGCGACACCCCTAACCCTACAAAAATGACGAGAAATGCGAATCCAAAGAGACCAAATACGATCGAAGGAGTGCCGTTTAGGAGATCTACCCCCGTCCGGATAGTTTTAGTTACCAGGCCTTCCCTGGTATACTCGGAGAGATAGATCGTCGCCCCGATGCCTATCGGCAGAGCGATCATGATTGCCCCGATTACCAGGTAAATGGTCCCGACAATCGCCGGGAAGATTCCGCCAGCCCTTCCGAGATTTGATGGATAGCCGAAAATGAATTCCCAGGAGATCACTGGAAGTCCTTTCATAATGATATCGAGAAGAATGATGGCAAGTATGGCTAAGACGATACCTACTGCCGCGAACATGCATGAGTAGGCTATCTTCTGGGTAATCTTGGGGGATACCCTCTTCCATAGGATGGATATTGCGATAAGCACAACAAGTAGCACCAGGCAGGGGAGAATTCCGGCAGCAACCACAACCAGCAACAGAACCATACCAAGGAAACCATACTGCAGGAAACGGCGGATTTGAACACTTGTATCTTGAGAGAACAGTCGTTTTGTATCGGCACTTCCGGTCTGAGCATGGCGAATACGATCGAGAATGAAGGTCGCTGATAAATTGATGATAAGGGTGATGATCAGCAAAACAACGGCAATCGCGAAGAGTGCATTGTAGTGGAGACTCCCTATCGGGACTTCGCCGGTCTCGATACCAAGGGTTGCGGTCAGGGTGCGGATGGGAGATAATACGTTCCAGATGGGTTCAGGCACGACTGCTGCATTCCCGGTAACCATTAAAACGGCCATGGTCTCACCGATCGCCCGGCCGATACCGAGGATTACTGCCGCGGTGATACCTGAAAGGGCCGAGGGGATGATCACCTTGCTGATCGTCTGCCAGCCAGTGGCACCAATAGCGAGTGAGCCTTCTTTGTATTCACGGGGCACCGCATTGATCGCATCCTCAGAGACGCTGACAATCGTGGGAAGCGCCATAATTCCGAGAAGGATTGATCCAGCAAGCCAGGTCTCTCCCGTCGGGACATCGAAGGAGACACGGATCCAGTTGGTAAGTACCACAAGCCCGAAGAAACCATATACCACGGAAGGAATACCTGCGAGCAGTTCGACGGCGGGTTTGATAATGTTCCGGAGACGGGGACTAGCGAGTTCGGATATGAAGATGGCGCTTGCAATCCCGAGCGGGACCGCCAGAACCATGGCGCCGATCATCACAAGGATAGTTCCCACAATCAGTGAGAGAATTCCATAACTTGGTGGACTGCCGGTGGGGTTCCAGTCCAGGCCGAATAGGAAGTCCTGGAGGCCAATCTGGACAAATGCCGGATATCCATTGTAGAAGAGGTAGCCAAGAATGAAACATACCGTCAGCACCGCGAATATGGCACAGGTAAACCAGAGCGACCCGATTGCCTGCTCCTGGATTCTCCGGATTGCAGGAGTAGTCATTCGGTTCCTGATATCTGGCAAGGCCATATGCATCACACCGATGACTGTATATAGGACGTTCGGTTTAAAAACCGATAGGAGCCTGCACTTTTTTCTTCAGAGAATAATGAGGTTCCCTGATGATCTTTTCCCACCATCACGTAGATTTCTCCTGGGAGGAGGGGATATTACCGAAAGTATGTTCCAGAATTCGCTGAAGATTCTCCCGTAATTCCCTGAAATCGGCAAGAGCCTCCTTTTCCTCCGAATAAAGATCAGACGGGCTTTGTACCGGGCATAGGAGTGTGGTCTTTCCGGATGGCATTCGGGGCCCGAGGATATCAGGTATCTCGTTGCTGAATGACATCACATAATCGAAATCTATCGTGCGAAAATCCCGCACTGATTTTGATAGTTGGCCGCTGATATCAATCCCGATCTCTCGCATCGTCTTGATGGCAGAGGGATGAAGTCCCGCGGGGGCAATACCTGCGGAAAACACCTCGAAGCGATCTGGATAGAGTGATCGCATGAGTCCTTCGGCTATCTGAGAACGGACAGAGTTGTAAGTGCAGAGGAAGAGGACAGTTGGTTTTTCTGCACCAGTTTTTTTCAAGCGTTTCGACATTTGCGTCCTCAGATTTTCTTTTCCGAACCGATACACGATCGATACCTGCCTATCCTGATTGTCAGGAATGGATAATCAAAAATTGTGGGAAGGTGTTATTTCACCGGCACAAATCCTTCTTCTGCGAGGATACTCTGTCCCTCTGGGGAGAGGATGTAGTCAAGGTATGTTTTGGCGAGGCCTGTTGGCTGGCCATTGGTAATCATATAGAGCGACCGAGAGAGGGGGTATGCACCACTGAGTACATTCACTATTGTTGGATCAACCAACGCTTCGTTGGTATCGACCTTGACGGCCTTGACGGTATCGTCGATGAAACCAAGACCGACATATCCAATCGCTCCCGGCGTCTGGGCAATCGTCTGCTGCACGGCACCATTCGAGTTCTTTTCGAGTTGGGTACTAGTGAAGTTCCCCTTATTCATGACCTTCTCTGAAAAGAACTCTCTGGTTCCTGAAGCACTGTCCCTGCCTACCACGACAATTGCCCGATCAGGGCCGCCAGCCTGGTTCCAGTTTGTATAATTCCCAGCATAAATGTCCTTGATTTGGGTCGTGGTGAGGCTGGTAATGGTGTTTGACGGGTGGACAATAAGTGCAACTCCGTCTTTCCCAATCGTGGTGATCACCAGGTTCGGATATTTTTTCAGTTCATCTGACTTGACATCACGTGAGGACATCCCGATATCAGCAGTTTTCTCCCCTGCTGCCTGGACCCCGACACTGGAGCCTCCTCCAGTAACCTGGATATCGGCATCGGAGTGGGTTCCCATATACGCATCAGCAGCCAGCTGGGCGATAGGAAGGACCGTTGTTGAGCCCGTCACTTTGATCGATGTTCGTTCCTGTGAGGAGGACGATGTTGGCTCGTTTCCCACACACCCGGTCGCGACAAGTCCCAGAACAAGAATTCCTGCGAGTGCGAGGGTGATACATCCAGTTTGTCTCTTTTTCAGAACCATGGTGGTCTGAATACAAAACGGATTTAAATGAATATATAACATTTCGACATAGAATATAGTCTTCTATATATCAATCGGATGGATATAGAGAATCGGCGACTCGCGTATACACGACGTGAGGTAAACTTCACAATCCAGGTTTTAAAAGACCCAAGGAAGGTTTCAGCTATCTGAAATTGTACATCTATTGTGAACTGAGATGATCAGCAAATGCTGCAAATCAAATTTTTAAGTCTTATACCATTTTTTAACTCCTCTTGGAAAGATTCTTCCTTAGTCTATGAAAATCATAGAGTCAGCCAGCTATGTGTTGAGAATTGATTCCTTTACTTTCTTTTCCAAAGTTGAAATACGAAAAAAGAACATGATGCTGCGGGTGGGAGGTAGAACTGAGCGTTTAATGCGCCCCGATTGGCGTCCGCGCATATTTATGTACCTCCCCCGAACCCTTTCTCCGCACCTTCCCCAGAGTTCATTGCAGGTAGTCAGGTCCGTCAAACGTGGACAATCCTTCACTCCTGGCATAAACCGATTCGGTATTGATCGAATTCACTTCAGAGGTGCTCATTGGTTTGATGTGGAGAGAAAGAGAATGACCTTATCCTATTCCAATCATCGGCCCGTATACAATGACGATATAGTATATTCCCACAACAATGAACACCGCGGCAACAGCCCACTTAATCCACTTTTCGTACTTCTGCACCGTTTTCATCATCCCAGATACCCGGTTCACCCCACTCACGAGAGCAAGAGAGATGATGATTACGGGGAGTGCCGTAGCAATGGCAAAGACTGCAGGAACGATGAGAGCATCACCGGTCTTCAAGGCTATCGGGATGAGCATGCCGAAGAAAAGTACCGCAGCAAAAGGACATAGGGCGAGGGCAAAGATCACACCAAGCAAGAATCCCCCGAGATATCCCTTTTCCCCAAGATAGATCTCGATCTTCTGCAACCATCCGTGACCCCCAGGAAGCGGTACTTCAACTATTTCCAGCAGCAGGATACCCATGATGACAAGGAATGGTCCGATTATCTTCTCTCCATACTCCTGAAGGAACAGAGAGATGGCCTGGATATTCAGCCCTGCATACACGATCAGGGCAGTAATGCCGATATAAGCCGCCATCCTTCCAAGTGCATAGAGGGTTCCTACGAGGAGGGTATGCTTACTGTCGCCAACCTTCTTTGATATGAATGCAATTGCTGTGATATTGGTGGCGAGGGGACAGGGGGAGAAGGTCATCATCAGGCCAATGAAGAATGCAGCGACGAGGGGGATTCCGCTGGTCCCCAGCGCCTCCATGCTGCCCATGACATCAATCAGAGAAGTCACCTGCCAGTCTCTTCTCGATCACACCTTTGAGATATGCCATGTACTCATCTTTTTTGCCAATCTTGTACCAGACGTTAACGTTCTCTTCTTTATGGAATCCTGTCTCGTTGTATACTCCGATCCAGAGTGATGGCCCGGTAGGACCGTACTGATCAACGAGTGCCTTATTCTCGGGAAGTTCTGTATTGATATGACCGAACACGATGGTTCCCGAGGCTAACTCAGGGGAGAAATAGGTATTCACTGTCTCTTCTGCATAGGCCCCGACTGTTTTGCAGGAGTAGCATTGCGACGTCCGGTGGAAGTGGTAGACCTCGACTTTCTCTACTGCTGCTGATGCTGATGCAGTATTACCAGGATTCGTGCTATTTTCAACCGAAGTGGTGCATCCTGCACCGAGAACCGCCAGCGTAAGGATTAACATGGCGAGTATTATGAGAGAAAATCTTTGGTTATGGTTCATTTTTCACACACTTCTTCATCTCTCGTGTTTTCTCTAATTGTTTTCATAATGATCATTGAGAGTCCTTCAATCTCATCATATCGTGGTTCTTCCATACCACGTTTGATAATCCCTTCTCTCGTTGCAATGATGTGGGCATCCGGGATCTTACCAATCAGGTCCATTCTTTTCTTTGCACAACATTCCTGACACCCGTCTACCGCGACCAAGCACTCATCGTCTTCCAGTTCCTTTTCCAAGGAGCGTTTGAGAGCGGGTAGTTCCAGATGACGAGCGATCAGTACTGGGTGCCGACAGCGGAGAGAATTCCCTGTCATGGTGGTGAGTTTCCCGGTGTGGGAAATACCGGAGCAGGTAAGGAGGAGGACCGGCCGGTCATCATCACTCATACGGATCCCTCCTCGCCGAAATATTCGTCAATCCAATGGATGATCCGGTCTCGCACATTCCGGAAAGTGGGATAGATCCACTCCTCCGTCCCTTTCTCCCCGGCAGGGTCCATGAATTCCTTGTGCAGCGTCTCTTTTGCCCCCGGAAAGAACGGGCAGGTGGCCCGGGCTGAAACACACACGGTAACCACCAGATCCATCTCCCTCCCTGCGAACTCTGAAAGTAGTTTTGAACGCTGGCCCGAGATGTCAACGTCAATCTCCCGCATCACCGCTATGGCAATCGGATGGACCCGGGTGGCTTCTGTACCAGCTGAGAAGGCTTCGAACCGATTGCCATACCGTGCCCGCAGATATCCCTCAGCCATCTGTGATCGGGAGGAGTTATTGGTGCAGATGAACAGGACACTCTTTTTCATGTTCTGGTAATGCTTCAAAACTTTTGTTATGGTTTTTACAGACAAACCATTCAGCTCTCCAGTTTCTGGTTTAGTGCCAACAAACGTTTCCAATATAATCCTCAGATCGTTGTCTCACTAAATCTTGGTAATACACTGCGGGTTCTTGTTAGAGGGTATTACTTCAAATTATATTGAAATTTGTGTGGATGCAGAATATTATTGTTTCGATAATGCAGTATGTGTCGGTATAAAAAATACAATATCCCATATTTTACCTGCATATCCATCCATGGTCATGACGATGGGATGATTGTATCTGTTTCATTCAAAAATATCTGTTTCATTCAAAAAATTGAATTGAAGAGATCCCGGAATAAGCCCACGGCAGGTGAGTTGCAGTTATTCCTTCGTCATTCGTGTGATCTCCTCAGGGGAAGGATGGCATACCTTTGATCAGACACGACCAATGCCATGAGATCGGGATCATCTTCAAGCCGGGCCGCGAGTTGCTGCACGAATCTGCGAAGAGGGGGGGATTCGGGAACTGCCCGTGAATAATACATCCATAGTCCGTCCCGGCGGGCGGTGACCAGCCCTGCATTGCGGAGTACGGTCAGGTGCCGGGAGACCTTGGTCTGGGACATCGCTAGTGCGACCTGGATCTGACAGACACAGAGTTCCTCCTTCAGCAGGAGAAAAATCCTGAGCCGGGTCTCATCTGATAGCGCTTTGAATAGAGTGGTATAGGCTGGAAGAACGTGTGTTCGGGCACGATTTGACCGTGAGGTCATAGCCCACCCATTCCATTCACTAGCCTGGATTCAAAGAGGATCATGCACATTTGTCTCACCACATATCACAGAAATTATCCTGATTTTAATAAAATGGCGGTTACCCCCGCTTTCTTCACTGCATCTTCGATGTCCTTAATCGATGAACTCATTGGATCATACTCGAGTTTCATCTGGTTCGTGATGGGATTTAAGCTGAATATTGTGATGCCAGGCAGGGCTCTGACCCGTTTCTCGACAATCTGCCCTTCACAGGAGCATCCGAGTCCCTCGATCCGAAATGTCGCAGTCACGAATCTTGTCGGCTTTCCAGGATTTTTCTGGGACGGCGTCCTGGTATCATGTTCCCCGCATCCGCACCCTCCGGCGCTCACCTTCTGGACCACCCCTTCATCCTCTTTACAGGAGCAACAACCACCCGCCACTGCCGTTTGGGTTTCGGATGAATCCTTTCCGAAACAACTCGATGCTCCCTTTTCGGGGACTGCAGCATTCGGTATGTTACCGCTGCAACAGGATCCAGCAACATCAGGAGTCTGTGCGATTTCTTTGGTTGGTTCGCCGCAGCAAGAGGCCCCAGTTGATGGAATACCTCCGGCTGGTTCCTTGGAGGAGGAGCAACAACACCCAGTTGCAGGGATGGCTGGAGTCTGGGCGCGACCGGGCAAGGGTGAGATTGACGCGGACGCTGCCGGAGCCGTGGGTTCAGCGGGGCTCCGCCATGTCAGGAGCCGCAGGGCGTTCAGAATCACAAAGACTGCACTCGCTTCGTTCAGGAGGAGCCCGGTGACCAGGCCGAGATATCCCAGCAGTGCTGCGATGACCATGAATGCAACATTGATCAGCGAGACTGCGATGTTCTGCCGGATCGTGGAGACCGTCCGGTGCGAGAGCTCGCGCACGTAGGCAATCTTCCCGAGGTCGTCCGACATCAACACCACGTCACCGGCTTCAATCGCAATATCGGTGCCTGCTGCTCCCATCGCGATGCCTACATCAGCGACTGCCATGGCAGGGGCATCGTTGATCCCATCCCCGACCATGGCGACTTTTCCGTGCTGCTCTTTGAGCTGCCGGACCACCTCTACCTTGTCGGTTGGCAGGAGCTGGGCGCGGTAATCGTCCACCCCCACACAGTGAGCGATTGCCCGGGCGCTCCGTTCGTTGTCCCCGGTCAACATTACAGTCCGGACGCCGGATTGGGACAAACGCTGCACTGCTTCTACCGCGCCCGGGCGCACTTCATCGGCAATTGCGATCAGGCCGATCAGATGCCCGTCGCGGCCCACCAGAACTACGGACCTCCCCTCGTCTTCAAAGCGGGCGATTGTTTCATCAGCTTCGTTGGTGGGAACGCCATGCTCCCGAAGAGACCTGGGGTTCCCGATGATGCAGGATTTTCCTCCTACTTTCGCTGCAACACCAAGGCCTGCCGTCTCATGGAACTCTGTCACTGGACGGCCTGATAGTACCTCCCATTCGCGGGCTTTCCGGACGATTGCCGCGGCGAGAGGATGCCCGGACCGCGACTCGATGTTGCCGGCTAATCCAAGCACTTCCTTCTCAGAATTACCCGCAAAGCCCAGAATATCCGTGACCTCCGGCCTCCCGATAGTCAGGGTCCCGGTCTTATCGAATGCGACGGCCTTCACCTGGTCGATGACCTCGAGGTATGCACCGCCCTTGAAGACCGTACCATGTTTTGCCGCGTTTGCCATTGCCCCTACCACTGCAACAGGGACCGAGAGGGCGAGACCGCACGAGCACGAGACGACAAAGACCACGAGACCACGGTAGATGAAGGGGTACCACTCGGCGCCAAAGAAGAGGGGTGGCACCGTGGCAACAAGTACCCCAAGGACGAACATTGCCGGGGTATACCACTTCCCGAAGGAGTCCGCGAACCGCTGGTACGAGGTCCGCTTCGCCTGTGCCTCCTCCACTGAGAGGATGATCCGTGAGAGCATCGTCTCGGAAGCGGGCTTGGTGACTTGGATCTCCAATGATCCGTTCTGGTTGATGGTCCCGGCAAAGACATCGTCACCATGCTGTCGCCGGACAGGTACAGGTTCGCCGGTAACAGCAGCCTGGTCAACAAACGATACCCCGGAGGTAACGGTCCCATCGACCGGAATACGCTCGCCTGGCCGTACAACAACGGTCTCTCCGACCGCGATTGATTCGACGGCACACACCATCTCGCAGCCGTTTCTCCTGACCAGCGCCTCTTTCGGTACCAGTGCCATCAGTGAGCGAATTGCTCCTCGTGCTTTGTCCACTGCATACGATTCGAGGACGTCACCAAGCGAATAGACGAAGATCAGGACGGCCGCTTCACCCCAGAGGCCGAGCAGCATCGCACCGACCGACCCGATCAGCATCAGGAGATGGATGGTAGGTGTCAGGTTCTGCAGCGCGATGAGCGCTTTCCGTGCAGGATAATAGACTCCGACCAGGACGGCCAGCAGATACAGTCCGTTCACCCACAGGACCGGAGCACCGAAATATCCCGAAAGGAACGCAATAAGGGTAATAAGTCCGCACCCATAGAGGGCCAGCTGCTGGGGTTCCCTCCACCAGGTGCTCTTTCGTCCTTCACTCCTCACCTGAGAGGCAGTCATGCCTGTCTCTGCAACCGTGCGGATGATCTCCTGGACACTGACGACCGCGGGATCAAAGCTGATCCGGGCCTGTCCGGTGACCGGGGTGATCTCATGACCGGTTACCCCAGCCAGTGCGTTCAGTTTCCGGGCAAGCAGATCGGCATTGCAGGTGCAGTCCATTCCCTGGATCTGCAAGGTGACCGTCTCATTCCCGGGTTCGCGATTCTTGATACCAGCCATGCAATATGAATATAACCGAATATTCAAATATATCTTTGTATCTTGGTTGTGAATTGTGCCTGCATCGATTATTCACCCGGGGCATGCTCTGGCGCCTCCACCAGGTAAAAAAAGATGCGTTCCACTGTGATTTTTCATGACGGCCGGAAATGTATGCTCTGATCTTCCTGCTGATCATTGTCGTTCATTGTAACCAAAATTGAGAGAACAAGGACTGGGCAGAGTGGTATTTCAAAGAAATTTATAATATCAAACAGAACCACCATCATGTATGCGACGAAATTTTCTCATTGTTTCTGTGATCGTTGTCATTCTCGCGGCATGCTTGGTACCTGGATGCCTTGGTCCAGGCAGTGCCAGTATCACATCGGTTACAACAGACAAGGACCTTTATCATTCAAAAGAGGTGATGAACATCACGGTCCTGGCGAACGCACAGGGGGATATGAGCAATACAACCCTTAAGATCCGTGGTCTCCAGGACCGGCATGGTGACTTCCAGCTCGAAAAAGAAATTCCGGTGAATCTCTCATCGGGTCTGAACATTCTTGCCTATGACCACCAGCTCCCCAGCTGTTCTTCATGCTCGGGGTTGAGTGAGGGTACGTACCAGATTGAAGTAGAGCTGATTCATGATGGAACCATCATATCAAACATGAGCCATAGTATCCAGTTGAAGCAATAATTTTTTTGTTTTTTTATTCTAGACCAGCAGTGGTTGTGAATCAAAAGAATCCTTCACCACAAGGGTAGGATTTATTGTGATTCACAAGACGGAGTTCCTTCTTCCCCACCAGCCTGTTTCCTGAACAGAGTATAGGCGTGTTTCCCCCTAGAATGAGGCAGGGCTTTCTTTGCCAGGTACTCCAGGTGGCTGACAATTGCAGGGAGCTCATCAATAGGAAAGCCGACCAGAGCCTCTCCCGGTCCGATATCAGTTCCCGATATGTATCAGAAACAGCACTTTTCTTCAGTTGATTCCACCACGCTGATGATCACCCTTTTTAGCAGATCGGGGGTAATAGCCTCGTAACGATCCCCTCCGTAATCGATCGCACGGCACTCCGCCTCGTCCTGCCCTGTGAGGCAGGCACAGGAGCAGCAGGGGGTCTGCACTACCTCTGCTCCAGACAGATAATTCTCCAGGGGGATACCATTGATAAGGACCTTGTTTGATTGTTCAATCTGCGAGTCGGGGAGAACCGTCTCCCTGAACCGTGCAGTCACATTATTTTCTTTGAAGTACAACGTGAGTTCTTCAAGAACATCCAGTATCGCCCCACCGGTCAGGCTGCAGCGTTCACAGGTGCCGGTGACCGTATTTCCAATGTGTTTCCATTCTATGACAAGCATGCGTTTCATGTAAACCAATCCTGTGTTCGGAGACAAATTTTCACCAGCAGGAGCATGGTCGGTACTTCGATCAGAACCCCTACCACGGTTGCCAGGGCTGCTCCCGACCAGAGTCCGAAGAGGATAGTCGCTGTTGCGATTGCGACTTCAAAATGATTGGAGGCTCCGATCATCGCCGACGGCGCTGCATCTGCATAGGTGAGATGAATTTTCTTCGCAATGACATATCCGATAGTAAAGATGAGCATGGTCTGGATGAAGAGCGGGATTGCGATCCAGAGGATGGTGAGCGGCTGGGCCAGGATTACCTCTCCTTTAAACGTGAAGAGAAGGACCAGCGTGCTCAAGAGGGCAATGATGGTGACAGGGGTGAGGTAATGGACAAATTTCTGGTTGAACCATTCCTCACCTTTCGCCCTGATAATCAGTCTTCTTGAGATGTATCCAGCGACCAGCGGGAGGGCGACATAGAAGGCAATAGAGAGGGCGAGAGCCTGCCAGGGAACAGGAAGCTGCCCTACCCCCAAGAGGAAACCTCCCAGCGGGCCGTACAGCAAGAGCATGGAGAGCGAGTTGATTGCCACCATCACGAGGGTGTGCCCATCATTGCCTTTTGCAAGGTACCCCCAGACAAGCACCATTGCGGTACAGGGAGCAATCCCAAGGAGGATACATCCGGCAAGGTAGCTCCGCCAGAGAGGAATCTCCAGCATCTTCACTCCTTCCACCATCACCACCGTTCCGTCCCCATACGCTGCCCCGACAGGGAGGTCCACCCCGAATGGCATTTTCACCAGATCCACTGCTTCCGGTCCGATGAACCCGATAAAGACATAACCCAGGAAGAGGGTGGCAATGAGATACATCGTGAACGGCTTGATAGCCCAGTTGACGAAGAGAGTAAGGGCGACAGGCTTTATGTTCTGCCCGGCTTTCAGGACCTCGGCAAAATCGATCTTCACCATGATGGGGTACATCATGAAGAACAGGGCGATCGCAATCGGGATTGAGATGACCGGGGCCTCATCAATGTAGATGGAGAGTCCGTCTAAATAGTGGGCCAGTTCAGGGGCATAGCTCCCAAGGAGTATTCCGATACCAATACAGACGAACACCCATATCGTCAGGTATTTCTCAAAGAAGCCCAGCCCCTTCGGCTCCTTTGTGACGCATGACTCTCCAGGCATCGTCTCAGTACTCCGTATCAGCAGATGCCGTTACACCCGCAGCCGCACCCTGTATCGTTCCCCCCGCTCTTTTTGCCAGGCTTTGCGGCTACCTTCTCCCTGCCTTCCCCTCTCCAGGATGCGGCAACGACCTTCTCGACATCCTCATCGGTATAGGATTTCGATGCTCCTTTCGTGATACCAAGTTCGGTGACGACAAGATGCTGTGCAACGGGAACCCCCTGGGCCTCGGCGATCTTCTGTGCACAGATCATCGGGCATCCGTCAAGGACCAGGACTTCATCGACATTCCTTGCATTGGTCACCAGTCCTTCAGACCCGATCGCGAGCAGGGATGCGCAGGCGATGCTCCCAAAGCCCTCCTCGGTCAGTTGGACTGCCGCCAGGTTGGTGATCTGGCCGGTATTTGCCTGGCCCGCACAGGGAAAGATAATCCGCTTCGGTTCGTTTGCCCCGCACGAACAGGTGGGTGTATCTGCCATGGTTTTCACTCCGTAAGCATTTCTTTGATCTCGTCCACACAGGGGACCCGGCCTTCTGCCCGTAACTCGCCATTGATAAAGAGTGCTGGCGTGAGCATGACTCCCCGATTGACGATCTCATCCAGTTCCTCGACCTTCACAACCTCTGCGGCAATTTTAAGCTCTTTGACTGCCGCCTGCGCATTGGCAAAAAGGCGTTTACATTTCGCACAGCCGGTTCCGAGTATCTCGATTTTTGTCATGGGTTCTCCGAACATTATTCAATTTTTTTTGTATTACTTTTCGTAATGGCTTTTTTATACTCTTCCATGAGGACTCTGGCATATTCCTCTTCAACGCTCTTCGGGATGTAATTGTAAATTCTGATCTTTTTCATTAGTGCAGCGCGGATCTCCTGGTCTGACCCGAGTTCATGCGACATCACGTCCGCGATGCTCTCATCGAGCATGGTGAGGCCTGTCATCAGCCCGTTGATCTTCAGCTGGCGGATACGCCGGAGTGCATCCGCAGCACAGCAGGGTTTGTCGTCGCCCATCATCACACCTCATAAAAAGGTCCCGAAGAGGAACCCGGCAATGGTTGAGAACCCGACTACCAGCACCCCATAGACGAGCGTCTTCTTCCCCCCAATAATACGGTAGAGCACCAAGAGGCTTGGAAGGCTGACACTTGGGCCGGAGAGGAGCAGGGCGAGTGCCGGGCCTTTCGCCATGGATCCTGATAGGTATCCGAACGTTGTACCGATGATCGGCACTTCAAGCAGGGTGGGCATGTAGAGGATGGCCCCGGTCAGCGCCGCGAGGAAATTTGCGAGGAGTGTGTTCTCGCCAAAGTAGGGCGCGAATACCTCCGGGGGGAGGAAGTATGAGAGAACACCGAGTGCGAATGTTCCAACGATAAGGATGGGGAATATCTTCTTGGTGAGGTCCCAGATCTCGTAGCCCCAATCGGTCACTTCGTCGCGTGTGAAATAATAGATGAGCAGGAATGCGACCGCCAGAGAGAGGAAGTATACGATAAGAAGCCGGTAGAAGACGGGAAGTACGGATGTGCCAATCAGGAGGATTGCGACCAGGAGGACAAAGAAGGCGGGAACGACCCATTTTGGTCGTGTATCCGCACACTCTACCGCTGCTTTCCGGGCTGCCCCGAATGTTTTTGTGGTCTCCACATCGTGCTGAGGAAATAGTGACATCATGATCAGGCCGATCAGGATGGAAAGCACGATCGCTGCGACAGCCCTGGCGATACCAAGATCGAATCCGAGTACTTTCGCCGTGTAGACAATAGCAAGGATATTGATCGCAGGCCCTGCATACAGGAACGTGATCGCCGGCCCAAGACCACTTCCTTTCTTGAGGATCCCGGCAAACATCGGCAGGATTGTGCAACTGCAGACCGCAAGCACGGCTCCCGAGACCGAGGCAATCCCGTACGAAACGCTCTTCTTGGTTTCCGGGCTGAAGTATTTCAGGATTACTTCTTTCTTGATGAAAGCTGCGATGGCGCCTGCGATGAAGAACGCCGGTACCAGGCAGGTGACAACATGGTCAGTAAGATAGGCAAACAGGGTTTCCCAGCCCAACAAGAGAGAGCCGATAATAGGATCAGTCGTGGTGTCCCCCTCCTGGGCATGGAGGTATATTCATGACCGAAAGGATTCCTCTCTCCGGGTGTGCAGTGAAAATATTGCAGGTCTGCTGCAAAAATCCTGTATACCTTATCCCACCGGGTATTAATCCAAAGAAGACCTGGTTCGATTCCCCTCGGGGATCTTGGGTGTTCACAAGTTGTCACCTTTCCTGTTATTTCAAATACAATTGAAATGGTGGTAGCGCGTGTCTTATTAATGTTGCGAATGAGGCGATACCAGTCATCTGCCTGTCGTGAGGAGGTTTAACCATTCCCAGCGTCACTTTTCCTTGGAGCGGTCATTCCTTTTAAGAGCGACCCATCACTTAAGAATCAGAACTTTTGGAATAATCAGAATTTTTATATGAGAGTGATTCCAATCTATAGTCTACATGGGTAAGAAAGATACGTGCTGTCCCGTGCCTGGTGCAACCGGTCGCTACAATGTTGAGGCGATCGTGAGTGTGGATGAACGGGGACAGATGGTGCTTCCAAAGGAGCTTCGCAAGCGGGCGATGATCGACCCTGGTGATAAGCTCGCAGCGATCAGCCTGGAGAAGGATGGGAAGGTCTGCTGCATTATGCTGATTCGGGCCGAACAGCTGGTGGACTCGGTGAAAACGGTGGTAGGATCCATGGTCGAGAAAGTACTATAAAAGGGGAAACCAATGACAGAAGAAAAAATCAGGAAGAATGTGCGGGAAGGATATGCGAAAGTAGCCCGGCAGCAGGGGTCGTGCTGCGGACCCGCTTCATCGTGCTGCGGATCGGGAGATACCACGGACACGATTGCACAGAAAGTTGGATACAGTGAAGAAGACCTTGCTGCAGTTCCCGAGGGATCAAACCTCGGGCTCGGATGCGGAAACCCGGTTGCAATGGCCTCACTCAAACAGGGGGAGACCGTGCTCGATCTCGGATCGGGGCCCGGCTTTGATTGTTTCCTTGCTGCCCGGAGAGTTGGGGAGACAGGGCGGGTGATTGGGGTGGACATGACTTCCGAAATGCTGGCCAGGGGACGGGAGAATGCACGGAAAGGAGAGTACCGCAACGTCGAATTCCGATTGGGCGAGATCGAACACCTACCAGTCGAAGACAACTCGGTGGATGTCATCCTCTCGAACTGCGTTATCAACCTTTCCACTGACAAGGCACAAGTCTTTCGTGAAGCGTTCAGGGTTTTGAAACCTGGGGGGCGTTTGATGATCTCGGATACGGTTATTATAAAACCCCTTCCGGAATTCCTACAGCAATCCATGGCTGCATATGTGGGCTGCGTTTCAGGAGCAATGCGTCGACATGAATATATTGAGACGGTCAAGGCAGCCGGGTTTAAGGAGGTTCAGATCGTAAAAGAAACCCCGTTTTCACTCGACTGCATCATGAACGACCCCATGGCCCAGGCGTTCGCTGCGGAGGCCAACGCTACAGGTGTAACCCTGAAGGAAATTGAGGGATCGCTGGCCAGTATCCAAATTACCGGGATTAAGAGATGAGAGAGTACTTTTATAACGCCGATACCAGAAAGGCAGCAATCTACCTCTTTCACATCCCGCTTTCGTTCGGCTTACTACTCATTCTTTATTAGTAACCATCTGGTCGACTTCACAGAAACAATGAGGACAGGATATGCGAGACGAGCATAGAACGTCAATCCATCTGGATATTCCCTTTTACCGGCAGCATTATGACTTCACCTGTGGCCCGGCCTCCTTAATGATGGCAATGAAGTACTTGGATCGAACCATGCGCCTCGGGAAGGATGTGGAGATAGACCTCTGGCGGGAAGGAAATCTTGTCGCCGTCTTGGGAACGAGCAGGTATGGTCTGGCCTATTCTGCAGCGGTCCGTGGATTTTCTGTAAAAGTCACCAGCAATACTGGCGGACTTGATTTTGTTGACAAGTTCGTTCCCCAACTACACGATCCAGACCTGCAGATGCTGAAAGACCATTTTAACGAACGAAAGAGCAGATGCAGAAAAATGGGCGTCAGTGAAAGACTGGGTGCCATCACCGGTAAAATCCTTGGGAAATCTCTTTTATTACACCATGTTCCGTTGGTCGTAACAAACTCATCGTTCTTCAGCAAGGACAACCTCCCTCATTGGATCGCAGTGACCGGAATCGATGACAAATTTCTCTACTTCAATAATCCGGAGGATAAAAAGCCCAAAAAGAGAAAAATCGATCTGCCGGCTCTCCAGAATTTCATCGGATACAAGGGTGCGCAATCAATGGTAGAAGTCTGGAAACAATAATTCCCCTTGTTTGAACCAATGTTCTATTTCGGAATATCATGCCTCATCCTTCTTACCCTATCCTGTTTGAGGAATGCTGAGGGTAGGGTTTACCTGCAACCGCATCCGCCATATCCTGATAATGGACGCAGATGGTGCTTTTCCTGTGCCAGGCAGGTATCGCAGAGCAGGATGACTCCGTATTTTTCATGATTCACCCGAGTAAATTGCGCCCCGGGCATATCGCAGATCCCGCACTTCATGGTCTCAATGGTCCCCAATACCGGGCAGGAAGAACAGGTTGCACTGGCAGTGCCCGTATCCGGTAATCTCTTATCTGTAGAAGATGGAGGTGCATACAATTTCCTGATCTTTTCCAGGGTCCCAGGGGACCTGAACTGTTCCTTCCGTTTTCCTCGCTTTGAGATTTCTGAAGGCCATTATGCCAAAGTTGTATATAGAGCCAAGTATTTTATCTTTATTTGAAATGGCCCGGCAGGTATCGCGTCCCCGCGTAATATGTAAGGATATCGATGATCTCTCGATTCCTACCGAGATTGCGGACTCGCTATGTTCTTGTGGGGGGATCGAAGGACTGATCGAACGTCTCCCATCAGATGATTTGTTTATTGAAATGCAAGGCTGGTACCAAGCCTGTGCCGATCCAGTCCGGCTAAAAATTCTCTCTCTTCTCATCGTACAGCCGCTCTGTGTCTGTGTCATCAAATCCGTGGTGAAGATGGCCGATTCCAAGTTATCCTACCATCTCACTATTCTGAAGAAGGCCCGGATGATCGAAGGGAAGCAGCAGGGACAATGGATCATCTACCAAATAACATCAAATGCCAAATGCTTCATGGAGGAAGAACTCAGGCGGTTTGAACGTAATTAAAAGTACGGGCATAGGTAGTCCTGCCTCTCGCAGGCACAATGAGCACCACTGGTTCAGAGCGTAGGTCCATTCCGAGGAAGGAATACGGCGTATCCGAGTTCGGTGCCACGGTTGCCTTATCATCCGGCGTGTAAACACGGGGGATGTTGCCGATATGGTTCCAGGGCGCTTTAAATTCAGGGCTCTGACGATTCACGAAGTAGGTGTATTGGACGCGGTGGCTGGCTACCAGAGGATAACCATAGATGTATGCCTCCTTTGCGATCGCACGGGCTTCGGCAGGGCTGATTGTGTCTCCCGGTAGTATTCTATGGGCTGTCATCTTACCATCATCAAAGTTACTCTTCCCAATAAAACCTATTTCACAGAAGGTAACGACTTTTTTGAGAAATGATCTCGGACAATCAAGAATCGGATAAAGAAGAAAAAATGAAGGCTGAACCGGGATATGTCCCGCTGAATTTACTTCTTTTCTTCAGTCTTTTCAGCTTCTGCTTTTTTCTCTTTCTTATCGTCTCTGCGTCCCTTCACTGCTTTTGCTGCAGCAACTTTACCCAATACTCCCATTCTGTGTACCTCCTGGCCCAAATTTCGTATTTGGATTAGATTAGTGGGCTGAGAGGTACTCTTCCCTGCTGAATTAAAAATATTCTCCCAGCGATCCCCAAAAGAGGAGTCCTCACAATAAGGAGGATTGCTGCCATAAATCCATTATTAATCACTTGATGAACCCTTGAGAAGTCATACACTTTACACCGGCTAATTGATAGTAAATGTATAGCTCGATGAATGAGACTTTGTCATGGCATCGAATCGGCCCCGGTCAACCAGCCGCAGGCCGAGCCTCGCCGCGAGCGAAGCGAGCAGTGGGCGAGGCCGGAGGGACACCGCTTTCTTCAGTTTCTACCGACGATAAAAGATTAAAAAAATGTCCAGAGTGCTGCGGGTGGGATCCGAACCCACGATCTCCAGATGTCTCAGATGACGGCGCCTCGAATTGCACATTACCCTATGA
>Ga0209201_1001899_pt1 | contig 22245 bp, 16 predicted proteins | sample AD_UKC055_MetaG_FD_184411 | JGI IMG/M metagenome (GOLD analysis project Ga0209201, IMG submission 184411) | Active sludge microbial communities of municipal wastewater-treating anaerobic digesters from USA - AD_UKC055_MetaG (SPAdes) (version 2) | ecosystem: Engineered > Bioreactor > Anaerobic >...
TCCCCCAGCTTCAGCGAGCAGGGTCGCCCCCATTCGCTTTGGGGTTGGCTACATGACTCTCGACCAATTATCACGATTAACTCATCTCAGTTAACTAGAACCAGCCAAGCTTCGCTTGGCGCTTTCCTAAACACGCGAAATACGCGAAAAGCGTAGCGAATATGGCCCTATAGAACTGTGCGGCGTCCTCACTGATCCGTGAGCTTGAGCACGGCTCTCGCTGGCTTTGGTGAGCCTTTGCTTTAGCGTCGTTTCGCGTGTTTAGCGGGAAGCCAACTGCATGGATACGGCTCAGATGCTTCATGACACGCGTAGTAATAGCAGCTCGCCGCGTTGAGGAAAAAGAATTCCTCGCGGGGAAACCTCAGCGCCCCTCCCGGGAACAGCTTCCTGCTTGTCGGGCTGCCCGCGGTTTACCAGACTGCCCGGCGATGAATCCATTGCTTCGCTTTTGGCGGCTGCCTCTCGCGGTCGTTCTGCTGGTTGCGTTTGGCACGGCCTGCAGGTGTCCTTCCGGCAAGGCCGGCGCGGTGCAATTGCTGCGCCAGGACCGCAGCGCCTTCTACACCTGGCTGCGTGATTTCGGCGTGGATAACGACCCGGACCGCGTGTTCACCTTTGCGGATGGCGTGCTGCGCATCAGCGGCCGGCATTTTGGCTATCTGGCCACGAAACAGGATTACGAGCATTATCGGCTCGTGGCGGAGTTCAAGTGGGGTAACAAGACCTGGCCGCCGCGACTCGAGAAAGCGCGTGACAGCGGCATCCTGGTTCATGCCACCGGCGCCGATAAGGTGTGGCCGACCTGCATCGAGGCGCAGCTTATCGAAGGGGGCACGGGGGATATGCTCGTGGTGAACGGCGCTTTCCTCACCGTGGCGGGCGAAACCAAAGGCCCCGCCACCAGCCGTTTCGACCGCCCCGGGCGAAACCCCTGGGAGGACAAACTCGGCTTCCGTGGCCCCCATGAGATCGAGAAGCCCCACGGCGAGTGGAACCGGCTGGAGGTTGTCTGCGACGGTGACAAGGTGAGCGTCACGGTCAACGGTCACCCGACGGTCGCCGGCGTGAACGCCACCCCGCGCAAGGGGAAGATCCTGCTGCAGTCCGAGGGGGCTGAGCTGTTCTTCCGCCGGCTGGACCTCTACCCGCTTCCTCACTCCGGACAGGGCGCGGCCAGGTAAACTTGCCTTCCTGGAGCGCGCCACGAGCGGCGGCATTGTGTTGTTCTTATGAAGAGTCACTTGGTTCTCCTGGCGATGGCGGCCGCGGTGCCGCTGCTGTGCGGCAGTCAATTGTTCGCGGCCACCAGGCCCGCCATCAAAGAAGCCGCGTTTGGCACGATGCCCGACGGCACACCCGTCAAAAGCTACACCCTGGACAACGGCAGGGGCATGTCGGTGAAGATCCTGACCTACGGCGCGATCATCAACGAGTTGAATGTCCCCGACGCCCGGGGCGCCGTCACGAATGTGGTGCTGTCCGTCAGAACGCTCGAAGAGTACCTGGGCGGCTTCCGCGGCGTGGCGGCGATCGTGGGGCGCGTGGCCAATCGCATTGCCGGCGCCCGTTTCACCCTGGACGGCGTCGAATACCGGCTCATCCCCAACAACAACACCAACCATTTGCACGGCTTGTTCGGAAAGTCCGTCTGGCAGGCGCGCCCGTTGCCGGCGACGAAACACGCCGCCGCTCTCGAGTTGACCCGCCTCAGCCCGGCCGGCGAAAGCGGTTTCCCGGGCAACCTGGTGGCAAAGGTGGTTTACACGCTGACCACGGCAAACGAGTTGCGCCTCGACTTCACCGCCACCACCGACCGGCCCACTCCTGTCAACCTGACCAGCCATGCCTATTTCAACCTTGCCGGCGGCGGCACCGCGCTCGATCACATCCTCTGGCTGGGCTCCTCGCGCTACACCCCGGTAGACGACGGCATGATCCCGACCGGCGAAATCGCGAGCGTCAAGGGCACGCCTTTCGACTTCACCCGGCCCGCCCGGATCGGCGCGCGAATCGAGCAGCTCAAGCCGCGGCCCGGCGGTTACGATCACAACCTTGTGCTCGATGGGCGGCCCGCCGCGCTCAAGCTGGCGGCGCGCGTTAAAGACCCCGCCAGCGGGCGCCGCCTGGAAGTGCGCACGACCGAGCCCGGCGTGCAGTTCTTCACCGCCAACCATCTCAACCACGCCGCGCTGTGCCTCGAAACCCAGCACTTTCCCGACTCCGTCCATCACCCGCATTTCCCTTCCACCCTGTTGCGACCGGGAGACACCTTTCGCAGCACCACGGTCTTCAGGTTCAAGTCTCGTTAAGGGGAACAGGCACCGTTTGCGGTGGCCCGCCCCCGCGGCGCGCGGATGGGGCCGCCGGGCCAGGCCCGGCAGCTAGGAGCGAATTCAAGGTTCCAGGAGGACGACGCAAATCTGGTTGCAGGCCCGCTTGCCCGCTGGCACCCGCCGCACAAAGGCAATCTTCCGGCCGTCGGGCGAGAACACACACGCCTCCGGGCGCGGGGCGGCCGCCTCGTCGCTGCGCGGCGTCAGGCGGGTCGTGTGGCCGGAAGCCGCGTCGGTCACGCAAACGCTGTTGTCCATGACGTGCGCGACAGACCGGCCATCCGGACGCCAGGTGAACGCGCTGGCGATCGAAGCGGCATTATGAGTGAGCTGGCGCGGCGCGCCGCCGTTGGGCAAAACGGTCCAGAGCTGCACGACCCCGGCCAGGTCCTTCATCAGAAACGCAATGCGTGAGCCGTCGGGCGAACTGCGCAGCCAGTGGCGCGGGCCTTGCAGGCCGGGGTATGGCATTTGGTCCGTGCGGGTGAGCCGGCGCTGCGTCACGCCCGCCGGTGGCGACGGCGCGCGCGTCGCCGTTCCCGCCAGCGGCCCGTCGCCCGGCCGGGTCAAATCCTCGGGCAGGTCGGCCAGGAAGACCTCGGAGATTGTCTCGCGCCGGGCGGTCACGACCTGGCCCTGAAAAGCCAGCGCGCGCCGCTGCCGGCTGCCGTCGGCGCGCACATAGCCGTTCGTGCCCACCCAACCCTCCTCGCAGGCGCGCTGGAGGTCATCCGAACCCGGGCGTGGCCGGGCGCAGGTGCGGGTGACCAGCACGCTGAAGCACGCTCCGTCCTGGTTGCGGGGATGATCCTTGCCGACGCGCACCGGGCCGCGCGGAATGCTGACCCCCACCTGCCGCTGGTTGAGGTCGTTGCCGGCGCCGGCAGATTGGAACTGCGCCAGCAAGTGGTCCTCATAGGTGAAGCTCACCCACTCGCCCGCCGCGTCCCAGATGTGCACGTGCGAGCCTCCGCGCAGCGCACCGGGGGTGAACGGCGGCGTCAGATCGCGCGCATCGAGATTAACCGCCGTCCCAGGCCGGGCCGCGTCCACCATGACCCCCTGACGATGCCAGGCGCTGTATTGCCAGTCCGACGCGGGATGTTCCGGGCCGAGAATGAACACCACCTTCATTTCGCGGGGATGAAACGACGCCACCCCGCAATGCGCGCCGTGCCGCGCTCGATACAACTCCCGCACTTCCCCCGTGTTGACGTTGATCATCTCGATGGTCTGGCCGTCGAACACACTCCCTGCCGGATCAGTGCGCGTGTCATACACAATCCACGCGGAGTCCGGGGACCAGACCCCGGTGTTGGTGAGAATGCGCCCTTTTGGGCCCCGGGTTACCTGGCGTTCCATAGCGTGATGCGGAGGCGGTTGCTGATTCCCGGCCGGCCCCGCGCGCCCGCTCAGAGGGACCAAGGCCAGGGCGGCGAGGCAGAGAATTCCGGAGCGCGGCGCGATCATCCGTCACGCTCCCGGTCGGGGGGCTCCAATTGGCGGTCGCCCGCCGCGGGCTCGTTTGGCGGCAGCAGGCCCAGTTCCGCCAGCACGGCTCGCACCCGGGCCCGCTCCGGCGGCGCAAAGCAGGTGAGCGGCTCGGCCATTACGTCGCTGCAAATGCCCAGCAGCGAGAGCGAGCATTTCAGGCCCTTAATGACCGCCGAAGCATGCCGCCCGATCGCGTAAACCCTGCCCAGCGCGAGCAGGCGCTGCTGCAATTCCGCCGCGCGCGCCGCGTCGCCGCTTTTCACGGCCTTCAACAGCCCGACGAACAACGGCGGTTCGATCAACGCGCCGCCATTGACGCCGCCGTGGCCGCCCAGCCGCAGCGCGTCCGCCAGCAAATGTTCCGGGCCGATGAACAGCCGCCAATCCGGGCGCTCCCTGGCCACTTCCACCAGTTGCCGGAAGTAGCTCAAATCCCCGGAGCTGTCTTTCACCCCGATGATGCCCTCCAGTTGCGCCAGGCGGCGCAGTGATTCCGGCGCGAACTGCACCTTGGTCATTTGGGGCAGGTTATAGAGATAGAGCGGCAGCCGCAGCTCGGGAACCAACCGCTGGACGTAATCAACAAGCTCGGGCTGGCCGGGCGGAAAGTAGTAGGGCGCGGAGGTCACCAACGCCTGGGCGCCCGACTCGGCGGCGTGTTGCGCCAGGGCGACCGCCTCCACCAGCGACGTGTCCGTGATCCCGACCAACACCGGCAGCCGGCCCGCCGCCTGGCGGCAGACGCGGGTGATCAGCGCGCGCCGCAAGCGATAACTCAGCGCCGGCGCCTCGCCGCTGGTGCCCAGGATGAACAAACCCTGCACCCCGCCGGCGATGACGTGTTCAACCAGTCGTTCCAACCCCGGCTCATCGAGCTGATCCCGGCCAGCCAACGGGGTGATCATTGGCGGAACGATGCCTTCCAATGGTTGCTGCTTCGGCCGCACACCCCATTCTTGGCTCTGTGCCCACGCCGCCGCCAGCCAAAAAGACAGCACGCGCCCCTGCGCATGGCCAGTGACAAAGTCCCCATCGTGCCGGCGCGCGGGCGTCCTCGTCCGCCTAAACCGTTTGCCGTCCCGAGCGCAGGGGCAGGTTCTCGACCTTCCCGGGCCCAAAGCGGGCGAGGACGCCCGTGCGCCGGTCTGTCGGCATTTCGTGCGGGAGATGGAATATCCTGGCCGGACCTGGCAGGGACGCGGTGAAACGCGTGCCTGCCAAAGGCCATCGCCGACGCCCGGAGACCGGGCACGACTACTGCACCTGGATAAAGACCGATCCCTTGGCCTTGCAGATCGGGCAGGTCTCGGGCGGCGTCCCGAACTCGATGTCGCCGCACACGGGGCAGAGATAAATCTTGTCCTGGGGCAGGTCCTTCCCCTGTTTTGCGGCTTCCAGCGCCATTTGATAGAGGCGGGCATGGACCGCTTCAGCTTTGGGCGCGAGGTCAAACATCCGCCTGGCTTTGTGGCCTTCCGCTTCCGCCAGTTGGAGCATGGGCGGATACATATGGGTGAATTCGTATGTCTCGCCCGCAATCGCGGTCCCGAGATTCTCAGCGGTGGACCCAATGCCGTCCATGGCCGCCAGGTGTCCTTCGGCATGGATGCGTTCGGCTGCCGCCGCGGTGCGGAACAGCTTGGCGATGTTTTGCAAACCCTCCTTCTCGGCGCGCCTGGCGAACGCCAAGTACTTTTGGCTGGCCTGGCTTTCCCCGGCGAATGCTTCTTTCAGGTTGTTGATCGTGTTGCTCATAAAGCGTTCAGAATTGACCAGCAGAGCATACCGGCCAGGCTGCTGGAGGGAAACCTTTTTCGCGGTGGTTCTGTCGGCGCTGTGCAACAAGTCGGGATGCGCCCATGAACGGTCAGTCGGCGGGTGGCGCGGACGTTTCGACGACGCGCCGGCGCGGAGCCAGGAGGGGTTGCAGCGCCTTGCCGGTGTGGCTGTGCGGACAGGCCGCGATTTGCTCCGGCGTGCCCACCGCGACGACCTGCCCGCCCTGGTCCCCGGCGTCCGGGCCCAGGTCTATCAGCCAGTCGGCGGACTTGATGACCTCGAGGTTATGCTCAATGACGAGCACGGAGTGGCCGGCATCCACCAGGCGCTGGAAGACCTTTAGCAGCACGCGCACGTCGTCGAAGTGCAGGCCGGTGGTCGGCTCGTCGAACAGGAACAGCGTGGGAGCCGTCGCCAGGGGTCGGTCGCCACGCTCGGCCTTCGGCTTTTGGGCTTCGGGCTTCGAATTGAGCCTGGTCGCGTCGGCTCCTATGATCACTTCCGCCAGGTGGCGCACCAGCTTGAGGCGCTGGCTTTCCCCGCCGGACAGGGTATTGATCGGCTGGCCCAGCTTCAGGTAGCCCAAGCCCACTTCCCCCAGCAGCTTCAGGCTCTGGACGGCGCGTAGGGCCGGACGTGACTCGGTAAACTGGCACAAGAAGGCGATGGCTTCCTCGACGGTGGCGTCGAGCAGGTCGGCAATCGAGAGGGACCTTATCGGGTGGGGCCGATTGCGTGGGAGAGCTTCTGCCTTCCGGTCCTCGCTGGCCGCGTTTGGACGCACCTTCACTTCGAGAATGTGGGAGCGGTAGCGGCGGCCGTCGCAGTCGGGGCAGCGGATGAACACGTCGCTCAGGAACTGCATTTCGATCTTCTCGAAGCCGGCGCCGTGGCAGCGTTCGCACTGGCCCTGGCTGGAGTTGAAGCTGAACGCGCTGGCATTGAGCCCGCGCTGCGTGGCCGGCTCCGACTGGGCGAAGAAGGCCCGGATGTCATCGAATGCCCCGATGTAAACCGCCGGGTTGGAGCGCGGCGTCTTGCCGAGAATGGACTGGTCCACCAGCGCCACTCGGCCCAGGCGCTCGGCGCCGTGGAGAATTGCCGAGTGCGGAGCGTGGCCTCCGGAATCGCCGTTCTCCGCGTCGGGGTTCTCATCGGGCGAGAGCCGATCCGAGGCCTTTGTCCGCGGCGTTGCGGACTGGAAGCGCGCGGCCAGGGCCGGCAGGAGAATCTCGCGGACAAGCGTGGTCTTGCCCGAGCCGCTGACACCCGTGACGCACACGAACCGTCCCAGGGGGATTTCCACGTCGAGGTTTTTGAGGTTGTGGCGTGTGGCGTGGGACAGACGCAGAACGGGGCAGGCCTCCGCCCTGCCGGCCGCCCCGACCGCCCTTCGCTGCGGCAGTTCGATTCGGCGGCGTCCGCTCAGGTACTGGCCGGTGAGCGACTTGGCCGATTTGAGAAGCTGCGGGTAGGCGCCTTGAAACACCAACTCCCCGCCGGTGGCCCCGTGGCCGGGCCCAAGATCAACGATCTGGTCTGCCGCGCGAATCACACTGGCCTCGTGCTCGACGACCACAACGGTGTTGCCGGCTGTGCGCAGTTGCCCGAGCAGGCGAACCAGCCGGTCGGTGTCGCGCGCATGCAGCCCGACGCTGGGTTCGTCCAGCACGAACAGCGTATTGACCAGGCGCGTGCCCAGGCAGGTCGTCAGGTTGACGCGCTCGGTCTCGCCGCCGGAGAGCGTGCGCGTCGGGCGATCCAGCGTCAGATAGCCCAAACCCACCTCGTTGAGGTAGCCCAGGCGGGCGCGGACTTCGCCCAGGACCAAGGCGAGCGGGTCATTCCGCCGCAAGCTGTGGCGCGCGGCCAGCGCTTCGACGAAAGGCAGCGCGTCGCGAATGGGGAGCTGGTAGAAGTCGGCCAGTGTCAGCGATCTGGTCTTCCAGTCGGCCTCGACTGGCGCCGACCGGGTTGGGTCTTCGGCCTTCGGGTTGCGGATTGCCTTCGGGTTGTCGGCTCCACACCGGTAGAGCAGCGCCTCGGGCTGGAGCCGTTTGCCGCCGCAATCCGGGCATGGCGTGTAGGCACGATAGCGGGAGAGCAGCACGCGCACGTGCATCTTGTAGGCCTTCGATTCGAGCCAGCGGAAGTAGCCTTTGACGCCATACCAGGCGCGCGGCCACTCGTGCGCCGGGTCCTTGCCGTAACCCGGCTCGCCATCAATCACGAGGTCCTGCCACTTCCGCGGCAACCGGTGGAACGGCACGTCGGTGGGCACGCCGAATTTCCGACACATCCGCAGCAGATCATCCTGGCACTCCGCGCCCAGCCCCGTCTGCCAGGGCTTGACGACGCCTTGCGCGAGCGTTCGCGACCGGTCGGGGAGCGCCAGGCCGTAGTCAATGCTGATAATGCGGCCAAAACCGCGGCAGGCCGGGCAGGCGCCGACCGGATGGTTAAAGCTGAACAGGGCGGGCGTGGGGTCGCGGTATTCGAGGTCGCACTCCGCGCAGTGCCGTCGGTTGGAGAACGGGCGCGGGGGGCCTGGTGCATTCTGCGCGGAGTCAAGCTCGTGGATGGCAAGCTTGCCTTTGCCGAAGTGATAGGCTTGTTCGCAGGCTTCGATAAAGCGCGCGCGGTTGGCCGCCGTCAGGCGCAGGCGATCCTGGATCACCGTCAGAGAGGCAGGGTGTGGTGCGCGGCGCGTGATGCGCGGAGTGTCTTCCAGCCGCAGGATTTGTCCGTTCAGCCACAGACGCTGATAACCTTGCCTGGCAATCAAGGCGAGCGAATCGGCCAGCGACAGTTTGTCCGAGAGGGGCAGGTCGAACGTGATCAGGACTTCGGCCTTGGAATTGAGGGTTTCGGGTTTCCCGCGGTCCTGCGGCCCCCCGTGCTGAAGGACGCGCCAGATGGCGGCGGGCGGGTCTTTGCGCACGAGCCGGCCGCACTGCCGGCAGTGCAACTGCGCCAGGTGCGGCCAGAGCATCTTGAGGTAGTCGCAAATCTCGGTCATGGTGCCGACGGTTGAGCGCGTGGTGCGGACGGCGTTGCGTTGCTCGATCGCGATGGCGGGCGGAATGCCCTCGATGCTATCCACCTGCGGCTTGTCCATGCGGTCGAAGAACTGCCGCGCGTAGGGGGAGAAGGTCTCGATGTAGCGGCGCTGGCCTTCCGCAAAGAGCGTATCGAACGCCAACGAACTCTTCCCCGACCCGCTCAGGCCGGTGATCACCACCAACTGGTTGAGCGGCAGGTCCAGATCCACGTTCTTGAGGTTGTTATGGCGGACGCCCCGAAGACGGATCGCCGGCCGCGCGGAAGCTTTCAGCATTGCCGGGAGCAAGGTAGATTTGTCCGGGCGGGCTTGCAAGCGCCAGCCGGCAGGCGCGCCAGCGGCTGATTCAACTTGCCGCTGCGGCCGGCCGGCGGCAACCTGCGCCCATGAAGTTGGCTGATTGCCCGCGCCTGTCCGACGAGGTTTGGCATGTTATCAAGGGCATGCTCGCTGATCTATGTTCCTGGCGAAAGCGGGTCGCAGGGATTCGCCCGTCGCAGACCGTGAGCCTCGCGCGCCTATGAAACGCTGGGCCGCCTTGACAGTTCTGCTCTATATGGTGGTTGTCGGCCTACTGTCTGCACCCGCGGTGTGGGTGGCCTTCGGGGATTGGTCGGATATTCCCGATTTAGACAAGGGTGCCCTGCGCGATGCGCTCAACCTTTACCAGGAGTGGGGATTCTGGGTTTGGCTGGGGATAATGGGAATAGCCCAGGCCGTGTTGCTGCTTACGCCCGTTGGGGTGGCCGAACGCCGCCCCAAGCCACGCCGGCCACTGTTTGTCCCGGTGTTGACGGCATCTTTTTTTCTCGGGCTCTTGCTGCTGGGCGCTATCGTGGCCGCGCTTTGCGCCGCCTTTGAGGAGGGCGGTTTTGAAGTCTTCATGCAGATCGCCGAACTGGCTCAAGCCGATGCCGCGCACCATCCGGTCACCGGTAGAATCTGGAAAGCCGCGACGGCGGCCATGGGGAGTGACACAGTTGAGGGTCTGTTTGGAACGATTCTGGCACTGGCCCTGTGCTGGCTGCTCTGGGCGGTCGTTTTCTATTGCTCGGCCCGGTCTGACGATTCCGCCGCGCTGGTGAAGCGGACCACCCGCTGGCTGCTGCGCGGCAGCATTCTCGAGCTGCTCGTCGCGGTGCCGAGCCACATTATCGTCCGCCACCGCGGCGATTGCTGCGCGCCGGCGGGGACTTTTCTGGGCATCGCGACCGGCGTCTCAATTATGTTGATGTGCTTTGGCCCGGGCGTCTTTTTCCTTTTCGCCGAGCGATTCGGACGGCTCAAACCCAAGCGGCCAGGGAATCCGGCGGAAGGACTTCCGGCAGTTGAATCCGGATCGTCGGCCAGTGAGGACGAGCGTCCTCGCGAGCCCTGACTCCTGTAAGTTCGGGAAGACGCTTGGGCTCGCGAGGACGCTTGCCCGCCCGACTCACGCAGTGGCGCGCCACTTTTCACTGGTATCACGCCCGTTTTCGCGGAGAATCCGGCAACCTATGGCGAGCCAAGCCCCATCTGTTACCGGCTCGGAGAGTCGGCTCCGGCCGCGCAGCGCGCCCGGAGCGGCCATGCGTGAATGCACGCCGCGCGCGATCATCCTCGGCACGGTACTGGGCATGGTTTTTGGCGCTTCCTCGCTCTACCTCGTGCTCAAGGTCGGCCTGACCGTGAGCGCCTCAATCCCGGTGGCGGTGATTTCCCTGGCGTTGTTTCGGCTCTGGTCCAAGGCCGGCGGGCGCGACGCCACGATCCTGGAGAACAATATCGTCCAGACCGCCGGGTCCGCGGGCGAGTCCATCGCTTTCGGCCTGGGCGTCACCATGCCGGCGATCATGATTCTGGGCTTCGACCTGGAGATCAGCCGGGTGATGCTGGTCGGACTGCTCGGCAGCCTCCTTGGTATTCTAATGATGATCCCGCTGCGGCGCGCGCTGATCGTCGCGCAGCATGGCCAGCTCAAATACCCCGAGGGCACCGCTTGCGCCCAGGTGCTCAAGGCGGGGGCCGGCATGGGGATCCGGGCTTCGACCATCTTTACCGGTTTTGGGATTGGCTTGGCTTACAAGACGCTGATGGCGGCCTTCAAGCTCTGGAAGGACGTGCCGGAGAAGATCTTCGGCGCCCCGCTCAAGGGCGGCTCGCTCTCCGCGGAAATCTCACCCGAATTGCTGGGCGTGGGCTACATTATCGGGCCGCGTATTGCCTCGATCATGATGGCCGGCGGCGTGCTCAGTTGCCTGGTGCTGACGCCGCTTATTATGTTCTTTGGCGAGGGCCTGGACATCGTGTTGCCCCCGGGCACCAAGCCTGTAGGCCAGATGACGCCCGCCCAAATCCGCGGCGCTTACATCCTGTACATCGGCGCGGGAGCGGTGGCCGCCGGCGGCATCATCAGCCTGCTGCGGTCCCTGCCCATCATCCTGAGCAGCATCCGGTCCGGCTTGTCTGATTTCAAGGCGGCTGCCGCCGCCCACACCTCGGTGCTCCGCACCGAGCGTGATTTGTCAATGAAGACCGTTGGTGCGGGCATCGTGGCCCTGATCCTGGCCATCCTGGCGGCGCCCGCGCTGCACATGAACCTCCTGGGGGCGGTGATGATTGTGGTATTCGGCTTCCTGTTCGTCACCGTGTCATCCCGGCTGACAGGTGAGATCGGCTCCTCGTCCAACCCCATCTCCGGCATGACCGTCGCCACCCTGCTGCTCACCTGCCTGGTGTTCTTGCTCGTTGGCTGGACGGGCGGAACCTATTACGTGACGGCCCTGTCGGTCGGCGGCATCGTTTGCGTCGCCGCCTCCAATGCCGGGGCCACATCGCAAGACCTGAAGACCGGCTACCTGGTTGGCGCTACCCCGAAATACCAGCAAATTTCAATCCTCATCGGCGCGGCACTGAGCGCGCTTCTGCTCGGCCCGATCCTGCTGGGGTTGAACCGGACCGCCACGGTCTATGTGCCCGCGGCCCAGGTCGCCCCCGGGCTGCATGCGCCGGCCGACGCAGAGCTGGGAGCGGCGGAGACTCTGCGAGGTTCCCAAGCGCAGGTGGATTCACAAGCCTACCGCACCTGGCAGAAGACCGACGCCGCCGGCGGCCTGCCCGGCAAGTATCTGGTGGACGCTTCCGGCGCGGTCGTCTGGCTGGTGGACCCGGGCATCAACGGGGCTTTCAAAACGCGGCCTGACGGCAGCGAGGTGCGGAAGTTCGACGCGCCCAAAGCCACTCTCATGAGTTACATCATCAAGGGCATGCTCGATCGCAAGCTGCCCTGGGCACTGGTGTTGTTCGGAGTCATGATAGCGTTCGTGCTGGAGTTGTGCGGCGTGTCCTCGCTTGCCTTCGCTGTCGGCGCCTACCTGCCGATTTCCTCTTCGGCGCCCATATTCATCGGGGGGATGGTGCGCTGGCTGCTGGATCAGCGCATGCGGCGCGCCTCGCGTGAGCACAAGCCCGACGAGGCCGCGCTGGCCGCCGAAAGCGACAAGAGCCCCGGCGTGCTGCTGGCCAGCGGCTACATCGCCGGCGGGGCGATCGCGGGCATCGTCATCGCTTTCGTTGCGGGAGTGCTGGGTAACCTCGATGCGCGCATCACGAAATGGGCTGAAGCTTTCAACCCCTTCTTCGCGGGGCCAAATGCGGATTGGCTGGCATTGATCCCGTTCGCTGCCCTGACCGGTTTCCTGTACCTGACGGGCCGGCAGGCGCTGCCCACGTCGCCTCCGCTTCGGCAGGACGGCCGGGCAGCAAGCCCTGATCCAGCGCCCCCTGGAAACGCGGCGCCTGGTGAGCAACGTTCGCCCCTGGGAGCCTGAATTGACGCCCATGAGGCTGAACGCTAGCTTGTACTAGATGACTGAGTTAGCTGCTGTATTGTCCCCCGGCGTGGACCGCTTCGCGGTGCGCCAAGCGATGCCGCGCGCGCAGTTTGAGGCGCTGGCGCGCGAGATTCTTGCGCTCAAGAAGAATCTCAACGCGGTCATTCTCGCCCACAACTACCAGGTGCCGGAGATTCAGGACATTGCCGATTACGTCGGGGACTCGCTCGGGCTTGCGCAGCAAGCCGCCCAAACCAAGGCGGACGTAATCGTGTTCTGTGGCGTCCATTTCATGGCCGAGACCGCCAAGATACTGAGCCCGGACAAGATTGTCGTGCTGCCGGACAAGGATGCCGGCTGCTCTCTGGAGGAGGCTTGCCCGGCCGACAAGCTGGCTGCGTTCCAACAGACCAATCCCAACTTCTACACTGTCACCTACATCAACTGCAGCGCCGCCGTGAAGGCGCTCAGCGACGTGATCTGCACCAGCGGCAATGCGGCGAAGATCGTCAACGCCGCGCCCCGGGACAAGGACCTGCTATTCGTGCCGGACGAGAACCTCGGCCAGTGGGTGATGGAGCAAACCGGCCGGCCTATGACGCTGTGGCGGGGCAACTGCTATGTGCACGTCGAATTCCGCCGCGAGAGCCTGCTGCGCGCGAAGCGGGCGCACCCGGAGGCGAAGGTGGTGGTGCATCCCGAGAGCCTGCGCGAGGTGCGCGAGCTGGCCGACTCCGTGTGCTCGACCGAGAAGATGATCGCCTACTGCCAAACCAGCGCGGCCAGGCAGTTCATTATTGTCACCGAGTCCGGCATCATCCACCGGCTCCGGAAGGAATGTCCGGACAAGGAGTTCATTCCCGCGCCGATCTTCGACCCGCTGCGCGCCCCGACCGACCCCTGCCGTTGCAGCGAGTGCAAGTACATGAAGCTGAACACGCTTGAGAAGGTGCGCGACTGCATGAAGAACCTCGCCCCGCGCATCGAGCTGCCCGACGAGATCATTCGCCGCGCCCAGTTGCCTATCCGGCGGATGCTGGAAATCTCAGCCCGCCAGGGCCGCGCCATTGACCGGAGCGTGCCCGCGGGCGGCGGTGGAAGGCGTCCGGTTTGGGCGGCTCGACTTATTGCACGCGGAGGAAAACCGCGTGGATGAGTTCGTCTGCGTGGACCAAAGCCGAGCCAGCCAGTTTCTTGCCCACGTAATGATAGTCTATGCCGTAACCGACGGACGCGAACGAGCGTTCTTCGGCAGCGATGATTTCGGCCAGAAACGCCTCGGCGAGCCTACGGTAGTCCGGTTCAGACTGGCTGGGCAGGCCGGGCCTCGAGGGGGTGGCGGCCCCAGCCGCGCCCCTTCCATCGGGGTGGAGCGGTGACGCCTCGAATAGTTCCTCCAGGGCATAGCTCCGAACCAACTTGGGGTGCAGCCTGGCGTAGGCGGAAGCCAGGGAGATCATTTCCAGACCGGCAGGTCTCCCTCCGATGAACACCAACGATCCCGCTTGGTTGGCAACGGGAGCAAAGACCTGAGCGCAATGGCGGAGGGCGCCTTCATGGACTTTGAAGACGTCGCTCAGAGCGGAGGTTGGGGAGGGAGTGGCGGCCTTGGCCTGCAACCTGGCGATGCCTGTCCAGACTTCCTCCTGGCTGGACTCGGGGGCGCCACGGTCCACAAGAGCGCGGTGCACGGCACGTTTTTTCCGCGAGCGGCTCCCGTAGGCCAGCATGTTGCCGGATTCCTTGAAGGCCTTGGATGTGTAGGCCCAGCGGCCACGCTCGGTGCAGATGACCGGGATTCTGGTCTCTGCGACTGGTTTAACCAGGATCGAGGCATCAAGAACCCGGTTCTTCTTGCCGCCAGCGAGTTCCTCCCCGTCCACGAGCAGGACGGGCGTATCGCTGCGATTGACGACCCGCAGTTCAGGCACAGACCCGGCAGCGGAGATTTCGGTGATCGCGATGTCCCAATCAGCCAAGGCTTCGCTGAGCGTGCGGTATTGGAATTCGCCGTCCTCCTCGGCAATGAGCGGCATGACGGCAAGGCCATCGCACGTCTGAACTGCTCCAAACTTCAATGCCCGCACTCTGCTGCCAATCACCTTCTCCATCGGCTTGATCTCTCTGCAATAGATGGTTGCTTTGAAGCCTAACTACCTGCCGCCGGAGTCACTGCGTCAATGCCAACCCCGACTCCCAGGAGCTCACACCGGTCTATCCGGTGCGGGCACGGCTTCGTATCCGGTTATTAATACGGTGGAAAGCGGCAAATCTTGCAGGGAAGTTCGCTGTTATCGTCCTTCCGCCAGGCAATTCTGCCAGGCGGCGCCTGTCGGCCAGCCGCCGGAGTCAGCGGAAATGACATTGCGGCCCCGGGCGGACCTTGGTAGCGTATTGGTATGAAATGGGATCCGTTTTGTGACGGCCCCGCGTTGGAGAGTATCCCCTGCCGGGCGCAAGTCGCGCAGTTTGGCCAACTGGTTGAGAACCAGTGCCAAGTCTGTTTTCACCCTTCCCGCCAGGGCGCCCGCCCTGCCTCCCCGGGATAACACGATCCGGTCAGAACCAATTCGCCAAAGGATTTTGTTGTGAGCGCGGCCTGTTCGCGCTGCAGAGAACAAGAGTATGCCCCCCCGTCTTTCAGTTGAAATCAGAGAAATGCAGGTGGATGACATTCCAGCCGTAGTGGAACTGGGAAACACGTTGTTTACGGCTGAGACCTCGCCCACCCTTTACCGCTGTTGGGAAGAAGCCGAGGTGCTGCAAATCTACACTGCTGACAAGGAGACCTGCCTGGTAGCGACAACTAACGATCGAGTGATCGGCTTTGCCCTGGGGAGTCTGCTCGAGAAGCCCGGCAGCTCGTGGTTGTACGGGTGGCTGGACTGGCTCGGAGTGGACCCGGCCTTCAAGCGGCGGCGCGTGGCCAAACGGCTCACCAGGCATCTCCAGGAGCGATTCGTCGAAAAGGGAGTCCGCATCATGCTGGTGGATACCTACGAGGGCAACCGCAGCGCGGTCTCCTTCTTCCGCAAGTTCGGCTTTGGCCAGGGCATCCGGCACGTTTACATGTCGTTGAACCTGGACAACCATCCCAAGGCCATCGAACGGAAGTTTATGAACGACTTGGGAGATTGACATGTTTCAGCTTCTGTTTCCCCAATACAAGAATCGCCGGTGGGTCTATCTGCCCCTGGGCGCTCTTGCGTTGGGCGAGCAGCGGCCGGGCAGGCCCAATCCATTACTCGAACCAGGCTACTGCCAGCGCTGGGTCCGGCGCCTGCATCGGCGCTACCGCGCCACGTGTTCCTACGGCGGCTGGTTTGAGGACCGCTCCACACTGTGGCAAGGGCATTACATGCGCCCCAACATGGCCTTCCATCTGGGGGTGGACTTCAATGTTGCCGAACGATCGCGCGTTTATAGCCCGGCGGACGGGCTGGTGGTGGAAACCTGGCACGACGAGGACAGCGTGGGCGGCTGGGGCGGTCGGATTGCGTTGGAACTGAAGCCCCGGCTGATCCTGCTGCTGGCACACCTGGGCAAGACGTTTGTGCGCACCGGAAACCGCGTGCGCGCGGGTCAACTGCTGGGGAACGTGGGTGGCCCTACCAACAACGGCAACTGGTTTCCCCATCTCCACGCGCAAATGGTCCGCGGCAGCTTTGCCAACGTGGATGGTTACGGCGCCTTTTCGGTCGGCAACCAGCGCAAGTTCCCTGATCCATTCAGGTTCTGGCCGCCGCAGTACGAGTACACACGACCCTGACCCGAGAGCTCCACGCCGGACTGGGGTTCAGGGACGCCCGCCTGGCATTTTCGCGTTGGCGCTTATGGCGGGTGGAACGGTTTAGGATGGCGGGGCTGAAAACTGGAAGCGCCGCCCGGGTTTTCCCGGGCGGCGCGCAAATCGCGCGGGGAACTGCGCCTCGCAGCGTCTTGTCCCCCGCGTGCTTCGCTCTCTATCAGTAAACGTGCGTGCTTTCCTCAGCAATGACCGGCGAGGTCAGCATGTCCGAGGTCAACTCGAACCGCGTCCGCCCGTCGCCCGCTTTGACCCCCTTGGCCACAATCTTGTAGGTCACCGCTTCCTTCGGCGCCAATCGCGGCACCACCGGGAACGTCACCGTCTGCCCACTGATGCTCCCATTGCCCGTCGCGCTCACCGGCGCCAGCTCCGACGCAATCGTTACCACCATCTTCACGTTGTTGTCGTCCGATGTCCCCTGGTTGGTGATCTTCACCGTGTAGGTCGTCGTCTCACCCGTGGTCGAAACCGGATCCGGATCGTCCGCCTTCTCCAGCAGTATCGCCGGCACCCCCACCACCCGCGTCTGGCAACTCGAACTCACCGGCTTGCCGCATGTGCACTTGGCCGTCGGATTGAAGGTGAAGCTCCCCGCAGTGGGAGAGACAAACGTCGCCGACACGTTCTTCGCCGCATTGACCGCCATCGAACCCAAATCCCAGGTAACCTTGTTCCCCGCTATCTGACCCCCGTTGGCAGCCGACTTGGCCGTCATCCCCGCAGGCACAGCCACTTCCAATACCGTCCCCGCGCATGCCGTGTCCCCCTTGCTGGTCACCGTGAACGCCACGTCAAACGGCCGCCCCATGTAGCGCTGCTCCGGCGCCGTGCAGGCCACTGTCAACGCCGGCTCGCGCACCATCGTAGTGGAGGTGGCTTCGGCGGTCACGCCCTGTGCCGACGAAACGCTCGCCTTGTTGACAAACTCGCCCGTCCTGGCCGCCTTGGCGTTGAACTTGAATTCCTTGCTCTCGCCCGGGGCCAGATTGCCCGCGTCAAAGGCCAGGCTGCTCTTCCCATCGCTGGTCAGGCCCGCCGGCAGCGGATCGCTGACCTTGACCGCCGTGAGCGCGCTGCTGCCCGTGTTCTTGACCGTCAGGGTCATCGGAATCGGATCGCAGATCAGCACTTCAGCCGGTGCCTTCTTGGCCAACTGGATGGCGGGATGCACAACGCGCGTGCCGGCGCAGGTGCGTGGATCGGCGGACACGGAGGCGCAATTCACAATCTCGCCTTCCTGTTCTGCCTTCAGCCAAAGCTTGATGTTGCGGGACTGGCCGGCTTCGAGGTTGCCGATCTGCCAGGTCAACTGCTTGCCGTCCACAGTCGCAGCGGGTTCGCTGCGCACGTAGCTCGCCTTGGCTGGCACGGTATCGCGGACGATGACGTTGCCGACGCACGCTTGCGCGGTCAGGTTCAGTTCGGCCATGAATTCGCGGCCCAGCGAGGCTTCGGGCGGCATTGTCTTGGTCATCTTGACGAGTCCCCCGGTTGGGTCACTGCAAGTGGTCTTGGGCGCGGGGGCTGGCGCCGGCGCGGGTGCGGGTTTGGGGGCAGGCGCGGGTGCCGCTACCGGCAATGGCTGGAACCTGGTCTGGCTCCGCATAAACGGGGTGCGGCCAGTGTAATACCTGCCCGGCGGAACATCGTATTCGCTCCGGTATTGTTCATTCCATTGCTCCTGCGGAAGCTGCTCCTGAGCGCAAAGCTTCGACGCCAGAGGCATTATTCCAACAGCCAGAATGGCCGTCGTGCATAGGGTCATCATCAGTCTTGTTTTCATAGTTAGTGTTTGTCGTTGTTATTTTCCAACCTACCCGCAAGGTGTTCCGCTTACCGGAACGACCCAGTCATTCACTTCGGCTCTGCTATGCCATGAGGGCGAGTGACTTCATTGTAGTTCAGCATATCACTATTTCGTCATTACGCAAACTGATTATTTAACAGCGCGTGCGTTCCGGACGGCGCCACGAGTCGCCGGCGCTATTCCATTGCCAGGGGCGGAAATTCTCCTTGCGCCGCTGGTAAGCAAAGCCGGCGGCATGCGAGCCCAGCAACGAACGCGGGAGGGTTGCTAGCGCTGGATACGGGCCGAGCCCCCCTTGGCGAAGGCGCGGACCTGCTCCAGCGTTGCCATGGTGGTGTCGCCGGGGAAGGTGGTCAGCAGGGCGCCATGGGCCCAGCCGAGCTTTACGGCCTGGTCCGGATTTTCGCCGCTGAGGAGGCCGTAGAAAAAGCCCGCAGCGTAGCCGTCGCCGCCGCCGACTCGGTCGAGCACATCCAGTTCGCAGGTGGGCGCCGTGTAGGTTTGGCCGTCCACCCAGGCGACGGCGCTCCAACTGTGGCGGTTGGTGGAATGCACATCGCGCAGGGTGGTGGCGACAACCTTGATCTGAGGATGTTTCTTGATGACCTTGTCAATCATCCCAATGAAGGCGCTCGGGTCGAGCTTGTTCCTGGCGGCGACCTCGGGTCCAGGGATGCCGAGCCCCAACTGCAGGTCTTCCTCGTTGCCGACCAGCACGTCCACGTTCCTGACGATCCGATCGAGGACCTTGACGGCGCGGTCATGGCCGCCGGAGATGTTCCACAGCTTGGCGCGGTAATTGAGGTCGAAGGAGACGATGGCGCCGGCCTTCCTGGCGGCCTCCATGCCTTCGATGATGACCTCGGCGGTGGTCGGCGACAGCGCGGCAAAGATGCCGCCGCTGTGGAACCAGCGCACGCCGTTGGCAAAGATGGCCTTCCAGTCGAAGTCGCCCGGCTTGAGTTGGGCGCCGGCTTCGTTGCAGCGGTTGTAGAAGACAACGGGCGCGCGCACGCCCTGGCCGCGGTCGCTATAAACGGTGGCCATGTTTGGGCCGTGGACGCCGTCGTGTTTGAAGTGCTTATAGAAAGGCTTGACGCCCATCGCCCGGACGCGTTCGGCAATCAGCTCGCCGATGGGATAATCCACCATCGCCGTGGCGATGCCGGTCTGCATGCGGAAGCAGTCGGCGAGATTGGCGGCGACGTTGAACTCCCCGCCGCTGACGTGGATTTGGCATTGAGTCGCCTTGCGGAAAGGGATGATGCCCGGATCAAGCCGATGGACCAAAGCGCCGAGGGACAGGAAGTCCAGCGCGCCAGTCTTAAGGATGTTCAAGCCACTCATAGTGATGTCGTTGCTCCATCATGCCCCAAAGAGAGGCGAGGTGTCTGCCAAAAAGTTGACAGGCGGGGAAAGCATTCAGGAGGCGCCTGATCACAGGAAAGTCCTGGTGTTAGTCTTTGCTTCTATCCTCCGAGGTGGGCGAGTGCAGAACGCCCTATAGCAGGGCACTTTGGGGGAGACCACTTGCAGATTCTCTCTGACCGCGCCCGTGCGCTCGACGAGAGCGGTAGGGGGCTGCACCGAGGCACAGCATCTGCTCCCATCGGCGGAGCAATGTCGGCGCGGATTAAAATGAAGCGGTCCCTGGCTCAGGCCGGGTTGGTTCTTGGTCTGTGCCTTCAGTTGCAGGCGATGGACCGCTGGAGCGCGCTTTCCCAGATGGAGTCAGGCGACAATGATCGTGCCGTGGGCGGTGCGGGGGAGGTTTCCCGCTACCAAATCAAGCCCGAGATTTGGTGGCGTTACGCTCCTAATGACGCGGATTGGACTGACCCTAACGATGCGCTGGCCGTCGCGACGCAGATCATGCGGGAGCGCTGCGCGGCGTTTGAGCGCGCGGCTCACCGGCCCCCAACGGACTCCGAGTTTTACATCCTGTGGAATGCGCCAGCCCAGGTTCGACGGCCAGGCAAGGCGGTGCTTGGTCGTGCCGAACGATTCTGCAATCTGCTCCAACGCCGCTAAGTGGCACATTCAGCGGGTTGCGGGGAACACTCCCGCACCGGCGAGGTTGACAGCGAGCCGCCCAGGGCCATTCCACCGATGCCCGGGGGCAAGCTGCGCCTCCCCACTCATTCAGTCGTGCCGCGAAAAGCAGCCCGGGGTCGCGGCATACACCAGCCCTGCGCCTGCCGTGCGGTTTCCAGGACGATCTCACCCATTGGCTTGGTCTTAAGGCAAAGGTGGGTTAGGCTAACCAGCAGGGTTGGCTGGGGTAAGGGATTAGATGAGCAGTGTGGGTTACAGCGGTGAGCCAGGACGAGCGATGCGAAGACCTATGAGCAAACGAGTATTCAACGGGCCGCCGACGCCGGAAGAGTTCCAACGGCAGATGGCGGAGTTCATGCGGCAGCATTTCCAAGGCGCGCCCGGATCTCCGGCGGCGGCGCCGGCGGAGGACGGCGCGCCGGAAGGCGCCGCCGGCAAGGCGAAGGCCGACCAATTCGAGTTCGCCTACAAGCCGCGCGAGGTGAAGGAGTACCTCGACCGGTTTGTCATCAAGCAGGACGAGGCCAAGAAGGTGCTGAGCGTCGCCCTCTGCGACCACTATCACCATGTCCGGCTGGCACTGGAGGGGAAGGAATCGCCGAATTACGCCAAGCAGAACATCATCCTCATCGGGCCCACCGGGGTGGGCAAGACCTTCCTGATTCGGTGCGCGGCGGATTTGATCGGGGTGCCGTTCGCGAAGGCCGACGCGACCAAGTTCTCCGAGACTGGCTATGTGGGCGGCGATGTGGAGGACATGGTGCGCGATTTACTGCGCCTGGCCGGCGGCGACGTCACGCGCGCGCAGTATGGCATCATCTACATTGACGAGATAGACAAGATTGCCGCCGCTGGCAACCAGGTGGGCCGGGATGTCAGCGGGCGTGGGGTGCAGACGAACCTGCTCAAGCTGATGGAGGAGACGGAGGTGCCGGCACGCTCGCCCAGCGACATCGCCGGGCAAATCCAGGCGATGATGGATTTCACCCAGCGCGGCCGCAAAGCGCCGGCCACCATCAACACCAAGCACATCCTGTTTATCGTCAGCGGCGCCTTCGGCGGGCTGGAGCAGATCATTCGCAAACGGCTCCGCGAGGCGACGATCGGCTTCGCGGCCAAGGACCGTCCGTTGGAGACGTCCGAAGAAGCGCTGGAGCACAGCCAGACGCGGGATTTCATCGAGTTCGGCTTCGAGCCGGAGTTCATCGGGCGGCTGCCGGTGCGCGTGGTGTGCCATTCGCTCAAGGTGGACGACCTGTTCCTGATTCTGAAGAGTTCGGAAGGCAGCATCATCCGGCAATACGAGCAGGACTTTGCCGCCTACGGCATTGAGGTGCTCTTCGACGATCAGGGACTTCGGCGGATCGCCGAGCGCGCGGCGGACGAGCAGACCGGCGCGCGCGGCTTGATGACCGTGTGCGAGCGGGTGTTCCGCAACATCAAGTTCGAGCTACCATCCACCAAGGTGAGGCGCTTTGTGGTCACACGCGAGCTGGTGGATGATCCCGCCGGCGAGTTGCAGAAGATATTGTCCGACCCGGCGCGGGAGGAGCGGATTGTCACGCGGCAACTGGTGGATGAATTTGCGCGGCGCTTCCATGCAGCGCACGGCATGAGCCTTCGCTTCACTGAAGCCGCCGCGGACTTGCTGGTCAAGGAGGCTCTGGAGAAAGGCCAGCCGGTGCGCGATCTATGCGCAAGCCGGTTTAAGGACTTCCAGTTCGGCTTGAAGCTCATCGCCCAGAACTCCGGCCAGAAGGAATTCTTGATTGATGCCAACGCGGTGGAGGCGCCGGACAAGACCCTGAGCGATTGGGTGGTGGCCAGCTACCGGAAGTAGGGCAGTCAAGGTTCCCGGGCTGCCCCCCCTGCTGGCGCGCGGGCTCAGACTGGGGCCAGGACGACAATCAGTTCGTCCATCTTCTCAGGAGTTCCCGGCCTGGCAAATAGCTGCCAACACGGTAGTGGTCAAGTCCTGGTTTAAATTTGTCACTTCCGCGGGAGCGGAAGTGACCACTTGTAACTCTCCGCGAAGCGGCTCGCTTGGCTGCTCGGCGACTGGGGTAGCGCCGACCTGAGCCGGTCTGCCCAAC
>Ga0209201_1001902_pt1 | contig 22209 bp, 14 predicted proteins | sample AD_UKC055_MetaG_FD_184411 | JGI IMG/M metagenome (GOLD analysis project Ga0209201, IMG submission 184411) | Active sludge microbial communities of municipal wastewater-treating anaerobic digesters from USA - AD_UKC055_MetaG (SPAdes) (version 2) | ecosystem: Engineered > Bioreactor > Anaerobic >...
TGAAGCGGTGCAGCGCGATGATGAGCGGCGCCCCGGTTGACGCATCCGTGCTGATCGGGACGTGGAGGTAGTAGGAACGCGTGTCGCCGCCAAACTCTATTCGGCGCAACTCGAGGCCTTCGGTCATGCCGCAGCTCATGAGCGTCGCGCAGGCAAACGACGCGAGAACGGCAACCATGAGAAAGAGCAGCAGGCGGCCGGAGCGTCTGCGCGGCAGGTATGTGGATACTGTTCTGAAAAAGCCGCTCATCTGTATGCTTCGTCCCACTCGCTCAATTCCCTGCGCCATCCTCACCAAAGGTCTTCTCCACGCGAACCCGGCACTCGGGCCCCGTGCAGCCGTCGCTCTCCGTCATACGCCATTGGCCTTCTTCCAACACATAGAAATATTCGATAGCTCCATAGACGGGTTTCCCCGACGCGCCGTTCCCGCGCGTGAAAACCGTGATCTTGCCCCATACGGCGCCGAAAAGCGGCAGAGTCCTGCCCGCGCTCGCTTCGAGGGATACCTGTGTTCCACATGGTACGCCTTCGGACATCGTATGCGCACGGATAATAGTTGCGGCTTCAGTATTTAGAGACTTTGTCAGGTTCCGTGTTTCCATGATGTGATACGCCCAAGCAGATAACAACATGATAATCGCGAAAAGACCGGTTACCAAACGGGCGTATCCCTTCACTTCATCTCCTCGGTGTGCGACAACGCGGTGCTACCACGCGCCATTCGCAGCCGCAGCCCGGAACTCGCACATGGTATGCGGCTTCAAGAGCCCTCCAAACGTTCATTTACAACTTTCCAACCTCTCATGATATTATAACTTGAAGATTGACGCGGTTATCCTCGGTCTTTTGCTTCGTGCGCCGCAAGAGACTGCGTGAGGGAAGAGCTCGGGTCAGACTGCTGGGGAGGTGACAACATGGAAATCGATAACCAAGAAAAGGAAGCGTTCTTCAAAGAGGCCCGCACAGACATCCGGGGTCCCCTCGAAGGTATTCGGGTGCTTGAAGTCGCGACCACTATCGCGGGACCCCGTTGCGGGGCGATATTCGCGGGTTACGGCGCGGATGTGATTCGCGTCGAGCTGGCCCGGTCACCGGATGTCACCCGAATGATCCCTCCAATGCTTCCCGATACGGACCCGCCCGAGGGCTACCAGCATGCGGCGCTCCATCGCGACAAGCGAAGCATCACTCTTGACTTACGCAAGCCGGGCGCGCGCGAGGTGTTTCTCAAACTCGCCGAGACCGCTGATGTCATCGTCGAGAATTTCAAGAAAGGAGCTTTGCCAAGCTGGGGGTGCGGTTACGAAGATGTCCGGCAAGTGAACCCGGATATCATTTATGTTTCCATCACTGGTTTCGGCCAGTACGGCCCGTATTCTGACCGTGCCGGGTACGATCCCGGCATACAGGCAATGGCCGGACTCCTGTGGATGAATGCCTCCGACGATACCACAACGCCTGTTCGTGTTCCCGTGTATATTTGCGATGAGTTGACCGGTCTGCACGCCGCCATCGGTGCCCTGGCCGCGCTGCGCCACCGACATAATACAGGCGAAGGACAGCACCTCGACGTCTCGTTGCTCGATGCGACCATGGATTCGTGCACGGGGCTGCATGTTATGGCGGCGCACGGTCTTGCAACGCCGCGATATGGGAACATCGTCCCCTATGCGGCGCCTACGAATGTCTATGCATGCAAGGACGGGTATGTGTACGCCGGCGTCTTGCTCGATTCTCACTGGAAGATACTCGCCAAGGTGATGGGAAAGCCGGAGGCCGCGGACGATCCCAGGTACAGCAATCTCCTCTCGCGTTTGGGCCATCGGGACGATGTCGACATGATGCTGGCGGAATGGTGCGCCGAGCGGACCCGGGAAGAAATCATTCAGCAACTTATCGACAGCAAACTCCCCATCGCACCCGTGTTGACGCCCCAGGAGGCTTGCCTCGACCCGCACGTTCAGGCGCGCGGCACCATCGAGAGCGTGCATCAGCCCTCGGGCGGTGAGATAAAGGCGACCGCTTTGCCGGTCAAGTTCTCGCGAACGCCTGTACACCACCGCCAGGCGCCGCCGGCATTGGGTGCTCACACCGACGAAGTGTTAGATGCCGCCGGGTTCGGCGAAGCAGAGCGCGCCAAACTTCGTAAAGAGGGCGTGATCTGAGCAGGCATGCTCCAACGCCCGAAGGGTGAGAACCGCCTGCAACCCGGCGCGCCCCATGCCCGGTCAGGGCAGTCCTGCACTTGGGGAACTTGCGTTATCAGGCCGATTGGCGTATTCTGATTTAGTGGAGCCTGTAACCATGGGGGACCGGCCGCGAAGAGTGGGGTGGATCAAAACCTTCGGAGGGAGATGACCAATGTATTCCCGTCACAAAAGGAGAGTACTCTGCCTGCTGCTTGTACTGGCGTGTACGGGCTCGGCTCTGGCTGAGCTGCAGAATGTTCAAGTAGGGGGCGAAATCCGCATCCGCGGAAACTTCATCACGAATGGTCTGGTGCGCACGACATTCATGGGTATTCCGGAAGTGCGCTGGCCGGCGTCGTTGCTGACCGGGCGTCCCATCGGCGGACCCGGAGCGGCCGGCGGATTCAACGGCCTGGGCATTGTAAGTCCGGTCAAATGGTCCGATACCGATGGTGGTGACGTCGGTTTTGTCGAGCAGCGCACGCGGCTCAATATCAACGCTGACTTCACCGACGATGTAAGCGCGTTTATCGAGTTCGACAGCTACGATATCTGGGGTCAAGACTTCCGCTCTCTCAATTACATTACCGGGGCCGACAGTCCTGGCTGGACGGGTGACGACGTGGAGGTGTACCAATCATACATCGAAGCCGAGAACATGTTCGATTTGCCGCTGCGGTTGCGCGTGGGGCGGCAGGAACTGAGTTTCGGCAGCGAGTGGCTGGTGGGCCCCAAGGACTATGTGTATTTCTTCTATGGCCGCTCCTTTGATGGCGCGCGGTTGACTTACAAGACCGATACCTTCAGCGTTGACGCCTTCGCGGCGGAACTGGCTGAAGGCGGCCCCTTCGAGGAGGACGAAGACGTTTGGTTCTACGGCCTTTACGCGTCGTGCACCGCAATCGAAAACCACACGTTTGACCTGTATTGGTTGTGGTTGCGCGACGCCCGCCGTGTTGCCGACACGAACCTCGCGTGGTTCGGCGAGTGGGTCGAGGACCTTTTCAACATCGACGATTATGACCCCACTAACCTGCATACCGTGGGCTTCCGCGCGTCGGGTCTGATAGGCGCTCTCGACTATGAAGTTGAAGCTGCCTATCAATTTGGCGATGCGGGTCAGGTCGGCACGACCTTCAAGCCGTTTGTTTATGGCGATGACGACGCCGAGTTTGATACCTGGGGCGGGCACTTCGACGTGGGCTACACCTTTGATGTTGCCTGGAAACCGAGGCCCTTCATCGGCGGCGCGTACTTCGGCGGCGAGGACAACCGCGACATCTCGTTCTGGGAGTGGCTCAATCCCTTCGACCAGCCCGAGGCCAGCGTGAGCTTCAACCGCCTCTTCTCCAACTCGATGTATTGCGGCGCAATCGACGCTTTCAATGACCTCTCGAACTGCTGGCTCGGCAGGGCGGGCGTGGTTGTCCACCCGACCCCAGCATTTGATGTCATTCTCGCGGCGACCTATTTCGAGGCCATCGAGCCCTTCGATGCGCCGGTTCATTTCAAGGTCGGCCGCTACCGCATACCCATTGCGCCCGCGCTCAGCTTCTGGACCCAGGAGAACAGCGACGAAATCGGATGGGATACGTCTATCTTCGTTGTCTATCATTACAGCGAAGACGTTACATGCACGTTCCAGTATTCGCGTTTCTGGGTCGGCGACGGAGTTGCCGATGGCGCCTTCATCTACAACAACGGGTTGATTTTCAGCGGCGGCCGGGATGACAAAGATGCGGACTTTCTCGCCGCGGAAATGCGCATCAAATTCTAGTAGCATTCTCGTGTGGCTGAAATAGCAGATGCCGTCCGGGTTTCAGTGCCCGGACGGCGTTCTTCATTTCATGCCGCCGTTACGTCTGTTTTGTCATGCGCCTTCGTGAAGACGCTCGAATGTGGCGGCTACCTGAGCCCAATTCGCGACACCCCACCATGCATCGACATACGCCCCCCGGTCATTCTTGTAGTCAAGGTAATATGCGTGTTCCCAAACGTCCACGCCGAGAATAGGCGTGCTGCCCCAGGGCGAGAGCTTCTGCTGATTCTCTGCCTGCAACACCAGGAGACGGTTGTCCTCACGGCGATAGTGCAGGAGTCCCCATCCGCTTCCTTCGACGCTCCTGGCTGCCGCGGAAAAGTGGGCCTTGAAATCGGCGAAACTCCCAAAGTCTTCGGCGATCTTGTCCGCCAGTGCGCCACCGGGTTCTCCTCCTCCTCCCGCTCCCGGGGGCGCCATTACCTTCCAGAAAAGCGAATGCAGATAGTGGCCGCCTCCGTTGAATGCCGCTTGACGGGACCAATGCTGTACCATCGCATAGTCGCCTGCGGCGCGTGCCTTGGCCAGCGCCGTCTCAGCCGCGTTAAGGCCTTTCACATACGCCGCATGATGTTTGTCGTGGTGCAAGGTCATGATCTCCGCGCTAATCACGGGTTCCAGCGCATCATAGGCATACGGCAGGGGCGGAAGCGTGTGTTCCGTGAGTTTCCCCTTTTCGGAAGTTTGCGCCGCCGCCTCAGGGGAAGCCGTCAGGCCGCCAGTGAGCGCCGCCCCCGCAACCGTTATCCCTCCAGCAGTCTTTATAAAGTCACGCCGTGTATTTGTCATCGGTCTCTCCTCAAACCCTAAAAAGGGTTATCGTGTTCATGCTTATCTGCACACAAACAACACCGAGAACAGGATTATTCGCTCCGGGCCCGAGGGGAATGAACCTGTCGATCCTTGTGTTCTCGCCTCTTTCCCGCCCATTTACTGCGCGACCGCAGCTTTGTCCCCATGCACGGACGAGCCGTCCTCTGCTATCATGTTCCCGCTGACGCTCGTGAACGCGTGTAAGCGGAACGGAACACGTGGGGATAGCGCGGGAGTCGAGGCATGTCAAGACTTTACGTTATAAGGAATACGGCGGATGTCGCTTCTGTGCCCTGTCCGTGCGGACAGGCGTGGCGCATTATAACCGGCGCTGACAATGACTTGCTCAGCGTGCACCGCGTCTCCATCTCTGGAACGGCCAAAGTCCACTATCACCAATGGCTTATGGAGTATTACATTATTCTCGAGGGCTCGGGCGAGGTAATGCCGGACGATGAGCGCATCCCGGTCCGCCCGAATGACGTGATCATGGTCGCCCCAGGCACCCGGCACGCGCTCGATGGCGAACTCGAGATCATTAATGTCGTCTGTCCACCCTTCGACTCCAACGACGAACACGTCGTCGAGGAATGACGCCCCGAGAAAGAAAAAGGCCCTGGTGGGGAGAACCAGGGCCACGCTTCCAGGAGGAAGCGGAATGGAGGGCTGCAACTGCTCAATGAGCGTGTCAATCAAGCGGGGTCATCACTCTCACTTTGAGAAGAGGGCGTAACCGTTCCTCTTTACGCGATGAGACGATTTCCGCAGCTGATTGTCAACGGATAGATCAGCAAGATGCGTGCCACTTATTCACAGAGTTATTATATTCAAGAGTGAGTAAGTAGTTGTCATGCATGAAACATTCGCCTTGAACTGCTGTATCCTACGCTTTTTGAATCACTTACGTCAATCGGCAGAAGCCCGTCTTCCAACAAGCCCCAAGGGGGGTGAAGGCCCTCAAGGAGAGCTCACGCGCTATAAGTATAAGCCAATCAATATTTTACATTATGTTTCTAAGAATAAGATGAAATGTGCGCTCTTTGTCATCCGCTTGCTGTCTCAAGCCAAACGGCATCCTTGGGAAGGAAACCGGGCATCCGCTGACATCTGATCAACATGAGGCGATAGTTGTCATGTCTGAATAACAAATGGACTCGATTGTGCACATGTCAACTGCCAACGGCGCGAATTCCGATACTTTTCGAACTGTTTACGCCAGCAACAACCGAATCGAGAGCAACGGCGGGGGTCACAAGAGAGACGAACGGCGAAGATGATAGCTTTCGCGACGGCATAAGGATTGCCTGCCGTAGACGGCAAGATGTCTTACTCTCCTGGCTGTGGAAGGGTTCGGTACCACGTGAAGTAGAGTGCGCCCACGGCAGCGACCGTGAGCGCGAGGCAGATGCCTGCCCGCACATGCCAGTGACCGACCAGGAACATGGGCAGGAGATAGCAGCTGGTGATGGCAATCATTCCCAGGGCTACGTTCATGAGGGCGAGTAGCGGGCTCTCGGCCGCGTCCGCCTCTTGTCGGGGGGACAGGGCGCATTGTTTTCTGACGCAGCGCCACAAACCAAAGGGGCGAACCGTGGCGTAGAACTTCTTAAGGGTCTCGGAGTCTACAGGACGCGTTACCAGGGTAGCCGCGATGCAAGCCACCAGCGAATAGACGGTTACAAAAGGAAACACGGCGTACATGGGTGCGCCGGGAGCCACAATCGGCGGGATGAAAGCCGCGACCATACCGACCATGGTGCCCGCCGCATAGCCCCACCCGTTCATGCGCCACCAATACCAGCGGAGCACGTTGGGCACGACCACGCAGGCCGTCAGCGCCGTCATCAGCCATTCCCAGATCTGAGCAATGCTCTTGGCCTGGAACCCTATAAGAATGCCCGCGATGACGATGGTCACGGTGGCCACATAGCTTGCCTGTACCAGATGGCGCTCATCGCTCCGCTGCCGCACAAACGGTTGCCAGAAATCGCGAATCAGGTACGAGGCGCCGCTATTGACGGTTGAACTGAAGGTCGACATGAACGCGGCCAGCAATCCGGCAAGCACCAGACCCTTCGCCCCAGCAGGGATGTAGTCGCGAAGAACCATGGGCATCACCGTCTCGCTGTCCTCGACGTCGTTGAGTCCCAACCCAACCAGCGCCAAAAGCGTGATCCCCATGGCCATTCCCCAGCGGACGATCATGAAGCCGCTCCATGCGGCGCCGATTTTCGCCGCGTCCCGCGTATCGCGAGCCGCCAGGAACCGCTGGAGTTCGTACATGCCGCCGGGCCCGCCGGCATTGAGAAGAATCCCTTTGACCACCCACGTGATTACCAGAAGTCCGAACATGTCGTACACTCCGTGTCCGCCGCTCGTATAGGTCTCGATGCGCCACGTGGGTGCGAGCGATGTCCAGTCCGCCGGGAGGGCGGCGCTTAATGCTTCCGGCGAGAGTTTGACGTACGCTATCACCCCGATCAGAATGGCTGCGACCGTTACAAAGACGGTTTGGATGACATCGGTAATGACGACGCTGAACAGCCCCCCCAACAATACGTAGAGGGTGGTGATGCCCATGATGATGAAGGCCAGCGTGTGGGGGTGCAGTACGGGGAAGAACTCGTAGGCGAACTTGCCAATGCCCTGGAAATCGTAGCCGATCATCCCGCACATGGTGATGACGGCGATCAAGGCGGCGGACAGGCGGGCGGCAAGGCCCCCGGCCCCATTGCCGAAACGGGTGAGCATCCATTCGGCGCCGGTCATCACGTTCGAGCGCCGCACCCACTTGCCCATGAACGCCAGGAAGAAGGCGCCCATCATCCAGCCCCACATCCAGTGGATCCACATCGAACGCATGCCCAACAAGAACAGCATCGAGATGATCCACATGGTGCCGGTGATGTCGAAGTTCGAGACCGACCCCGACATGGCCAGCCAAAGCCAGGGGAGCCGCTTGCTGCCCAGAAAGTATGCATCGAGATCCTGCGAGGCACGTTTCCGGTACACGAATCCCATCCCGACGACCACGACGAAATACAACGCGATAATGGTGTAGTCAACGAAATTCAATGCTCTTCCCCCTGGTAATAGGCCCTTGCGCGCCTGCCCTCTTACGATTCGTTGACAGCGTCGAACATGGCGGCGATGCTCGCGGGGGGCACATTGGCCAGGATATTATGCACCTGTTGAAACACGAAACCGCCCCCCGATTTCAACGCGGCGACCTGTTCGCGGACGTGCCGCGCCACCTCGCCAGGCGTGCCGTTCGGCAGTACCTGTTGCGTATCGCAACCGCCTCCCCAGAACACCATGTCCTTTCCAAAATCGCGTTTGAGACCGCTGGCATCCATTCCCTTGCAGGAGATTTGTACGGGATTGATGGCGTCCAACCCCGCCTCGATCAAATCAGGCATCAGCTCGCGGACTCCTCCGCAACAATGAAGCATCACCTTGACATCGGCCAATTCCTTGGCACGGGTCCACAAGAGTTCATGACGGGGCTTGAAGTATTCCCGGTACATGGCGGGCGACATCTGAGGTCCCGACTGCATGCCGAGATCGTCGCCAAAGAGGATAACGTCGATATACTTGCCTACAGCCCCCAGAAACGCCTCGAGATTCGCCAGATGTATCTCGACGACACGGTCGAGAAACGCATGCACCCGTCCGGGCTCTCCCGCAAGCATCATCAGGAACCGGTCGTTCCGATACAGAAACTGCCCCATTTCCAGCAAGTTGCCTCCGAACAATCCGATGATGGCCCGTTTGGTGCTTGCGCGAAGTTTCCGTGCTCCTTCCGCCAGTTTCTCCGTCCCGCCCGGCCCCGCCACCAAAGGACCCGGAGGAGACGCAACCGCGCACCACATGTTCTCACTCATGGCCTCGGGGATGGCGTCAAGGTCGTCTTTTTCGTAGAAGGGATAGTGTGCGGCCTCGAAATACATGGCGCCATTTGGCATCTGGGCGATAACCCGTCCCGACTTTGAGTGGATGACCCAGCGGCCGGGTTCCCGTTCCGGCAGCGCCCATGCGGGCATCTGGCAGGGCGAGCCGTCCGGAAGCGTCCAGTCCGCCCAGTCCGCATCATCCAGCGCAAAGCCGCGCCCCAGCTCGATCGTATCGACGCCAAAGCGGTCCAACACGTCGGCGTCGACGACCGCGAGCTGCTGGACGGGGTCGTATACCCGGACAGGCCTCGGCGGCAACCCGAGAAAGGCCCGAAGCTTGGGATAGGCGATGGCCGAGATGCCCGAGGAGCGGTGGCCAGAGAGGTCAACCGGCACACGGTCAGGCTCGGTATGGTTCAGTGCTGCCCGGACACGTTCGCGCGAAGTCATTCTGGTTCTCCCTCAATCTCGATTGACACGAACCGTCACCATCCCTTGGGGGGGCACGCCGACAACATCTTGGAGCGCCGTCTGCGCCTCTTCGTTCAGGTTGCTCCCATGCATTTCACCAAACGAGGTGACCTTTCCGCCCAGCCGCGCTGTTTGAGGCTCTGTGGACGCGGCATACAAGCGAGCAATCCAGCCCGTTCCATCGTCGCTGGGTTTAAGATTGGTCACGAGCACGTGCTCCGGCTTTACACGAAGAAACGGTTCCGGCGCCGGGCCCCCGGGCTTCACCGGGACCGCGACAAGAGGCTGACTCGCTTCCACGCCGAACCGCATGGCCCGGTCTTCCTTGAAGGAACCGTCGTGCGGCAGGACCGCGTACCGAAAGGTTGTGACGCCTTCCTGCGAAGCCTTGTAGTTGGTCTCCCAATAGTTGTTCATGGCGTACGAGTACACGAGCGACGATGGCTCGATCACCTCACGCCAGCCGACCACACGGGGATCGTTGGTGATCTTCCCGATCTCGATGAGGGGGGCGTCGATTGGCGCCAGCGTGACTCCGAAGTCGTCGTTCGAGACATCGACCCAGCGCTGCACGGTCAGGTAGTTCTTGCAGGCGCCCTTCAACTGGTCCTTCTCGACCTCGACCGGAGCCCATGGCGTGTCTATCCGGATCGTGGAGCCGGCAACGCTGAACGGGAAGGCGAGGTGAACCGCCTCCTGGTTGTAGACGTTCTCCCGGTCCATGGTTACGATGAGTTCGGCGTAGGGTACATCCTGAATGAGCCGCACCTCCCGTTTGAGGCTGCGGCATCCGGGCGCGGAAGACTCCATCAGCAACGAGACCATCACCGGCCCGTTCTCTTTCACCGTGAGGGTGGCGGGGCCGGCGGGCTTCCGGTTAGCAGGGTCGCGTCCCTCTACATAGATATATGCCCCAAGGCCCGCTTCGGCGGCGTCATCAACGTACTCATCCTGAAAACGCCCAAGGGTTTTGCGAAGGCTGGCAATGGTTCCGCTCTCGGAATCGACCGTAAGCGCCAGTTCGCGGTTTTCAAGCGTGGCGCCTTCGATGCGCATGTTGTGTTTGATCGAATAGCCGCTGGCCTTCTCGATGCGGTAGTCGACACTTCCAAAGGGTGGCACTTTGCGGGCGATGAATACGAAATCCCCGTTACTGAGCCGTTGCGAAGGGGTGATCTCCCGATTGCCCCTGTGCGCCAGCAGGTCGCCTTCAGGAAGACCTTTCGCGGGAACCGTGACCATGCCCGTACGTTCCCACGAGCATGTGTTGAACACACGGACAGCCTCGACAGTTGCCCCCGCGGCCCGGACAACGTCGCACGCTTCATCAAGGAGTGCGCCCGACTTGCGCTCCCCCTCGAGTGCAAAGGCCTGTTTGATGGCCCACTGTTGCTTGACGAAATCGGATTCCGGCTCGGTAATGCTGTTGTGGGCGCCCCACGTGTGCTCATCGTAAAGCACGACATCGCGCCAGGCGTCGTGAAACCGTTCGGCCGGATAGTCGGCCGGGTCGCGCAGCATTGCCCAGAGCGCGTTGGCTTGTACCAGCCGCTCAGCCGACGCGCGGTTGATAGCGGTTTCCCGCGCCGACGAGGCCGCGCCGTCCTCCCAATATGGAGTGAAATCGCCGCGGATTTCGGGCAACTGGCTGCCATAACGCTGCTCGAAGGCCTCGAAACACTCGCGCGGAGTGCTGATGATGAGCTTCGGATAGGCATAGGTCTCGTTCCAGTCGCGGACGAAGTCGCACAAGCCTTCGTCGGGCGGACCGTTGTCCCCGCCAATGTTGTACCGGATATAGGTGATGTCGTAGGGATAGTTCTTTGCTTCCAGGCGCTCGAGAGAGGCCAGGATGCGGCTGCCGTCGCGCATCGGGGCATCATGGAAGAGCGAATACCCCTCGCCCGCAACCCAGAACAAGATGCGTTCGCGCCCGGACGGAGAGACCCAGTAAGACGGCTTGTCTCCCCACTCAGAGAGTGTAAACCCGATGCGATGTCCCCGGTTCGGCCCTATTCCAAAGTAGCGCACGCCGCTTTGGGCCAATACGGGCACGATGCCCCATGTATATCCCGGAACATCGGTGATCATCGCCGTGTCGATGGTCAGCCCATACTTCTGAGAGAGATTCCTCGCGCAGTAGGTGAGTTCCAGAAGCTCTTCGGGACGGCACAGCGCCGTCAGTTCGTGGCCGTAGAGGGCATCGAGGCCTATCGAGCCGTTCTTCACGGCCTCGATCAAGGCATTTCTCTGCTCGCCGGAGGCTTGCCCGAGGTACCCGTCAACGGCCCACAGTCCCTCAGGCAGCCACTTGAACCTGGCGCCTTCCGGATAGTCTCGGGTAGCCCGCGCGAGTTCGATGGCTTTCTCGAGATGTTCCCACTGCCGCGTCATCACTTCGGTTTGAACGTGCGTGTAGCCGATATCGAGATGCGTGTGGTGCAGAATGTGCACTTCCCACTTGCGCACGGGCTCGAGCAGCGTCTCCATCTGGTCCAGTACCTCCCCGTTGTGGAGCAGGGCGATCTTCAGGGAACGCGGCTGCCCAACGGCGGGCGCGAGCAAATCCACCCAGTGCGTGCCCGCTTCAAGGGACACCTGCCGTTGTTCCAGCCCCTCGATGGCGAGCTGCACATCGCGGGGTTCGCCCAGATGTATCACGTTGACCTTTATGGGCTGAAACAGGGCGCCTGCCCCGTCTCTTGTCAAGACGCCGCCCGTCTGGGCAACAACCAGCGCCGTGGCGCCTTCGATGGGCGTTACCTGCGTCCCTGCGGGGGCCTCGAACCCTATCCAGTCGTAGAGCGCCCAGCTTCCGCCAACACTGGTGATCGCGATCCGGTTTGCTCCAGCTCGCAAGTGGTCGGGCGGCACAGGGAGCTCGTGCACCGTCTCACGGGCTTGCGACACATCACCGAAGATGGCCGCGTCACCGGCCCCGCCGCGCAGGCGAAGGTCCGTCTGGTGCCCGTTCACATCCACTCTCATCACCGGCGGCGCTCCGGGGTGGGCATCGGCGAAATCCAGAATCAGCTTGGAAGGCTCCGTGGGAACCGTGGCCAGCCCGAACACGATCGTGAACGCGTGTTGACGGTTGCCAGCCCAGGCGTCTTGCGGGCCCGGATGGCAGTACGGCCAGACAGCGGCCGCATCGGATTGCCCAACCACGAAGAAAGGGTCTTCGCTGAACTCGGCGTACCGGTCGCGACCGAGGGCGAGGTCCTGTGTATCGTTGTCGCGGCTGCCGATTTCCCACAGAAGAACCGGTTCCGCCGCCGCCAGCAGACAGGCTCCCATGGCGACTGACGCGAGCACAAGTGACATCAGGCGGGTTTTGAGGGTTTCGTTCATTCGTAGGGCTCCTCCTCCAGTAATGGTTCCGCGAGTTCGGGCTCTATCGTAGGGCACGGCCGCCTGCGAGGTCCAGCCTTCTTTCAAGGTCCATTTCGAGAACCATTCCCGCGAGCGTGGGCCGAGTAGGAATATCCAAGCAGCAATACGCCAGAGAGGCACACGATGGTCCCGCACACGATGAATACAAGCGCTAGGCTTCCGCCCATCTCAATGAGACGATTGTGAAGCAACCCCGCGAAAAACACGCCCACGATTTCGAACACGGCGGTGAGAGTGAAAGCCGAATCCCGAAGCCGGGGCCGGACGCAGACGTTGATCGCCGGCAGCGCGAACGCCCACACCAACCCGTGGGACGTGTAAAACAGCAAATAGGCCCCGCTTGCGACCCATGCGCTATGCGAGAGGGCGATGGCGGCGATGAGCAGTCCATCGGCGAACAGAGAGATGCCGTAGAAGCGCACGAGGTTGAGCCGGTCAATGACGGGGGAGACGAGAAACATCATCAGCATGGCTGGCAGGCGCGCGAGCGCCACCAGACGGGCGATCGAGTCTTCCCGAAAGTGGTAGACATCGCGCGCCAGATTCGGGAACAGCTGGTTTGATGTATGGAACGCGAACGGCGCGGAACAAATGCCCAGAAGCAACACCATCGGGAACGCGCTGTACATCAACTCGCGCACGTTGTGCCATTGTAGCTTCAGCAGGCTCAGGGGCGCCTCCGCATGCTCCTCTTTGTCTTCGCCACATCCGCTCGCGGCAACACGTTTCTCCAAATGGCGCGCGGCAAAATGAAATGCGACGACGCAGGCAAGACAGAGCCCGCCGGTTGAGAAGAAGGTCAAGCGGAACCGCGCTTCCTGCAGCGCGGGTCCAAGCGCGAAGATCATAATCGCGGAAACCAGGTTGTAGACGATCGACGCTCCGGTCAGCGCGCGCGCAGGACGCTCGCCCCCCACGTGGGTCACGTAAGGCAGCCACGCGACCAGATACCCGGCGGTGCCAAACCCCATCAGCGCCAGAAGCACCGACACCACCCCCACATCGTGCGCCAACGGCAGAGAGACGTATGCAAAGGATGCTATCGCCGCGCCCAGGGTGGCTGTCCGGCGTCTGCCGAAAACGGCCGACAACTCCATGGTGAGCACGTACCAGAACATCATGCCCCCCGACATGGCGAGGGTGGCGCGGGTCCACTGGGCATTCGATGCACCCAACCCGCGAATCATGTACGCGTTGGCAAACGTGAACGCGCCGTACCAGGTTACCGATGCGATGAAGGCGACAGGCGTTGTGGCCGCCAGCAGCCAGAACCAGCGTTTCATGCAAAAGGGCTTTCTGATCTACTCGTCAAGGGTCCCTTCTCCCAGCCACTCCAGGGAGAAGGTCGCGAACGCGATCTCATCCGAACGGTGCTCTGCGCCGCGCTCGTACAAACACGCTATCGTACCGTCTTTGAGCACTGCAAGGCACGAGTACGCCGCCGGACCCGCAAAGAGACACTTCCACGCGGGCCACGTGCGGCCGTCGTCCGTGCTGAGCCGCACCAACATCTTATACCGCTCGGCACTGTCGGCGGGGTTCGAGAAGAGCACGAACGGAGGCCCCTCGGCGTCGCTCGGCGCGTATCGGAGCAGGCTTGCCTGGCAGCGCGGCTCGATGAGAACCGGGTCGCTCGAGAGTTCCGTCCATGTCATGCCCGCATCTGAACTGGTGGCGATGGCGCGTCCCGGCATGGAATTGGTATGCCAGCGGCGGCTGTTCAACAAGAGACTCCCGTCCTTTCGCTCGATGACCTGGCACTCGTTAACGGTATCCCCTGTTTCGCCGCCAAGCTGCCACGTCTGGCCGTGGTCATCGGAATAGATCACATGAGAGTGGTAAGTCTTGGTTTCAGCCACGATATGGTCGCATGGGATCAGAAGGCGGCCTTTGTGGCCGCCGAGACGCAACTGGATGCCAACACCGGGGCCGGTCGCGTACCACGTCCACTCGGGTTTCTTCGTTGTTGCCGTGATTTCCTTCGGCGGCGCCCAAGTGAGGCCGTCGTCCGCGCTGTTCGTTACCCACACCGTGCGGGTGCCTTCGCTCTCGCCGTTGACAATCGCGCTTTCCCGGTCCTGCCCGAGGTTGTGGGTCAACAAGAGCCAGACCGTCCCGGTCGTTTCGTCTACCACGGGGCAGGGATTGCCGCAGGTATTGGGCCCGTCGTCCCATACGAGCTGCTGCTGGCCCCAGGTTGTCCCGTTGTCTTCGCTGCGTTTGAGGAGCAAGTCGATATCGCCCGTATCGCTGCCGCTGGTCTTGCGTCCTTCGCAGAACGCGAGCAGGGACCCGCTCGGCGTCACGACGAGTGAGGGGATGCGGTAGGTGTCATAGCCGTCCTCGCCGCCCACAAACAAGCGGCTCTGGCGCGGCAGCCGGGCCGCCTTGGCGTCAATCTCATCAAGCGCAAAGCGGACGCTTATGATATAGGGTTCTTCTCCTTGAACCCAGTGGCCGTAGGTCGTCGTGACAAACGTGCCGTCCGGCAAGAGTTCCAAGCCTGGGTAAGATGTATCCGCGCCCTTGGTGTTGTCGAGCAGGCGCAGCCGGTATTGTCCCTCGCGCCCCTGCGCAATGTCGTCGTAGGCGCCGACCCAGCCCACGAAATCCCCTTGGGTAGGGCTGATCAGGGTCGTATCCCGGAAGACGATGACCAGGCGCCCGTCAGGAGCGTACTTGGCGGTATGGCGGTCCCCCGTCAGGCTGGCGGGCAACTGGACCGGCCCGGACCACGTCTCGCCCTCATCATTGCTGAACGTCACGAACGAGTTGAATTTGCGGCTGTTCTCGCGCAGCAACAGGGCGATCTGGCTGCCATCCGGCGAGCGTACCGCGCCGGGTTCGCATAGATGGGCTTCCGGATGCCGCGCGACGATCCCGGGCGCGCCCCATGTCAACCCGCCGTCCGTCGAACGGGTCGAGTAGACGATGAAAGGGCCTTCCTTGTTCTCGCCCTTGAAAAAGCGCCCGTCATCGTGGAAAAACGCCAGGTAATCGCCGTTCTTCAAGCGGACCAGCGAAGCCATGGCCACAATCCCGCCAAAATCGCCGATGGGCTCGAGGGGTGACCACGTAACGCCGTCGTCCTCGGATACCGCCATGCGGATGGGGTACAACCCCGAGAACATGATCAGCCGTTTCACGCCCTCCTTGTCCACAACACTGTAGATAGTGGGTACTTCCTGAGATGTCGCCCAGTTCTCCGGAACCGGAAGACGGCCGCTCCAGGTCTTTCCTGCGTCCTCGCTACGTTTCATCACAATAGCGCCCCGGCCATGGCCTTTCGGATACACGCAGATCATGGTTCGATTGTCTTCGAGCAGGACCGTCGTGGGATGGCCGAGATACTGGCCGGGTTCGCGGTCCACCACAACCTGGCGTTCGAGGTCGTGGGACAGGTCAATGATGGGGAGCGTGTAGTACCCGGGCGGGCCGGATTGCTCGCCTGCACTCGCTGCAGGCGCCGCCGATACCAGGCACGCAGCGGCTATCACGAAACACACGGCAGGCGGCCACACGAACTCCATGACAGATCCCTCCATAGGGTAGTTCCAGGAAAACCTGACTACCTGTTCACGCGCCACTCGAGGATCCCGCCCGAAAAGTCCGGCTGCAGTTTCACGGTGAGCCGCAGCGCGTCGGTTTCCACGGGGCGAAACGCGGTCTTGTTGTACGTATCTCTCGCGAGACCGTATTCCGAGGGGTCCTCGACGCGCTTCCATGCATCTCCATCACGGTACACCAGCCGCCAGCACTCCGGAACGCGGCATTGGCCCACGCCGGTGTCATCGAACCAGTACACCTCAATGGACGACACGGTCCGGGGCTCCTTCAGCTCGTATTGAACCCATTCTAGCGCGCCCCGGTGGTCCCACCATGTGAACCGGGGAATGGTCTGATCGTTGGAGTTCTTCGGTTCCTGCTGGTCGTTCAATGCCGCGAGGCTGTCCGCCGCGTTGAGGTGGGAAGCCGTGGGCACGCTGGTCGAGGCAATCGTGGGAACCGGGGGAATCTCGGCTGCATCCGCCGTCCGCGCCAGCCACACCTGCATTTCGCCGACGCCCCGGTGAGACCACCCATAGTACGGGATCAGCGTGACCTCGGACTCCTCCAAACTCTCTCCGCCGTCCTCGTTGCGCTGGCGCTTGTAGCCATGGCCTTTGATGACCGTCACGCCGTCGAGCAGCCGCGCGACGTGTTCAGTTTTCAATGCAGCGTCGTCCGGCAAGACAATATTCCTGACACGCCCGTCGTTATCAACGCCTTCCGCACAGTACACAATCGGCCCGCGTTCGACGGCCGCGCGTCCACGATCGGCCTCGACCTTGTCGTGCGCGAGTACCCGCCGAACGGGCATGGGCAACGTCAAGTGGACCACATCGCCCTTGCGCCACGAGCGTTTCAGGGGCGCATAGCCCTTCGCGAGCTCCGGTGTTTGGGACTCGCCATTCACCAACAACTTGAATCCGCCCCTATCGGGATTCTGGTAACGGTACAGATCGCTTGGAAGCGGCTGTCCCTGCGCCCAGCCGGGAATGCGCACGTTAAACGTAAACTCGACCGGTTCCGTGGGCTCCACTGCGATTTCGATCTCGCCATCCCAGGGATAACGCCCGTTCTGGGTGATCGTAACCGGCGTACCGGCAACGTCCAGAGATGCTTCGCCGCCAACAAACAGATTCAAAAAGACTTCGCCATTTCGTTGTCCATAGACGTAGTTGGCCAACGACGGAACGAAACGGGCAATGTTGACCGGACAACAGGCACAGCCAAACCAGGGCTCCCGGGTCGCAGCCCCGTGATTAAAGCCGTAGACGCCGTCGCTCTCCAACGGATTCGGGTAGAAGAACGTGTCCCCCTCGAGCGAAATCCCCGCAAGGAAGCCGTTGTAAAGGGTGCGCTCGAGCACGTCAATGTACTTTGCTTCGCCATGCAGCAGGAACATGCGGTGGTTCCACAGAATGTTGGCAATCGCCGCGCAGGTCTCGTTGTATGCCTCTTTGTTGGGCAGGAAATATGCTGGTCCGAATGCTTCTCCCTGGCGCTGGGCAGCGGTGCCGCCCGTGATGTAGATCTTGCCCGAAACCACGTCGTTCCAGATGCGGTCGAGTGCGGGGATGTAGGCCTGTTCGCCCGTCAGCGCGGCGACATCGGCTGCGCCGGTGTAAAAATAGCCCGCCCGCACGGCGTGGCCAACTGCCTCGGCCTGCTCAATCAGGGGGAGGTGGTCTTGCAGGTTCTCGCCGAACTTCTTCCGGCCGTTTTCATGCCCGCGCTCATCGATAAAGATCCGGGCAAGTTGCACGTAGCGTTCCTCGCCGGTCTCCCGGTAGAGACGGCACAGTCCGATCTCGATCTCCTGATGGCCGGGGACATTTCGAATGCCATCGGGACCGAACACGCGGTCAACAAGGTCCGCCGATTTTCGTGCGACGTCTAGAAGCGTATTCTTGCCCGTGGCCTGATGGTGGGCCACTGCCGCCTCGTACATGTGGCCGATGTTGTATAGCTCATGGCTCGACTGGAGGTTTGACCAGCGCGTCTTGCCTGCGCCGTTGGGCGGATTCTCCGGGTCGATGGTCCGGCACGTGTACAGGTATCCATCGGGTTCCTGGGCTCCGGCAATCTTCGCGATTAGATCGTCAAGATAAGCATCCAGCTGCGGGTCATCGCGCAAAGACAGCGCATACGCCGCGCCCTCGACTACCTTGACCACGTCGGAATCGTTGAAGAAAATGCCCTCGAACTTCCCTTGCTTCATACCCGCGGCCACGGCAAAGTTGTCGATACGATGCGTCTCTTCGCATTTCTTGAAGCAGTAAGGGATGGTGACGGCGAGGCTCGTTGCCTGCCGCGGCGACCAGAACGGATCGGCCACACGCACTTGCGCGAACGGTACGGGCCGAATCGGGTAGTCGCTCGCCCCGTATGCGGCCACCGTCGTGCCCACAAGGGCAAGAAATACTGCTGCTGCTAACCGAAACATCGCCATGGACCGGCCTCCACTCTGCTGAAAAACAGCAAACCACACGCTGAAGAACCCCGTGGATGCTTGGGAAACGCGCCACCGTTCGCGGACATCACCCCCAGCCCCATCAAGCCTATCTGAATAGGAGGGGAGACGCAAGCGCCGGGCAAATCTCCAATCGCCCAGGTGTTCGGGCTGTGGCGTGTATCCCTGGACATCAAATCACCCATCCGGTGAGGCAAGAGAGCGACATTATCCCTTCCAGAGCGCCAACGGCGCGTCGGCATGCCAGCCCAGTCCGCAGGGCTGGGTGGAAGGGATTCTCCTCATCTACCGGGGTGTAAGCCCGGCACATGGCAGCCCTCTGCGTATAGATGTTACGGGCTTTCAGCCCTTCCTTTTCCGTGAACGCGGTTTTCCTGGGCCTTCGACCCAGGCTGGTATGTTTCGCGCCTTTGGCGCTCCAGACACACGCGCAAGGCAGTCGAGGCATCCGTGCGATGCCCACAATACCTGGGCCTGTAAGGTGTTTCCTGCAGTCACCCGGCGCTTCGGCCGAATGACGCTTGATGTTCTTCCGAGAAGCGTCTAGGATTGTTCAAGCGTGTCCGGGGAGCATGTTTTAAGGGAATTCCCCGAGAGCCAGTGCTCCTTCGGCATCCCAGGCAGCAACAGGAAGGGGCAATGCATCCGGGAGACCTGAGGGGATTGCTTTTCGCCGGGGGCATCGCCGCAATCGCTGGGCTGTTCATTGTAGCCCTATTCCTGCGCTGGGCGGCCGGCATATTAGACATTGAGAGCCGGTCTTATGGCGGGGCGCTAGTGATTGTAGTGCTCAGTTTAGTTCCCTCTAGTATAATCGCGCTTCTGCTGTCGGTAAACTCTCCCCCGATAATTGTCCTGATAGACTGCTCCATAAGTGCTTTTATCATCACGCTTCTGGCAACACTGGCCGTTTTTCGGACGTCTCTTCTCAAAGCGTTTGAAATGACCGTTGTTTTCTTTCTTCTTCTGCTTGTCGTTCTTGGCGGATTTGCAGGCGCTATCGCTCTCACGTTGCGTTAGGACCATTCAATAGGGAAAGAGGAGAAGTCCGGCCAGTCCCTTTTGCGCAATTCAGTCAGGGACCCTCACCTCACCGTGACGAGGTGGCGGACATCGGCGAGGCGTTTTTCGGCGATGCCCTTGATGTTCATGAGTTCTTCGACGGTTCGGAACGGGGTGCGCGTGCGGTATTCAATAATGCGGGAGGCGAACACGGGCCCGATGCCCGGCAGCTTCTCGAGTTCCGCCTGGGTAGCCGTGTTCAAATCGAGCAGGCCGTCGGAGAAGGTGACGGGAGCCGAGGCTGCTCCTGGGGCGGCGTCACTCAAGAAAGGCCTGGACGGTGCTGCTTCGGGGCGCCACCCGGAAACCGTGTACTGTGGCGGATTGAGTGGGGGAGGAGCGGCCTCGCGGCTAGCGCGGATTATTCCGGTTGCCTCGCCCTGGCTGGGCTGTCCAGGGACGGTGAGCGTGGTGCCGTCAATCAGGCGGGCCGCCAGGTTGATGTCCGATGCATCCGCGTAGTCCTCGAGCCCGCCTGCAGCATCCAGCAAGTCCTGCACCCGGGGATCTTCATCCGGCTCAAACGAATACAGATCAGGGGCATACACCGCCCCGCGGACCGCAACCCGGATCGGGACACGTTCTTGCGTGACTGCAGGAACGGAATGAGCCAAGGCAGGCAGCACTATTTCAGGTTCGGGCTGAGACGCCCGCTCCGGTGTGGGACCGCGCGGCAAGGGCGTGTCGGTTGCCGGAGAGGTATTGGACGTTTCGGGGTCCGGCTCGTCTTGGTACACGTATAGTACGATGCCGCCGATGACTGCGGACGCAGCAACAAACAGCAGGATCAGTTGTTCTTTTCGAGTCAGGTAGTTGTTGAGCACCGCGAATTTCTCACACAAATAACTATCTATACATAGAGACATTATCCCAGAATGTACCCGAGGAAGCAAATCTGCCGTGTTTTTAGAGTGGGAGGGGGAGCCGTTGCAATAGCCTGCAAGACGCAAAGCAGTGGCGCGGTTTCACTGACCGCGCCACTCTTACGACCGAAGGGCCCCAATTTCTACCGTGCTTTCACGGGCGGGAGCCGGTTAATGCCTACAGGAGTATCTCCCCGCCCTTTCCCTGGGCGATGAGCGAGGTGTAGCCCTCAAGTTTTGCCTGCATGTTTCCATCGGTGAGATCCAGAGTCTCCCTGCGTTCGGCAGCCAAGTACGCCGCCTGGCACAGTTTCGTTATCTCGAGGCCGTATTCCCAGGTCGCCAGCGGCTGCCGGCCTTGCGTAAAGGCCGTGACAGCGTCCTCCAACTCGGCCACGTAACCGTAGAGATCGGCCTCATTCGGCTGGACGGTAAGCAATCCGCGCGATGCGGTCGCCTTTTCAAGCGCGCTCTCGGCGTCGGCAACCGCATCCGCCGCCTCGTCGCCGATGAACACCTCGAGAGGAGACCGCAACGAATTCACCTCAAAGGTATAGCCGGGTCCGAGGGCGTCCATGAGTAAACGAAGCCCCTGTTTGTCGTACATCCACGAGTTGGTGAACTGCCCTCTGACCAGTTGGCCGGTTTCGGGATTGCGGAAGGTAATGGTGCCCGTCGCGAAGTCCTCGGCGGGAACCTTGGCATAATCGACTCCCATGCGGGCGAGCAGCTGCTTGCGGTACTTCTCCTGGCCCCACTTGAGGAGCGCCACATCGGCCGTCACCGAAATCGGTTCCATGAACGTAAGAGGTTTGCCGACCGGGGTGAGGATATACCAGGCAACTGCGATGCTGTGGCAGCCCATGTCGGAAAGCACGCCGCCGCCCTGGCGTGTGGGATCCCAAAACCAGCCCTCGTGGGGGCCGCTGTGTTCCTCCGCGCACCGGGCCAGGGTCAATTCACCCATGGACTGACGCTGCGGCTCCAGTTGTTTCAAAGCCTTCTGGATGCACTTCATGTGTAACTGATTCTCGAAATAGGCGTTGGGAAGACCGGTCTCCCTGACGAGATCGACCAGCCGCTTCGCTTCCGACACCGTGCGTCCCAGGGGTTTCTCACAGATAATCCCCTTGAGTTGCGCGCCCGCTTTGACCGCTTCGGCGACTTGTTCCATCAGCTCGACGCGCACGTAGTTGGGCGCGAACAGCGCTACTGCGTCCACGTTCTTACACAGTTCCGCAACACTGGGGTAGACCTTGCACTCGCCGATGCCGGTCCGTTTTGCCAAGGCGGAAAGTTCCTCGGCGCCTTTGATCGCATGTACGCCGGCAAGCTGGGCCCCGCGAACGTTTCGAAGGGCTTCCGCCTGAAAACGCGCGATAAACCCCGCCCCAATAAATCCCAGTCTCAGATTTTCCATGATACTGCCTCCCCGGTTGTGCACCGTTTGTCTGTCTCCGAGTTTATAAGCGCGTGGCTTCAAAGATTCAAGCCGCCGGCCGTCATTTCGCCGAGAACTGCCAGACCTGCGCCTTCCCGGGTGCCAAGGCTATTCCGATCCCTTGCGATAGTTCGGCCCCACCGGCCTCCCGTTCTTGTCCGCTCATAACATCCCACATGCGAAAGCGGGTCTCAACCCGCAAACCCTTCAGGCGGACATCCGCAAGCCCGTACGGCGAATGCTCTG
>Ga0209201_1001905_pt1 | contig 22151 bp, 19 predicted proteins | sample AD_UKC055_MetaG_FD_184411 | JGI IMG/M metagenome (GOLD analysis project Ga0209201, IMG submission 184411) | Active sludge microbial communities of municipal wastewater-treating anaerobic digesters from USA - AD_UKC055_MetaG (SPAdes) (version 2) | ecosystem: Engineered > Bioreactor > Anaerobic >...
AACCCCTGAACCGGAAGAAGTACCGAACGGTGATCATGGACGACCACTGGCGCGTCGTCGCCGTCATGATCAAACACATCCGCCGCAACGTCCGCGGCTATCACGACAGGCCCCAGCCCTGATCCCGCCCACGAGGGCGAATTGCCTGCCCCGAGCCTGCCGAGGGGTGATTCGCCCCTACGCCTGACCCTGATCCTGCCCCTGATCCTGATCCTGATCCTGACCCTGATCCCGACCCTGACCCCGTCGCAGAAGGGCGAATGTAATTCGCCCCTACGCCTGAACCTGTCCCTGATCCTGATCCTGATCCTGACCCTGTCCCTGACCCTGACCCTGTCCCTGACCCTGACCCTGTCCCTGACCCTGACCCCGTCAGCCGCATCTGCAAGCAGCCCGTGGGAACGCGTACCAAAACCGCCAACACGCCCGTGTAGGGGCGAATTACATTCGCCCCTCCCAAACAGGGACCGGAACAGGCACAGGGTCAGGCGACAGGAAAAGCCGTGACGACGGTCGTTATCCAGAACCGGTCACCGTCGGGACAGACGCCAGCAGACAGCGCGTACCGCGTCGATGCGACCGAGCAGTTCATCCGCCAATTCGTTGGGAATCACGCCGTAGGCGGCGAGCAGGCGAACGGCCGTGGCGGATTCGCCGGCCGAACCGTAGGCCACGGTGTAGTGATAGATACGATCCCGACCCGCCCGGCCGGAGCCTTCAGCGAGGTTCAGTGCGACGGATTCGATGGCGCGGGTCAGTTGGTCGACGAGATCCCGGTGTCCCCGAACGGTCCGGACGGAACGGACGATCGCAACCGAGAGTTCTTCGGCCATGCGGACAACGCGAAGTCCCCGTGGCCGTCCCTGCCCGTCCGTCCTGAATTGTGTGTTGGTGATTGTATCCACGTTGCGCCCCTCCCGTGAGGCCGTCAGATATCAACCACCCACGGCCTGCGGCGTTCTGCCGTCAAGGGTCGCGAAGCGACCGCCGCAGGCGGCCGGCGCGAAGCGCCAGGCCCTTGATGGCGAAGAAAGCCGCGGGCCATCACGCAATGAATGACGGCCTCGCGGGAGGCGGAACCAATCCAGGTGGACACAACAAACACAAGGCCGAGGGCCGGCCTCAGGAAGGGCGAATTGTCATTCGCCCCTACGCCTGACCCCGACCCTGTCCCTGATCCTGCCCCTGACCAAAATGGCGAACCGCCTCCGCCAAGGCTGCGGCGTGTCAGGGATGTGATTCGCCCCTACGTCGAGGGGCCCTAGTTGTCGATGCAGGCGTTGCACTTGTCCACGAATTCTTCCGTGGGATCGGGCTCGGAGGACAGCTTGCAGAACCCGTCCATGAACAGATACCTGTCGTGTGTGTCTTCGCCCCGGTTCTGGTAATGGGGGTCGCAGATAAACCGTCCCCACACCACGTAGTCCTTCCCCGGGTGCATGCCATAGCAGAAGATTCCGCAGTTGGATCCCTCGCACCAGACACTCTTTCCCGTGCTGTTGATGAAGGTGATTCCGGCTTCCCCGGTGTCGGGGCTGCCGAATCCGAGGTCGGCCGCGGCGCAGTTGCAGCACGCGCAGTCCCACGGACATTCCGTGGTTTCCACGACCTCGTTCACCTCGTTGACCGTGCCTCGGAACATGATGTAGCCGTCGTCCCAACGGCACGCTTTGGCATCTGATGTGTTCAACACTTCGTCGATATCGACAACCAGAAACTCCGGGGGCAGTTCGCACTCGCCAAGCATCGACAGATCGCCAAGTTCGGCCAGTCTGTCCGAACATGCGCTGATGACTCCCGCACACGCCAGGGTAATGATCAGTGTGTATCTTCTCATCTTGAACGATTCCGTTCCGGATGCCGGATTCTATCACTACTACGCAAGCCTGATGATTGACTCGGCTGCCGTGCTGGTTAGAATCTCATCACCAGAAAGAGAAGACCGACGATGTCTGAACCACGGCGAATGCGGGGCGCCAGTGATCCAGTTCTCGAAAGCGAACTTCAGTTAAGGGCGATGGCCAACAATCTTCCTGGAGGCATGGTCTATCAGGTCGATACGGGGCCGGACGGCAGGTCTCGGCGGCTCACTTACTTCAGTCGCGGGATTGAGACCCTTCACGAGATTCCGTTGTCCGAGTTGACCGAGGATTCGAAACGCATTGAAGATTCGTCATTCGTTTACGAGGCGATCGACCTTGAATACCGACAAATGGTGGCCGAAGCCGAGGCCAGGTCGGTTGCGTCGATGACACCTTTCAGTGTCGATGTTCCCGTCACGCTTCCATCGGGAAAGAAGGGCTGGCGTCACTTCACATCGGCCCCGCGTCGAATGCCGGACGGCCGCCTGATATGGGACGGCCTGGAAATCGACATCACGGCACGCAAGCAGGCGGAAGAGGATCGGGCCAGGCTCCAGGAACAACTGCTTCAGACACAGAAGATCGAGTCGATCGGACAGCTGGCGGGCGGTATCGCCCACGACTTCAACAACATGCTGTCGGTTATTCTGGGCCACTCCGAGATGGCTCTGGGACGTCTGGCGCTTGAAGGCATCGACTCCGACAATCCGATATTCGTCCACCTGAAGAACATCCTTTCCGCCGCCGAACGTTCCGCCGAACTGACTCGCCAGCTTCTGACCTTCGCGCGTAAGCAGCCGTCCAGGCCCAGGGATATCGACCTGAACGCCAGAGTCTCCACTCTGCACCCAATGCTGCTCCAACTGATCGGCGAAGGCATTGAGTTGGTCTGGACACCTTCGGAAGAAGTCGGACATGTCAACATCGACCCTTCGCAACTGGACCAGATTCTGGTGAATCTGTGCGTGAACGCCCGTGACGCGATCGGAGATGGCGGCCGGACAGGGTCTTCAGCAAACCCGATGTCGGGACGGTGTTTCGTGTTTATCTGCCCTGGCGACCGGGACCGCAGGAGTCAAGGACGCCAGCGAAGGTCCCGCCGCCGATCGAATGCCTCGCGCGGACGATTCTGCTTGTCGAGGACGAGCCTCTGATCCGACATATCGCCTCGGAGATGCTTGAATCGCTCGGTTATGACGTAATTCCGGCGGCGACCCCGAGCGATGCGATGGTCCTGGCCGAGGAATATACGGGCAGGATAGACCTTCTGATGACCGACCTGGTCATGCCCGGGATGAATGGCCGGAGCCTTGCGCATAACATCAAGTCGCTTCATCCCGAAGCCAGGCTGCTGTTCATGTCGGGTTACACGGCCGACTTCGTGGTCCAAAACGGCGAGATTGAGGCAGGAAGCTCTTTCCTGCCAAAACCGTTCACGCTGGAAGACCTGATGGTCAAGATCAACGAGGCTTTCGCGAAAGGATGCGGCGGGGCGCCGGATTTTCCGGCTTGACGCATCTGCCGCCGGTGCCCGGGTGATGGAAGATTCACGACCGGCGGACGTGATGCGGCATCTCGGGCGGCAGTTCCAGCGACATCTCGACCAGGCCGGCAGGCGCACCGTCCCGGAACCACGGAGTCTGGAAGATCAACTTCCTGACACCATTCTTTTCGATGGTGTAGGCGTTCGTGCGCGGTCGCGCGAGCAGATCCAGAAGCTTTGATCGCGCCGGTTCCGGATGGCAGTCCAGAAGACTGGCGCCAACCAGGTTCATTCCGCCATATTTCTGGAATGTCTTTGCGGACTTGTCGTTCATCTCGACGATCCTGCCATCAAGGTCGCAAACCGTTACCGCCACGTCGATTCCGGCTGGCCAGCCATCCATTTGATGCCTCCGTTTCAGTCCCTGATCGGACCTGCTAATGTCATCCCCGACAGAAGGCGTGTCAACAGGATTCCCTGGCATCACGAACAGTCCAGGCCGCGATCGACGATCACGTGAAGCCCGCGGCCGCAAAAGAACCGCACACTATCGGTTGACTGGAGACGGCTGATCGGTTTAGCTCAACACTCCGCGTCTGGACGACCGATCCGACGGACGCCCCTCGAACACACGGAGGTTTTCGATGTCCCGCCTGATAACGCTGACAACGCTGGCGATCGCCGCGACCACCCTTTCGGCCTGCGCTCCGGCCAGCATCAAGGAGGCTCCGTTGGCACAGAAGACAGATGACGTCACCGCAGTGGCGAAGTCCGACTCGAATCCGCTGCTGGAGGAGTGGGGCGGCCGGTTTGGGCTGCCGCCGTTTTCACGGATAAAGACATGTCACTTCCTGCCGGCGGTGAAGGCGGGAATAGAGGCGCAGCGGGCCGAGATCGCTGCCATCGCGGGAAACACCGAGGCGCCGACGTTTCAAAACACCATCAAGGCGCTGGACATGTCGGGCCGTCTGCTCGAAAAGGTCGAGCTGGTTCTTTACAACCTGTCGTCCGCGGAAACCACCCCTGAACTCCAGGCCGTCATGCGCGATGTCGCCCCGCTGACGACCGCTCTGGAGGACGACATCTTTTTGAACCGCGACCTGTTCAAGCGCGTGGAATCGATCTTCAACGACAGGGAGCGGCTGGGGCTCGACCCGGTGTCGATTCGCCTTGTCGAGGAGATCCGCAAGGCCTTCATCCGTTCCGGCGCCGCGCTCGATGACGCTTCACAGGCCCGACTGCGCGAGATCAACCAGGAGTTGTCCGTTCTGGGCCTGAAGTTCGGGGACAACCTGCTGGCCGAAACGAACGCGTTCACACTGATTCTGGAAGGCCCCGGGGACCTGGCGGGTCTGGCGCCCTCCACGATCGAGGCAGCGGCCGCGGCGGCCGAGAAGGCGGGCATGCCGGGGAAGTGGCTGGTGAACCTGTCGTACCCGAGCATGTGGCCGTTCGTGCAGCAGTCCACCAGAAGGGATCTGAGACAGAAGGTGATCGAGGCATACGCCAGCCGCTGCGACCGCGGCAACGAATACGACAACAACGACATAATCGCCAGGATCGCCACGCTGAGACTCGAAAAGGCGAAGCTGCTGGGATACTCGTCCTGGGCCGATTTCGTCCTTGAGGAAAGGATGGCAAAGACGCCCGCCGAGGTCGATGGACTTCTCGATCGGCTCTGGAAACCGGCTCTCGATGTCGCCAGGGTCGAGGCGGAGGAATACACCGCCGAGGCAGTAAAGGCAGGCCACAAGGGGCCATTCATGCCGTGGGACTGGCACTACTGGGCCGAACAGGTGAGGGCGCGCAAGTACGGTCTGGACTCCGGCACCCTGCGGCAGTATTTCACGCTGGACAACGCGCTTGCAGGGGCATTCGAACTGGCTCGCAGGCTTTACGGCATCCAGTTCACGCCGGTTTCCGGTCTTGATCTGTACCATCCCGACGTCCTGGCATGGGAAGTCCGCGATGCGGATGGTTCGTTCCTGGGCCTGTTCCTTGGAGACTACCACCCGAGACCCGGCAAGAGGGTCGGAGCATGGTCCAGCCGCTACCGTTCGCAGGAGATCATAGACGGCGTGGATGTCAGGCCGATCGTCGTCAACGTGGGTAATTTCACCCGCCCGTCGGGCGACACGCCGGCGCTTCTGTCGCCTGACGAGGTCGAGACACTTTTCCACGAGCTCGGACACGGGATTCACTCGCTGCTTGCCCGAGTGCCTCACCGCTTTCTGGGTGGCGTGCCCCGTGATTTCGTGGAGTTGCCTTCCCAGGTGATGGAAAACTGGGTGTTCGAACCGGAGATGCTCGCCCTGTACGCGCGCCACTACAAGACGGGCGAGATTATCCCGGCCGACCTGGTTGAGCGCATCCAGGCAGCGGGGCGCCACAACCAGGGTTTCGCCACGGTGGAGTACCTCGCCGCGTCGAAGCTGGACATGGAATGGCACCGCGCGACGACCGCGGACTTTGGCGACGCGGCCGACTTCGAGGCAGATGTCCTGAAAAACATGGGCATGCCGGCGCAGATCATCCCAAGATACCGCAGCACCTACTTCAACCACATATTCGGCGGCGGCGGCAGTTACTCGGCCGGTTACTACAGCTACATCTGGTCCGAGGTCCTCGACGCGGACGCGTTCGAGGCCTTCAAGGAGACCGGTGATCTGTTCAACCGCCAGGTCGCCACGTCTTTCAGGACAAACATCCTTGAGCGCGGCGGCACGCTTGAGGCAGGCCAGATGTACAGAAACTTCCGTGGCCGCGATCCTGTTGTGGAACCGCTGCTTGAAAACCGCGGACTGAAGCCGTCCGGCAAGTGACGGCTGGATAACCGATACATTCGCCGACGCGTTGAATTGCCCGAGTGGACTGAACAATCCTGACCCGCACTTGTCGCCGTGGTTGATTCGTGCGGAAATATGCGTACTCTACTGCGATTTGTTTTGAAGCAAGACCAGCTATACACAAACTGGGTGTCACCGTGAAAACGCGGACTGACGAACCGATGCGGCATGCGGTCAGAAAGGGCCTTGATCTGCCATTGACCGGTGGTGGCGGCGCTTTGACGGACGGCCCGGAGGTCAGGAGTGTCGCCCTGATGCCCGACGACTGGATCGGCGTGGCCGCGAGGCCGCTGGTCGAGGTGGGGACAAGGGTCAAGGCTGGCGAACCGATCTTCGAGGATCGCCGCAATCCGGGAGTGATATTCACATCGCCCGGAACCGGCGAGGTGAGCGCCATCCACCGCGGTGACCGCAGGGCCGTGCAATCCGTTGTCGTAAAGCTGGATGGATCCGATGAGTGCGCCGATTTTCCGGCATGGCGAGGCGAAACGGTAGCGAAATGGTCCGGCGACGACGTTCGTCGGCTGATGCTCCAGGCCGGGACGTGGCCCGCCCTGCGCGAGCGTCCCTTCGGCACTGTGCCGCCTGCGGGTGCCCCGGCATGCCCGATCTTCGTTACCGCCATCGACACCAATCCGCTGGCGCCCGACCCGGCGATCGCGATATCGCGGCATGTGGATGCGTTCAAGACCGGCCTGACGGCCCTGGTGCTTCTGGCCGGTGGACATCCCGTTTACGCCTGCGTCTCATCAGGTTTCAACCTGACCGGGGCGACCGACGTTCCCGGTGTCCGGACGCACAGTTTTTCCGGCCCGCACCCGGCCGGCCTTCCCGGCACTCACATTCATATGGTCAGTCCGGCGTCGGTCGAAGCCCCCAGATGGCACATCGGTTATCAGGATGTCATCGCGCTCGGAGTGCTTCTGCAGACAGGCAGACCCTGCCTTGAGCGTGTGATCGGAGTCGGTGGCCCTTCCGTCGCCGAGCCGATCGTCTGGATCACCAGGGTTGGGGTCGAACTGGGCCCGCTGCTGACGGGCCGCCTCAGACATGGCGAGAACCGCGTTATCTCGGGTTCGGTCCTCTTTGGTCGCAGCATCTCCGATCTTCCGCAGACGTTCGTAGGGTTCTTTCACAACCAGGTCTGCGCAATACCCGAGGAGAACGGGCGCGACTTCCTGGGCTGGCTCAGTCCCGGTCTGAAACGCTTCAGTATCCTGCCCATATTTCTTTCAAAGCTGGCCGGGGAACGAAGCCTGCGCTTTGACACATCGACCAACGGCAGTCCACGCGCGGTGATGCCGTTCGGTGTCTATGAGCGCGTGATGCCTCTGGATATGATGGCCACCGAGCTCTGCCGGGCGCTGATGGCGGGAAACGTCGAGTGGGCGGCGGAACTGGGCGCGCTCGAACTTGTCGAGGAAGACCTGGCGCTGTGCACCCTCGTCTGTCCCGGCAAGAACGACTATGGCCCAGCCCTAAGGTCGGTGCTCGAAACCATACGGAAGGAAGGCTGATGAAAGCTTTGCGAAGGCTGCTGGACAGGATGGAAGGCCCCTTTGCGAAGGGCCGACCTCTTCACAGGCTCTATCCCGTTTTCGAGGCGCTCGACACGTTCACGTTCACGCCTGGCAAGGTCACGAAAGGAATGACCCACGTTCGTGACGGGATGGATCTGAAAAGACTGATGATCACCGTCGTCGTGGCCCTTGTCCCGGCCATCGCGTGGGGAATCTTCAATACAGGCTTCCAGGCCAACCTCGCCATATCACGGCTGGCCGAGAATGGCGCGGCCACCCAGTTCGCGCTGGAGAACTGGCGAACATCCCTGTACGCGGCGATGGGCCTGGGTTTCGATCCCGATAATATCGGCGCGTGTTTTGTGCATGGACTGCTTTACTACCTGCCCGTCCTGCTGGTCACCTTCGTGGCCGGCGGTTTCTGGGAGGTGTTGTTCGCCACTGTCAGGCGACACGAGATCAACGAAGGCTTCCTGGTCACCGGTTTCCTGTTTCCGATGATCCTTCCGCCCGCGATCCCTCTGTGGCAGGTGGCGCTCGGTATCAGTTTCGGCGTGGTGTTCGGCAAGGAGGTATTCGGAGGCGTCGGAAAGAACATTTTCAACCCGGCGCTTGTCGGACGCGCGTTCCTGTTCTTCGCGTACCCGGCGCAGATATCGGGCGACGCGGTCTGGATCGCGGCGCGCGGCCTCGGGACACATGGTGTCAGCGGCGCCACGGCGCTTGCGGTGGTCAAGCAGGACGGCATGGCCGCCCTGGCCAGGTCTGGGTACAACTGGATTGACGCGTTCATCGGCCTGGTTCCAGGTTCCATGGGCGAGACTTCCACGATCGCCATAATCATCGGCGCGGCGATCCTGCTGATCACGCGGGTCGCGTCGGGTCGGACCATGCTCGGGGTAGCGGTTGGCACCATCGCCTTCTCATACCTTTTCAACCTGATCGGCTCGGACACGAACCCGGCGTTTGCCATGCCGTTCTGGTGGCACATGGTCCTGGGTGGCTGGGCGTTCGGCACCGTATTCATGGCGACCGACCCCGTCAGCGGAGCCTTCGATCCGCGTGGACAGTACGTCTACGGTTTCCTAATCGGCGTGATGGTGGTGACCATCAGGGTGATCAACCCGGCGTATCCGGAAGGGATGATGCTGTCGATCCTGTTCATGAACATGTTCGCGCCGCTGATCGACTGGGGCTTCACAAGGGCAAACATCAGGCGCAGGAAGAAAAGGCTCGCCACCGCCGGGTCCGGTGATGGCATACGGGACGAAGGAGGTGGTCCGCATGCGATACAGTAAGCGGTACACAATCCTGTTCTCGGCTGCCGTCTGCGGATTCTTCGCGATACTCGTCACCGGTTCGGCCGTGCTTTTGAAGGATCGCCAGGAGCAGAACCAGCGCCTGGATCGCATCAGAAACATCCTGCAGGTCGCCGGGTACGTCGATGCCGACCGGAAGCTGTCCAGGGAACAGATGTTCAAGGTCTACGAACAGAACATCGAACCGCTTCTGGTCGATCTGAAGACGGGTGAAGTGGTCACCGGTCTGGATCCGGATTCCTGGGATCCCCGGGCTGCGGTAAATGATAAGGCTCTCAGCGTTTCCGCCCCGCCCAACAGGGCCGGAATCGTCAGGGTCCCAAAAACGGCGCTGGTCTTCGTGCTCAAATCCCGCGACGAACAGTCTGCTAGCGGCACCGATCAACCTGGAAAAAGCAGGGCCGGCATCTCGGGCCTGCTGCTGCCCATCGAGGGCAAGGGACTATGGTCGACCCTTTACGGATACATCGCGCTCGAAGCCGACCTGAACACCATTCGCGGCATCACCTATTATCAGCACGGCGAGACTCCCGGGCTGGGCGGCGAGGTGGAAAACCCGCGATGGAAAAACGGCTTCCATGGGAAGAAGCTGTTCAACCGTGCCGGCAGGATGGTCTTCAAGGTGGTCAAGGGGCAGGCCGGTAACGACCCGTTCAAGGTGGACGGCATCTCAGGCGCCACAATCACATCGAACGGCGTCACGCACATGATCGATTTCTGGATGGGCAAAAACGGTTTCGGCCCTTTCCTGAAGCGCATCGGGAAGCGGACGGGCCGCGCGGCGGACGGAGAATAAGGCATGGCAGGCAACACCACGAAGGTCCTGTTGACGCCGATATTCGCGAATAACCCGATATCGGTGCAGATACTGGGCATCTGCAGCGCGCTGGCCGTGACAACAAAGCTCGACACGGCGGTGGTCATGTCGCTGGCGGTCACACTGGTGACCGCGTTTTCGAGCATGTCGGTTTCGTTGATCCGCCGCTGGATTCCGCCGCAGGTCCGAATCATCATCCAGCTCGTGGTCATTGCGTCGCTGGTAATAGTGACCGACCAGATCATGAAGGCGTTCGTCTTTGACATCAGCAGGCAGCTTTCGGTCTTCGTGGGCCTGATCATCACCAACTGCATCGTCATGGGACGCGCCGAGGCGTTTGCCATGCAGAACGGCCCGATCGCCAGTTTCATCGACGGAATTGGCAACGGCGTGGGATACAGTCTGATTCTGATAATCGTCGCTTTCATCCGCGAACTGACCGGTTCCGGTCGGATCTTCGGTTTCCAGGTGCTTCCACTCGCCTCGGAAGGCGGCTGGTACGTTCCGAACGGCCTGATGGTCCTTTCCCCGGCCGCGTTCTTCATCATCGGGCTGCTGGTCTGGGCGCACAGGACCTGGAAGCCGGAACTGAGGGAGGACGACTGAACATGGAACACCTGCTGAGCATTCTGTTCAAGTCGATCTTCATCGAGAACATGGCGCTGGCCTTCTTCCTGGGGATGTGCAGCTTCCTGGCGGTTTCCCGCAAGGTCGAGACGGCCCTGGGGCTGGGCGCGGCCGTGATCATGGTGATGGCGGTGGCCACCCCGCTGAACGCGTTGCTTTACAGGGCGGTAATTGCACCGGGCGCCCTGGGATGGGCCCACAAGTCGCTTGAAACGGTCAACCTGAGTTTCCTGGCCTTCCTTACCTTCATAGCGACAATCGCCGCCCTCACCCAGATCACCGAGATGGTGATCGAAAAATATTCCCCTGCCCTCTACAACAGGCTGGGCGTGTTTCTGCCGCTGATCGCGGTCAACTGCGCGATCCTCGGGGCGTCGCTTTTCCTGGTCGAACGCAACCTGACGGTCGGCGAGAGCGCGGTGTTCGGAGCGGGTTCTGGAGTCGGATGGGCGCTGGCGATAGTGGCGCTGGCCGCCATCCGCGAAAAGATGCGTTACAGCGACGTTCCGAAAGGCCTGCGAGGTCTCGGAATCGCCTTCATCATCGCGGGTTTGATGGCTATAGGGTTCATGTCATTCTCGGGAGTTTCGCTGTAGGTTCGGCAAGTCCCTCCTTAATGGGGGCTGCCTGCCGGGGGCTGACTGATGGCGCAGGTAATCGTGCTAGGGGTCGCAGTCTTCGTGATCGTCATAGGGTCACTGGTCCTGGCCCTGTCCCTTATCCGCACCCGGCTCGTGCCGCAGCGCAAGGTGAACATCGACATCAACGGCGACCCCGAAAACCGGATCCAGGTCGATGCCGGTGGAACTCTTCTTTCCACCCTTGTACAGAACGGCATCTTTCTACCCTCGGCGTGCGGCGGCAAGGGGACATGTGGAACATGCAGATGCAGGGTCGTGTCTGGCGGCGGTTCGCTTCTGCCGACCGAGGCCAGCCTGATATCCAGAAAAGAGGCCCGTGAAGGAATGCGCCTCGGATGCCAGGTGAAGGTGCGCGACGACATCGCCATCGAGCTTCCGGCCGAGGTATTCGCTGTCAGACAATGGAAGTGCCGGGTCAGGTCGAACCGTAACGTCGCGACCTTCATCAAAGAACTTGTGCTGGAACTGCCGGAAGGAGAGGACGTGCCGTTCAAGGCCGGCGGCTACATCCAGATCGAATGTCCGCCGCATCAGGTCCGATATTCCGACTTCTCAATCGAGCCTGAGTTCAGGGCCGACTGGGACAGGCTCAACATGTGGCGGCATGTGTCGACGGTCACCGGGACGGTCACGCGCGGCTACTCGATGGCGAACTATCCGGGCGAGCGCGGCGTCATCATGCTCAACGTCAGGATCGCGACCCCGCCCCCGAACAAGCCGAAGGCGCCTCCCGGCATGATGTCGTCCTATGTCTTCAGTCTGAAGCCGGGCGACGACGTGCTCATCTCCGGACCATACGGCGAGTTCTTCGCAAAGGAGACCGGCGCCGAGATGTGTTTCGTTGGCGGTGGCGCGGGGATGGCGCCGATGCGGTCGCACATCTTCGACCAGTTCCTGAGAATCGGCACCGGCCGGAAGGTGACCTTCTGGTACGGGGCGCGAAGTCTTCGCGAGGCCTTCTACATGGAAGACTTCGACCGGATTCAAGCCGAATTCCCGAACTTCTCCTGGCATCTGGCCCTGTCCGAACCGATGCCCGAGGACAACTGGACCGGCTACCGGGGATTCATCCACAAGGTGCTGCTGGACGAATACCTTTCCAGGCACCCTGCCCCGGAGGACATCGAATACTATCTTTGCGGGCCGCCACAGATGCTTGCCGCCTGCACGAAGATGCTGGATTCCCTGGGCGTCGAGCCGGAAAACATCATGTTCGACGACTTCGGCTGACCGTGAACGGGTATGCGACATGACGATCGCGCTGACCATCATCCTTGCGCTTGTTCTGTTCGGTGTCGCGGCTCTGGCGCTGGCCTTGAAGCCGATCGCCGGCAACCGCACTCCGTTGAAGCGGCATGCCTGTGAAGTGATGTGCCGCCACGGACACGATCACCCCTGCACATGTTCGAACGACGGCACCTGTTCCGACCATCCTGAGCGCGCCCCCGCCTCCGAACGAGCGAATTGACATCCCCTGACACGCCGAAGCACCGGGCGAATTATCATTCGCCCCTACGCGAAGGCGGCCCTGACACGCCGTAGCACCGGGCGAATTGTGATTCGCCCCTACGCGAAGGCGGTTCGCCGTCCCAGGCCCCTCGTCCATCGAGGGGCCTTCCATCCAGAACCCACGGCGCAAGCCGTGGGACGGGGTGACCCCCAACCATAAAGGCCCGAGCACCACGAGGCCCGTCCATGCGAATCCCAGGGAGCAAACCCTGGGACCCGTGCCCAATACCATTGCAGATCCCCGGGCTGGCGCCCAGGGCGATACATGAACGGGCGGCCCTGCGGGCCGGCCTCAAGATGGTTGGGAAATTGGTGGGTGACGCCCGTGATCCCAGGGCCTCGGCGGCGCCGATGGCGCCGGCCTCGTGCCTGGGCTCTGTATGAACGACCGGCCCTGCCGGCCGGCCTGGGGAAGGCGGTTCGCCCCTACACCGGAACCCGTCCCTGTCCCCCGCCCCGAGCCTGTCGAGGGCCTGCATCTACATAATGCGGCAACCGTGGCATTTTCTGAAATGAAAAATCCTATAATGACCCGGTAAACATATGTCGGGGCCGCCCGCACAGGACTCACCATGAATATTACTGCACGATGGTTTCCGGTGTTTCTTGCCGGCCTGGTTGCCTGCTCCGCGAACGGCGTCGACGAGGACGTACACGATTCGACTGCGGGCGACGTGACCGGGACCGACGTTGAAACGGACGATTCCGCGACGACCGGACCGGTCTGCCTGGGCGGGTTGCCGACGCTTGAATTCGTGGACGTGGCGATCACGTCGGCGGTGGTGGACGAATGCGACGCCCCGGGGGTGTCGGGCATGCCCGTCCCGGTACCGTGGGAACAGGGCGGCTGGCTGATCCAGACATTCCCGAACACCGGCTGCACCGACATTGATACAGTCCGCCTTGTCTGGCTGAAACCGGACGGTTCCACGACCGTGCTGCTCAGGGAGACAGTATCCATGATGTCCTGGACGTCGACATATCCCCGACTGTTCACTGTGCTGGCCGACGGCTTCATCACGGTTCATTCGGACTGCACGGCGCAAGACTGTGAAGGGTTCCCGGATTACCCACCCGGCGAAGTCACGCTGACCAGGCGAGACACGGACGGGACGGTCCAGTGGGAGTTGTCGAACGAAGAACTGCTTCACGCGTCGCGTATCAAGCTGCTTTCTGTCACCGAAGATGGCGGAATCCTGGTGGCCACGAACCGTCCGGATGGCCTCGAGCCGCCGGTAAACAGGCTGGTCAAAATCAAACCAGACGGCGCGATTGATAGCGACTGGACCATTCCCGTCGCTGGAACGCTCAACGCGTTCCTTCCCGATGCAACCGGGTTCCTGATGGTTTTCACGGACGGCACGACCATGACCGCGATTCACATGACCGCCGATGGAACCGCCGGAACGCCGACGACGGTATTCACCCGTGGCGAGTACGGCTCCGACGAAACCAACTCGACATTCAAAAGCACCGCGCTCAAAACCGGCATCGTGACGGAGATGCGCGAAATGAAATCACAGACCGGCGAACGGCTTTCCTACGGGATCGCATTCGTCAATGCGGACGGCACCGTCAAATGGCGTGACCCGGAATTGTGGCCGGACCCGGCCGAAACTGGCGTCCATTTCCTGCATGAACGGGCCGACGGCGGCATCGAAATCGTGGACTACGACCTCACGATGTACGGCTTGATCAGCCCCGATTCAACGGCGTTCACCAGTTCCTTAATCCCGGCCGGAAATCCCCTGGGCGACGGCCGCGAATGGCTCTTCCAGGACAGCCGGTTCCTGGACGACGGAATCCTTTTCATGGCAGCCATCAACGCCGAACCCGGGTACTACGACGCGGTCGTGGCGATGTACGAACCAGGCTTTGAGGCGATACGCTGGGCGAAACGTTACCGTGAATCATGTTCAGACACGCCCCGTCTGGTCTCCAGCGGCCACGGCTGGATGGTTTACTGCGCGCGCAACGTCGAATGGCCCGCGGGCGACCAGATGTACGCCCCGATGTCCGGCCAGGCCGGCACGTACCTCTATTTCGACGACATATGCGACTGAAGCGCATTGAACTGATTCACTTCACCAGTAAGCCCGGGCCGCCTTACGTCTTTGCCATCGGGAACGTGTCGAGACGGCGACCATCGCCTTCAACGATTGACGTCCTCCGGCACCGCAAATCCACAAGATCCGTTTTGATGAATACCGACAAGGTGTTATCTTTGACCGGCATGGTCACTGCCGACCGGTCTCTTGCGACAGGAGGTCCCGTGTTTACTCGTAATCGTCCAGTTCTTCTGCTTGTCCTGGCGCTCGCGCTGGCATTCATCCCCGGCTGTACCAGAAAGTGCGACACCGACAGGGACTGTTCGACCACAAGGCGCTGCAATCATGGACACGAAAGGGCAATCTGTCAGGAGCCCTTTTCCGGCAGACCGGGCACGCCATGCTCGGACAACGCGTTCTGCGAAAGCCGCTTCTGCGATAACAGACAGTGTGCCGCGAAGTGTGACGGCGTGATGTGGCTCGACGGGACGGAATGCCTTCCCAGGGGCGAGGGCGGTGCGAAGTGCAAGACCGGCGAGGCCTGCAAAAACGGCAGATGCGAAGGCGGATACTGCTGGATGGAATGCAAGGAAGGATGGGATTTCGAGGACGGACGGTGCGTTGATCCGCGCTATGTCGACTGGGTACGTATCGTTGGCGGGCACTTCAGCATGGGTGCGAACGGCCTTGAGGCTTACCCGGACGAAAAGCCGGTTCATGACGTCATGGTGCCCTCATTCGAGATCGCGCGGGCCGAGGTCACTGTCGGCCAGTACAGAAAATGCGTCAGGGCCGGCGTCTGCACCGAGCCGGCGACGGATCCGCAGTGCAACTGGGGCGAGTCCGGACGTGACGACCACCCCGTCAATTGCGTTGACTTCGACCAGGCCAGCGCCTATGCGAAGTGGGTGGGCGGGCGGCTTCCCACCGAGGCCGAATGGGAGTTCGCGGCGCGGGGCGGGGCAAGCCAGAAATGGCCATGGGGAGACAAACCCGCGACCTGCAAGGAAGCGGTCATCTCGGATGGTGGCGACGGCTGCGGCAAGGCCAGAACCTGGCCGATCTGCTCGAAAAAGGACGGCAACACCCCCAGCGGCCTCTGCGACATGAGCGGCAACGTGATCGAATGGGTCCAGGACAACTACCACGACAGCTACGAGAAGGCCCCGTCCGACGGCTCCGCGTGGCTGGGCAAGGAGACCCACAGGATGAGTCGCGGCGGTTCCTGGTACTCGGAGTCACGCCTGACCAGGGCCACGGTCCGCTTCCACTATGATCCCCGCAGGCGCCTGAGCACCGTCGGTTTCCGGGTCGCGAAATCCGTCGACTGAATTGCACGCCTGTAGTTCCGGTGTGTTCGTTCAACCACGCATTCGCTTGACAAAGACATACTTGAAACCACAGTATTTGCGCCAGGAATTTCCGAGGCCCTTGAATGGCAGCGACCACTCCACCCCAGAAGAAGAAGGCCGTTGGTAAATCGATAGCGTTGGTGACTATTCTCCTTGCCGTCGCGATGGCCGTGGCGGCGTCCGGCTGGGTGGCGTACGTCTTGAAGCCGTGCAGGAAAGTCGGCGTGGTCGAGACCAGGGACACATCACGCGAGCTGATCAGTCCGCTGCTTGAGTGTGGCCTGGATGATCAGTTCGAGGGAAAAAAGCTGACAGAGCTGAAGAGTACTCTGAACCGGCTGGTTCAGACCAGGTCATCTTCAGGCCCGATAGACCGTGTGTCGGTATACTTCCGCGACTTGAACAACGGCCCATGGATCGGGATCGGCGAAAGCGAGACTTTCTCGCCTGCAAGTCTTCTCAAAGTGCCCGTGATGATGGGGATTCTTAGAAAGGCTGAGTTGGAGCCCGGGTTCCTGGAACAACGCGAGGTGTACCAGATATTTTCACCCGGTGCCGGCGAAGTCTTGCAGGATGTATACAAGCCTTTGCTGCTTGTCGAGGGAATGGAATATTCGATCCTGGAACTCGTGGAACAGATGATCGCGGAATCGGACAACAACGCCACTCGTATCCTTGCGACGATTCTCGGAGACGACGGAATGAAGGCGACCTATGCCGAACTCGGGCTGCCTGTGCCTGATTTCGACGGCGCCACTCCCTACGAGATGACAGCCAAGCAGTACGCGTCGTTCTTCAGAATCCTCTTCAACGCTTCCTGGCTCAACCGTGAGCACTCGGAACTGGCGCTTAATCTTCTTACCAGGACCAGATGGAGCCAGGGTCTGCGGGCAGGTGTGCCGTTGCCTACGAAGGTCGCGCACAAGTTCGGCCATCGCGCTTCCATGACCTCTACATCGATTCAGCTTCACGACTGCGGAATCGTGTACGCTCCGGAAAAGCCGTACCTTATCTGCGTGATGATCTCCGGCCGAAGCCTGAATGCCGAGGCCGATCTGCTGGCCGAGATATCCAGGGAGACGTGGCGGGTCGTCACCACTCCTGACTGATCCGTCTTGAGGCGTTCTTCAGGTCCGCGCTCCCCGCCCGAACGAAAGCACCATCCTGTCCATGGCACTTCTGGTTGATGGATTGTAGGCACGGGCAGAATCCCAGTCCAGCCAGGCGTCCGCGATGGCCACGGCGCCTTCGGGGCCGACCCGCGCTGCAAAAGCCGCGATCTCGGCGGCCAGGTCGACATTGCACAGCGAGCTGACCGGGGCTCCAGAAACGACAAGAAGCACGTCCTTCGCCACCGACTCAAGCAGCAGCCTGTACAAGTCCCCATCGTCACGCTCGGAAGGGACACTGTCTGAAAACTGCAGTCTTACCCTGGCCGGCTCCGTGGCCAGCGACAAAAATGTCGTTATGAAATCGCGGCGTTCCTGAAGAACGTCACTGTCGAGCAGACGCAGGGCCGCACCTGGGCACCCTGACGACAGGGCGGCGGCCGAAGCCGCCACATCGGGCGAGGTCCCCCGGGATGCAAGCCAGTCCGATATGGCGGCCACAGGAACCGGCCCGAACGGAATCTGCAGACAGCGGGACAGTACGGTGACGGGCAGAGTATCCGGGCTGGACGTGATCAGGACGAATATCGTCGACGATGGCGGTTCCTCAAGGGTCTTGAGCGCGGCATTCGCGGCCTCGATATTCATCGCGTGCGCGTCATCGATCACGAGGCATTTCACGGGGCCAATCACCGGCTGATAAAGCAGGCGCGGCATCGCATCGCGGATGGCGTCAATCTTGATGATGCCCTTCTCGGGACCGATGGTGACCAGATCGACGTAACCGCCGTCCGCCATCCTGCGACAGTTCGGACAGATCCCGCACGAATCCCCTTCCCGGCGGTCCCGGCAGATGAGGTATGTGATGAAGGCCAGGGCCATCTGCCGCTTGCCCACACCGTCCCTTCCGGCAAAAAGGAGGGTCGGCGGGACCGTGCCCGAATCAACTGCCCGCCGCAGGATCCCGGCTACATGCGCGTTACCGATAATCTCGGAAAACTTCATTCGCGAACCTGAATGAGGCCGAGGAAACGGTAATCCGTCAGGCTGGATCAGTCAACCGGTGCAAGAACGTGGACAGGCCCCTGAACGCGGTCACTTGTCGGTCTTTTTCCTGGGGGGCGACGACATGAACGTGAACAGAATCAGAAGGATGACACCGCCAGTGATTCCGATATCGGCGATGTTGTACCTGGGCCAGTGGTAGTCCTTCCAGTACATGTGAATGAAATCGACGACATACGTCAGTGTCGCGCGATCCAGGAAATTGCCGAGCGCGCCTCCAAGAACGACGCCGAGGGTGACGGTAAGGAACCAGCTGTCCGAAGGCGGCCGCCACAGCATGTAACCGAGCGCCAGCAGCGCGATCGCCCCGAACGTCAGGAAGATGCCGAGTCTCAGCTTTCCGTCTATCCAGTGGAGCATTGAGAACGCCCCTGCCGGATTCTCGACATAGGAATAATCCCAGAAGCCTTCCACAACGACGACGCGGCGCTCGGCAAGAAGATAGGTGGCGCCAACAGTGGCTGAAGCGCGCGGATCCAGCGGCTTCAAACCATCGTTCGGAACGACGAACAACCCGGATGTAATGGTTGAATCAACGGTTGACCTGGATTCGGAGGGAATTCTTTCGAGCAGAAAGTCCCGGACCGTGACATTGGCCAGCATTCCCGTGACTTTTTCCGCCACCTGGCCAGGATCGGTACCCGGCGCCGCCCTGCCGACCATCCGCTTCACGCTGGCCGCGTCGTCACGCTCCACGTTGCGCAGGAACCTGCGATCCTTATCGTAGACAAGGAAGCTTCTAACGCCGGTCCCGATGGTCGATTCAAGCGAATGAACCTTGTCGGTCGGCTTGATCTCCCGCTTTTCGGGAAGCTGGAATACCACTCCGTCCAGATCGGAGTCGCTCATCTCGGCAAACCGGGATCTTACGACTTCTCCGACCGTCATGCCGTCAGCGGCGGCCGTAATCGGAAGCAGGTGGTTCCAGTTGGCCAGGTTGGTCTCGGCCCAGCGCTTCGTGATTATGTCCGGCACGAAGAATGCCGCAGACACGGCCAGGATCACTACCGCCCGCAGGAGCTTGTTCGAATCGAACTTCATCAAACCGCTCCTTCGCCACCGGTGGCTGACAGAACTTCGGCGCAGCGGCTGCACAGATCCGGATGTTCGGGCACGGTCCCGACCGATTCGAAGTAATTCCAGCAGCGACCACACCTGGTCGCGTCGATCGGCGTCACCGTGACCACGGCCGGAACGTCGGAGCCCACGGATTCGGTGCGCTTGACGACGACCCGCGACACAACGAACAGCTCCGGCAGGATTGGCTCGAACCGGGTGACCACCCTGTCGAACTCCGAACCCTGCCTGACTTCGAGGGCGACCGAGGCTTGAAGAGGATGCCCGATCTCACGCGAGGTCCTGGACTGTTCGAGGGTCTTCAGGACGACCTCCCTGACCTGCCTGAACAACGACATGTCGTCAAGCAGCGCCTGATCGGTCGGGAAATCCTCCGGGTCCGGAAGACGTGTCAGCATGATGCTTTCCGGTGCGCCGGCCATCCTGTGATGATGAGACCAGGCTTCCTCCATGGTGAAGGAAAGCACGGGCGCCAGCAGGCGAAGGGTCGCGTCCAGAATCCGGTATACCGCGGTTTGAGCGGATCGTCTTTCAAGGCCGGCAGGAAGGCCGCAGTAAAGCCTGTCCTTCGTGATGTCCAGATAGAACTGCGACAGGTCCGAGACCATGTAGCCCAGGATCGTTCTGACAACCACATGGTACTCGTACGCGGCATAGGCCTCGCGCACCCGGGCGACAACCTCGCGGAAGCGGGCCAGCGCCCACCGATCCTGGACCAGAAGCTGCTCGTCCGGAACCATGTCAGTCGCGGGATCGAAATCCGAAACGACCCCGAGCTCGAATCTGACGGTATTGCGGATCTTCCTGTAGGCCTCGACCAGTCTGGTCAGGATCTCCTGTGAAAGCCTGATGTCGTCGCGGTAGTCCTCGGCCGCGGTCCACAGACGCAGGATGTCGGCGCCGTCACGGTCGATGATCTTACCGGGGTCGATGTAATTCCCTTCGGATTTCGAAAGCTTGCGGCCATTTCCGTCAACCACGAACCCGTGCGTCAGAACCGCTTTGAAAGGCGCCTGCTTCCTGGTGCCAACCGACGCCAGCAGCGAAGACTGGAACCATCCGCGGTGCTGATCGCTGCCTTCGATGTAGAGGTCGGTCCTGACACCCTCGCCGTATCGCTTTTCCATGACGGCGGCATATGAGGTGCCGGAGTCGAACCAGACGTCGAGGATGTCCCGAACCTTGCCGAGGTCGGTTGAGCCGCACGCAGAGCAGTGCCAGCCATCCGGGATCAGGTCCTTCAGTTCGCGATCGAACCAGGCGTCGGCGCCCTCGACCTCGAAGATATCCGCCACGTGATTGATGAACTCCTGTGTGGTGTCCACCTGGCCGCAACTGTTGCAGACGGTGCCGGCGATCGGCACGCCCCAGTGGCGCTGGCGCGAAACACACCAGTCCGGCCGGGACTTCAGCATGCCGGTAATGCGGTCACGCCCCCAGGAAGGGATGAACTCGACGGTCTCGAGAGATGCCAGCGCATCCTGCCGCAGACCGGAGCGATCAACCGTGATGAACCACTGCGGAGTCGCCCGGAAGATAACGGGATTCTTCGAACGCCAGCAATGGGGATACTGGTGCGCGAACTTCGACTTGCCCAGCAGCATGCCCTTTTCATCGAGCAGTTTTATGATGTCGTCGTCGCATGTGAACACCATGCGGCCTTCGAACTCGGGTACTTCGGAAGTGAACTGGCCACGGGCATTCACCGGCGCATACGGTTCCAGACCGTACCGCGCGCCGACCACATAGTCGTCCTCGCCAAAACCGGGGGCGGTGTGGACGCAACCGGTACCGCTGTCCATGGTGACGTGTTCGCCGCAGATCAACAGGGATTCCCTGTCGATGAACGGATGCCTGCATGCAGCCCTTTCCAGCGCCGAGCCCTCGAACGTGGCGATGATCTCGCCCATCGGGTGTCCGGTCTTGGCATGGAAGTCCTCGCGCAGAGCCTCGGCGATTACCCAGACGTCTCCATTGACCTTCTCGGCAATGTAGGTGGCCGTCGGGTCAAGCGCGATGGCCAGGTTCGAGGGAAGCGTCCACGGGGTGGTCGTCCAGATCACGACGCCGCCCGCAACACCCTTCAGTTCCGGAATCCGCTCGCCCACATCCGGACCGAACGGAAACTTCACATAAATCGACATCGACGTCGATTCGCGATACTCGACCTCGGCGTCCGCAAGCGCGGTCTCGCACTCGTGGCACCAGAAGACCGGCTTGTGCCCCAGCACCACCGAGCCCGAACCCACGAACTTGCCGAACTCGCGGAGCGTCCTGGCCTCGTAATCGTGCGTCATCGTCAGGTAGGGGTTGTCCCACTCGGCGAGCACCCCGAGGCGCTTGAACTCGTCCCTCTGGGTCGCTACCCATTCGCGCGCGTAGTCGCGGCAACGGTGGCGCAGCTCCGACGGGTTGGCGCGGGCCTTCTCACGACCGACGACCTTCTCGACGGCATGCTCGATCGGCAGACCGTGACAGTCCCATCCGGGCCGGTTTTCGCAGCGGTGACCGGTCATGTTGGCGACCTTGACCACCATGTCCTTGAGAACCTTGTTAAGGATATGACCATGATGAATATGACCGTTCGCGTATGGCGGTCCATCGTGAAAAAGAAAGGCATCGCCCGTGGTCGCCCCTTCCATCATCTTTTCGTATATCCCGCTTTCTTCCCAGAACCTGATGAACTCCGGCTCCTTCTCGCGAAGATTCGCCTTCATCGGAAACGAGGTTCCCGGCAGACAAAGCGTGATTTTGTAATCCTTTTCTTGGGACATCATGCCTCCGGCAAACGCTTGTGGGCGCGCCTGAAAAAACCGCGCAAAACTGTAGCAATATCGCAGGAAAAGTCAATTACGCGATCAGGAACGGGTAATTAT
>Ga0209201_1001909_pt1 | contig 22096 bp, 16 predicted proteins | sample AD_UKC055_MetaG_FD_184411 | JGI IMG/M metagenome (GOLD analysis project Ga0209201, IMG submission 184411) | Active sludge microbial communities of municipal wastewater-treating anaerobic digesters from USA - AD_UKC055_MetaG (SPAdes) (version 2) | ecosystem: Engineered > Bioreactor > Anaerobic >...
CTGGAGTTTGGCCTTTTACTAGAGAAAACGGACTGAAAATTACATCGGGTGAAATTTTTGCTTGATTTCGCCCGGTTTTCGGTGTATCCTGGGATCTAGTGATATAACTAGATACCAGGAGGATTCCCATGGGATACCCCACCAAAGTCCAACTCATCAAACGAAAAGCCAGCGAACAATGGTACGTCAATTTCCCCGCCGCCATCGCCCACGCCATGGAATTCCAGCGCGGCGAGATCGTCGAGTGGCTCATTGAAAACAAGGCCCAGTTGGTCCTTCGCCGTCTCGATCCGCCTCCCTCCGCTCTCAAAAAAAAACGGCAGGAACCCTGATGGACGCTTGGGACAGACTCTGGCAAGAAACCCGGCCTGCCTTCGCCCAGGAGCGAACCTGGGAACGCGCCAGGCGACTCGCCCTCAGCGCCCTTCTCTGCCTGGGACGTCACACCGTCACGGGACTCCTGACCACCGCCGGTCGGCAATTCACCGATTGGTCCGCCGATTTCCGTCTCTTTGAGCGCGGGCGCTTCAATCCCGACGCCTTGTTTCGTGTCGTGCGGCAGGCCGTGCAGTCGCAGGAGAACCCCACCGCTCCTTTTGTCGTCGTCCTGGATGACACCCTCCTGCGGAAACGCGGGCGCAAGATCGACGGCACGGCCTGGCGGCACGATCCCCTCGGACCCGCGTTCTACGACAATTTCATTTGGGCACTGCGATTCCTGCAATTCTCCGTCCTCGTTTCCGAACACTCCGGACCCTCCCGCGCCCGCGCCATCCCCATCGACCTCCAGCATTGTCCCTCTCCCCAGCGACCCCGACCCAACGCCTCCAAAGAAATCCAAGAAGCCTATCGGCAGGAACAACAACGCTGCAATCTCTCCCAGCAAGGGGCGCAACGCATTCACTACCTCCGAGAGGAACTCGATCACGACCCCTCCGGAAAAGATCGGCCCCTCATCCTCTGCGTCGATGGCAGCTTTACCAACAAAACCATCCTGCAACATCTGCCCCAACGAACCGTCCTCATCGGACGCATCCGCAAGGACGCCAAACTCTACGCCCTCCCCCACAATTCCCCCGATGCTCCCGGACGCAAACGATCCTACGGCAATCGGCTCCCCACCCCCGAAGCACTCCGCCAGGACGAATCCATCCCCTGGCAATCCGTCTCCGCCTTCGCCGCCGGCAAAATCCACTCCTTCCAGATTAAAACCCTGCCCGCTGTCCGATGGCGACCCGCTGGAGGTCAGCAGACTCTTCGACTCCTCGTGATTCGCCCCCTGCATTACCGGCTCTCCCGCAACAGTCCTTTTCTCTACCACAATCCCTCCTATCTCCTTTGTACCGATCCCAACCTTCCCCTCGATCAATTCCTTCAACACTACCTCCATCGATGGGAAATCGAACTCAATTTCCGCGACGAAAAAACTCTCCTCGGCATGGAACAACCTCAAGTCCGCATCCCCCAAGCCGTCGCTTCCGCTCCCGCTTTCTTCACCGCCGCCTACGCCTTCCTCCTCCTCGCCGCTCACCACACCGACGGAATCCCTCAACGTCTCCAATCCCTCACCCCCAAATGGAGACCCCAACAACCCAACCATCGGCCCTCCACCGCCGAACTCATCTCCCTTCTCCGACAAGAACTCTGGGGACTCGCCATCCAGACCAACCATTTCTCCGGCTTCGCAAATCCCTCTCCACCCACTACGAAGCCCCAGAATCTCCATCGTCTCCTATATTCCCTTCACTCCGCTTGCTTCTATGCCCAAAAATAGCCAAACTCCAGCATTCCGGCGAAAGCCGGAATCCAGGCAAAGGCTGCCGCTGCGCTGCCGCACTCCAAGGCGCGCGCTACGCATCTCCCGCCATCCAACCGTTTGTTGTATAGTCATTATCCAGGCAAAATCACACTCACGCAGGAGAAAAATCATGATGGAAAACCGTTCCGATCGACGCTCGTTCCTGAAAACCACGGTCACCGGGGCCGCGGGGATTCTGGCCGCATCCGGTATGTCGGCAAGCAGTCGCGCCCTGGGCGCAAACGATCGAGTCCGTATCGGGCTGATCGGCTGCGGCGGGCGAGGGAATTACCTGAGAGGCGTTGTCAAGGAACTTGGCGAGGAAGGCAACGCGGAAATTGTCGCGGTCTGCGATGTCTGGAAAAAGAACCTGAACAAGACCGGCGATGAGGTGAAAGCGAATTTCGGGGCCGATCCGAAACGATTTCAGCGATATCGCGATGTGCTTGCTTTGAATGACGTAGACGCGGTGATGATCGCGACCCCCGATTTTGCGCACTCGCGTATTCTCACGGAGGCCGCGTATGCAAAGAAACATGTGTTCTGCGAGAAACCCATGTCGAACAACCTGACCGATGCCTGTGCCGCCGTGGATGCCGTGGAATCCACCGGGGTTATTTGCCAGGTCGGAACCCAGCGTCGAAGCAGCCCGTGGTTTCAGAAGGCTTGCGAACTGGTGCGGTCAGGCGTTCTCGGTCCGGTCACCGAGGTGGAATGCAGCTGGAACCGCAATGTCCCCAGCTGGCTGGATGATCCCCAGACTTATGCCGATATGAAAAAGGAAGATGTCGATTGGGAGCAATTCTTAATGTACCTGCCACCACGACCGTTTGATCCCTGCCGCCTGAGTTGTTGGCACCTGTATCGGGATTACACCACCGGCCTGGTGGGACTTTTGGGTTCGCACATTATCGATGTCGGCACATGGTTCCTGGATGATCCTGTGCCGGAAAGCGCTGTCGGCCTGGGCGGAATCTTGATCTGGAAAGAGAAACGCGAACACTACGACACCATGGAAAGCGCCTTTCTGTTCCCCAAAGGATTCATAATGCGATTTGTCTCCCGTCTGGGGAATTCGGCGGGAGATGACAACACGCAGTTCCGGGGGCTGAGGGGGACATTCGATACGACAACGATGACGGCAAGCGGCCTGGGAGGGAAAAAAGAGGAGGCCATTCAGGAACCGATTGCTGTCGAGAAACCGCCCGAGAAACATACGGATCATGTGAAAAACTGGCTGGATTGCATCCGCAGCGGCGCAAAACCAACTGCCGATGTTCATGCAGGCTATGCGCATTCCGTGATTGCGATCATGGCACATAACGCCGCCGATCAGGGCAGGCGGGTCCGCTACGATCCGATCAGACGCGAAATCCTGTGATGGAGCGACCGGCATGGCGCGGATTGTTTTGATCAGTCTGTATGATGAGTTCTGCCTTGGGCCACGGTATCTCTCATCCGTGCTAAAACAAGCGGGGCACGAGGTAGAGCGCGTGCTGTTCAAACATGTCCACGCCGCCGATGAGACTCCCCCACAGAAACAGACCCCCGGAGATTACCTGGAGCATTTTTATGCCGGCGAACTGGAGATTGCGCTTCTGCAAGGGTTTGTAGTTGAGAAAAATCCATTGTGGATAGGATTCTCTTTCGCTTCGGTCTCATCAGGACTGGCAGAGGAACTGACACGCAGGATTCGCGAGGTTTCAAAATCTCCGATTGTCTGGGGGGGCGTGGATACCACGGTCAATCCGGAATGGGCGATTCAACATGCGGATATGATCTGTATCGGCGAGGGAGAGCCGGTCTGCCTGGAGATTACCGAGGCGCTTCTGGGTCAGTGCGACTTGGATTCGATCGAGAATCTCTGGATTCGAAAACCGAGTGGACAGATTGTCCGCAATTCTATTCGGCCCCTGATTCAAAACCTGGACGATTTGCCGTTTCCCGATTTCGACCATGCAACAGCATGGCATATCGACCGGAATGAGATGCTGCTGGGCCATCTGCCGCCGAGTTCGCCACTCAATACCTCATATATCATCATGACTTCACGCGGCTGTCCGTTTCGATGCTCGTTCTGCTACAACTCGGCGGGTCATTTGATTGCTCAGGGCAAAGGGAAATATCTTCGCCGCCGATCTGTCGAAAACGTCATTGAGGAGCTGGCCGAGTATAAGCGGAAAAAACCCGACACCGCCATGGTGATGTTTTACGATGATGTATTCACATTCGACCGGAACTGGATTCGGTCTTTCGCGGAGCAGTACAAACGGGAGATCGATATTCCATTCTGGGTGTACGCCTACCCGGATATGTGCGACCCGGAGATATTGAAACCGCTGCATGAGATCGGTCTGATCCATCTCAATATCGGTATCCAGAGCGGTTCCGAGCGGACACTTCGGGAGATTTACGGCAGGAAAATCAGCCCGCGCAAGGTTTTGGAGGCCGCGCAGGTTTTGAAAAACCTGGGGATCTACCCGGTGTACGATGTTCTGGCCGCCAATCCGCTGGAGACGGAGGAAGACCTTCGGGCCACGTTGGACCTCATGCTGAGTTTGCCGCTGCCGTTCGGATTGAATGTCTGGCCTATGGTGTTTTATCGGAACTATCCGATTACCAGGGCAATGGAAGAAGCGGGGCATCCGCTGGTACATGTGCAGGGAACTCATGCGGCGATCGCGGAGGAGACACCGTACAACCGATTCTGGCTGGCATTGCTTCGCCTGACCAAATATCCCCAGGTTCCACGCGAGACGCTCCGATCCTTTGCAGATCGGGAGTCGCTGCGCAATGATCCCACGGCTCTCGAAGAGATGGAGAAAGCGCTTTGCAAGGCCACCTTTGTGCCGGATACGTATTTCGAACACAAGGACACACACATTGAAAAACTTACGAAAGAAAATGAGCGTCTTCGGAGGGAGGTGGATCGCCTGAAGAGCAACAGGGGGTTCGGTTTGCGATCACGGATTGGGCGGCTGCTGCGAAGAGGGTGGAGATAAGACCAATTGGATCTGCCGGAAAGAAAGTAGAGGAAAAGAGGACAGCACAGTCTTCCGGCCTGTGGCGCGAAAAGAGAATAAGCGAAGACCTTTGTAAAGGATCTTATCCCACGGCCTCGCGAACTGTCCGCCGAATAAGCCGTTCGAATGGCGCCGGTTCGCGGGACAGGAACTCACGCTGCTTGTCTTTGGCGACTTTATGTGCGCCATCAATGCGCATTTCGCACCAGCTCAGAATTACCTGCGGAACCAGGGCGGATTTCTCTTCAAGCGATAGAGGCGCCCCGGCGCCTTCATAAGCGCGGAGGAAATTGCGCATAAGGTCACAATCCAGTCGCGGGGGCTGGGTCAGTGACCGGATATCGGCCCCATCAAACGGGGTATCATGTCCGCAACAGCAAAGCAGAACAAAAGCGATGTCATAGATGCGGGTTTGCCGACCGCACCAATCCAGGTCCACAAACGCGGCGATTTTCCCGTCTTTCACCAGGATATTGGCGGGTTGCAGGTCACCATGGATGAGCGTATGCGGCAACTGCGAATAAATCTCGAAAGGCAGGTCCGCACCCGCTCGAATCAACGCATCTCGATACACGGCTGCCGCTTCCCCGATCTCCGGATCTTCGCGTTCCAGATCACCCAGACGTAACAGGAGCCGATCCGGGTCCGTTTCGCCGCGCGGCGCGGCTTTCTCAAACCGCAAGGGAAAATCGCGCCCGATCTTATGAAAAATCGCCAAAGATTCCCCCAGCGCGGACAGGTCCTCGCGGCTGCCGTCACGAAACGCACACCCCTCCACAAAGGGATACACCTCCCACACTGTATTGCCGTCACGCCAACAGGTTTCTCCGTCTGATGCGAGACATGGGGGAACAACCGGCGCGCCGTGGTCCGCAAGGTACCGGGCACATTCATGATCGAACCGAATTCGCTCCGGTTCGCAGTAGCCGGTATATCGTTCGCGCACAAACCATCGCCCCCGGTTCGTGTGCAGGATATAATTCCGGTTCCGTGTCCCGCCGGCAGGATCGGCACGAACAAATTCGCCGAGGTCGAATTGAGCGCAGAGACGATGGGCGGGGATGTTCATGCAGAGGGTCTTACCACGGAGCGAAGTTTGTTTCAAGGTGGAATGCGGGGGAGTGGTGCGGTGAACTCTATGGACAGTGTGGACAGGCGATATAGTGGCAAAAATCTGCCTCTTGTGCAAAACTGATGTGTAACGTTTCTGATTCTTTCTTAAGGAAAATGCCGTCGCTATGACCCGCAAATTTCAAGTGATTCGTGGGCTTCCGGGCGCCGGGAAAACGCAGTGGATCGTGGAGTCTCTACTGGGCCGACTGCGGAACGGGGAGATTTCCGCCGAGTCGACGCTGGTCCTGGCTCCCACAAATGCGGATGCGCGGCGGCTGTCGGCGCGGTTCGACCGGGCCGCGCTGGATCAGGGAACCTGGTTTCCGGTCCGATTCGATACAATGCAGGGAATCGCCGGGCAAATCCTCACCAAGACCCCCGAATTTGCGTATCACCGTCCGATGGACGATATCGAGGAGCGCCTTGTCCTTCAGGCGGTGATCGATCGCGCCTTCTCCGAGCAAACTGCCGAATCCGACGACGCTCCCCGTAATGCCTACATGGAGGCCATCCGGTTACGCAGCGCGGGATTCATCGAGGACGTCCATGCCTACATCGCCGAGCTGAAGCAGCACCGGATCGCGCCCGAATCGGATCATCCCGGCTCGGCTATGTCCTACGAACAGTTCATCGACGGCCTGCCTCAGCAGGCGGAGTTGCGGTTACTCGGCACGATTTACCGGATGTACCAGGAGATACTGAGAAAAGATCAACGATACGACGCCCAGGGAATTCTTTGGAATGCTTATGCAGCAACGATGGCGTCCGGATATCGCATTTCGAACTACGACGTTGTACTCTTTGACGATGTTCAGGATCTGAGCGCGCTGGAGGCGGAACTGCTCACGCGGATATTGCTTCCCGACAGCGAATTAACCGTTACTTATTGTCCCGAAACCGCCGCGTTTCGGTTCCGATATGCCCTGCGCGATCCGGTGAAATCGCTTGAGACGCTTTTGTCGCATACACACGGAAATCGGATCGAACCGGAGATAGTCAGTCTGCCGGGAGGGGAAAATGCCAGGCCGACTTCCTTTGCCGCCTCGGATATTCAAGACGCCGACCGGAAGGCGACCCCGACGATCCTTCGATGCTGCCGGGATGTTACCGCCGAACGGGAAGCCGTGGCGGCGGAGATTATTGCGCGGCTGGAAGGAAGAACTATTTCCCCCAAGATTGGGGGAGACACAGAGGGGGTTGAACTATTGCCCCGGGACATTGCGGTTATTACCCGAACCCATGCCGAATGCCGGGCGTTTTCGGCCCTGTTTCATGAATTGGGTATTCCCGCCAGCGAAGGCGCCGGCGGCGCAGGTGCGGGGACAGTAATGGTTTTGCTGGATCACATCCTGGAGTTTTTAGACAACGGAATTCAACTACTGAAATCCGGCAGTTCTGCCGCACCGGATTCTCTATTTGCGAGGTCGGTCTTTGCTCTGGTCAGTCTCGCCGGACAGGGGGCGGAGGCTACAACGAACATGATGACCCTGGCGGAAGAACTCAAGGAAGAGGGCATTCCGTTAGCCGAACCTGCGCCGGATAAGAGAGAGTTAGTTTTTGCGTCGAAGATTGCGGGACAGTGTGAACGTCTCAATGAACTGAACGAGGCGCTTCGACAGATTCGCGCGGGAAACTCTATTTCCGACGTGCTGACATGGCTAATAGAGATATTTCGCCCGGACCGCTTTCTCCGCGAGCCGCTTTTATCTCCCGCAATGCGGGCGCTCGGCAAGGCGCTTCAGCGCATTCGTATGGCCGAGGAAACCGTCCGGCGACTCAATGGTCCTATCCACCCCGGCATGATCCGAGTTCAGTTGTCTGAGCTGGTCGGACACAGCGCCCCGCCCGACAATCGGACCGGAGTAGCCGTCATTCCGGCGCACGAAACCCGCGGTCGGCATTGGCCGGTTGTGTTCCTCCCCCGACTCAACGAGCATGTGTTCCCCGCCGACCCGCAAATCTCCGCGCTGTTTCGGGAGGAGACCGCTCTGGCGCTCAAGGAACGGGCGGAACATCTGGCCGCGCAACGCCGGCTGGGGATAGGCGCATTCTCCTTTGTCGGATTCGCCGAGGCCCCCCGCGATTCGAGGGAAGAGGAGGACCACTTGTTTACGCTGGCTGCCTCCAGGGCAACCGCATGCCTGATTCTTTCCTGGAGCGAGCGGGATGGAGACCGCGACATACCCCCTTCCATTTATGTCCGAAAGGCTATTGCACATTTTAGAAAACAACCCATCCGGCAGCTGGATTGGGTAGAGGTTTCCGAGGTGTATCGGTACACGGCTCCCCCTGAAGCCTATTGGTTTCCGCCTGTCCGGGAAGACCCGTACCCCATTCCGGCATCGCCGGGGCCGGTGTTCGATTCGGTTACTGTGCGGCACAGTCCGTCTTCTCTCTCCGTTTGCCGGCTCTGTCCCCGCAAGTATTTTTATCAGACTGCCCTCCAATTGGACCACGCTGTAACGGATGCACAGATTTACGGGATCATGGTTCACAAGATCCTCCAGAATCTGACGATTGACCCGCCGCAATCCCTTCAGGTAGAGCACGTAATGAAACGTGCGGATGTCGCCGCGATTATCGATAGCAATCGGAGCCGCTTTTCCAGTGAAATACAATTTCGTTTTTACAGGGACCGGATGACCTCCGCTTTGCAGGACTTTTTCGATAACAAATCTGGATTCTTTACCGAGCCGGCTTACCTGTTGAACGGGGAGCCGGTAGTTGAGCGGCGATTGGAGCGTACGGTTTCTCTTTCGAACGGCGAGATCACCCTGACCGGAACAATTGATCTTGCAAAAGATATTTCCGGCAAAGCCGTGGCTATCATCGATTTTAAAACCACTCGTCCGCCCAGCCGGGATGAGTTACGCCGCAGGATGGTATACCGAGAAGGGGACACCACACACGTCCCCGCTGATCGCGATTATCAGCTACCGTTGTATTATTTTCTCATTTCTGCACCAAAGGAAACGTATCTTTGCCAATATCACATTGTTCCGGCGTACGGCGCAAAAAAGGGATTCACGGAACTGTCGTATCGAGTAATCCGGGAGGGTGAACCGACTAAGGGGGAATTAACGGAACAAGAGATCTTAACGGTTCTTGATGAAGCATTTGCACTGGCGATTCAAACCGAACAAGCGCAGTTCTTCCCGCGCGAGCCGAGAAATGATGCCTGTCGAAAATACGGTATGGAATGTCCGTTCCTCTTTCTGTGCGACCGGACGAACGGAGAGTGACCCATGGCCGAATGGACCTGTGATGACAGATTGGGAATCACGGTTCGTTACAAGCCGACCGAGGAGCAGCGGGCGGTTATAGCCGCGCCCATCGATAAACCCATTCGGCTAATTGCCGGAGCGGGAAGCGGGAAAACGGAGACAATTGTCAGTCGTTTCCTCTGGCTGGTTCTTCAGAAACAACTCGATCCGACGCGGATTGTCGCTGTGACATTTACCGAGAAGGCCGCGGGAGAGCTGGAACGCAGAATCGGCGATGCCCTGGTACGAAACGGCGTAGCGCCGCCCCAGGGTAGACTTTATATCCATACGTTCCATGGACTGTGCCGACGCATTCTGCATCAACATGCCTACCAGGCCGGACTCCCCGGAGGAGTCAACATTCTGGATGAGGTCGGCTCGCGGTTATTGCTCGACCGCATTTTCACAAAGCAGATGGATCTCGCCCTTACCGAGAGCCTGACGGAAGAGGATTTGCGGGATCTGCCCTTCGATGGCACTTCGCAGCTGAGCAAGACTCTGTACAAATTAGTCGAAGATGCCCGGGGCATGGGATGGGAACCCGAAGATTTGAACGACGAGCGGTCGGACACGGCTGTGGGGGATACGCAGACCCGATTCTACAATGCTCTGGAACGATTCTTTCAATGTGCCCCACAGGACGGGATGGAGGCGCCTGATGTACTTCGCGAATGTCTTACGGCCCAGGGATTTCCGGTTTCACATTACACAGATAATCCGATTGGCCATTCTCAAAATAATCGGCGAAAGGAATTTATCAAGACATTGGGATATGACTACAATCGAAGTCTGAAACGATACGTGCCGGGGCCGGAGATGGCAGAGAAGGCAAAGTCCCTCAAGCAAATCCGCCGACGGGAGGCAGCGGTCTTGCGGGCGGCGCGAGCGATCTATGCGGAGTATCGCAGAACTCTGTACGCCGAAGGGAACATCGACTTCAACGAGCTCATTCAACGAACGGTTCGTTTGCTGACCGAATCCAAGGAGATTCGAGAACAGTATCGCAACGCATTCCAATATGTATTGGTGGATGAATTCCAGGATACCTCCAGGCTTCAGGCGAGATTAACCGATCTTCTTTGCCGACGGCATTCGGCTGTAGACGGACCGGCGAATCTGATGATTACGGGGGATCGTAAGCAATCTATCTATGTCTGGCGGTACGCACGCCCGCGGAATCTTGCAGAATTGGTGCCGGATGACTGGGTTTCGAAGGGTCATGCACTGGAGTATTTCCTCAGCCGGAATTTCCGCTCCACTCAAAAGATCATTGGAGTAGCGAATGCTCTCGGATCGGACCTGGAACCCGGCGATAAATGTCTAATAGCCGACAAAAAGGCGGATGGGGAGGTCTATCTATCCGAGCTGTTTCGTGCTCCAAAAGGTTCGCGGATATCCGATGCGCGTCGGCAGGAGGCGAAATGGGTTGCAGAGACAATCCGCTTCCTGAAAGAGCGAGGCGATGATCCCGTCCGTTACTCCGATGTCGCGATTCTTCTGCGTGACCGCAAACGGGTCTTTGCATTGCGGGCCGAATTGAGCCCCATGGGCATTCCTTTCTCGGAGGGGGGGGCAGGCGAACTGTTTGAAGAGCCGCTGGTCCGCGATGTAATCGCCTATTTGCGAGCTATTGCGAATCCGCATGACGATGCGGCGCTGTGTCGGATTCTTGAACGACCTCCCGTTCGGCTGTCGGACAGGCAAATCTACCTGTTGGCTACACGCCCCACACGATCTTCACCCGACGAGCGCCGAGAGGATCACCTGTTTGGCGGACTGATGCGCCGGATTTCCTGCAAATCAGATGCGCTCTGTACGGAGGCCATTCCGCTGGAATCCGTGGCGCCGGTAGCCGATCGCCTGTGCCGCTGGATCGAACAACGATCCGTCTTGACCGCAAGCGCATTTCTTACTGAAATTGCTCGCACGGCCGGTATTCTCGACCACCCTGTATCGGACGAGTTACGGGGATGGCAATCCGGCTACGATGTCTTACGCGCCATCGCGCAATCCCTGCCCGCGTCCGGTCTCGATGAGCGCGTATATACTTTCGTAGATTTACTGGAATTATACCGCACCAGCGAATCTGTCTCGCTGCCGCACGCCTCCCCGCCGGATCGTTCCGGCGTTCAGCTGATGACGATTCACCAGGCGAAAGGATTAGAATTCGATGCCTGTTTTGCCCTCGGCCTGAAACTGCCTCAGTCGCGCCTGGCGTGGGGACTGGATGAGGACTGGGGACTTATCGCCGGAAAGTTCTTTGAGGAAGAAACTCTAAAGACCCTTGTCCTTAAGGTGTTCCAGGAACAGAATGACGAGGAGCGTCGAATCGCTTATGTGGCATTTACGCGGGCCAAACGAGTACTAATCACATCTCACTGTTCCCGCAAAGAAGACGACACTCATCCTTATTACGCTTATCTACATGATGCGCCGCAAGGGCCGGGGCGGTTGGACACGCCGGATACGTGCCACGCGGAGGCTCCGGCGCTTCTTCGTTCTGCCATGCGGCCGTTCTGCTCTATTCCAGAGAATATTGAGACCAGTTTTTCCGCATTGGAGTGCGTGCAACGCTGTCCTGTTGAGTATTGGATTAGCCGGTACTGGGGACTTCCGGAACCGTTTGGCGATACATCGAACTCGGGGGAATTCGATTATGGAAGGCTGACAGGAGAGATTTTTCACAACCTGGCGGCAGATTACTATACGTCAAAGATACACGGTTACTCATTTCAGGCGGAGGATCGTATCCGAACCCTGCTGGAGGCGGATCATGCTCATGCGCCGCGAAGCGTATATGAGAAGATCCATGTGTTATGGACTTCCTTTTTGAATTCGGAATGGGCGAGAAAAACACCGGCTCCGTGGGATGTGGAACGTCCGGTCCGCTGGACGCTCCGGCTGGATAAAGTTCTTGTTACAGTAAGAGGACGAGTCGACCTGATCGACCGGAATGCGGCCGGGGATCCTGCTATTAAGGATTTTAAGACAAAAGGGTTGATAACGGATGAGGATATGGATCTCTACGCGGTACAGGGACTTCTTTATCTGCGATCTCTCGGACTTCAGGAGAATTCCATTCCGGTTCCACCCGCTGTACTTCATGTTACCCGTGATGGGATAAAGAATATCTCTCTCGGCCACCGTTTGAACCGCGCGGCCGCGATTCTTTCCGAACGATTCAAGACTCTTGTGGACATAGAGAGCGCGGCTGAAGTGCCGGAGAGGCCCTCAAATGTGTCGTGTGAACAATGCGGTTATGCGTCTATTTGCCCCCGGACCACGATTACCGGTTATGGGATACGCAAGGAAAACTCCGATGTTGGGTAAGAATTATTATTGCCATTTATCCCAGCCCGGTTCGCTCGACCTCTACGGCTACCGTGCCTCGAAAATCCGGGATCGGGGGGGCCAGTTTTGTTACTCGAACCCGGACATGCTCTACCCGCTGGACTGTGGAGAGTTCCTCGGCGATCCGCCCGGCCAATGTCTCAAGCAGGTTGACACTCTCACCGGTCATAACCCGCTTGACAATTTCAAATACCCGCCGATAGTCAACGGTCTCATCGAGGGAATCTGTCTGAGCTGCGACCGAGAAATGTCCCATCAATGTCACGTCTACTCGAAAGGGTTGGGCGGTCCGTTTTTCCTGTTCCAGATAGCCATGACAACCGCTGATCTCTATGTTTTCGATTACAATACGGTCCACAGCGGATCCCTCCTTCGGATCAGTCGCCGCAAGCGGAAGATATCCGCCGGCGGACGGTTTCGGCTACGAAAAAGCCTTTTGAGATTACCGGATTCATGCCCGCGTTTCAACGTGGCGTATCACAGGAGTGGATAAAGGGACCTGCTTCATTCTTGACAAACTCGTATGCTTCCGTCAGCAAGGGCCGCATCTGGTCCAGGTGGACAATGGGATCGAAGAATTGCGCGCGGTTCTCCAGGAAGAACATTTTCAAGTCCCGAAAATACGGCTCGATTCGCACATGAAACGTCGAATGCTTTTCTGTTGTGGCCGGAAAAACCAGACGGATCCCCAGGCCGGAGGTCGGTCTGCTGAACTGTTTCAGATTTCCCATGAGAGGGTTGAGGCAACGGTTTGCCAGGAATTCCACCGTCGTTCCCGCGCCTTGGTAAGGGAGCAATAATCGAATCAGAACCTTGCAGTGAAGCCATACCGGCATAGACAACTTGGCGGACGCGACCGGCAGAAAAGCAAGCATATCCTCAGCGAATCCCTGAAAGGTGGATTGTGTGAATTCATCCAGGTACATCAGCCGATCGGGCAGGATGGTCAGGTGACGGTTCATTCCTTCTGCGAACCGTGCCCCTTGTCCTTCTCCAAGTTGACGAAACTCGGTAAATCGGCATTTGTCCGCCAATTCCAGGTATATTTCGCGCATGATTTTGTCCGACAGACCAAGCGGCGGGTAGAAGAGGTCCAGCCCGAAGGCTTGAGGAATATATTCAAAGTGATTTTCCACTCCCATGGTCGTCTCCATTCGCTTTCAGAAGAGCTTTTAATAACATACTATAAATAGGAAAAAACCAAATAGGGTTAATACGCAAATTCCGGACCAGATTTGTCGAAGCAGGCTTATCAAAAAGTGTTCCAACCTGCAATTTCGATCTTGCATAATAACTAGATCCCTGTATAATCAGGATTTGGGTCCCTTGATCTTTGATTGTTTCACCGTTGAAGGGACATAACTTACAGAAATCACAGGAGATGCGAACTTTGATGTTCCTATCTCGATTAAAAGGTGTTTTTTCACGCGATCTCGGCATTGACCTCGGCACCGCGACCACATTGGTTTATGTAAAAGGTCAGGGGATCGTATTACGAGAACCGAGCGTTGTCGCCATTCTCAGAGGGACCAATCAGGTTCTCTCCGTGGGGAGTGAGGCGAAAAATATGTTGGGGAGGACTCCCGGCAACATTGTAGCGATTCGACCCATGAAAGACGGTGTGATCGCGGACTTTGAAGTGACCGAGGCCATGTTGCGGTATTTCATCGCCAAGGTCCACAATCGCACCCGGATGGTGAACCCGCGTATCGTTATATGTGTGCCGTCGGGGATTACCAGCGTAGAGCGTCGTGCAGTGAAAGAATCGGCAATGACGGCGGGGGCGCGGGAGGTTTTCCTGATCGAGGAACCGATGGCGGCGGCGATTGGCGCAGGCCTTCCGGTTGGGGAGGCTTCGGGAAACATGATTGTCGATATCGGAGGTGGGACCACGGAGGTGGCCGTGATTTCTCTTTCCGGATTGGTTGTGGCCCGCTCCGTCCGTGTAGCAGGGGATGAACTTGACGATGCGGTGATTCAATACATCAAGCGCACTTACAACCTGATGATCGGTGAACGGACCGCGGAACAGATCAAGATCCGCATCGGGTCCGCCGCCAAAGTGGATGACGACGGCCTTCCCGGACTCAATATCAAAGGGCGGGACCTCGTTACCGGCTTGCCCAAAGAAGTGGCCATCAGCGCGGATGAAATCCGAGAGTGCCTCCAGGAACCGGTCAATGCGATTGTGGACGCGGTGAAGGTGACGTTGGAGGAAACACCGCCCGAATTGGCCGCCGATATTATGGAACGTGGCATTGTCCTGGCCGGAGGCGGTTCGCTCTTGCGCGGCATCGACCGGATGATTTCCGATGAAACCGGGTTGCCAGCCCATCTGGCGGATGACCCGGAAACTTGTGTGGCACGCGGCACCGGAAAAGTTCTGGATGAAATGGATTCACTTCGTGTGATTCTGGATACCTCCGCAGATGGCTATTGATTCGACCGGTCCATGTCGGAACCGAAATTTTTGGGTCTTTCCATCCCAGCCGGAGATCCGCTTTGTATTGGACAAGCGACGTGGAATTGTCCCACTGGTTTCACAACGTTGACTGTTGACCGAGGTGAGGCCATAGCATGATTCTTCAACCGGCGTTTCCCAGACGATCCCGTCGGAAATTCAAACCCTGGAATCCGACGACCTACACCGCCATTCTTCTAATTGTCGCCCTTGTGAGTGTGGCGGGATGGAAAATGGAAAAATCGGGCTGGATCGAGAACTCCGTAACTCATGTCATGAGCAGCCCGCTCCGTTTCCTGCAGGGTACACGGGCGTATGTCCTCCATGCCGTTGAGGAAGTTCGGCTGGCCATTCACACCCATCAAGAGCTGGATCGGCTTCGCGAGGAGGCCGAACATCTCCGGCAAGAGAACCAGGAATTGCGCATTGCCGCTGCGGATGCAGCCCATTTGCGCGCTCTCCTCGACCTGCCGGATCGGACTCCGTTCCGGGCGTTGTCTGCGTTGGTAATCAATCGCGACTTGGGGACGTCACTTGCCTTAATCATCAACCGAGGCAAGGAAGACGGCGTGGCGGTCAACCAGCCCGTGCTTTCGGCCTCCCAGGGACTGGTGGGCCGGATCGAACGAACACTGTCCAGGACCTCCCGTGTGCAGCTGATCACCGATTACAACAGCGTTGTGGGTGTACGAGTCGAGAACAAATCCCTTGAAGCCATTGTGCGAGGTAATCCGAGGGAGGGATTGCTGATTATGAGCGATCTGTTTCTGACCGGCGATGTACACGTTGTCCCGGAGCCGGGAGACCGGATTTTGACATCGGGATTCGGGCGGGTCTTTCCTCCGGACCTTCTTGTCGGCGAGGTAATCGGGCCGGATGAAACCCAGGAAGGATCCTATCGAGTGGCTCCCACCGTGGACGCCCGAAAGGTCTACGAACTGTTGATTCTGCTTGATATCGAGCGTCGAGAAGAACTGGAATTGCTGGAGCCGTCGGAGGTTTCCTAAAATCGCTCCGATGACAGAACACGACTCATGAATCTGTATTTCGGTTGCATCGTCACCTTTCTTGCGGACATGATCTGGCGGATGTTCCTGCCGGGGCTGCCGTATCCGCAGCTGTTTGTTTTATGGCTTCTGTGGGAGGCATCCAGGACGGATGATTATGCAGTGCCGACATTGGCTTTTGTTGCGGGAGCGGCTTGGGATGCCGGTCGACACGGGATTTTCCTGCATCATTCCCTGGTCTGGCTTCTCCTTGTCCTGATTGTTCGCCGGATGAATCTGAAGGTGTGGTTCGAGTATACCATCACCCAGTTTTTGCTGGCGCTGGCTGTTTCCTTTGCGACTCGCGGTCTGGCGGCCGTTTTGTGGCTTTCTCGATTTTCGACCGATGTGGCGGAGACACGGTTTTTTGAGTTGCTCCTGATCGGAGCGGCCCTTGATGCCCTGCTTTTCCCGGTTTTATGCCGGTTGGGGCAATCTCAAACAAAACGATCCATGTTCGGCACGGTAAGATTATGAGACGGAAACGACGATATGCCGGGGGGGGGATGCCCTCCATGGAGACGGTGTACCGTATCCGACGGGTGGGAATTGGGATTTGCCTGGTCGTCTCCGTTCTGGTTTTTCGTCTATGGTCTCTGCAATTTTTGGAGGGTGAGCAATATGTGCGGCAATCCATCGCGAATTACGAAGAGAGTGTGAAGATTCCGAGTATGCGGGGGCGGATTCTTGATCGGAATTTCAATGTGCTGGCCGAGGATAGACCGGATTACAACCTGTTTTTCGACAAATCGTTGTGTCCGGACAAAGAGCAACAAGATGCGCTGTTGGTTACTCTTTCGGAGATTACCGGGTATTCGGAGGGTTTCCTTCGCAGCAAAATTTCGGCAAGTATTCCGGATTTGAAAGGTCGGCGGCTTTTATTGCAGGCGGTTCCATTTCACACCATGGTGGCGGTGAGCGAGCGCGCTTTGGAACTTCCGGGGATTGTAATGGAAAGTGTTCCGGGGCGGCATTGGCTGCATGACGACCTTGCCGCGCATGTATTGGGATATGTAAGCGAAATCGACTCCGAACGCCTCAAACAATTGCAGGACCAGGGGTATCGCATGGGTGACCGGATTGGAAGGAGTGGAATCGAGTACAGCTATGAATCCTGGCTTCGGGGACGCGACGGTCAGCAGATTGTTCAATTGGACAGTTTCCGTCGCCTGCGGGAGGTACTGCGTGTAGAATCGCCCGCCGAGCGCGGAAGCGACATTATTCTGAATCTTGATCTGCGGCTTCAACGGAAAGCAGAAGAGGTTCTCGGAGCTTCCGTCGGCGTGCTGATCGCCATGGACCCCCGAAACGGCGCGGTTCTCTGCATGGCCGGAAGCCCGCGTTACAATCTGAATACATACCGCAGAGATGCGGGTCGTCTGTCCAACGATGCTTCCCACCCTTTAACGCACCGGGCCATGGCCGGTTTGTATCCTCCCGGTTCCGTATTCAAGATTTTTGAGTCTTTCGGACTGTTGGAGGAAGGAATTATTAACCGGGACTCCAGGGTGTTTTGCCCGGGATATTTTTCTCTGGGACAGAATCAGATTTGGCGTTGCTGGCGCAAGTACGGGCACGGCAACGTCGGTATTGTGGATGCCCTGCGTATTTCCTGTGATGTGTTTTTCTACAAATCCGGGAAGGAGCTGGGAATTACAAAAATGGCGCGCTGGGCGGAGAATTTTCATCTTGGAATGAAAACCGGGATCGATATTCCCTATGAGAAGTGGGCGCCCTTTCCATCCAAACTTACGAAACGTCCGTGGTACGCGGGATACACCATCAACACTGCTATCGGGCAGGGAGATGTGTTGGTGACTCCGATGCAACTTGCTGTCGCGGTTTCCGCAATCGCGAATGGCGGGACGATTTATGCCCCACGGGTAGCAGCGGGGGTGGTCCATTCGACGTCCGGGGAAACCTGGATCGAACCGTTTCCGCCAAAAGTCACGGGAACGATCAAGGCATCTCCGAAGACATGGGACCTGGTTCGACGCGGAATGTGGGAGGTAGTCAATGCCGATAACGGAACCGGCAGACGATGCCAGATTGTTGGGTTCCCCATGATGGGGAAAACCGGCACGGCAGAGAAACCTCCATTGGAACCTCATGCGTGGTACGTCTGTTTCGGTCCGGTCAGCCCGCCGGTCGGCGATGCCGGTCCCGATAAGGACAACATTCCCGAAATCGTGGTCGTGTTCCTGCTGGAACACGGAGGGCACGGCGGCGAATCCGCCTCGCCCGTAGTTAAAGACTTTCTGGAGTTTTATTTGAACGGTGGACGCGAAGACATTGCGTAATGTGGACTACCTCCTGCTGCTCAACGTGTTTGCGTTGACTGCCATGGGGGTCATATTGATCGCCGGAGCGACCTGCGACAGGCCGGATATGGAAGACCTCTGGATTCGGCAGACGCTCTGGATCGGGATCGGTCTGGCGGGCATTCTCTGCTGTCTTTTGATCCGAGTCGAGTGGCTTCTGAAATCTTCCTGGTTCCTTTATATCGTCGGCCTGGGTTTGCTCGTGGCCGCTTTTTACACACGTCCCATCAAAGGGGCACATTCATGGATTCTCGTTCCGGGGTTGCCGCTTCGCTTTCAGCCCTCGGAGTTTATGAAACTGTTTGTAATCTTGTTTCTGGCCCATCGGCTGGCCCGACACGGGGGGGAAGTGAAAGGATTCTGGGGTTTGTTCGAGCCGTTGCTGATCGGTGCCATCCCGGCGGTAATGACCCTGGCGCAACCTGACTTGGGGACCGCCATGATTTATGCGCCGATCACGCTGATTATGATGTACATTGCCGGGTTGGACCCTGCCTACTTTCTGCTGTTGTTTTCACCGTTCCTGGGGTTTCTGGGGATGTCATCCGGTCTCTTTCATTTCCTCATCTGGCTTGTTGTTCTCTGCGCGATCCTGGCGCATGCGTTGTATCGAGAGGTCACTCTGCCGGTTTTTGTTACCTTCGGAGTATTGAACTTGGGGACTTATGTCGGCGTGCGTGTATTCGGACCGGGGATATGGGAACAGTTCCCGCTTCATTGGAAGAACCGGATTTACGGTTATATGAATCCCACTTTCAGCACTCAAGATGTCAACTGGAATGCCATCCAGTCGAAAATTGCGGTCGGCTCCGGCGGATTCTGGGGACATGGGTGGGGACAGGGAACCCAGAGCCGGTTGCAGTTCCTTCCCGAAGTCGAGACGGATTTTGTCTTTTCCGTTATGGCAGAACAGTGGGGATTTCTGGGATGCGTAATTTTTCTTGGTCTGATTACGTTCCTGATTGCGCGAGGTCTGATCCGTGCTCAGAACAGCAGACATCTTGCGGGTGCGCTGGTGATTTGCGGCGTGATGTCTCTGTATGCCGGGCATGTCATCATCAATATCGGCATGGCGATGGGACTCTTGCCGATCACGGGTTTGCCGCTGACCTTTGTCTCAAAGGGGGGGTCGTTCATGTTGACCAATTTGCTGGCGATGGGGCTGGTTCTCAGCCTTTGTTTACATGAATCGCGCGGCGGGTTCCGGGATTGAGGTTCCTCACTTTGTTCCTCCTGAAAAAGGCCAGGCGGCGAGGTGAGGTGGGGGGTAGCGTGCAACGCAGTTTCGCGCGATACGAGAATCAATACACCCGGACCGCTAACCCCTGCGCCGCAGGCATACCCCCCATCCCACCAGCCCCACCCCCACAACTATCACCACCGGTATTAAATACTTCCAAATCTTTCGCCGCGCGTGGACAAAAAAGGTGATGACATTCTCTGCGGCAGGGTGTTCTGCGGTGATGATATACGCGCCTTCGGTATCGCCTGCGCAAAAATAAACCGTCGCTTCCCCGGAAGCGGATAATGTAAGGTCGATCTCGCTACGCGGGGAACCGATATCTGTAGCCGATAGAATCAGGCCGTAGCCCTGCGCTCCTTTGGGCGTGGAAATCACAGCAAACCGCACCGGCTGGTCGAAGCCTTGTTCTGTGCGTTCCAGGTGGACGGTCAGCGGCTCCGTTGTGCAGGTATTCGGTGGGATCAATTGTCCCGAACCGGAGGCAGTCAGGTGACCGTCTGCGAAGGTGTTGCAGACTCCCCACAGGAGCAGGGTCATTATCATCACAGGCTGGAAGCCCGTTCGATTGCGGATTGCGGATTGCGGATTGCGGATTAGGGAGAGGCCAATTGCGGGTGGCGCCGGCATCTTGCCGGTGAATAACATCATCGCACGACAGACAGCACACCTGCCCATCACAGCGTCACGATGGTGTTGGTTTTTACGGATCGGTAGGCCGACAGGATAATCTTGAGCACGTCGATCCCCTCAATATGCGACTGGACCGGCGCGGTATGGTTTTCCAGGCACTGGATAAAATGGTCGATTTCCGCATGGAATTCGTGCCGCTTGGGCAGTTCCGTTTCGACCGGCTCCTCGCCGAGCAGCTTGATGCAGAACCGGTTTCCGCGCCCGTACATCTGCCCCTTCTCGCCGATCACATGGAATTGATTGTGACCTTCCGGCCATTCCCACGCCCAGCTGGTATAGATCATCCCGACGCTTCCGTTTGCGAAACGAACCAGCACATTCGCGCAGTCCTCGCCCTCGATTGTTTTGTGAAGGTATTGTCCGAGCATGGCGGTAACTGCGACCGGCCTCGAACCGGTAAGGTGCATCAGCAGGTACGAGGGATGATAGCCGGTGTCGATCAATTCGCCGCCGCCTGCTGTTGCCGGCGATCCGCGCCATCCGAAATTGAAATTTGGATCCAGTCGAAAACAGTCACAGGTGCGGATTTGCCAGATCTCGCCCAGTTCACCCGCCACCAACCGTCTCTTCGCTTCCTGAACGCACGGGCTGAACACCTGGTTGTGGGCACACATCAGCGTGACCCCGTTCGACTCCACCGCCCCGGTGATCTCGTCGGCCTGTTCCAGGCTGATACAGAGTGGTTTCTCGCAGAGAATGTGCTTGCCGTTGTTTGCGGCCTTGACAATGGCGTCCTTGTGAAGGTGGTGCGGCAGCATAATATCCACCGCGTCGATATCTGCTCTGACGATCATCTGGTCATAGCTGTTGTACCTCTCGGCAGGGCCAATTTTTTCGGTAGTTCTGTCCAGTGCGCTTTCAACAACGTCGCAGATCGCCGTGATTTTGACTCGTTCGGGAATAGCCAGATACCCCTCGATGTGTGCCCGGGAAATACTGCCACAGCCGACCAATCCGATTTTGTACATCCGCTCGATCCTTTCGGGAAAATAATTTCGAGCCGATTGTACGCGGACTGATGGAGGGCGGGAAGTTTGATTGTGGGGAGAGCACATTTTCCGTCAACCCCCACACCCCAACGCCCCAGATCCAACACCCCCGAAGAAATCCAGGAGGCGTATCGATTCGAACAACAACGCTCCAATCCCTCCCAACAAGCCTCCCAACGCATTCACCACCTCCGAGACGAACCCGATCAGAATCCCACCGGCAAAGACCGTTCCCTCATCGTCTGTGTCGACGGCGGCTTCACCAACCGAACCATCCTGCAACACCTGCCCGAACGAACCGTCCTCATCGGACGCATCTGCAAGGACGCCAAACTCTACGCCCTCCCCGACCATCCCCCCGACGCTCCCGGACGCAAACGCTCCTACGGCGATCGGCCCCCCCTGAAGCACTCCGCCAGGACGAATCCATCCCCTGGCAATCCGTCTCCGCCTTCGCGGCCGGCAAAGTCCATTCCTTCGATGTCAAAACCCTTTCCGCTGTCCGATGGCGACCCGCCGGAGGTCACCAGACTCTTCTCCTCATGATCATTCGTCCCTTGCACTACCGGCTCACCCGCCATAGCCCGGATTTCTCACGGGAGCCATTTTTAAAGGCCACCTTTTATGGCATAAATAGAGTTGTGATAAGAACTTCTTGTATGCCAGGAAAGTGACCTTATGAAAACAGAGTGTACAGGAACGTTATTCGATGGGTGTACGCGATCGCGTTGGGGGATGAGGATCTGAACGATCATGAGGCATTGCGAAGCGATCCGGTGTTGCAGGCTCTCTTTGCTG
>Ga0209201_1001910_pt1 | contig 22094 bp, 21 predicted proteins | sample AD_UKC055_MetaG_FD_184411 | JGI IMG/M metagenome (GOLD analysis project Ga0209201, IMG submission 184411) | Active sludge microbial communities of municipal wastewater-treating anaerobic digesters from USA - AD_UKC055_MetaG (SPAdes) (version 2) | ecosystem: Engineered > Bioreactor > Anaerobic >...
TTCCTCATCAAGAGCATTGACAGTTACAGTTACTGTCCTTACTCCTAGACTAGAGAGTTCTTCAGCTCTTTCTTTTAGGGCGAGACCATTTGTTGAAAGGCATTTAATTAGATCTGGGTGCTCTTTGTCGATTAGCTTCAAGGTTTCAAATGTTGATTCGTTTGCAAGCGATTCACCTGGCCCTGCAATCCCAATGACTTTTATGTTATTGTTTTCTTTAAGAGCTTGATTTAACCTGTCAAGGGCCTGTTGAGGGGTCATTATACAACCTGCTACGCCAGGCCTCATCTCACACTTATTTATGCTTCTGGTACAGTAGTTACATTGTATATTGCATTTTGGAGCAACTGGGAGATGTATTCTACCTACAGTGAAGTGTGATTTCTCATTAAAACATGGGTGGGCCATTGTGATGTGGGCGTATTTGGAACCGACATTTTCCCAGACAGGATTTTTCATTAACTCACCTTTCTATTTGGTATCATTCTTAATATTTAAAGATAAAGTTATTAAATATAAACATAATTACATTAGATGAAAGGAAATAAGAAAAAATATTTATATACTATAAATACCAAGAAGATTTAAAAGCTCTGGAGGATAATTACTTTTAGAGGGTCCAGCTAAATGGTTAGTATACCTTTTTTTAAAAAAATTAGAAATAAATTTATTGCAACATATCTTATAGTACTCTTACTACCGGTTATGGCAATCGGATTTTATAGTCTTAATTTTACCTTAAATTATCTAGAAAATGATGCTCTTAAAGTTGTGGAGCAGCAGGCAGAGATTACTGCAAAGGAGATTGAAAAATCCTTGGGTGTTGCTGAAAGCGATATTGATTTTTTGAGTCAATCTGCATCATTAAAAGCTATTGTTGATGCAAAGAATAGTAAATCAGCACTGGAGTACATTGTTTATCGGGAAAAGCTTACCGAAGAGTTTTTTAATTTCAGCCAGTCTAAAAAAACATATTCTAGTGTAGTCTATATTGATGAGCTTGGCAAGGAAATTGTCAAAGTAACATATAATGGAACTCGCTCTTTTGTTTCAACTACAAATGATCTAGCTATAGTTTCTAATGAAGATTATTTTTCCAAGACTATGACTCTCTCGAGGGATCAACTATATGTATCCCCACTTGACTTGACTTCAAAACTATCACTTGAAGGTGGGCAACTAGTTATAAAATATGCAAAGCCTGTCTTTGATTCAAATGGCATAAGAAGAGGGGTTGTTGTTATTAGCTTCCCAGCTCAGGATGTGTTAAGCCCAATATTGGAGCTATCTGCAAAATCAAATGTTAATACTTTTATTTTAAATAAACAGGGTTATTACATTTCTAGAGCCGGTACTTACAGCCTTACAACAAATCCATATTATGTGGGTGAGAGCTTCCTTGACAAATACAAAGCCGGGGGATTCTTAAAGATCCTTTCAGGGACAAGCGGAACTATTTCAGAAGGTTCAGACGAGATTATTGCATACTCCCCCGTATTTCCATCTTCAGTTGACAAGAGTAACTTCTGGATAGTTGTTGTAACCTATTCAACTAGAGCGCTTTTTGAGCCTACTGTTGATTTTGAGAACAGTTTCATAATAATAATAATTTCAACTATAATCACAGCTGTATTCTTTGGAGTATTTATGGCCGATAGGATAACTAGGCCTCTTAGAAAACTTGTCTATGCGTCCAGGAGCCTTGCCGAAGGGGATCTAAATCCAAAGATTGATATTAAAAGTCAGGATGAAGTTGGAGAGCTTGCCAATGCATTTGGGGAGATGTCAAAGGAACTTAAAAAATCTTATGAGGACCTTGAAAGAAAGGTAAAGGAAAGAACTCTTGAGCTTCAGAAGGCAAACAAAAAGCTATCAGAAACAAACATCGAGCTTGTGGAGCTTAACAAGAAGATTACTGAAGCAAATGCCCTAAAATCACAGTTCTTAGCAAATATTTCGCATGAATTAAGGACTCCCTTGACATCTATCATTGGATTTTCTGAGGTAGTTCTAAATGAAGCCAAGTTGAATGAAGAGCAGAAGGATTATCTAGAGACTATTCTTAGAAATGGAGAAATTTTATTAAAACTTATCAACGATATATTGGAGCTTTCAAGGCTTGATGCAGGTAAAACAAAGCTTCATCTTTCAGAGTTTGATATCAAGGATGTTATAAACAAGACACTGAAGATAGTATCCCCTCTTGCCAAGGACAAGAACATTTGGATCTCTATCAATGCAAGCGATATACCTGAAATCAATGCTGATGAGGACAAGATCACAGAGGTTCTTCTTAATCTTTTGAGTAATGCGATAAAGTTCAACATTGAAAACGGAAAGATTGCTGTCAAAGCCCATACAATCGATGATCACTTGAGAGTTGAAATTGAGGACACAGGAATAGGTATAAGGCAAGAAGACCTTGACGTCATATTCGATGAGTTCAGACAGCTAGATAGTTCTCAGACAAAAAAATATAAAGGCACAGGTCTTGGATTGTCAATATCTAAACATTACGTAGAAATGCACGGTGGGCTACTCTGGGCAGAAAGCAAGCCCGGTAAGGGTTCCACTTTTATATTTGAAATACCTATGAAGCCGGAGGAAGATAAATGAACCGTATATTGATTGTAGACGATACAGGCGATAATGTCAAATTAATCAAGGCCATGCTAAAGTCTCTTGATAGCGATATCGATGTTGCAGTCGATGGTGAAGAAGCTCTGAGAAAGATGACCGACAATGATTATGATATTGTTCTTTTGGATATAATGCTACCAAAGGTATCAGGGATTGACGTTTTGAAAAAGGTAAGGGAAAGAGATCTTGAAACTCCAATTATTGTTATGACTGCATACGGCTCAGAAGAGCTAGCCGTTGAAACTCTGCGTGAAGGTGGAGACGATTATCTTATCAATAAGCCGATTAGAACTGAAGACCTCCTTGATGCAATAAACAAGGCCTTAGAAAAAAGAAAGTCAAAGAAGATAGAAGATGACTTCACAAATGAAGATGCATATTCTATGATATCTGAATTCGAGAATTCCCTTAGGGAGTTCATACTTGAAGCATTGAAGAGGAAGTATGGTGCTTCTTGGTGGGACAGAGGTATCCCCAATTTCATCAAGGCCATTTGTCTAAAAAGGCAGAATGATGCAATCGTTAGGAAAAGGGAAGTTTACCCTCCATTGTTTTATACTGACTTCTCGCATTACCTCCCCATAATATTGTTTAAGAACAATGAGAAGGAAATAGACAACTGGAAGGATGTCTTTGAGTACTATTTTGTCAGTATCGGGTGGATAAAGGGGCGATTAATCGAGCTTACTGAAATTAGAAATGAGATAGTGCACCCGAAGAAGATCTCAAAAAGGCAGTTTAAGAAGATGAAGCTCTACATAGATGAGATCACTGAATACATGGATAGGCCAAATGATTAAATCCTTTTATTTCTAAAATCCTTTTTCTCATTTCAATTATTCTCTCACTTGATGTTTTATATCTAGTCTTGCATTTGCCGCATATACATTCTTCTTTTTGAGGGCAGATTAGGTACATGGCAGATTCCTTTGTGAGGCCAAAATCTTCTAGTCTCTTCTTTAATTTTGTGTCCTCCCCATAAAAGGCAGCTTCAAAGTCAACGATGTTTCTTTTTGATGAAGGCAGAAGGAATTTATTTCTCATCAGTTTTCTCTCCTCTTCCCTTCCTTTCAGCACCTCTTGAGGAGTTTTGGCCTTTCTATAGGGAACTCCAAGTTCTGTTAAGGCGATTATCCTCTCCTCATATTGGCCCAAGGATGATTCTTCGCTGCTAGTTGATGCAATAGTTCCCTCTACTTTATCTAAGGGAAGAGTAACTTTTCCTATATTAGAGTAACATGAAAGTGCAGAACGGATTGCATAATTTGATAGGTAAGTTAAGAATATTCCTTTTTCATCAAGTTTTCCTAATAGTTGTTTAACGAAATCAATGGTAAAAAGCTCTGGTGAAACATCGGCTTTGTATGGATCAAAAAATATCACATCAAACTTACCTTCAATCTCTTCTAGAACTGTTTCAGCTTCTCCAATATGGAGTGTTATGTTGGGGTCATTTTTGTAAGCTAGATTTTTTATAAATCCCATCTCATTTAATCTGTGCTCAACTGCTCCTCTAAGCCTTACAAACTGCTCTTCCATAAGGGAATAATTTTCTGGGATTGGAATAAATAGGCTGACCGCAGAAATCTCCCAATACTTTTCTACCATTTGAATTTTTAGGGAAGTGTTGTAGTAAAGTGCATTTAGTGCGTTATACCCAAATCCACTGCAAACATCGAGTAATCTTTCTCTTTCAGATATCCTAGAAGGTTTTGTGTATGCCTCTAGTCTCTCTTTTATTGCACCGATATATGAGTGCATTGTGTCCTCAAATTTTAGAGATAGTGAACCATCTTGAGTTAAAATAAACTGATCCTTTATCTTAAGGAAAAAATTATTTCTTTCAAGTAATACTTCTTTAGGAGTAAGATCCTTTCTGTTTTCACTTTCGAAATATTCCTTGATTATTAAAATATCCATTACTATTCCCTCTCGTATCTAAAAATACTCCTAAGATAAATTAGGCCTTCGTTTGATTCTAGGATACCTGCCCTTACCTCTCTTAGGACCCTGTGCGCGGTGAAGAATTTCTTAGAAGGATTTTTTCTATGGACTTCCTTTAGTAGGGGGCATCCAAATCCAGGGGATTCGTATTCTTTTATTCTAGCCGACAAGTATTTCATGTCCTTCTTCTTAAGCGCTAGAAGAGCAGGTAAGTTTATCCTTAACATTCCATTTTTTATAGAAATCGTCTGTGAACCTGTGGGTAGTAGATCCCCAAAAGTTATTGCCTCTATGCCCATCTTCCTCGTATGGTCAATCACGATATCTTCCATATTCTTGTGACATCTTCCACATGGATGGTATCTTCCTTCAAGGGCTCCTTTGATAATTTCCGACATATCCCCCTTAATGTATTCATGCGGGATCCCAATCTCCTTTACGACGTTTTCGATTATTGTTCTTGTCCTCTTAGGAAGGATGATATCAGAAGGGTAATATGTAAGTGCCACAACTTTAAATCCCATATTATTCAATAAATAAAGTGAAGCAGTGCTGTCGGAGCCGCCAGAATAGGACACTGCGACTGTGACTTCCTTATCGATTGTCTTCTTTTTGTTTTTTATATAGTCCCTAAAGAATTCAAGGATATCTTTGTTTTGGCCTTCTGCCTTTTTTAATAACTTTTCAACTGTCAAAAGGGATTCCATAAGCTTAAGTTCACTGGTAAGCTCTTCAGTGCTTTCAATTACTGTAACTGGTTTTCCAATCTCCTCACTTAACTTGCCTGAAACCCATCCCCCTGGGCCAATCAGCATGGATTTATCCGATCTGTGATATCCACAGATTATTAGAACTTCATCATCTTTAATCCATTTGATCCTAGGGCTAGATGAAGTGTCCTGCCCAATCTCATCCCTTATCCTTTTTATCCTAGTAAGTAGCTCTTCTTTTTCCATTATATCAATATCAAAAGGTTTATATTAAATTTTTTCCGTATGAAAATCATGATTAAAGACGAATTAGAGGTTCATCCTGATGCTTTTGTGCATGAAAAGGCATTTGTCAACGGCAAGGTCAAGATAGGAAAGGGTTCAAGCATTTGGCCTTTTGCAGTATTAAGAGGGGATATTGAAAGGATAGAAATTGGCGAGGGAAGCAATGTCCAGGACAATGCTGTGGTGCACACAGATGCTGGAAAACCTACTTTAATCGGAAATCATGTTGTTATAGGCCACTCTGCTGTTGTTCATGGGACAGTTATCGGGAACAATGTCTTGATAGGGATAAATGCCACTGTTCTAAGCGGCTCAAGAATAGGCAACAACTGCATAATTGGTGCGGGTGCTGTAGTCAATGAAAATATGGAGATAGCTGACAACTCTATCGCTGTAGGGGTACCTGCGATGGTTATTAAAAGAACTGATGAGAAGGCAGTTGAAAGAATAAGAAAGAATGCAGAATCCTATATTGAGTTATCAAAAAAATACAAATCATAGTAATGATATTATGCTCATCTCAAAGATCTCAAAATACATCCCACAGTTTATTATGAAGCCTGCCTATGGCATCTATGAAGGAAAACTAATTGATGAGATAAAATCTGAGAAGGTCCCGGGGCATATAGGTATAATAATGGATGGGAACAGAAGGTTTGCAACTTCAAAAGGGCTTCCAGTTTATATGGGCCACGAGATGGGGATGAAAAAGGCTGAAGAGCTTTTGGATTGGTGCAATGAAATTGGGGTAAAGGTAATAACATTATACGCTTTTTCAACTGAGAACTTCAAGAGAGATCCTGAAGAAGTAGATTTCATAATGAAGATGTTTGAACAAAAGTTCAGAGAAGCAGCGACAAACAAAAAAATAAAGGAAAACAGAGCGAAGGTCAAGGCAATAGGCAATATCTCAATGTTACCTGAAAGTTTGAAAGAAGCAATAATGGTGGGAGAGTCCGCGACTGAAAATTATGATAACATGACTCTAAACATCTGTATCGCCTATGGGGGGAGGATGGAGATTGTTGAGGCAATAAAGAGAATCCTCGATAGCTCTAATGGCGGAGGAATTGATCCAGAGGAGATTGATGCAAAGCTATTGAGTGAGAATCTTTTCACAAAAGGACTACCTGACCCTGACATAGTCATTAGAACTGGAGGGGAGATCAGGCTCAGTAATTTTCTCCTTTTCCAGTCCGCATATTCTGAACTTTTCTTCTTGAACACCTATTTCCCCTTGATAAGAAAAATTGATTTTTTGAGGGTCATTAGGGATTTCCAAAGGCGGAACAGAAGGTTTGGAAGATAGTTTATTATTATTGAACTCAAAAAAGAAGTGGAGGGAGTGGGATTCGAACCCACGAACACCTACATGACAGGACTCTGAATCCTGCGCCTTTGGCCAAGCTCGGCAATCCCTCCCTGTCAATTCTACATTTTTGTCTGGGAATCAGAGTGTTTTAACCTTTCTACCTCTTCCCACATTTGGAGTCCTGCACCTTCACTCGGTTTTGGGTACTTTATTCCATGGGGTATTGGTCTGCCATCTTCGCCCACAGTTACAAAAGTTACAAATCCATCAACTAGCTGATCTTTTGTAAGTCTTTTGTATATTTTTGTATAGATGGTCAAGCTTGTCTTCCCAATATGGGCTAATACGGATTCTATTTGGATTATATCCCCATTGGTACCGGGTTTGACAAACTTCATACCGTGGATCTTAATACATACAATCTTTGAGGGATCCCCATATACTCTTGATGCCTCAATAAAAGCCCCTTCAACAAACCACATTGAAGTTACACCAGCAAAAAGAGTTCCATGATGATTCAAATTTTCTGGCCTAACAAGTTTTGAAATTGTTGTAAATTCCGAAGTATCCATAAAATCAACTCTAAAGTGGGGACACAGGGATTTGAACCCTGATCCATGGATTTCCCCATCAAACTCCAGAATTTCTTCATCGGCAAAATGCCATCAGTATTCTCTTTCATCCGGAAAGGATTCTGGAGTCCATGATGATGGCCTGATTACACCATGTCCCCTTCGCAAAGCCGGGGGAGGGAGTTGAACCCTCGTGATCGGATCTGCAGTCCGAGGCCGAGCCTCTCGACAACCCCGGCGTAATCAAAATAGCTTTACAGTATTTTATAAAACTTTCGTTAAATGTTTTGAAGGTGAAGAAACGACTTCACTAAGCAATATCTTAGATTCTTTTCCAGTTTCAAGGTCACGGATTGTAATATTTCCATCCTTTAGGTCCCTTTCACCTATAATCAAGAGGGATCTAGCACCAAGTTTAGTTGCAAATTTAATCTGATTTGAGAGATTCCTGCTCATTAGATCAAAATCAACTCTAAATCCACTATCTCTCAAAACTGTAGATACCTTTGAAACTTCCTTCTCGACATTCCCTATAGTAGCTATGAAAACATCAAGCTCTAGCTTTTCTTCTGGCCATATGCCCTTCCTTCTCATCATTAGCTCTAACACAGCGTCTCCCATACCAAATCCAACGGCCGGTATATGCTCTCCACCAAAAAGCTCTGCAAGATTATCATATCTGCCACCACCGAAAAGAGCTCTGAACTCTCGTTTTCTGTCATGGACTTCAAATACCATGCCCGTGTAATAATCAAGACCCCTCACAATCGATGGATCAAATGTGATGAATTTCTGATAACCCCTATCATGTAAATTCTGGGCTATTTTTTTTAGTGACTCTATAACTTTTGATATGCCTTCTCCTTTATGATTTTTTGATAGCTCTTCTATCGACTTTGAGAGATCACCTTTGGAATCTAGAAAATTTTCTATCTTATTTATTTGACAGTCATCCAAATTGATATCGAAAAGCATTCCCCTAAAGTCATTTTGGGATATTTTCTCTCTTTTATCTATAATCCTAAGGACATCATGGAAATTAGTTATGCCCAAAGTCAATAGAAACTCTTGGAGTAGACGCCTGTCAGATACCCTGACCTCAATATCAGAATCATCAAATCCTAAATCGCAAAGGAGTTTTATTGCACAGGAAATAACTTCAGTATCTGCCCTTGCATCTTCTGATCCAAATATATCAATGTTCAGTTGATAGAACTCCCTTAATCTCCCGCTCTGAGGTCTTTCATACCTCCAAAGTCTTGGGATGGAATACCATTTAACAGGAAAAGATAGTTCCTTTGATTTTGAAACTAAAACCCTAACAACGGAAGGTGTAAGCTCTGGGCGCAAAGAGATCATCCTGCCACCCTTGTCTTCAAAGGCGTAAAGCTCCTCTATGATCTCCTCGCCACTTTTAATTGAATAGAGGTCAAATAATTCAATCGCTGGAGTGTCTGTCTCAAAAAATCCAAATTCCTCAACAGTTTTTTTTATAGTTGAAAACACTTTCTTCCTTGCGGCCATCTCATTTGGTAGAAAGTCTCTGGTACCTCTCAAGCGTTCGAACATCTTTGCACCCAGATTTAAAAATTTAGAGTAATTTGCTGATTGATTTACCTTGCTCTATAGCCTCTCTGATAATAGACTCCCTTTTAAGAGTTTCTTCAGAGTTTTTTAGAACTTCTTCAATCTTTTCTTTAGGTATTACGACAACGCCGTCATCATCACCGACTACCCAGTCACCAGGATTTACAATTGCGCCCGCACAAACTACTGGGACATTTATCTCACCCATCCTGGTAGCAGTGCCGGCCCTCGTTACAACTCCACGGCAGAATACTGGAAGCCCCTCGCTTCTAATACCTTTAATATCCCTTATTGCACCATCGACAACGACCCCATTGACTCCTTTTAGGACAGCCTGTCTTGCCATAAGGTCACCGAATAGGGAATACTTAGTTATCCCTCCGCCATCGATTACGATTACACTGCCCTTTTCTACTTCATCTAAAGCTTTGAGGGCTGTTAGCATATCCCCTGGGTAGCATTTTGCTGTAAGGGCAGGCCCGCAGATAAAGTCGCCATCACTAATAGATTTGATGCACTCATCCATTGACCCTCTCTTTTTTAGGGCATCATTGACAGAAGCTGTGTCTAGTCCTCTCAATTTTTTCTCTATCTCTTCCCTTTTCAAACACTCATCTCCTCTATCAAATTATTTTATCTTTCTTTAATTGATCGATTTTCTCTTTTGAGTAACCTAATACTTTAGACATCACTTCTTCGGTATACTCCCCAAGTACTGGAGGCCTTAGGTGTTCCTTGCACTCTGTAAGCGAAAAATTAAGTGGGCTGTTTGCAGTGACCATCTTTCCTGCAATCGGATGATCAAATTCAAATAGCATCTTCCTGTAAGCGGTGTTTGGATCCTCTAGGATCTTATCAATTGTATTAACTGGTCCACAAGGTACACCAGCTTTAGTAATAATTTCTATAAGGTCTTCTGATTTATGATTTATAGTCCATCCTTCAATTATTTTCTTTAGTTCAGCTTCGTTCTTTGTCCTCATATCGTTGTTTTTGAATCGCTCAGAAAATAATAAGTTATTGAACTCAGGGACACAATGACAAAACATCTCCCATAGGTGATCGTTACCTATACCAATCACGATGTATCCATCCAATGTCTCAAAGACATCAAAAGGAGTAAGGCTTGGGTGTCTTGATCCAATCCTTGTAGGGACCTCTCCAGATACTGTATACCTAACAGTTGCATTCTCTAGAATAGCTAAGATACAGTCAACCATTGAAATGTCTATATACTGACCCTGGCCAATTTTTTCTTGTGTACGTAAAGCCCCAAGAATCGCAATAGCAGAGAACATTCCTGACATAATATCAGCAATTGATGATCCAACTCGGGTAGGGGGGCTATCTGGATATCCAGTTATACTCATTAATCCCGCATAAGCTTGAGCAATGATATCATATCCAGGCCTTCCGGGGTATATGGAATCATTACCAAACTGGGATATAGTTGCATAAATTATCTTTGGATTTATTTTTTTAACCTCTTCATATGAGAATCCAAGTTTTTCCATTGTCCCTGGTCTAAAGTTTTCAGTGAGTACATCAGAAATTTTAATGAGATCTTTAAGAATTTCTTTTCCTTTTTCATCTTTGATATTGATAACTATGCTTTTCTTGTTCCTGTTGATACTCATGTAGTAAGCGCTTTCTCCATTTTTATAGGGCCCAAATTTTCTAGAGTCTTCCCCTTCACTTTTTTCTACCTTAATAATATCAGCACCTAGATCACCAAGAATCATGGTACAGTATGGCATCGCAAGCACATGGCTTAAATCCAATATTCTTACTCCTTCAAGTGGCCTCATCTATTCACCTCTTTAAAACTAAACAGTGAAACTATCAAAGCAATTTCCTCAACAGACGGATTACCATCTATCTCAATTGAATGATCTTCATCCTTTTTATCACTAAATTTGTCCATTATGTTATTATTTATCATATTAATAAACTTTTGCAATTTTTTATTCCGTATCTATTATAAACAAGAGCTCGCCTTTTTCAACAACTGTTCCTTCGTATGCTGATATGTTGGAGATTATTCCACTTTCAGGCGCTTTGATATCGGTCTCTGTTTTCATAGCAATCAATGTCATTATTGTGTCACCTTCAGATACTTTGTCACCAACTTTTTTAGTTACTTTGAGGACTATACCCCCAATCATTGAGTCAATGTAAATTTTGTTATTTTCCTTCCTGTAGTGGCTATCTCTTAGAGTTTCTTGAGGCCTCTTGATAATAGATACTTCGTAAACAGATCCATCATATAATACCTGGTACTCACCGTCGGCTACCTTTTTCAGTTTAAGATCATGCTCTTTATCTTTGACTTTTATTTTAAACTCATCCATGAGCATCAAGCAAGAGAAGCTATCAATACTCCGGCGGCAACTGCTGTACCGATTACACCTGCAACGTTAGGACCCATCGCATGCATCAAGAGGTGGTTCTGTGGGTCTTCCTTTAATCCCATCTTCTGAACGACCCTTGCAGACATTGGAACTGCTGAAACCCCCGCGGCACCTATCATTGGATTAATCTTCTCTTTTAGGAATAGGTTCATAATCTTTGCAACCATTACCCCACCACTTGCAGCAGTAAAGAATGCAACTACCCCAAGAACCATGATTTTTAGGGTCTGAATATTGAGGAAGTTAGTTGCGTCCATTGTGCTCCCAACTGAAAGCCCAAGTATAATTGTCACGATGTTTAAGAGCTCCTCACTTGCACCTTTGGCAAGCCTTTGTGTGACCCCAGTCTCCCTGAAAAGATTTCCTACAAAAAGCATCCCTACAAGTGGAATGGCCTTTGGAACTAAAATCCCCGAAACAAGTGCAGCAATTATTGGAAAAGCTACCTTCTCTTTCTGTGAGACTGCCCTCATCTGAACCATTTTAATTTTCCTTTCTGCCTTTGTTGTTGTAAGCATTATGGCAGGTGGCAAGATTAATGGAACTAATGACATATAGGAGTAAGCAGCTACTGCAGTAGCACCGAGTAACTCAGGGGCTAAAACTGTTGTAACATATATTGTAGTTGGTCCATCAGCACCACCAATTATTCCTATTGACCCTGCTTGTTGAGGGGTAAATCCCAAAAATATTGAGCCCACTAAAGCAATGAAAACTCCTATTTGAGCAGCGGCACCTAATATGAATGTTTTTGGATTTGCCAGTAATGGTCCAAAATCTGTTAATGCACCTATTCCCATGAATATCAGACAGGGAACAATTTCATTAGCAATCAGATGTTTTAAGAAAATACCAAGTACCCCTCCAATTGCATCTGGATCAGAAATCCCTGTTAGAGGTATATTCGAGAGGATACACCCAAATCCTATGGGAACAAGTAGTAAAGGCTCAAACCCTTTGTAAACAGCAAGATAGATTAGTATAAGAGCAACTACTATCATTGCTATATTACCAAGTGTTATATCAAAAATACCACTTGTTGTTTTGAATATTTCAAGGAAGGACGATATTAAGTCGACCATGATATCACTATCCTATTGTGAATAGGGTATCGCCAGTGTTAATGGACTTCCCCGGGCTTACTAGAATGTCTACTATTGTTCCATTTGAAGGAGAAGATATCTCATTTTCCATCTTCATAGCTTCTAGGATCAAAACTACATCTCCAACTGAAACTTTGTCACCAGGCTGTTTTTTTAGAGACAAGACTGTTCCAGCCATGACCGCTTTTATAGGCTCTCCCTTACCAGAAGGGGGTTTTGAAACTGGTGCAGCTTGAGGTGCAGGTTTATTTGATGGAGCTTGATATGCTGGCTTTGATGTGGTTTGAGGTCTTCCACTTCCCAGAAGCTCTTCAATACTTACCGTTGACTTTTTGTTGCCTAGTTTAACCTCTAAGTTACCACTTCCAGTATTCTCAACTTCAACTTCGTAATCTTTTCCGTCGACATTTACCTTATACTTAGCCATTATAATCTCTCCATCTGTTCACGTCTATTTAATAACTTCCAGTTATCTATCTTAGAATGCAAATTCAGTACTGAAATCGCATCTTTTGATATGTGGAAATAAGCTGCTGTTATCATTGCAGTTAATTCATCATTTGATGTTTCTTTTTCAACTTTGGGCTGGGCTTCAGCCAGATTTTCTTTTTCTTCTACCACCTTATTATTTGCCTTGTCTTCCCTATTTTTAATAAATTTACCAAAATAGTGTATTACACCAGATAGAATAACTAAAACTAAAAAAGTTATAGCCATTCCAACTATAACTAATGTTAATCCCAAAAGCAGATTATCCATATTTACCATTTTATCCACCTTAGAATGGCATTATCCCATGCTTTTTCTTGGGCAACATTTCTTTCTTGGACTGGTATACCCTCAGTGCATTGATTAATGTAGTTCTTAAATTCTTTGGGTCAATGACATCGTCAACGTAACCACGTGCGGCAGCCATATATGGATTTGCAAATTTCTTTTCAAATTCTTCAGTTAGTTGAGCAGCTTTCTTTGTTGGGTCTTTTGCTTCAGATATTTCTTTTCTAAAGATAATTTCACATGCCCCTTTTGGCCCCATGACCGCAATCTCTGCAGTTGGCAATGCATAAACAACATCCACCTTTAGGTGTTTTGAGGCCATTCCAATGTATGCCCCACCATATGCTTTTCTTACTATAACAGTTAATAATGGGACAGTTGCCTCGCAGTAAGCATAAAGAAGTTTTGCACCATGTCTTATGATTCCACCATGCTCTTGGTCAATGCCTGGCATAAATCCCGGTGTATCAACAAATGATACAATAGGGATGTTGAACGCATCACAGAATCTAATAAATCTTGATGCTTTATCTGAAGAATTTATATCCAATACTCCAGCAATGTGGCTTGGATTATTTGCAACTACACCTACGACTTTACCATCTAATCTTCCGAATCCTACTACTATATTAGGTGCATAAAGTGGATGGAGTTCATAAAATCCGTTGTTATCAAGAACAGCTTTAACAATCTCACGAACGTTATAACCTTTGTTTGGGTCTTCAGGTATTATAGAGTAAAGCTCGGGTGTTTCCCTCATAGGATCGTCAGTTGGCTCAATTGCTGGTGCATCTTCCATATTATTGGAAGGCAAGAAACTGATTAATGTTCTTATAGTATTTAATGTGTCCTCGTCATCTTTTCCGACTCTGTGTGCCATTCCACTCTTTGATTGATGAATATGTGGCCCACCAAGCTCTTCAAATGTAACATCCTGATGTAAGACTGTTTTCACTACTTGAGGTCCAGTTATGAACATGTAACTTATTTTATCTGTCATGAAAACAAAATCACCTATTGCGGGTGAATAGACAGCACCACCTGCGCAAGGACCCATAATGGCTGTAATCTGTGGGATTACACCGGAAGATATGGTATTCCTATAGAATATCTCTCCGTATCCTTTAAGGGAGTCCACACCTTCTTGGATCCTAGCTCCTCCAGAATCATTTATCCCTATTAAAGGCGCACCTACCTTCAAGGCTTGATCAATAAGGTAACTTATCTTGAAAGCATGAGCTTCCCCAAGTGACCCCCCCATCACGGTAAAATCTTCAGAATATACGAATACGAGCTTACCGTCAATTGTACCGTAACCCGTAATGACGCCATCTCCAGGTAGTTCCATTTTGTCGAGGTCAAAATCTACTGCTCTATGTTTCATTAGCCCGTTTATTTCAACGAAGCTGCCCTTGTCAAGGAGAATGTCAAGCCTTTCTCTAGCAGAAAGTTTTCCCTTATCATGCTGAGCTTTGAGCTTATCTTTTCCCCCTCCCATTTTTAACTTGTCTTTTTTAGTTCTTAGTTCTTTCAACTTACCTTCAATGGCCATAAAATTACCACCGGCTCGCCTGAAGTTCAATTCCAGACGATACTCCATCAACACTTAAATAATTCATTTAAAAAGTTTTTGGTGTTCCTAATTATATCTAATAAGTGTATTTAATCGATATTTTTGTCTTACAAAAAGAACATTTTCCATTCTCCAAATTAATTTTTAATTTATTATTTCTTTTTATAATGATATTTTTACAATTGGGGCATAATGTATCATTATTTGTTGGAATATTTCCAAGATATACATATTTTAGCTTCTTTTCAGCAATTGCCTTTGCATTATAAATTGTTTCAGTTGGTGTTGGCGGAATCTCCATTTTATACATGGGGCGGTAAGCAGAAAAATGTAGTGGGATCTCATCACTTAGATTTGAAACAAAATCTACAAGTTTTTCTATATCCTCATTGGAATCATTTAGGGTTGGGATCAATAGGTTTGTTATTTCAATATGAGTTTCTTTAGATGCTGTTTTTATTGTTTCAAGAATTGGTGAAAGTCTCCCTCCGCATATTTCGTTATAAAATTCATCCGAGAATGACTTGAGGTCTATATTCATTGCATCAATGAAAGGGAGTGCTTCCTTTAATGGTTTAGGATTTATGAATCCATTTGTAACCCATACATTTTTGATCCCCTTTTCCTTTGCAATCTTAGAAGTTTCCATTACATATTCGTAGAATATTGTGGGCTCTGAATAGGTATATGAAATAGATTTACAGTTATTTTGAATCGCTAAATCAACAATTTTTTCAGGTTTGAGAAAATATTCACTTATATCGCTGGGGGTTGCTTGGGAAAGATTCCAGTTCTGGCAGTTCTGGCAGAATAGATTACACCCTGGAGTTCCAAAAGAAAGAGAGTATGAGCCAGGATAAAAATGGTAGAGGGGTTTCTTTTCAATAGGGTCTACATGAAAATAGAGTTTTTCTGAATCGCTCTCCCCGAAAACAAGGGTGTTTAGTTTGCCATCTAAATTGGCCCGTACCCTGCACTTGCCCCTTTCGTTAGGTTTTATGAGGCATGAGTGAGGACATAAAAGACACCTTTGGTTTGTGTCTTCTTTTCTGTAAAAGAGTGCCTCTCTCATGCCAATGTTAGGGGGTTTATAGTATTTTAAATTAACTAAAAATTAAATTATTTTTTAGAGATCTTGACCTTTTGCAATGCCTCTTTGAAATCCTCATATGTAACAAACTCAGTCTTGTCCAGATTCTTTCTTATAGCATTCAATCCTGCTTCTCTTGTAAGGGATTTGAGATCTGCTCCGGTGAAACCTTCTGTTTGCTCAACTAGCTCATCAACTTTAACATCTTTTAAGGGCATACCTTTCATGTGGATATTTAGAATGTCGCGTCTTGATTCTTTGTCAGGCAATGGTATCTCGACAATGACATCGAATCTTCCAGGCCTTAACAAAGCCTCATCCAATATGTCCGGCCTATTTGTTGCAGCTATTACAATTACACGCTCTAAGGACTCTACACCATCCATCTCTGTTAGGAGCTGATTCACCATTCTCTCAGTGACTTTGACTCCTGATTCCTGCCCACGCCTTGGGGCAATTGAATCAATCTCATCAAAGAATATTATTGATGGTGCAACTTGCCTTGCCTTACTGAATATCTTCCTGATACCCTTTTCGCTCTCTCCTACCCACTTTGAGATTAGCTCAGGCCCTCTAACTGTTATGAAGTTTGCTTCACTTTCAGTTGCAACTGCCTTTGCCAGTAATGTTTTTCCACAACCTGGGGGTCCGAAAAGTAGTATCCCTTTAGGGCCTTGGACATTGATCTTCTTGAATACATCAGGGTACTTTAATGGCCATTCGACTGCTTCCTGTAATCTTTGTTTCACTTCCTTTAGTCCACCGATGTCAGTCCATTTCACTGTAGGGACTTCTACTAGTGCTTCCCTCATTGCCGAAGGCTCGACTTCAAGGAATGCTGAATCGAAGTCGCTTTTTGTGACTTCAAGTTTATTTAGTATTTCTGGAGAGATTTCTATGTCCCCACCGCTTAGATCTGGGAGCACTCTTCTGAGAGCTTTCATTCCAGCCTCTTTGCATAATGCTTCAAGATCAGCACCGCTGTAACCGTGTGTTTTTGATGCATAGTAGGAAATGTTTACATCTTGAGTTATTGGCATTCCTCTTGTGTGCACCTGAAGGATTTCCTTTCTGTCGTTCACATCAGGGACACCAATTTCGATTTCCCTGTCAAACCTTCCAGGCCTTCTAAGTGCTGGATCGATAGTATCTGGTAAGTTAGTTGCTGCAATGACGACTACTTTGCCTCTTGTTTTTAATCCGTCCATCAGTGTCAAAAGCTGTGAAACTACCCTTCTCTCAACTTCTCCTTTGGATTCTTCCCTCTTAGGGGCTATTGCATCTATCTCATCGATGAAGATTATAGCGGGGGAGTTTTCACCTGCGTCCTCAAAGACCTTCCTAAGATTCTCCTCTGACTCCCCATAATACTTACTCATTATCTCCGGCCCATTGATAGAAGTGAAGTAGGCATTGATCTCATTAGCAAGTGCCTTTGCAAGGAGTGTCTTACCAGTTCCAGGAGGTCCATAAAGTAAAACTCCTTTAGGCGGATCAATGCCTAGTTTTGAAAAGACTTCGGGATGCTTCATTGGCATCTCTATCATTTCCCTTATCTTCTGTATCTCGTCCCTAAGACCCCCTATGTCCTCATAGGTAACATCAGGCATCTTAGAGATTTCAGCTTCTGATACTGGCTTTGGGGAAATTGTTATCTTTGTTGATGGAACAATTCTTAGAATTCCTCTCGGGTTTGTCTTTGTCACAACAAAAGGAAGGCTCCTGTTGAATATCTCAAAGACGAAAACATTATTCTGTACAATTGGAACATCAGAGAATTTTTCTTTAAAGTAACTTGAAAGATCCCCTGAAAACTGCATATCTGCCTGCATTGGGGCAAGCGTTATCGCCTTTGCCTCTTTGACCTCTGCCCTAGAAACGGCAACTCTGTCTCCAAGAAGGGCACCAGAGTTCTTTCTTAGGATACTATCCATTCTGATAATTTTAGAACCTTCAGTGATATCGGGCAACGCCTTTGCGGCAGTTATCTTCTCTCCCTTAATCTTTACAATCTCGCCATAGTTTAGAAACAATTTTCTCATTTCTTCAGGGTCGATTCTCACGATACCCTTACCAACATCGAGCTTCTCTGCGCTTCCGACCACAAGCTCTCTCTCAATATTTTCTGTCACGTAAAACACCTCATTAATATAATAACATTAAGTTAAGCTAAATAAAAGTGATATTAATCCTTTATAAAGTTTACGATTAAAATAAGGGAGTTAATAAATAAAAAGAGAAAATTAATCGTCGTAGTCTTGAAGCTTTTTTGTGAAATCACTTGGTCGGTAGGGTTGGGTGAAGTCTTCACTTTCAGTTGAGAACTCATCCTTTTCGACCGTGGGGACTCTCCTCTTGTTTATGGATTTTTTGACAAATTCATCGTAGTTTCTGTCCCTGACCTCAATAAGATCCCTGTCGTTTAGAGCAGTTCGTTCAAGCTCTTCCAGTTCTTTATAGATAGTATCAAGATTATGTTTGATCCTCATAATGGCCATCTTTATTGATTCCGAACGGTCTTCCTTTCTCGACCTTTCATCGATACCATTACTAGATTCTTCTTCATCGAAAGGGAATTTCATAAATGCACCAATGCAATCTCTAAATTTGAATTTATATAGATATTGTCAAGTTACAAAACTTTTTAACCTAAACACTTGAAAAAAAATAAATGAAAAAGGATATCTCATTTCTTGATATCATAGGATTATCGGTCATTGGGATACAGATAATTCTCCTTATACTAAATATCGATAATTTGCCTGCAGACCAGAAGGATTGGTCATACCACCTAATGATAGGGAGGATGTTCGTTGACCACCAGTCATTATTATGGGACTACTACGAGTTCGCACCTATTGGAAGGCCGAATCTTTATCCTCCATTCCTACATTTCCTTTTTGCTGGTTCTAATTTAATAGGAATGAGCTGGGTGTTTATCCAAAAATTCTATGGAGTTTTAATATATCTACTGTCCCTACTTTGTGTATTTTTTGTATCAAGGGATCTTTTTGGAAAAAAGGTAGGGGTACTATCTGTTGTTATACTCTCTGCATCTTATAGCTACTGGTGGTGGCAGATATCAATTGCCCCAACATCGCTAATATTTGCTCTCTTCCCTCTAGCCATGTGGTCAGTATATAGAAAGAAGACAATCTTATCCATAGCATTGCTCTCAATATTTTTGTGGACGCATTTCTCCGGTCTTTTAGTGGTACTTGGTGTTGCAGTATTTGGGCTTTTGAAAAGGGACTACCTGAAAAATAGTTTAAAGGTAATAGGCGTTTCATTACTTTTGTTTTCACCTTGGGCAGTGCATGTCATCTTAAATCGTGACTGGATGCACGGTAACTGGTCCTCAATTGTGAATATGCCTACCTTTGGGGTATTGACTATTATTTTCTCAATTCTTGGGATCTTCTTCCTTGCTAAGAGGAGGGACGTGAAGGATATCCTCATACTTTCAACAGTGCCCTCAATTGTTCTTATAGGGCTATTATACGGTTTCAGATTTTTCATGCACGCACCTGTCATCCTTGCAATTCTAATGGCAGTTGGAGCCTATGAAACTTCAAAAATTATTAATAAAAATGCTTTCTATGTTTTCTTAATCGCCTTTTTGATTATTTCTTATACAGGAGAGCCTGCATTAAGACTAAATGGAATTGGTGGGCAGCCTGGTGGAATGAATCCTCCTTCTCAATTTGCATACAACGGCCCGCCACCATTAGAATTAAATCAAATTGAGAGGCCAAATGGCGAAATAAATCCATTTAACCAGCCACCAAATAACAGAGATCCTGGAAAACAGATGAATCCAGCCCAAGCTTTTGGCCTTGGTAATATGCAATCAACACCCCTAAAAGAAAATATTAATGCGCTGAGAAATGTTCAGAATCGTTCTCTTACAATTAGCCCCTATCTATCTGAAAATGCCTTTGCTCTTTATAATTTCTTGAAGAATAATACAGAAGAAGATGAGATAATACATGTCCAAGGTGGACCAATCGCAACATGCATTTCACTCTTTACAGACAGAAGGACTGACAATGGTATGTGGAGAGAGGTGACAAACGAAGACATGGAAAAATCACCTTCCACTAACCTAAAGTTTGGCGTAATTGAAATGAATAATGAAAGACAGGTATCTCAAATTCCAGAAAGTATAATAATAGAAAAATTCGGCCAGTTCATAGTTTACGATGCCACAAAGAGCGATCAGATCAGGATGCCCCAACAACAGTATAGAATTCCGCCTGCCTTAACAGAACTATCAACACTCTTTAGAAAGGCTTCAACTAACTTAGAGTCTGACAAGGAGCTTACAAAAAACTCACTTCTAGAAGCCTCAGCCAAACTAAACCAACTTTCAAAAGGTGCGCCCGACGATAGAGGAATAAGAATATTGGAAAGATCTTCTGTTATTCTTAGAAACAAAGCTCAAAATATAGCTTATGCTCCCGACGAAGATATACCGAAAATAAGAGAAGATTTGATTCAGATTTCACGTCTTTATGAAAGAGGGGACATCGGTGGGGCACTAATAATTTTAGAAAGGATTTGATTACATCCATCCTTTTTTCTTAAAGTAGTATACCATAGAAAGCCCAATTACAAGCATGAGAAAGAGCACCACATAATACCCAAATGGGGATCTCAACTCTGGCATAAAATCAAAGTTCATCCCATATATACCAGATATTAGAGTCAGAGGCATCATTATGGTAGCAATTATGGTAAGTACCTTCATTATTTCATTTAACCTATTCGATGTGTAGGATAGATAAGTATCTTGTATACCAATTAATGAATCCTTCATCGAGTCAAGAGAATCAAATATACTGATAATGCTGTCATAATTGTCCCTGAAATAAATTTTAGTTTCGTCTGTTACAAACAATGATTCCTTTCTCAAAAGACCCAATAGCTCTTCCCTCTCAGAAACAACTATCCTCTTGAATAGCGATACATCCTTCTTTAGATCAATTACCTTTAGGAGGCATTCCTTGCTCCCAGTTTCAAATAACTCCTCTTCTATTTTTTCTATCGTTACATCGAGAGTTTCTATAATTTTAAAGTAGTTGTCAATTACCTTATCCATTACCATGTGTAAAAGAAAGTCTGGACCTTTGCCCAATATTTTAGAAAGCGCTTTGTCATCATTTTTTAATTTACCAAAAAGTTTTGCATCACCACTAGTGTCCTTAGTTATAATAAAATTCTCGCCAATCGCTACATCATATTCGTACCTAATCAACCTTTCTTCCATGCAAAGATTGTACAGTACAATGAAGTTATAATTATCAAAAATTTCTATCTTTACCCTTGTCCCTTCATCAGATAGGTCTTCAACTGTCACAGGGTGCAAATCAAATATTGAACCTAATTTTGCTATCTCATCCTGTGTAGTGTCAACTAGGTCGATCCAAAGCTTGAAATTAAGTTTACTTAGCTCAAGAAGCCTTTCATATGATGCTTTTTCTCTCTTGATTCCCTCATCAAGATAAAATACCTCATACATACAGCAATATAAAGTAAAAATTGTTTAAATTAGTTATTATCTAAAGCTCTCCTTCTAATTTAAGGACTATCCTTCTGAAAATTCCCTTCAATGTGTAAACCTCTCTCCTAGTGTTAAATCCCCTAGTAAGAACATGTTTAAACACAGTCAATGCGTTGTCCCTTCTATAATCCCGCTCTTCTACTAAATCAAGTATCTTTTTGAAATCCTCAATTAATAATTCCTTTTCTAGAGCCCCTTTATCAGGAGAGGGATTTGCCCTTTTTGACCTTCCTGCTTTGAAGATCTCATATAGAATAACTGCAAGGGCGTGCGAAACATTAAGAGTTGGGTATCTATTGTCTGCCGGTATTGTGGTTAGGGTATCACACATTTCAATTTCTTCATTCTTAAGGCCGCTACTCTCCCTGCCCAAAACTATCCCGATATTAAATTCAGGTGATATTTTTTCTGAGAGATTTTCTACTGATGTGTAATTTCTTAATACACCGCCGCCTATGTTTGCACTTGTCGCTATGGCAAAATCAACTAAATTTAGAGCTTCCTTAAGAGTCCCAACAATTCTTGCA
>Ga0209201_1001915_pt1 | contig 22066 bp, 13 predicted proteins | sample AD_UKC055_MetaG_FD_184411 | JGI IMG/M metagenome (GOLD analysis project Ga0209201, IMG submission 184411) | Active sludge microbial communities of municipal wastewater-treating anaerobic digesters from USA - AD_UKC055_MetaG (SPAdes) (version 2) | ecosystem: Engineered > Bioreactor > Anaerobic >...
GGCCACATGGTTGTACATTCCTGCGAAATACCTACCAATGCCATACCCATCAAAAAAAATATTTGTACAATACGCTTAACCATGCTGTAACGAGTTTAAAATTTTAAATTTCATACCTTGACCCTTAGCCTACTTTACAAATTTATAGGAAATTTTTTCATTACCAAAATTCAAAACTGCAACATAAAGTCCTTTTATTAGAGTGTTACCTAGTGGAATGGTGGTATCCAGCACTTGTAATTCCTTACTAATCGTAGTAGAAAATATGAGTTTACCGTTAATGTCGTATAAATTCATGGTTGCCCTACCTATAGCTGAGTTGTTAAGCCACACTTTTAAGTTGCCATCATTTGTAGGTGTAATAATCATTTCGCCACTTAAAGTTAGGTCGCTAACACCTGTATTTTTAATCACGTTAATAAAAAATGATTTTTCCAACGAATGACCAGCCTTGTCGGTAGCCTTAATAATAATTTCGTAGCGGTTTCTCGTTTGAAAATTTAAAATTTCAGTTGTCAATAAGCTATCTCCTAAAATAGCAAAGGGGACAAACCCAGGCTCGCCATCAATAGTAGGAGGGGCAATTACCTCCAGGGTATGAGAATCGCCAGGTGTTTCATCCAGCACATTAACTTTACCAACCAGACTATATGCAGGTAATCCCTCCATAATGCTGTTGTTGGATAGTAATATATCCTGAGGGCTATGATTGCGTGGCATAATATTCACTACAGCCTCCTGGTTGCTGCTAAAATTATTTGAACCCGGAGTTAAGGAGGTAATCAGGTAGTAACCGTTGTAGGCACCGCTCCAGCCCCAGTTCAAATGGTACCGATTCTGGTCATCAACTCCATCAATATTAAATGCATGACCAGCTGTGCCATCGCCGGGATCGCCGGAGTAGTAAATAGGTCGTCCATTCGCAAGCTCGCTTACTAGGATAGAATCCCATTGGGCGGATGTAAAGTTGCTGCGTTTTAATATGGTAGTGCTGTTGGTGTAGTCGAAAAACGTTTTTAAAGCGCCAGGTACCATGCTGGAAAAGGCTCCTGAGCCATCAGCGCCATAGTTCATATCAACCGATACCCCAAGATGGTAGAGAAGAAGAGCCACATACTTATTTGGTTGATCTAAACCCATGATGGAGTCCCACTTATACTGCGTATCGCCAAAAACAGCACCAAGGCTCCCGTAGGTATCATCTACATAGTAGTTCTGTCCATATCCCACTTCAGGGTGCTGGTAAACCGACAATGCCTGACCCATGGCTACAGCCACGCAACCCGCGTAGGCATGACCACCAGGTCCCTCGCTATCAGCCGGACAGTATGCGTTCCACCCTGAACTCTGGTTCCACTCAACCCCTATAAGCGGCTCAACGGGTGAAGTGCTTTTTTGTGCCTCAAAGGGGTGGTTATCCCATGAAGCATGTCTTTTGGTTTCTTTTCCCTCCACAACCTCCTTTATCTGGTTGGCGTAATGCTGAAACCAGAAGTAAAATGGAACTTCCTTAATTTTAACGGTGTCAAAGCTACCCTTAAGCGAGTACGCAATTATGGCCGGAATCCTATCGTCGGCTGCAACAATTGCCCAACCCTCCGGTTTGTAGCTTACAAGGTAGGTATAGGTTCTATTTTCTCCCTTCTGAAATGGGAAAATTGATGATTCGGTGATTGACTTATCTAATTTTTTGTACATAAACCCATCGGCATGCTCCTTGGCTACTCGTTGAGGTACCTCTACAGCAAATAAGTTGATATGAACAAAAAATACAAGAACTAGTAATGCGATACGCTTCATTTCAGGCTGATTATAAATTAAATTATTATCAAAATTACCTTTAACCAAAATTTAAGATACTAAAATAATCGTTAGCATATAGTTACTATATCAAGACAATATATCATGAGAAGGACACGCTTTGATCGGTACAACATTCTTAAATTGAAAGCAAAAGTAACATTTTTGTTGAAAAATTAATTTTTCATATAGAATTAGTTTACAGGAAAAATTAAGATTAGCTTTATACAAATGCTGATCTGTTCATGTTAAAACCTGGCGCACAAGTTGTCTCTCCTAAAAAATCGGTGTAAATGAGTTAAAAAATCACCAACCTAATCAGGACCAACAGGTTTTAAAACTGTTGAATTTGAATTGCTCAACGTGTACAAAAACTTTTTACCCTGCTGGATTAATGTATGCCCGACATATCAAGAGAGGCGATTCTGTTTAAGAATCGCCTCCCCATTAAGTAACGTGCAAAATTGCGTTAACGAACAAATTTGCTCTTATGATTTTGTAGCTTAAGAACATAGTTTTGTTGAACGATACTCTTACCAGCAGGGGTCCAAGTTGCCTGGCTGAAAAGGTCATACCAGCCCAACGCCTCTAGCGTAACTGCGTCGTACGCATAAAAACCTAGTCCTTCCATATCAATGGTTCCATCAGCATTGACAAATCCAGTAGCAACGCCATCGCTTGAATATCCATTCCAAACCTCTAAAATGTAATCAGCCAACGGATGTCCATCAGGGAATGATATCATTTGCCCCATTCCGTCATAGGTTTGAATGTTGAACGATGCAAAGTCGCCGTTGAACTCGGCCACAATATCATCTTCTGAACCTAATAAACCGCTTATGACAACCAAATTAGGATCGGTTGGATGAGCTGAAGTAATAACGTTGTACTCATCGGTAATAGGGCCATCAAATTGGGAAACCAAGTTCCCGATCACGTAGTTCCCAATAACCATATTCCTTGTGTATCCATACGAGATAAACCACTCCTTATCGCCAAAGGCAATAGCCTTGGAGGGGTTTCCGTAAGCGTTACGCATGGCACCCTCGGCCATCTTCAAGGTAACCGTTTCGCCGTAAACGGGTGTTCTGGGAAGGGTTATCTGCACCAGGGTATCTTTTACAACGGCTACATTAGCCTGTGGAACCTGCACATCAAGGGTAGTTGTTGAAGTATAGTACCTAACAACCACATTGCCTTGCACGTAACCACCCTCTCCTGAAGTTGGGAATCTCATCTTTATGGGGTAATCGAGGGTGATCTTCATGCTCACATCGCTGGTCACGCTATCGGCGGGTAGAATTTGCTGGGTAGCGGTGGGAGAAAACTTAATGCGCCAGTAGATACCCTCCGCGTAACCTCCAACAATACCGCTGGTAACCCCCTCGTAGCTGTTACCAGCTCTATCCTTAACAGAGCCATTCCCAATGGATAAAAAAACGTACTGCCCGTTCATGGCGGTTGCCGGCTGGGCAATGGTAACTTTACTACCCGAAATGGTGATGCTGTCCTTAGGCACATCAACCCAAACAATTTCTGCAGTAACCACATTACGGTAACCCATTTTGATGCTAAAGGTTTCCGCAAGCACCACGGGCTCGTCAAAGGTGAGAACAGGTTTAAAGTTAAGGTCAATTGAAGCGTTGCCGGTAATGGCAGGGCTAACACCGCTATCTAAATCTAGAACCGGGGCATGATGGTCGCTTGTTGAAAAGGCTTCTGTGGTAACTATTTCACCAAGAACGCCATCATCGTTCACCGGTAAAGCAAATACCTTGTAGGAGGTATTCTGCACCAGCCCCGAAACAATAACCGAGGAGCTTAATGCACCAGCATCATTAAGGATAATCTGTTTTGAAAAAACAGCGCCTCCAACTGTTTGCTTAAGTATAGCCTGTGCATCAGGAGCAGGAGTTTCATCGGTACCGGGAACAACGGCAACATAAAGCCTACCGGTAACAGAGAGCGAGTAGTTAAGCAAGGCTGTGGAGTCGGCTATAGATGTTACGGAAACGGTGGCAGTGGCTGGGGCTTTAAGGGTTACGGCTTTGTAATCCTTCTCCCAATCTGCCTCACAACTGTACAGGACTACTGCAAATGATAATACTCCTAGTCCCGCAGCTATTTGTTTAATCATATTTAACTTCATAGTTGATAATTTTTTTCATTAAGTTAATGGTTCTGAGCTACCTTGTTAGCACAACATCAGCTTTGAAAATGTTGTACCAACCTAGTCCTGATGTTTGACCGGCATCTCCCCACACATAAGAGCCAAACCAATCCTTAATAGACAGCTTATTGGGCTCAATAGTTATGGTGATGTAGCCACCATCAGGAATTTCTTCCTCTCCCGATGGGCCATAAAATCCCTTAAGCTCAATAAAACCATAGCTGCCTGGAGGTGCTATTTCCTGTCCAACGGGTACTCTTATCTCGGTTTTGGCATCGTTTACCACGCCATAAATCTTATACCCAGAACCTCCATTGACAAATGGGTAGAACCAAACAACCGTAACATCGGAAGGATCTTTTGTAAGCTCCATATCCCAAGATTCAGACCCGTTAAAGTAGCTAGTCCCGGTAGCTGTCCAAGTGCCTAAAATAGCCGCTAGTGGATGGTCCAGATCTGTAATAGTTATAGTGCATACGTTTTCGGCATTAGGCTTGATGGTTCCGTCGTCGGAAAGCTGAAGCTTAAACCTAAGGTCGCCGGTGAACACACCAGGCTTATTAATAATGTTAACCACAATATACTGTGTACGGTTGGTGGCATCAAATGTTAATGTTTTGTTGGCATCAGCAAAGGTAAAGTTACTGCCTTCAACTGCTGTTCCACCATCAAGTAACGTATATGTTACGGAGGCAGATATGCCCTTAATAGACGCAAGGGTAACAGGTATACTTAACGTTTGGGCATTTTCTTCAACAGACATGGATGCATTGTCAAAAGCCACAAAAGCGTCATTGTCGTTAAATTCCGGCATTTCATTTGGGTTACACGAAGCAAGAACTGCCAGAACTGCGAGTGATAGAATATAACGTATCCTTTTCATTTTTATCACTTATTTATTAGTATTCAGGGTTTTGAACTAGATTGTCATTAACGTCCATCTCTCTTTGAGGGATAGGCATCAACCATCTGTAATCATCAGCAGCCAGAGGTTTATCGGAACGAGTAGATGGCTTATTTGTTCTAATATAATCAAACCATAAGTGGCCCTCAAAAGCGAGTTCTAACCGACGTTCAAGAAAAACAACATCGGCACCTACTGATGAATATGGCGCTAATCCTCTTTTAGTAACAATTGCATTTATGTCGCTTAGTGCAGTTGCACCAGGGATAGTTGCACCGTTAACCAACGCCTCGGCTCTATTAAGGTACATTTCCGAAAGACGAAGAACAATAACGTTGTTAGCATCGGGCGTTCCCAAAGCATCACCATCGCCCTTACCTTTATACTTAGTAGTCCAAAACGAACCTGAAACGCCATCCTTGTCTGTTCTAAAAAGGGTTTTTCTAACGTCAGTTGAGGTATATAGTGCAAGTAAATCGCTATGCGTAGCACAATCGGCATATCCAATTGGGTTGGTCATATGCGAAGGACCTTCCCACCATGCATCGTAAGAATTTGATTTCTTTTCGTAAACCTCAAAAATTACCTCACCACCGGGACCGGCAATTTCCTTATTCCAAACATTAGGCAACTGAGATGCAGTCCACAATGAATATGCAGGATTATTGATAACCTTAGTAGCATAATCAGCTGCTTTCTGCCACTCCTGGTTGTATAGATAAGCTCTGCTCAGTAATGCCTGAATAGCAGGAAGGCTAATGCTAGCCTTAGGATCGACACCCGCCCCAACGTATGCAGGGTCAATAATGGTTTCGGCCTCAAGCAGGTCATTGATAATATTTTGGTAAACAGTTCTGACCGATTCCCTTGCGGGCATTGCTGTGCCGGACTGATCGGTGTGGTATATATATGGAACTCCCGGTTCATCGGGCCCCTTTGCCATGGATGTGGCGTAAAGTCGTACCAGGTCAAAATGTGAAAGCGCTCTCAGGAATAAAGCTTCTGCCTTCAGGTTGTTTAGGTCTTGCTGCGTTACTCCACCAACATCTTTTCCCTCAAGGTTGTCAATAACATTATTTGCAGCGGAGATAACATAGTAGGCATATTCCCATAAACCTGAAGTGTTGGTGGGACTATAGTTAAGGTTTTTTGCTTCAAGCATTCTACCGCTAGTAAAATCGGTATTAGTAGGAATGGCAGCATTTCCTGCACGCATTTCTGCGTCCAAAACATAGAAAGCCCCGTACCATACAGATGAAGCTAACGGGCCATATGCACCGGCAATGGAATTATTCAAACCTGAATAGGTTGAAAGCGTTAGGTCACTACTTTGCTCAAGCCTTGGGGGTTCGTCTAGGAAATTTTCACACCCCGCAAGGACCAAGGAAGTCAACAGTAATATGATGAATGATTTTTTCATTGCTTTAATGTTTATAAGTTAAAATGAAAGTTCAATACCACCGGTGAATGACTTAGTCATAGGATATATACCGGCACCCATACCAGTTACACCACGTTCAGGATCCCAAAAATCAACATCGTGGAAAGTGTATGGATTTACAGCACTTACGTAAACCATCACGCTACCCAACTTTAAATTCTTTACAATATTTTCGGGAAGGGAATATGAAAGAGTTATATCCTTAATACGGCAATAGCTGCCATCCTCCAGCCAACGAGTGCTGCCAACCACATAAGAACTAGTAGAGTTTCCGGCAACAGGTTTTGGATTTACACCCACATCGCCGGGATTTTTCCAGTAGTTTAGTGCAGAAACATTCTGGTTCATGGACATTTGGTTGCCATCTGAATTTATATAACGTCTTTCGATAACCAACACCTTATTACCCTGCTTGAATTCAAGGAATACGCTCAGGTTAAATCCTTTCCAGTTCAGCGAAGTGTTAAATCCTCCAATAAACTTAGGCTCAGGGCTACCAGCGTAAACAAATGCAGCTTTGTTGTAATCTTTTGTAAGTGTGCCATCACTGGTTCTCCATAATGCATCTCCGGTTGAGGGGTTAACTCCATAGTAATCTTTGAGGTAGAATGTGTACATGCTCTTACCAACAGTATGCTTCAGCCTTGAGTCTCCTGAGTAGTTCATCTCTTTAACATCTCCTAAATCCAAGAGTTCGGTACGGTTATACGAGATATTAAATCCGGCATTCCATACTAAGTTATTTGTCTTTAAAATTTCACCATCCAGCTGAAACTCAACACCTTCGTTTAGCAACGAACCAATATTCATAAAATTTGAAGAGAACCCGGATGTTTGAGGAACCTGTTTGCTAAGCAGCATATCCTTAGTTTTCCTACTGTACGCATCAATGCTTCCATTTAACTTTCCTTTGAAAAAGCCAAAATCAAGCCCGAGGTTCCAGGTTTCGTTGGTTTCCCATGATAGCTTGCTATTAGGTGGCGTAGAGGGAAGCATACCGGTTATGCCGTTATAAACACTGGGTGAATATACACCATAGGCCTGGTAAGGTGCAATGTTATTATTACCATTAACACCGTAGCTGGCTCTAAGCTTAAGAATATTCAAAAAGGAAACATTCTCCATGAAAGCTTCCTTGTTAATGTTCCATGAACCACCTACTGACCAGAATAAACCCCACTGCTTATCGGAACCAAAAAGCGAGCTGCCATCGTATCTGAGCGATCCCTGAAAGTAGTACTTTGAGGCATAGTTATAGTCAAGTATTCCAAAGAATGACATCAAGGTTCTTGCATTGTAATCATAACTACCTTCATCAACTAATGGTGTAGAGGTTGTAGGATAGGGTATTTGTGGGTCAACATCGGGTGAGTATATGTAATAAGACCAGTAAGTACGCCTCATAGCTTCCTGCCCAACTAGAAATCTAACATTATGATCGGCAGCAAAAACGTTGTTATAAGTTACGGTATTTGAAGTAGTCAGCTGAACATATTGGAGTGTAGATGATTGTAATGTTCCGGTAGTTCCTCCTCCGGCTTCGGGCGACCAATACCTACGCCCCTCACCAAATGTACCTTCAGCTGCATTGTTAGTCTTGATTTCCAACTTTTCGATAGGCTTCCAGGTTAAAAAATAGGTACCCTGTACGCGATACTGTTTCTCCCACTGATCATCATACTCAGCAGTTGCCCGGGGATTTGCATTCGAATTTTCAGGAATATTAATGTTGTAAGAACCGTCAGCATTATATGCAGGTGTCCATGGCTGAATTGTCATGCCAGCAAAAGCGGGATTAACATAGTATAATTTCTGCATGGCAACGTCATTGGATTCAGTATAGGCAACGTTCATACGAGCCCCTGTTTCCAGTGTTTTGGTAAGTTTAAAATCGGCATTTACACGAGCCGAAAACTTCTGGAAATCAATTCCATAGAAAACGCCATCGTTCTTATGGTACGAAAGCGATGTGTAAAAGTTGCTCTTATTGGTACCACCAGAAGCATTAATTTCATACTCCTGCAGATTCCCTAAACGCGTGAAAAGATTCATCCAGTTTGTTTGTTCACCAGCTAAGAGGCTCATGGGGCGGTAGAAACTTCCATTGGGGTCATCAGGATCTTTACCAGCATTGATTATAGCCTGACGTTGAAAGCTAAGCAGCTCCTCGCCGTTCATTACCCTGAAATCATTATCATTGGCTAGTTGAGAAATTCCAAACTTAGAACGTGCATAAAATTTGGCTTTCCCCTCTTTTCCACTTTTAGTTGTAACAAGTATTACCCCATTAGCAGCTCTAGAACCATAGACAGAAGCGGCAGCAGCATCTTTCAATACGGTAATTGATTCAATGTCGTTAGGGTTTAAACTTGCCATAGCATTTCCTGTATTGGTGAAATAGGATTGATTACCTCCCATCACAGGAATTCCATCGACAACCCATAACGGTTCACTACCAGCATTAATTGAAGATGTTCCACGAATACGAATTTGAGAATCAGCCCCCGGTTGTCCGGATGAAGCAGTAACCTGAACTCCTGCCAGCTTACCAGCAAGAGCCTTGTCAACCGATGAAACAGGTATCTCAGCAATATTCTCACTACTTACAGTGGTTACAGAACCTGTTTTAGCCTCACGCTTAACAGTACCATAAGCCACAACAACAACCTCTTCCATCTCAACGGTTTCTGGTTTTAGGGAAATATCAATCACCGATCGGCCGGCAATTGCAACATCCTGTGTTGTAAAACCAATAAAGCTAAATGAAAGAGTAGTAGCATTAGCTGGAACGTTAATCTCGTACTTACCATCATTACTTGTGCTCACCCCGATGGTAGTACCGGGAACTATCACTGAAACACCCGGCATGGGCATTCCATCCTCGGAACTGGTAACCGTTCCGGTAATCCTCACTGTTTGCGCCTGCGCCATGGTAATGCCAACAAGCAACAAACCTGCAAGAAAAACGCATAGTTTTTTCATAGAACAAGTTTTAGGTTTACAAATAGAGGTTAGTAAAATTTTCAACCTGGCTAATTTAGGAAACCGTACTTTTAAATGCAAAAAAATATTAATATATTTTAACAATACGAGTAGAAAATATCACAATATATTAAAACTATCATTTAACCAGGATAATTTTTAAGCAATAAATCTTGTTTGGTATACTTGTATAACGTAAATAATATTTGTACTTGAAGAATCATCCTTAGGAAACGCATTATATAAAATAAAACAAAGCCCTTACCCAAAGGGGCAAGAGCTTTGCTAAAGCAACTAGAAAATACCTAATTTTTTGTCAGCACAAAATTAAACGAGCCAAAGCTACCCTCATCAACGGTTATTTTGTACAGCATGGTGTAGGTTCCATTGCAAGTGTTCAACTTACCGGAACCCTCGTAGGCAATGTTGTGGTACCCCCATGCATTTGAAGCTAGTACAGTTTTAACGGCGGTTACCGCAAAATTAGTGGGGTTAATAACCATTTTTAAAGGATCTCTATCCTCGGTTAGACCCTCAATAGCCTCAAGACCGGCTACATATACAATAAAAGGATCGTTTGGGTCAACAGTAATCGTTACATCGCCATCGCTCCCCCAATCATCGCTATGGGCGTGGTATGAACCGGTTACAAAAGCAGGATCGTAAGCGCACACTACGGGTGCAACAATTGCAGCATTTGAATAGTACCTTTTACCATTCTTTACGGTTACAACTTCAAAGGTAAACTCATCGTTAAGCTTAACATCTGCCAATGTAATACCAAATTTGGATACCACATCACTTAATGTAATCTTAACAACAGCAGGGAATGCAGTATAAGATTGAATTTCTACCCTGCTTACATTTCCATAGGAACCTACAATAACAACCTGGTTAACAGCAGGATCGTCTATGCCAACTGTAAACTGAACATAGGTAGTTGCCAGATTCTTTGAATCGAATACTGCGGGTCCAATATTGGACATTTCAGGATAAACGCCTACTCCCCTTACACCAGCTGGATCGTCAACATCTGTTTCGCACGAAACTAATGTTACAGCCATTGCGGCTACCAAACCAAATACTTTGTATATTTTCATATCCTATTCGTTTTAATTATCCAAACGAGCTAACGACTGCCGCCAGCCCACCAAACATTTTCGGTATAAACATACTGACCATCTCCATAAGCTTCACGAACGTTAACATTTGTTGTAACATCGCTTGATCCGTAGGTAAAGCGTAATGGAAATTGAGTGGCATTTTTCGGATTATCGAGCTGAATAACATTATCGCCCATAGCTTTCAGGCGACGATAATCGTTGTAAGCCTCAACAGCCTCTTCTTCGAAGAATGCAATGTACTTCTGATTCATCACCTCTGAAAGCGGGTTTGCGGTAAATCTTGGTAACACCTCGTTGGTAAAATATGAATCGGCACTTGCTTGGGTTAAACCAATATTAACCTTTTGAAAGGCAGCTCTAATTGCGTTCTGAAGTGCTGTTTGAGCTAGTGCCAGGTTGGCAGCACCTCCCAATCTTACATAGGCTTCAGCCTTAAGAAATTCTATCTCATGGTAACTCAAGAGATATGTAGGAGCAGTAATTATAGAAAGTGCGGATATCCCGTAAACTTTTTGAACCTGATCGGGTGTTCCGTTAGGTGCGAATACTAGGGCGTCAGCTCCCGGGTATTTTTTAAAGAACTTTGCGTCCCGTGGATCAGAACGGGCTACCAGCTTGTTATGTAAACTTTGACTTGCTCCAAAGTAATCCCTATCGGTAAAAAAGCGGTAGAAAGGACTTTGAGAGGTAGTGCCATTATAGTTGAACTGGCACTGCTCTGCAGCAGAAGCGAACGACTGATTAGCATAGGTAATTACATTAGCATAGTCAGGGGTTCTGTAGGAAAGACGCATGGTATAACGGGCCTTTAGCCCATAAGCAAACTTTTTCCATTTTCCAATATTCCCTGCATAAAGAAAATCCTGTGCTCCTAAAGAAGGGAATAAAGATGTTTTGTCAAAATTTGCAATTGCATCATCAAGCATGGTAAAAACAACCTGATAAATATCTTCCTGCTTGTCCAGCTTAGGAGTATAGATAAAGCCAGGTTGCAGCGCTTCAGTCCAGGGAACATCCCCCATCAAATCGGTAAGGATTGCCAGGTTATAGGCTGTAAGAACCTGAGCAATACCAAGGGTATAGTAGTTGCCCTCCTCAGAACCTCCTGCAGAACACTTCTTAATAATAGTCTTCAAATTGTAAAGGTTTCCATAGATAGCGTCCCATGAATTGTTATAGGTGGTTGCACTGGTAGGCTCACCTGAGCGAATTTCAGCATTGTAGCTTTGATTCCAAATACCCACATTGTGCTCGATATACACCGAAGCATAGAATGCCAGATCGCTACCGGTAACAGAAAACGCTGAGCTGGTCATAACGTCGGTTATGGTTAAATTAGAGCTCACGTTGGTAGGATCGTTAACATTCTTATTTATATCATCCATTGTATCTTCTGAACAAGACCAAGTTGCAGCAACCAGGAGTCCAGAGACTAGGATATTGAATGTTTTTCTCATAACGTCTATGTATTTAAAATTTAAGTTAGAAAGTAAAATCTAAGCCAAATCCATAGGTAGTAGTTTGGGGCAAGGAGAATCTTTCAAACGAACCGCCCATGTTAGTATTACCCTGAGATGACTCTGGATCAAGATTGCGTAGCGCAGTCCATAAAAGGATGTTCCTTGCATAAACCGAAGCGCTAACTTTAACACTCTTGTAAAGTTTTGGAAGCTGGTAGCGAAGAGCTACTTCACGGAGTTTAAGGAATGAATTTTCATGAATGTAGTACTCATCAATGTTGGTAAGGACATTGGCATAAAGGTCCTGAACAGCATCAGGATCATTTGAACCGCCCCTTACTATATCGTTAGGAGTTCCGTCAGGTTTTACCCCTTTAAATATAAAGGTGGACTCACGATCTTCGGTAACAGCAGATCTTCCGTAGAGGTCAAGTAGTCCATTTGACCCCGAGTACATTTCTCCGCCATTTTTCCATTCAAGAACAACACTTAGGGAAAGGGATTTGTAGGTAAATGTATTTGTTCCACCAAGTATAAAATCAGGAGATACTTCACCAATTACACCAGGGGCTCCAATTTTAGGCATTCCATGGTTCCATGCACCTGGATTATCCTCAACCACAATGTTACCCTTTGAATCCCTTACAAATGAGGAACCATAAATTACAGGATATGTATAGCCTATACCTGCCCTAACCTGGGGAGTGGTGAATCCTCCCAAAAATATACTTTCAACACCGGGAGCTAACTCGTCAACCACGTTTTCAATCTTCGAATAGTTCAGGTTGATATCCCATTGGAAGTTAGTTGTCCTGATTGGTGTAACATACATTACAACCTCATGAGAGTTAGTATGAACCTTACCGGCATTCATAACCAACTCAGAAGCTCCGGTTGACCCAGCAAGAGGAACTGCAAATATCTGATCGGTTACATTTTGCTTTGAGTAGGTATAATCAATACCTAACCTGTTATTGAAGAACTTCAACTCAGCACCTACCTCATAGGATTTGGTATTCTGCGGTTTTAAGTTAGGATCGTACTGAACACTGCTGGGTATATATGCATTTATACCTCCTAATGGGTAAATGATAGGAGCATTCCCAGACCAGAACCCACCACCATATCCAGGTTTAACATAGTAATTCTCAACATAAGAACCGGCTTGTCCAACCTCAGCGTAGGATCCTCTTAACTTTAAGAATGAAATCCAGTTAACATTTTTGATAAAATCCAACTCAGAAGCTACAAAACCTAAGGAAACAGATGGGTAAAAGAACGAACGGTTATTCCTTGGCATAGATGAAACCACATCGTACCTTCCGGTACCATTCAAGAAAATCATTGATTTCCATGATAGTGACAGGTTACCAAAAAATCCTACAGTTCTATCTGAATACTTAGATTCGCTAGCAGTTACGATATTAGCATTATTGATATGGTTCCAACCGCCAAAGTTGAAATCATTACCACGCTCACTATAATACTTGCTTTTACCATTATTAACCTCATTTCCTACCATTGCAGTGAAATCCATTTCATCGGATATTTTCCAGTTAAAATTGGCAGTCAGCAAGGAGTTGAATGTTCCATCAGTTACACCATAGTTCGACATGTACCCCTTACCATTATTATGACTTCCAAAACCAAAAATATCCTGATAATGAGTTGTATAGGTATCAATACCTGCTTGATATCGAACATTCAACCCCATCCCATCAGCCAACTTCGGGTTAAATTCAACAAAACCATTCCCGAAAAAGCGGTCGGTTTTCTCATTAAAGGTATTGTTATCAGGTACCCAGTAAGGGTTGTCAAAACTTCCACCACGGAAATAGATTTGCCTATAGGGATTTCCGGGGTAGTGAGTGGGAATACCCTTTAAGTTGTAACTTGCCGGAGCAGCTAAAACGCCAGTTAAAGAACCGTCATTTGCACCAGAAAGTTTATCAATATTGTTTTTAGAGTAGTTAGCGTTAAACCCAACCTTAAAGTTTTTGCCCAAATTACGATCGGCAGAAGCTTTGGCATTATACCTAGTCATACCGGTGTTCAGGGCAATCCCTGTTTGATCAGCATAGGTAAATCCTAAGGCAAAATTACCTTGTTCTGTAGCTTGCATTACGTTAATACTGTTGGTTGTGGAGTAACCTGTTCTAAAATAATCTTTCCAGCTGTTATATACATGAGGAGCTACCCATGGATCGAGTCCTGCCGTTTCCATTTGAGGAACCCTGTACAGGCCGGGATGACCATTGTTATCGCCCCCATAGGTAGGATCCTTTGGAAGATCTACAATTTTTGGACCCCAGGAATAAGATGCAGTTGGAAGATATACGCCGTAACTTCCCTGCGCATAGGTAGTTTGATAGTCAGGTGTCCTGGAAACAACGTCAAAATTACTATTGTGCGAAAAAGTGATTATAGGCTTCCCAACCTGCTGTCCCTTTCCACTTTTAGTAGTAATAATTACCACCCCATTAGAAGCTCTGATTCCATAAAGTGCAGCAGCAGCTTGCCCTTTCAGGATTTCAACGCTTTCAATATCAGCAGGGTTGATATCAATTGCCCTATTCGAAATATCGGCACCTGTAACACTATTTCCGGTTGAATAGGGTGCTGTGGACGAGATAGGCATTCCATCAACCACATACAAAGGGGTGTTGTTTCCTGTAAATGATCGAGCACCTCTAACTACAAATTGTGAGGAAGCACCCGGCATACCACTTGAGGGCTTAATATCAATACCTGCAACTTTACCCTGCATTGCAGAAAGTAGGTTGGCATTTCCTGTTTTTGCAAGTTCCTCGCTGGCAACTCCTTGAACAGCATAACCCAATGCTTTTTTCTCCCTTTTAATGCCGAGTGCGGTAACCACCACCTCCTCCATCTGGACGGCTTCAGGTTTCATCACCACATCAATCACCGAGCGGCCGGCAATGGCAACATCCTGAGTGGCATAGCCCACAAAACTAAAGGTCAGCGTGGCTGCTGAGGTGGGAACATTAATCTCGTACTTCCCATCAATGTTGGTGCTAACACCAATGGTGGTACCGGGAACAACTACTGAAACGCCCGGCAGGGGCATTCCATCCTCGGAACTGGTAACCGTTCCGGTAATCCTCACTGTTTGCGCCTGCGCCAGTGTTACACCTACAAGCAGCAAACCTGCAAGAAAAACACACAGTTTTTTCATAAAGCAAGTTTTAGGTTTACATTAAATTAAAGTTTAATTTGCGTGGCTAAGGTATTAAATTATGTGCCTGTTTCCAACAAATATTTTTAGTTTTAATTAACAAACACTACGTTTTTTTTTGAAAAATTAGCATTTAACACTTATAACCATCTGGTTACCTGCAAGCTAAGCAAACTGTTAAATTACAGGGAGGCAAAGAAATTTTTTTCAATATCCGAGAGTATCTCCTCCTCCATTGCAATCGTTTTCGATGCAATTTGGTTGCCCCTGTCCAGGTAATCCTTAACCAACGCCTTGTCCTTCAGCCCGCTGGAGTTGATTTTTACATTCAGGAATGCTCCCAGCACAGCCGATCGGGCAGCCAGCGCCCCTACACCGGCATCGGAAACGGAGCTTGGATTGCCCTGCCGGGCCATAGCCCTGATTACCTCCAGCGATTCGTAGCAAAGGTTCATCACCCTAAAGGGAACCTCTATGGCCTGAATGGTTGCTTCCTGAATTGCCTTGCTGCGTGCGGCCTTCTCGAGGTCGGTTCCCTTGGGAAGCCCGTAGGCCTCCATTATCCGGTTAAAGGCTCGGGTATCCTCGTCAACTAGCGCTAGCAGCTGCTCCATGTAGTATTTTCCCTTTTCTGCCCAAGCTGAAAATTCCTCCCACCGGTCGTCCCATCCGGGTTTGTGGGCCGAAAGGTTTGCCACCATGGCGGCCAGCGCTGCCCCAAAAGCGCCCATGGCCGCTGAAATGGAACCACCGCCGGGCGCGGGCGATTCGGAGGCTGTTTCGCGGCTAAAACTTTCAAGTGTCATTCCTGCAAGCTGCCTTGTGCCCTTTTCCTCGAGAATGTACTCGATAATCTTTTTATCGGGGTCGAACGGGTAGAGCTCATCAAGCCCCATGGACTTAACGGCAATCCGGATGATTTCCCTGTCGGGGATGCCCACCGATCGCTGCTGCTTACGAAGGAAGTACTTCCCGGCCTCCAGCATGGCGCTCAGGGGCACAACGCCCACAATCTCGGAGCCGGTAACCCGTAATCCACGTTCCTGAGCCTTTTTACTTGCCTCCTCAAAAGCCACATGCACCGGCGTAACCGTTATGTCAGTTAGGTTGATGGATACCTGTGCAATGCCGTACTCCTCAATGAACCAGCCGATTGCCTTGCACGCCTTTAGCGTTCCGGGAATCCATATCTCTTTCCCATTCTCATCGGTGGCAATTTTACCGGTAACAGGGTTCCCAACCCGCATGGGACGACCCTTCTCACGAATATCGAATGCCACGGCATTGGCCCTTCGGGTTGAGGTGGTGTTAAGGTTGACGTTGTAGGCCACCAGGAAATTCCTTGCACCAACAGCAATAGCGCCTGTTTTCGGGAGAAATTGCGCAGGGCCGAAGTCGGGTTTCCACTCCGGATCCTGCAGCTTTTTAGGAAGTCCCTCATACTCTCCCGCCCTGCAGCTGGCCAGGTTGCGACGTTTCTCCTCAAGCGCAGCATACTCATAGCAGTAAACCGGAATGCCCAGCTCGTCGCCAATCCTTTTGGCCAGCGCCCGGGCATACTCCACCACCTCATCCATGGTGATGTTGGCCACAGGTACTAGCGGGCAAACATCGGTGGCGCCAAACCGGGGATGTGCGCCGTGGTGCCTGCTCATGTCAATAAGCTCCTTTGCTTTGGCAACTGCCCGGAATGCCGCTTCAACCACCTCATCGGGGGTTCCAACAAAGGTTACAACCGTACGGTTGGTTGCCTTGCCAGGGTCAACATCTATAAGCTTAACACCTTCAACACCTTCTATTACATCGGTTATCTGTTTAATTAAACCACTATCGCGCCCCTCAGAAAAATTTGGAACGCACTCAATTAGCTTTTTCTCGGCCATTTCAGTATGAATAAATTAGATGTATGATAAATAAAATAAAGGATAAAGGATAAAGGATAAAGGATAAAAAACAAAACTCAAATCATTCATTTTTCTTCTCTTTAACCCCAAGACAGTCTCAGGACAAACTTTTAACTTTTTTTCGGTTCGTTGTTCACGGTTTCAGCAGACATTAGTAATGTTGCCGTTGAGAAAAACCGTTTCAACCAGGTCGGAGGTGTACGCATAGGGCATGTACTCAAGAGTAGGTATTGGTTTTGTAATAAAGATATTGGCTACCTTGCCCCTGCAAATGCTCCCATGAGTCTCGGAAAGCCCCATGGCATATGCACCGTTGATGGTTGTAGCGTTGATTACCTCCTCAGGAAGCATTTTTAGCCTAATGCAACCCAACGACATGATGAACTTCATGTCGCCCGAAGGCGAAGAACCGGGGTTGAAATCGGATGCAAGGGCAATTGGAAGCCCTGCATCAATCATTTTACGCACGGGCGGGTTGTCCATTCCAAGAAAAAATGCTGCCCCTGGAAGCAGGGTTGGCATGGTTTCGGACCCAAGCAGGGTTTGAATTTCATCATCACCTGTAAATTCCAGATGGTCAACCGACAAGGCATTGTACTTTACGCCAACCTGTATGCCACCAGAGTAATCGAGCTCATTGGCATGAATTTTTGGTCTCAGGCCGTACTTCATGCCGGCCATCAGGATGCGCTCGGTATCCTCGACGGTAAAAAATCCCCTGTCGCAGAATACGTCAATATAGTCGGCCAGGTCCTCGGCTGCTACCTGGGGTATCATCTCGTTGATAATCTGGTCAACATATTCGGCTTGCCGGCCTTTATACTCAGCAGGAACTGCGTGGGCTCCTAAAAAAGTGGCCTTAATGGTTAGCGGTGTTGCTTCACTAAGCCTGCGGATAACCCTCAACATTTTCAGCTCATTTTCGGTGCTCAGGCCGTAGCCGCTTTTAATTTCAACAGCTCCTGTTCCCTTGCGGATAATTTCTTTAACCCTAGGCAATGCCTGCTCGTACAGCTCGTCCTCGGAAGTTTGGGAGAGTAGCTTTGCGGAGTTAAGAATTCCCCCGCCACGCCTGGCAATTTCCTCGTACGATAGCCCTTTTATCTTATCAATATACTCAACTTCGCGGCTGCCGGCATATACCAGATGGGTGTGAGAGTCGCAGAAGGAGGGAAAAACCATCCGCCCATTTACGTTGTAAATCAGCACATCGCTGGGTAGCCCGGCAAATGAAGGAACATCCCTCATAGACCCAAAATCCTTGATTAAACCATTCTCCATCAGCAGGAATGCGTTATCAATACACTTCAGGTTGGCCATATTTTGGCCCGCAACCCACTGAACAGGCTTTTCCTCGACCTGTACCAACTTTTTTATGTTAAGTAGCAGTATTTGCATGGTTTTCAGCATAAATCTCCGACGAAGGTAGCAATAAAATTGGGAAGAACTAAATATTATTTAATAAAAGGTATGCGTTAAAGCCCTGCACCAGCCAGCATCCTAGTGTTTTTGAGCTGGTATTAAAAATTTTACTCGTTTTGTAACATTTGTTACATAATTAGGAGGGGGTGGTGCCTTAGCTTTGCTCCAGAAAAAGGTTGAAATTTTTTTTCGTAAAAAAGCAGGCATGAAAAGAGATATCATTACAATTGACAGGGAAAAATGTAACGGTTGCGGCCAATGTGTAGGTGGATGCCACGAGGGTGCCCTGCAGCTGATTGACGGCAAGGCAGTTTTAGTTAGCGAGCTGATGTGCGATGGGCTGGGAGCCTGCATTGGTGAATGCCCCGAGGGAGCCATCACCGTTGAGCGGCGCGAGGCCGATGCCTACGATGAGGTAACCACCCTCAGCCAAATGGTAGCCAGCGGCAAAAATACCACAGTTGCCCATCTAAAGCACCTTAAAGAATACCACCAAACCGACTATTTACGACAAGCTGTAGAGTGGCTGCTTTCAAATCGTAAAAATGTTTCCTTTAGTGTTGATGAGGTGATGCAGGAGGTTCATAACCACTCCGGCAGCAGCTGTGGTTGCGGAAATGGAGGGAAACATGAACCGACACAACAGTCCCACCATGGTAAACATGTGGATGGATGCCCCGGTTCAGCAGAAAGGAGTTTTGGAAATAATATACGTGTTGAGGCATCAAAAATGGTATCCGGCAAGTCGGAGCTAACCCATTGGCCGGTTCAGCTCCATCTGATAAATCCGCATTCGGAACACTTTAAGGGGTCGAACCTGCTGCTCGCAGCCGATTGTGTAGCCTACTCGCAGGGGAGCTTCCACAGCCAGCATCTTGCCGGAAAAACGCTGGCCATTGCATGTCCTAAGCTTGACTCCAACAAGGAGGAGTACGTTGAGAAGATTACCGCGCTTATTGACGATGCCCAAGTGGACACCATCACGGTGATGAAGATGGAGGTTCCCTGTTGCGGCGGGTTGCTCCAGCTTGCCCGGCTTGCCCGCGATAAGGCCAGGCGTAGTGTGCCCATAAAGGTAATAACCGTTGGCATACAGGGTGATATTCTGGATTCCGTTTGGGAAAACTAAGATGGAGAAAAAACTAGAGTCAAGAATAAAATATTTTAAATTTACCTGACTCGAGGGTTTTCCCCATCAACCTATTTATAAACAAGCTGCACAGCTACTACTTACAAACAATATCTAACCAATTTAAAAATTTTGAATCATGAGCATGTTTTGTTTTCAGTGTCAGGAGACAGCCAAAGGAACCGGCTGTACAATCAAGGGGGTATGCGGTAAGAGCGATGACCTTGCCAACATGATGGACCTACTAATGTTTGTTACCAAGGGGATTTGCGTTTACAGCACCGCACTCCGGGAACAAAAGGGTTATGAAAACCCTATCGTGAACAAGTTTGTTTTCGACAGCCTGTTCACCACCATCACCAACGCTAACTTCGATAAGCAGGTGATATCCAACCGGGTATCAAGTGCGTTGGAAATTCGGGAAACATTACGTAACGAAGCCTCCCTTCAAGGAGTAAGGGTTGACACCTCGTTTGAGGGATGCACATGGAGTGGCACACCGGCAGAATACGAAGCCAAGGCCGCCCTGGTAGGAGTTCTCAGCGAAAAAAATGAGGATATACGCTCGCTCAAGGAGCTGATTACATACGGGGTAAAAGGAATGGCAGCCTATACCGAACATGCCTACAACCTAGGCCATGAGGATGTGCAAAACTACGCCTTCATGCAGCGGGCTTTGGCCTCCATAACCAGAAATCTGAGCGTAGATGAGCTAGTGGCGCTCACCCTCGAAACCGGTAAGTTTGGCGTAAACGCCATGGCGCTGCTCGACAAGGCCAACACCAGCAGCTTCGGGAATCCTGAAATAACCAAGGTGAATCTGGGCGTAAGGAGCAATCCCGGTATCCTCATCAGCGGGCATGATCTTAAGGATATGGAGGAGCTGCTAGCTCAAACCGAGGGAACAGGTGTAGATGTTTACACCCATAGCGAAATGCTTCCGGCCAACTACTACCCTGCGTTTAAGAAGTACAGGCACTTTGTTGGAAACTATGGCAGCAGCTGGTGGCACCAGCGTGAGGATTTCGAGACCTTCAACGGACCCATTCTATTTACCACCAACTGTATTGTGCCCCCTTTAAATAATGCAACCTATAAGGACAGAATATTTACAACGGGTGCAGCAGGCTACCCTGGTAGCAAGCATGTTGCCGATCGCAAACCCGGGCAACAAAAGGATTTCAGCGAAATTATTGCTTTGGCTAAAACCTGTAAGGCCCCTACCCAAATTGAAACAGGCGAGATTATTGGCGGTTTTGCCCACGCCCAGGTTTTTGCACTTGCCGATAAGGTGGTAGATGCGGTTAAAAGCGGAGCAATAAGAAAATTCGTGGTGATGGCCGGTTGTGATGGTCGCATGAAGGACCGAACCTACTACACCGAGTTTGCTCAAAAACTACCCAAGGACACCGTTATTCTCACCGCTGGATGCGCCAAGTACCGCTATAACAAGCTAGCTTTGGGCGACATCAACGGAATACCCCGGGTGCTGGATGCCGGGCAGTGCAACGACTCCTACTCGCTGGCCATCATTGCCCTTAAGCTGAAGGAGATTTTCCAGCTGAACGACATCAACGAGCTGCCAATTGCCTACAACATAGCATGGTACGAGCAGAAAGCTGTTATTGTGCTACTCGCCCTGCTCTACCTTGGGGTAAAAAATATCCATTTAGGCCCGTCACTTCCGGGTTTCCTTTCACCGAACGTAACCAACGTGCTGGTTGACAACTTTGGAATAAGCGGTATAACTACTGTTGACGAGGATATTAAGCTACTTGTAGGGTAATTCTTAAAATTTCAAAAAAACACCATCCTGTGTGCCCGGGTATTCAAGAAACCGCACCAGGATGGTTAATTTTAAACCCTTCAAAAAAAATACAGCCATGAACAACGAGTTTGAAAAGGAAAAGAAGTTCAACTTTCTGGATGAGGTTGATTACAGCACGGGAGGCGTTGTTAGTAAAAACGTGATTAAAAAACCGACAGGTAATATTTCGCTGTTTGCATTCGAGAAAGGAGAAGGGCTTAGCGAGCATACTGCACCATTTGACGCCCTGCTGCAGGTTATTGACGGCGAAGCTAAAGTTACCATAAACGGCAAGCCACACGACCTAAAGGCCGGAGAATCTATAATCATGCCTGCCAACAGCCCCCATGCAGTTTTTGCAGCTGAACGCTTCAAAATGGTCCTTACCATGATCAAGGAGTAAACCATCATGAAGCCTATAAAAAATTCACCAGCCTGAACACACGTTCGGGTTGGTGGATTCTAAAAACATTGTAAGGAGCAATAATCAACCCTATTAGGCTACACCAATACTCAGTATTTCGAAGGGAGTATTTATCCGGTTTTCCCTCCAAAGTTTTTAGCTTAACCTTTTACATGCTAAAAACAACCATTTGAACCACCAGTAATCGGATTATTAGTGATTTAAGATTCGTCATGCAACGGTTTTTTTTACTTTTAAAATAATAGCAAACATGAATATAATTACTCCCAAAAATGCGGAAAAAGTCCCTTTTGCACTCAACGG
>Ga0209201_1001923_pt1 | contig 21996 bp, 21 predicted proteins | sample AD_UKC055_MetaG_FD_184411 | JGI IMG/M metagenome (GOLD analysis project Ga0209201, IMG submission 184411) | Active sludge microbial communities of municipal wastewater-treating anaerobic digesters from USA - AD_UKC055_MetaG (SPAdes) (version 2) | ecosystem: Engineered > Bioreactor > Anaerobic >...
TGCTGAACCAGCATGTAGTGCCGGGACTGGAGCTCTTTGAACCGGCAAAGAACCCTGAGCTCTTTTACAGTGTCGATTCGACATTGTATGCCCTTTACCCTGAGTCTGACCTGGTGCTTGACCTGCATTCGTTCGTAGCCGGTCTGCGCAAGAGCGTCTCCGTGGGCAGACAGGCCGGCGAGCCTCCGGTGCCCGGTGAATTGCTCCCTGACATAGTCCTCCCGGACCCTGACGGTGACACGCTCAGCCTGTCATCTTTGAGAGGAAGGGTGGTGCTGGTTGATTTCTGGGCTGCATGGTGCCCGCCATGCCGCGAGGAGAATCCCAACCTGGTAAGACTCTATGACATGTACCACTGGAAGGGATTTGATATCTTCCAGGTCTCACTTGACCTCAGGAAGGAGGACTGGCTCGAGGCAATAAGAAATGACAGGCTGGGACGCTGGAAGCATGTAAGTGACCTCCGTTACCGCGACTCGGAAGTGGTGAAGCAGTTTGGCCTGACCGAAATACCGGCCAGCTTCCTCATTGACCGTGAAGGAAGGGTGACAGCCGTTAACCTCAGGGGCGATGACCTTCAGAAAAAGCTGGAGGAACTGCTGGCGGCACAGTAACCAATGCTGATTTTTAATTTAATTTGTACCGGAAATATCAAAAAGGAATGAAGAGATTTTTGCCTGTGCTCCTGGCCGCACTTCTTCTGGCAGGCTGCAACAACGATAATAAAGTGATAATGAAGGGGGCCTTTACCGTGCCGGCAGAAGGTATGGTATACCTTGACCAGTCTGAAGTGGACCGGAGCACCAGGGTCGACTCAACCGAAATAAAGAGGGGACGGTTTAAATTCGTCACCGAAGTGACCGGCCCGGAGTTCTACCAGTTGAGATTCCCCGGCAATGAGTTCGTGGCGCTGCTGGTAATGCCGGGGGAGAATATCTCCCTCGAACTCGGGAAAACGCCAGTTGCAATGAATTACACCGTGCAGGGCTCACCCGGATCGGCAGATATACGGCTGCTTGACCAGCAGCTGCTGGTGACCAAAACCAGGCTCGACTCAGTCAGAAATATCTACAATGCCCTCAGCATCGATGATCTGGCTGTCCGCGGCCCTGAGCTTCAGAAGACATACACGGAAGCTGTTGAGGCACAGCGGAAGTTCAACATTAAATTCGTGGTGGAGCATATAAGCTCAATGTCGTCAATACAGGCTCTTTACCAGAGGCTTGACGAAAACACCTATGTCCTTTATCAGCCCCGCGACCTTCAGTACCTGAAGATCGTATCCGACTCACTGTCGGTCCGGTATCCGGTCTCGCGCCATGTGCGCGCACTTAAGGAAAACGTCACCTCGGAGCTGAACCAGATGTATATTGACAGAATCTCCGACCTTGCCATGCAATTGCCGGAAACCAAGTCCTCACCGGAACTTCCTGACATCAACGACAAAATGGTCGGTGTTTCGTCATTGAAGGGAAAATATGTGCTGGTCTCATTCTGGAGCACCACTTCGGAGGCTTCGATGAATCAGCTGCCGCTTCTCAGGTCGATTTACAACGACTATCACAGGAAAGGACTGGAAATCTACCAGGTCAGTCTCGACACGGACCCCGAGAGATGGAAAAGCGTGGTACGCTTTGAGGAGATACCGTGGATCAGCGTCAGGGAACCTGACCCGGCAAATCCGATTTATGCACGGCTGATGAATATCACCTCCCTCCCCTCAAACCTGCTTTATGACCCGCAGGGCAACATAGTCAACACCAACCTGACAGGGCGCAATTTGCTTATCAGGATGGACCAGTTATTCAACCAATAGATTCGATTTGGAAGGCCGGAAAACATATTTTGCTTCTGACTTTCACCTGGGACTGGCCGCCGGGACCGATCCTCATGAACGCGAGCAGAGGGTGATAGCATGGCTTGACCGGGTGTCAGCAGATGCAGAGTCTGTCTGGCTGCTGGGCGACGTGTTCGACTTCTGGTGGGAATACAGGAAGGTGATTCCGAAAGGATTCACAAGGTTTCTGGGCAGGCTGGCCTCTCTGACTGACAGCGGAATCGGGGTACATATCTTTACAGGTAACCATGACATGTGGATGAAAGGCTACCTGGCCGAAGAATGCAGGGTGACGGTGCATTATGAGCCGCATATCACCACCATCGGAGGGGAACTGTTTTACATGGCCCATGGCGAAGGACTGGGAAGCAGAAGGATCGGAGGCAGGCTGCTATTCGGCCTCTTCCGCAGCAGGATCGCACGTGTTCTCTTTTCTGCCCTCCACCCTCGCTGGGGAGTGGCTATAGGACATGCATGGTCAAAGAGCAGCAGGCTGGCCAAGCATGTATCTCTTCCGTTCATGGGTGAGGAGAAGGAAGACCTCGTCAGGCATACGAGAAGTGTTGCAGCCGGCGGATGCAGGGCAAAGTACTACATCTACGGGCACAGGCACCTGCCACTGACATATGATGAGAATGGGAGAAGGATGATAATCCTGGGCGACTGGTTCAGCTGCAGTGAGAGTTATGCCGTGTATGACGGAAAGGAGCTCACGCTGGTCACCCTGCAATGATGTTTCATTACCGGCATCGCCGGCAATTCTGACAATTATAAGATTACTTCAGATTAACCCGCCAAGGGTGACTTGAATCCCTTTGCCCTCACCCTGACGGTTATGGTATAATAGGCATATTCGTCATTCACATCGTCGAACTTGTAGGTAAGCCTGTTCCCTGACCTGCGGGCCATTTCCAGCAGACCCATGTAGCCGGTGGAAATCTTTGACATATCCTGTCCCATCAACGCCACCTTGAGCAGTTTCTTAAGCCCTTCCTCATCATACCTGTTTACCATGTCAAGTTTCTGGGTAAGATGATCAGTATCGCTTCTCCTGATCAGGTTTCCTGAGGTGATTATGAATGATGCCGATGTTTTACGTATCATGGCCAGGGGGATGCCGTAGTGCTTCTCAGCCTCAAAGCCCGGGCTATGCTGAGCCACATTCTGAAGCAGCTCAATGAGTGTGGCGAAAACGCGCTTGTGGAGGTTCTGTTCCAGTTCGGCCTCGCGCATTGTTGTCTCGCTGAAGTTCAGCAGCTCCTTGCTGATGGCATGGGTCATAGGCCCTGCCCAGATGAAGAAGATATTGTTTGACTTCATCATCCGCTCCAGTTGCACTATCCTTTTAGAGTCAAACGTGCTCTCGCCCTGGTCCTGTTCGGGCGTTGTAATCCCCTTACCGCCGGAATCGATGGTCTTGCTGAGAATGAAATAAGAATACTTCTCATCTATCGGGTAGAAATCATAGTCAAGCCTGTTTCCCGTCTTGCGGGCCATCTCCATCAGGCCCAGTCCTGCCCCGCCCTTCTTGCCGATTTTGGTATCCTGGAGCATGGTTCTGTAGACCTCCCGTATCTTGTCAGGATCAAGATTGTTGATCTTCTGAAGGTTTTTTCTGAGCCCCCTGACCTCGCTCTTTTTGAGCGCATTGCCTGTGCTGACGGTGTAGCCGTCGGGGGTCTTGCTGTAAACAACCAGGGAGGTGATGTCCTCACTCCGGGTGATGCCGTGTCTGGTTATGTTCTGGAGGTTTTCGAGGACGAACATGAAGAGCCGTTTGCGGCCCAGCATGCTGAAGTCAGAGAACTCCATCTCACGTTCCAGCAGGGTCAGAAGGCTGACGGAGTTATCTCCTGTCACCTCTCCCCGGTAGGCGAACATCAGATGTTCGTCTGAAAGCTTCTGCCTTAATTTGTTAATAAGTTCCATACATTCCGACAAAATGAAGTACCAACATTCCCCGGAGACAAATTAAATAAAAAGAAATGTCACTAGCTACAGTTGGCATAAATTTCAGCCTGCCCAGCCCTCCCGGTCGAGGTTTCTGTAATTGATGGCTTCGGACAGGTGGTCAGGCCTGATGGTGTCCGAGTGGTCGAGGTCGGCTATTGTCCGGGCTACCTTAAGTATGCGGTCATAACAGCGGGCTGACAGTCCGCGTTTCTCCATCGCTGCCCTCAGGAGCCTTCCTCCGGCGTCATCTATATGGCAGTGTCTGCGTATCAGGGCCGGGGTCATCTGTGCATTGGAGTGTATGCCGTCATTGCCGGCAAAACGTTCTGACTGTATTTCCCGGGCCTTAACCACCCTTTCTCTTATCACTGATGAATTTTCTGTCTTAGCTGTCACCGAAAGATTCTGATAGTCAGCCGGCACAACTTCAATGTGAATGTCTATCCTGTCAAGCAGGGGCCCTGAGATCCGGCTCATATATCTCTGCACCATTCCGGGTGCGCAGGTGCATTCCCTCACCGGATGGTTATGAAATCCGCACGGGCAGGGATTCATTGAGGCGATGAGCATCACCGAGGCCGGGAAATTGCAGCTCAGCCTGGCACGGGCTATGGTGATAACCCTGTCTTCCAGCGGTTGCCGCAAAACTTCCAGTACACTTCTTTTGAACTCCGGCAGCTCATCGAGGAAGAGTATGCCGTTATGGGCCAGGCTGATCTCCCCAGGCTGGGGCACGGGGCCCCCGCCTACAAGGGCTATGTCAATTGCATTTTTTTAATATGTGGATATAATTATATCTTTGCTTCATAAAAAACATAATATGAGAAAAGCAGTTGCTTATTTGCGAGTCTCAAGACAGTCTCAGGAGACTGATAGGCAGGAAAGCAATCTTTTGCAGTATGCAAAAGATAACAATATTGAAATATTACCAGAAGCGATTTTTAAGGACAAAATCACTGGTATCAGTTCTGCAATAGAAAGGCAGCAGTTTTCCAAGATGCTTGAATATATTTCAACAAATAAAATAAAACTCGTTTTGACTACAGAAATAAGTAGAATTAGCAGAGATAAAAGACAGATCATAAACATATGTGAAGATTTTATTAGGGACAAGATTCAGGTGATTTTTAAAGATAATGGTGAATTGAAATTGCTTGACGACAATGGTAAACGGAATTGGATTGCTGGTATCGTAATAGATATTTTATCATCATTTGCTCAGATGGAGAGAGAAATGACCATTGAAAGAAATAAGGATGGGATGCAATACAGCATTTCAAATGGTGGTAGTGGATACGGTTTGTACAAACCTTATGGATTTAAAAAAACTGAATATCTCATAAACAAAAAAATTATCAAAAAATTAGAAATTGATAAGGACGAAGAAAAAACAGTTAAACTGATTTTTTCAAAGTACTTGGAAGGTCTGGGGACAAAACAAATTGCAAATTATTTAAACCACCAAAACATTGAACCCAGAAGTAGGAAGATTTTTCCGGCTGACAGGCAAATTAAGACAAGAAAAGGTCTAATGAAACCAGTAAGAAACATAAAATGGAGCGATGGGACGATTTATAGCATCTTGAAAAACAGATTATATATTGGTGAAAGAGTATTGAATGATTATGAATACACTAATCCACCTGACGCAACAGGAAAAAGAAGTAAAAAAGACAGAAAATTAATAAACACTAATATTTACGAAATTCCCGCAATAATTGACAAAGATACTTTTGAAAAAGTTCAAAGACAGTTAAAGGAAAATTATAATAGAAGTGGTAATAACACCAAATATGAAAATATTTTAAAAGACAAAATCGTATGTGGCATTTGTAAGCATAATTATTTCATGCATAAAAGAGCGAACAATAAGGATTGCGCATATAAATGCACAAGTATTCGATACAATAACAACTGCGGAAATTATTCAGTCAACATTAATAGGTTGAATAATGCAGTATATTTTTATTTAAATGGATATGTGAAATTTAACAACAAAGAAAACTCTGAATATATTGATAAATTAAAAGTTAGTGGACAACATTTAATAATGGCAAAAGAGAGTATAATCAAAAGCATCGAACAAAAAAATGTTGACTTTGAAAACATAGTAATCGCTAATTTGCCAAATAAAAATTTCCAGCATATTATAACAAAAGTATCCAATGAACTACAAGATGATATAAACAAATTAAATGAACAACTGAAAATTACTATAAATGAAATTGATGAAAACAAAGAATTAATAAAAAGTCTGGAAACTATAAAATTTCAAGATGTTGTTGAAGACGTCAAAACCTTTAAAAAGTATGCGTCACAAGTTATTGACAAGATAATCGTAATAAAATACCAAGATGACAGATTAAAAGCAATATATAGAAACAAACAAGATAAACTGATTCATTGCTCTTTGATCACTATTAATATGACACAGCATGACTTTATCATAAGCCAACGAAGTAACATAATGCTAATGCCTCTAATGGAAAGTTTTTATAGCAAGGAAAAAGATTCAATGACGCCATTCAATATGACATACATTAAAACAGAATTCCCAATTAAATTTACCATTTAAATTCTATCGGCAACTAATTCATGGTTGGTTACATCGTGTATTATATTATATAGGAGTAAATAAACTGAACCCATCATGTGCTTCCAGTCCACCCTTTATAAAAAATCATAGTTATTTATAAAAGAGGTTTTAGGATTGTAAATTTTTTATTCCAAAAAAAAATATAACCCTAACCTTTTCGTGCTGCACCTGTAATGTCCAGATATTATGTTATATAGGCGGAGGGGGATACCGGGGGATACCCACCACCCCCTACATCATAATGTCCATTTCTTGATATCAGGGTATTTATATAAAAGGGAAACGAAGTCAAATCTTAACATTCAAATTACGGTTGGCTATGATGTACAAATATGAATGCTACAGATGAATTAAATAATATTATATATGCATGATATTCAACAAATTGCGATCCACGAGGCGGGACATGTAATCGGTCACATTTTGACCGGACGACCATTTGCATTTGTAACCATCGAGCCAAGTGAATTGAAAATCCATACAGATGGGAAGTCACTGGGGTATCTCCAACCAATCACGCCATATTATCATGATAAGGCTTCTTATTCCAGACTAACGCCACCTGAATTCTTTCAAAATTTCAGTGAAGACATGACAGTATTAAGTGCCTATGTTGCCCAACGAATTTTTTCAAAAGATTTTGATCGAACAGGCTCAAAGACAGACTTTCTGGCACTTAATAAAAGTGGACTGATAAACCAACCTGAACCTTTTCGTACCGCCTATAAGAGATTTTTGATTGCTTACACCTTCCAACTGCTCAGTCTGGATGTCCATAAACAATTGCTATTAAAAATCACTGATGAACTATTGAAGAAAAAAACACTTACCTATGATCAAGTCCAAGAGATTGTTGATCAGTATGTCGGTTCTGAATAGGTGTTTGTTGCTTTTCTACTGCTTTCGACTTTCAATATCAAATTGCCATAACGCCATGTCCACTTCCTGTGGCGTGACATCGAATTTAATAGCGGTACTTTGGATTATTGACCAATATTCAATATATTCTCTTATGGAATAATTTCCATCCTCCTTTTCTTTACCATGCACCTGTCGCCAACCTCTGCGGTCAATGACACAAAACTTCTCCGGAAAACATAAAGTCATTATAGCGGATGCAACTGGAATTTGGACACCATGTAAAATTATTAATGCTTTTAACATGAATCGAATAGTATCTCTATCATCAACGCCAGACATTGAGAAGCCGTATGTTGTCACCTTCCTTACCAATTCATCTGTATTAAGTTGGATATTTCTTTCCTGCCGTGAATATTGTCTTCGTAATTTCCAGTGAAAGATTTCATCCAAGTCATCAAGATTAAGAAAAAACGGAGTTCTGGTTCTCTTGAGACCATCCAGTTTGGTTATTAACCTTTTTGTTTCTTCGTAATCATCCGCCCTATTTATCAAAGCGAAAATCTGATGCCGGGAAAGTAGTTGCGGAAGAATATTGCTGTTATCTTGAGTTATAGATTCTTTTAATTCCGTATTTTTCTTAATTATTTTTGGAACATCCATCTTCGCAAAAGACCCCATAATCCTGATACCTTCGATGGAATCCTGCACAACAGGTGTTTTGTAAATGATCTTTCTCCCATTGTTCCATTCTCCATAAATTAATTCATTGGTCTGACCAGTAGGCTTGTGGAAAATCAATCCAGTAAATGGATATCGCTCCCCCAAGTATTTGTAAATATTATGATCGATGTATTCGAAGATATGTTTATCGAATTTTATACCATCATTAATCCGGTTGTAGCAATAATCTGAGGGTATAATGCTGCTGGCATTTGTACCAAATTTTGCTTTTAATGCATGCTTGATCTCCGAAGCAGTGACTGTACTGCCTATTTGATCATTCAGGATGTTTTTTATTTGCTCGTATATTGTCACAACACAACTTGTTATTATGGATCATTAATAACTTTTATTTCATTATGTCATTAAGGTCTTTGGACTTACCATTTAAATATTTAATATAAGAAGTAAGAATAGACGTGGACATGTCATCAGGATGCATTACGCCCTTATTTTCAAAGTATTGCTTTAGTTCAGATTCACCCCATAAACCCCATTCATTCCGTATCTTCATACCCAATGTAAAATGCAGGTTAATAATGACCTCAACTTCAGACAACTTTCTTATTTCATTTTTTGTTTCCTCATCTAACGATTGGTCAAGGTAGGTAAAACACTCTTCAAGAGTTTTTGGTAAACCTAATTGTTGGTTGTCTGATGACATAAAAAGATAATAAGTGATTGATAAAACAATTAACTACTCCAAATTTACAGAAAAATGCCGGGTTATATAAAAACAGAGAAGATAGTATCGTTTATAATTTATCGTTGCAATTTCTTATGCAAAAATCGAAAATGTAATGCCAGACGGTGGTTATAATATTTACGAATAGTTAATAAATCAGCATATTCTGTGGAATGATTCTGACTTGCTTAAAATCCCTGTTTATTTTGATGTGTTAAATTTGAGAATTCAATAGTAAGATATTCTGTTGATTACGTTGGCTACTTAATAATGTTTAATATGAATATTAACTAAAGTGAGGCTTCACAAATGAAAATCGAATATTTCTCCAGAATAGAAAATGCCACAATATCTATATTAAAAAAAGGTGGTCAAGGCATATTGATCAGAAATCAAATGATATTAACAGCCTGTCATTGTCTTGATTATAGTCTAAGCGGAGATATGGTTTTAGGAGAATATTTTATTGAGGAAATAGGAACGAAATCAGGAAACTTTAAGGTCGCACCAATGGCAATTGAACCAATCAATGATATCGCTGCTCTTGGTGTTGTTGATAGCCAAGAATTCTATGATGAATACCTGCAGTTTGAAGAGTTTTGTAACAATACACAACCGATAAAAATCTGCAGAGACAAACTTGATGCTGGCAAGAAATTCAAGATTTATATATTCGGTCATGAAAAAAAATGGATTACGGGTTATGCTATGTTGAGTTTCCCTGAGTCTCCCATGATTGTGATTCAAGCAGATGAGCCAATCAAAGGGGGTACTTCCGGCAGTGGCATTATCAACGAAAAAGGGGAAATAGTTGGAATTGTCTCTAATACTGCGGAAGGTGAAAATAATGGAATTGCACCACGTCCACTATTAGCATTACCTGTATGGTTATGCAGGAAAATTTACAGATATTAAATTAAACTGGATATAAACTATTAAAAAAGAGGCAGTCCTCATTGAATTCTCGCTGCATTTACCCTCGTGCTGTGGGTATGAAGGACTGCCTCAAAGTTGGTCGCCCAACAATTGTTATAAAAAAGGCGACACAAGTGTGGAATAAAAATGTCTCGCTGCATTCCTCGTGCTAAAAGGGAAATGTGTCGCCTTATAAAATGTCAAATATCGATGTTGATCAGCAGTTTCCGATGTGAAACCTTATTAAATAGAAAAAGCACCAAGAAACTGCGAGCCACACAACTAAATTACACCATATTTGAATTAAAGTCAAGATTTTTTAAAATTTTTTACTGCTATGGAAAAAATAGTATTTACCCGGCAAGAATTATATGACTTGGTATGGTCAACACCCCTTACAACATTAACATTGAAATATCGAATTTCGTTTCACAAACTAAGGAGCACTTGTGTCAAGATGAATATCCCGTTACCAGACTACGGGCACTGGATGAGAATCCAATATCATAAATCTGTTCATATAAAAGAATTATCTGATAATTTTGATGGCGAGAACAACGCCACTTTTGCCATAAATGATGAAACTGATCGAGTAACGCCAAACACCTTAGATGATCGTAAAGACTTGAAAAACGAAATATTATCTGATAAGAGATTATCAAAGAACGTTTCGGCAAAACTGCGAAATCCAGATACATTAATTGTTACCGCTTTGAATGATCTCAATAATAACAAGCATCCCGATTATAGCACAGGGTTAATTACTACATCTGGAAAACTTCTTGATATCACAGTTGCTCCAAAAAATATTGGCAGGGCATTAAGGTTTATGAATACCTTCATCAAACTACTAAGAGATAGAGGTCATGATGTAAAAATCACTAACAATGGCACTTGCGCCATTGTGTTTGGAGAAGAAATTGTCATACGCCTTCAGGAAAAACTTCGCATCGAAGAAAGTGCTAATAAGTATGGATGGAATAGCCGGAAATATTTTCCATCCGATATTTTAACATTCCGGATGTGGAAAACATTTCGATTTCATCAAAAGGTATGGGGAACAGGGATGAAAGTAATCGAAGAATTGTTGCCGGATATCCTTGTCTGGCTTGAAATGCTGGCAAAAAAGGAAAAAGAAGAACGAATAAGACGTGAGGAAGAACACAAGGTATGGTTGGAAAAACAGAAAATTGAGAATGAACTCAAAGAAAAGAAAGACAACGAATTTAAACGGTTCAAGAGGATGTTTCATCAAGCAAACCTACTGCATAAAGCGAACATCCTTAGAGATTATGTTAAATCCGTTGAAAAATGCGGGATAATACAAGGCAGGTCATCTCAAGAATTACATGATTGGGTTGACTGGGCGAACAATAAAATCAATTGGTTTGATCCATTGATAAATCAGACTGACCCGATCTTAAATGATGAATATAAAGATTTATTGTACATAAAATAAAGAAAGGAATACTATAAATCACTCTTTTTGTTCGCATCACCAATACTATGGTGCAAATTTTTCAGATTGATCAAAATTTTTGTTTTCTCCCGTTAGAGCAGTAATTTCGTTCCTGACCAATCCATCTATTTGGACAGGATAGTGTGGTAAAAAGAAGTATCCCTAACATTCGTAATATTAATTGTGATTGTGAGGCTTCTTATCCGACTTTAAAAATGTACTTGACAGATGTTACTTTTGAATATCAATCCATTCAATGAATCCTAAGAACCACCATTACATTCCACAATCATATCTAAAACATTTCGCTTTTCGAGAAAAAACAAAGAAAGGCAAACATGAATATTATGTCTATGTTCGTCTTGCTGGGAAAGAATTCCAAACAAATATCCGCAACATATGCTCCGAAAACTACTTTTATACTATTCCAAATATCGATGAAAAGAAAAAAACTATTATTGAAATCTATTACGCTGAAAACATTGATAGCCTCTACCCTAAAATATATGACCTTGTTACAAATGATTCATTAACAGAAATCTCTGATCATCAAAGAATTATGTTATTGGTAGGATGTATTAGCCTATATTTCAGGACTCCAGCATTCAATAAAATTCTGAATGAACATTATGTCCAACTTTTAAAAGATTTACATTCATATTTTTTCGGTTATTCTGAAAGATCATATTCATATTTTTTCGGTAAAAAGATTGATTTGAAAAACATCGATTACAATCAATTCAGAAGAGGGATTGTCGAGGAAAACAAAATAGTATTTCTGATGGATCATTTAAAATTATTCAATCAGTATGTGGATTATAGAAAAGACGATGGAATCGGAATTACAAAAAATGTTGATAATTCACAATTTATTACGTCTGATAACCCTGTTTGCATCCGAAATATGTATACTGGAGAATTTCATAACCTTTTTGATATAAACAATATCATAACTCTTCCGATTAACCACAAATACCTGCTAACGATTACTCCTAAATTTGATAATTCTTTAAAAGGAACATTTTCAAGAATATCAGGTAATTTATTAGATACCCTGATTTCAAATCATTCAGTCGAACAGAATAGTGAAAAGTGGATTATTGGAACTCCAGAAAGTATTAAAAATCACATCAGGGATCAAATAATATATAACGAAGAAACTCCAGAAAATTTGAAAATGCTCGAAGACATGAAGGAACGGGCACGGATTCTTAATGAATTTGACTGTTTCCGGATGTCGCAGGGTGGATTAGTAAATGATGCCGTTATTTTAAAATTCCTCGAAATAAGTGAAATGGAAGTAATGAAAGATGATCCCAATGTTAAACGGCTGCTTGATCGATTCCGAGAACAAGGACTTATTAAATGAAATATAGAGAATAAAGAGCGGACTTTGAGTGTAAAGTATTGGATATGAACCGACTTTGTGTCAAATATCAACAATAATAAAATAAGGCAGTTCCAATGGAACGTATTCCTCAGTCGGTCTGATTTTTATGTAATCTTTCTGTTCGGTATCCCAAAGGAATCCGGGTCTTACTAATGTATACCTGTTTGGAGCAGAAACTACTTTAATAAAACAATATCCCCACGGTGACTTATAGATGATATTACCTACTGTAGCATGTAAATCGAATTTTTTATCAATAAGCCGGAGTATTACCTTATGAAAAACCGGGCAAATGTCTCTATTAAATCTTTCAATATTTTCATGAAGTGAACTGGCTCTGTGCTTTATTTCCCTTATCCGGTTTTTCAACTCAGCCTTAAATTCATGGTATTTCTCGGTATTGTTTACCGCATTTTTCCATCCAAGGTAATGCATTGTGTTTAACGTCAATGAATAAAAATAATGCATCTCCTTTTCAGACCAGTTGTTATTAAGCAAGCAAACAATCGTGTTTATTAAAGCATCGTGTCCCAATTGTGCGACTTTCAACTTCGTGTATTCGAAATCGTATTCCTTGTACCCTAACCGGACTAATAATAAAAACTCGCCAATGATATTCAGGCAGCAGCCTTTTACATTATCGTTATCATAATTCTCTGTGAATGGTAGGTATGTGAAAAAGTGTTGTTGGTTATGCTCAGTGTACTTGTCGGTTTTACCACCATATTCATGCATTAATTCAATAAAAATCAGATACCTTGTCAAATCCGTTAATGTTGGCTTATAGGGTGTCCCCAGTGACTTACCATAAAGAATTTCGTGCTGGTATCTGGATAAATTGCTGAAATAGTTTAACAATTTCCTTCTTTCGGAAGAAAGCATATAATGCGATTGATAATGAACTATTTTAATGCTACTGGCTTCATTACCATTTATACTGCCTAAATCGTTTTCTTGTTCATCTTCTCTAATATCATTCTTCTTGCCGGAGGAAATCCCTGTAGTTTGAATAAATCTTAAAACATCTAATACTCTCAGGGATGGCGATGTAAGCAAGAGTGCTTTCTCATAATTAGTATCCAATATTGGCTTATATGCTGAAAGGTCATACAACTTATCAGGCTCTTTTTTCTCTTCTTGACTTCGTTTTTTTGAACCACTACCCTGTATAATGTTTAACCCTTCTTCCTTCTCGGTTTCGTCAATCATTGCATAGTTAAGCAAGTCAAGCACCTTGCTTAGTTCACCACTTTGTATTTCGCTGTAAATCCTTTCGATTTCTTCTGTTTGTGGGTTGGGGTGTGTCTTTGCAAGAATAACATAATCAGACAGTAATAACTTGTTTGAAAGATAAGTCCCTTCAATATCTGCTAATTGCACGTATTGAAACCCGGATAAGTCGGTTGCCAACTTTAACTTTATTTCAGGTTCATATTTTTGAATGATTGAAGAACGGATAATGGTATTGTTTCTATCAAAGAATACAACTTGTAATTGCTGAGACCACGATCCCCTTGAATAAATTATCAGTTCACGGTACAAGTATTCTGCTGCTAACAGGTTTATTATGAATCTGTTATTTTCAAGTATGGTATCATATACAAAACGTGAATTTTGTAAGGAGAATTCGGATATTTTTTTGCTTTTATCCGCAGACAATTTAATTCCCAATATATTAAGTAACCCGTCTTCTTCCGATTTTATTAAGATCGACACTTCTGAATTTGATTTTTCAACACCAGTTATTCCCAAACCAGCAGAAGTCACGTTGGCACTACCAAGCAAACAATATTCAGTACCTTCTGCCGTGATAAAATGAATGATTTTAGCATGTAGTTTCGATTTAACATCTTCAGACCTTGAGTACTGGCTTTTGCTTACTCCTACATCATACCAGTCATAAAACATGTAGTTTTCACTTGCTGTCAACGAAGAGGGCACAAGTCCGTTTTCATCGATTACAATGTTTATTTTTGACTGCGGAAACAACAATCTCAGTTCACTGATTGCTTGTCCATTTTTATCATAAAAAGGTGATATTGTAGTAATTTCAATGACTTTTTGGTCTTTCAGCACCTCTTTCAGACGTTCCCATATTGTAGCGATTTCTGAATTATACAGTAAGGCTATTTCCTCATCCTGTGAAGTTCTGCAGAATTGGAAACGGTCTGTCTTGGGCAATTCATTCAGCCACCGGGATTGGTCAATTATCCACTTCGTTGTCTTATCATTAGTCTGCCCCAGCGTGGTTGAAGAAACGGCTGAGAGGTAATCCCATGCTGCTGAAAATACTTGGGAGTTCTCCGGGAAACGTACATCAAAATGAAATGCTGCCCAAATCTCTTCATTATTGCCGTTACCGGAATTTGTCAAATTTCCAGACCCGACTAATAGCAGTCCCTCATTCTTCCCAAATAACATCCATAGTTTTGGATGGAAAATCTTATTCTGGAATATTGGATAAAGGGAATAACCGGGAGTAAGTTGCATTTCTTCTCCCGTTGACTGTTTCATTAACTCCGAATAGTAATGTCCATCTATTAAAACATTTATATTTCTTACCCCACAAGATCGCAGCCACTTCATCGCTTTCATTTCAAAGAAATAAAAGTCAAAACTGAAGGTGGTCACAATACAAGAATGATATCTTCGCCCACCGATTAATGTCAATATGTTTTCACGTTGTATACTCATTATTCAGATAAAAGTTTCTGGCATAATTGTGAAAGCATATTCTTTTCATCTATTACCTGCAAATCATGCATGATATTCTGCATGGCAAACATCCTTGGAGAAGTATTTCTTGGCGGGAAAATTTCAATGAACCGGATATATTGTTCTTCAATGATAAATTTATGAGTCGCTTGCGTGCCATTCCCCATTTTTCTGATGGCTACCATCTGATGCCTGTAAATTATGTTCCGTAAAATGAATTGTTCAATGAATGATTTCAACTCTTCTTTTTTTGCAGTATGAATAGTCATAATCCCATCGACCATATTGCCATCCCTAATAATTTGTTTTCTACTCATGAATTCCTTCAAAGGATGAAGTTGTTCTTTATTGTTCCTGTAAATTTGGAATAAGAGCAGAAAACCATTCTTTGCTGCAATTATAGGATTGTCGGATGCACGGGTTTCTATCGATTCCTTAATCTCTTCCTCAGTTTTTCCTTCTGGCATCCGTGCCACAACATCTGAAATTATAACTGAATCTTCTGGATTAACATTAATCCCCCTGCAAATTTCATCGTATATCTCGGCTGAAAGTTCATTGACAAAATGTGGTAAATACTGGTCTTGATGGTAATGGTATAAATTCTGTAAAACTGCCCAAAAAATCGCCCCACAGGCAAACTGCCAATACTCATTCAGTTGATAACAATACCAGCCGATATGCGTTTCGCTTGCAGGTTCAGAATCATTGCCGAGTTTTTTCAGATAGCAGGATAGAAGAAACTGATACCAGTCATATTTATTATCATTTAATGACGCTAATCTTAAAAGAGACAGAATGGTTTCCCTTCTGCTGAATGTGAAAAGTTCCTCAATTTCCTGACTTGGTTCATCCTTATCCAATAGCATCTCTGCGTATAAATCCCATTCATCGCTGTCAGGGTTAATCACATCAATTGAATAGTAAGCAATTAACTCTGGGATATCGGAATGATAAAGTTTCCCGGTCTTGATATTTGTGTAAAATAATTCTTTGATCTCATGTGTCAAGGTACTATCAAATGCTTCCGCCAGTTGTACTCCTGAGACCTTTTGTCTTTGATGTGGTTGGCTTATAGTGTAAATGATATCCCCGTCCTCGTTAATTGCAGTATTAATAAGTGCAAGGGTCTGCATCGCACCTGAATAATACTGACCAAATGCACCAGATGGATACTTCCAGTATGTGGTTTTTGATGGATCATCCCTATCTGCACCATCAGCCAAATCAAAGTAATCATCCTCTGCAGTGGCAATTAAATTAGTGGCAAAATTGCTTCCAGTTATCTGTTGAACATTTTTTCGCTGGCTTTGCATCATGATAGCAATCATCAACTCGGCTCTGCGGATGAATCTGTATTGCTCTGTTGAATTACCTTTTTTCTCTCTTTGGAAGTAAAAATCCAATAACCAACAATAAAATCCATAATACCTAAGCCTGTTTGTTAAGTTCGAAATGCCGGGAAATAGTGAAGAATATGTTGCTTCAGATGTAGTTTGAAGTCCCAAAGGGTCAAGACCCATTATCAGGTTTATGGATGTCCCCCAAAACGGGAAAAGTGATTTGCCTTTGTTTAGTACAGCCATGCGAAAGGTGAAATTATGACTACATGATAAATAAGGTGATAAATACCAAAAGTAACCAACTTGATTACTAAACACAAACAAAACTGCCTTTTAACGATCAATCCAGAACCAGTTACAAGATTGGCAAAACAACAAAATCGAATTATCCTCAAATTCATTAACACCCCCTATCTATCTTTGTATTGTAAATCAACGAATTTAAACCAGTTTATTTAATGGAAACTGAATTAATAATTGGCATATTTGCCAATTTGAAATTTAATAGTACCTTGCAAAGAGTCGATAATCTATTAAAAGTGGCGGCAACACTCTAAATACGGCACATATTGCTATGACAAAAGCCAATTTTTTGGACAACACCACAATCAATGTAGTTGCTCGTGATGGTGAAACATTTACTCTGAAGACATATTTCCCATTTGCAGAATACGAGCAACAAGCAGCAGCCAACTTTTTAGCAGACTCCTTTGAGAAGAATTTCTCAAAAGATAAGTCAAGTATGGTATACTTTGTTTTTTGTGATGCACAGGCAAATGCAGGTTTCTCATTTTCTTACGTTGGAAGTGACAGAAGTGAACAAAGAGAACGTATTGGTGCAAAAATTCGTCAATTGCGTGAAATTAAAGGGATAGAGGCAAAACAACTTGCAGTTTTGGCAGATATAGACGCTGCCAATCTCAGTCGGATAGAACAGGGTAAATATTCTGTTGGTCTTGATATTCTTACGAGAATAGCAAATGTGCTTGGTGTAAAGGTCGATTTAGTTTGATACCTATATGAAAATGAAAGACCTTACCCCTTACCAAGATTTCAGCCGAGAAGTAGATTGTACTTACAAAGGCGAACGATATACAGTACGTGACAATGGCGCAGTAATGCGATATCATCGTGTTGACGGGCGACCAAGACCAACTGACAACCACTGGACTTTTGGCAAACTAAATAGTATAAATGGATATATGTTTATTGCCTCGGTTCGGATTCATCAGATAGTTGCAACCGCATTCTACGGAATAGCAACAACCAAAGAACACGTTGTTGACCATATAGATACCAACAGACAGAATAATCGACCAGAGAATCTTAGATGGGTAACAAAGTTTGAGCATGCAATGCTTAATCCAATCACAGCAAAACGTATTGCATTAGTTTGTGGCAGTCTCGAAGAGTTTCTTGCTGATCCTTCAAAATTTCGAGATAAGTTCCCTGAGCCGAATCTTGGGTGGATGTGTACGGTTAGTAAACAGGAAGCAAGAATAACTCTGGAACGTATGTTAGATTGGGCAAAAAGTGATAAACACCCATCGGTTGGCTCTTTGGGCAAATGGATATTTAATCGGGGTACTATGCAAAATCAGCATATTGAGACAATTCCAAAAGTCCCTGATATTATAAAGTCGAAAACCTTGAATGCAGTCCAATGCAACTGGCGTGTCCCTTCAGAATTTCCATGTTGCCCGCAGGAACATACTGAAGAGCCAATTATAGTTTATGCCGATAATCTTAAAAATGGTTCAGTATTCTGTCGCAACGAAGTTAACTCCTCATTAGTATCAAAGAGTGTACTATCTGAAGACCGTCAGTTGCTTTTTGTGTTGACTAAATCATCAGAAGGTGAAAACGCTGTCAAGCCTTGGGCAGTTGCTAAGATTACTTTTGAAGATGGTTTATTTGTGCATTCGAACATTCAAACCTTCTTTACACCGGAAGGTGCAGAGAAACAGTATTGCCTTGCTCAAGGTCTTGAATGGATTGGTGGAGATTCCATTGATGATTACTTGTAATCGGTAAATAACAGCACAGAACTTTCGGTAAGGAAGAATGCAGAGAGAATGGCAACATCAGTTTCAAGTTTGATAAAATAACTTTACGGCTTGCCGTAAAATTTATTAGCACCGGAATTTTTTAATAGAAAATAAAACCACCTTGACTGAAAAAGGTAGGTGGTTAATATTATTACTCCCAAAAGTATATTTAGTGTACTGATATTGTGGTTATCGCCTTGTTCTCAGAATTTGCTGCAAGTGAGATGGTTTAATGATAATATTTATGATTGCAAGAAATCCTTATCTTTAATAAACTTGAGATTCTTGGCTTCATCTATTGTTAGTCCAAGAAATTCTTCTTCAGTAAAATTGATCTCATCTGGATAAAACTCAAAAAGAAATTCTTCTTTATTGTTTTCCATTGTAACATAGACCATAGGCATTGGATCAAACAAACCTTTCGGATAATCTGTAATTCTGGCTGATATTATTTTCATAATTCTTTTTTTATGCTGTAAATGTTATGTAAATATACTAATTCACTAAATAAAATTCGGCAACTACATTTATCATAAGAAGAAGAGCAAGAGAGCAATAGTATATTGCTATCAGGTTTACTATATTAAATTTAAGAGGATTTGAGTAACTGCAACCATTCAGTTTTCACAACTTGTACAGAGGGAAGTTCCATCCCGGTATTAATCGGCATCACCTTGACACGTCCACCATCGGGGTCTTCAATCAATATGTAATCAAATTCTGATTCGCCATCCTGATATTCAGGGACAAACCTGACAATATCGCCTTTTTTGAATGTTACCATGATGATTGGATTATGATGTAAACAAAGATAACCATCCATGTTCATCAAGCATCACAAATTAAGATAAATGTCACCGAGTTCCTCTTCCTTGATGCCCAAGTAAACCTTGGTAATCTTAATGCTACTATGGTTAAATAGTTCCCCAAGCAAAAGAAGCGATTTCTCTGAATAACCATTTTTTGCCCAGACATGTCGCCCCAATATTTTTCGAAATATGTGTGTTGAAATTGAATTCTTGGTGACGGGCAGGTCGTATCTTTTGGCAATTTCTTTAAGTTGACGATTTAAATATTGGATATTCATTGCTTTTTGCTTGGTCTTATTTGCAAACAGCAGTTCATTTTCATCGGTAACACCCATCTTTTTGTATAACCGGTGGATGATCCCGGATAATTCTGGATTCAGTCTTATCCGTCTGACTTTTTTCGTTTTACCTTCGATGATCTCTAAAACATCCTTGTTCAACACGTCCTTCCAACGTAATTTCAACAAATCACCGCACCTGAGACCCAGATAAGTTCCTGCAGCAAATAGTAACTGGAACTTATAATTACCATCACGTTCCAGTTTCTGTAACAGAAGTTGGAATGTATCCCACGGAATGAATCCCGTTGTTGTTAATTGTCCCTTGAGTGCCATATCATTACCTATTTTTTTGTTGTAGTTTATATCCGGGGTATTGTTTCGAAGTTTTTAACAGATGTGATAAGGACTCCCGCCTCATTTGCTTCGCCATCGACTGATGGATAAAAATATGATCCATCATCAAGAAATATTATAAGGCATTTGTATTTCCACCCCAACGATTGCATTTCCCAATCAGTAAGGTATCGGGCACAAATAATGGTCTTACCTGTCAAACAGGTAGAACATGTCTTTTCCAGATTACGGATCATGGCTTCTTCGTTGGTCTGTTCACTTCTTGGGTTGCTATTCTTATCTATGTCTTCCATATTCAAATTATATTTTATGGTTTTCAGTTAGTGTCATTTATGTTATCCAACAATTATAAGTGATATCATTAGTGAGTCGAGTTTTTGTATTATTTTATTAATGTATTGATATACTGCTGCTTGACAAGTATCACTAAGTGCAAAAGTGATACATGCTAAAGACTGGTTATTGTTCCATTGAGTTTTATTATTCATAATACATGGATTAGTTTATCAGGTATGGATAAATCTTGAATCTTGAGTCTGTTAATGGAATTTTGACAATGAATGAACGTAATGGCACATCATGATCATCAACTTCAAAAATGATCATGAACCATTCCATGCTTTCAGTATTTGTGATATAGTATTCTGACCGGAATCTCTTAACTTTTCGTGAATTCATGCACAAACGTTTGTGCGAAGTTAATAATATTTTATATATGACGCACAATTATTTGTGCATAATCCCTTATCTTTAATCAAAATTTCTCACCATGTCGTCAATAGAATCACCAAAACCCAAAATAATTGCTCCTGAGCACCAGAAACTGATGAGCGAAATTGGTGAGAGAATTAAGAAACTCAGGCTTGAGAAAGAAAAAGGCTTGATTGAGATGGCGAAAGAAATTGGGATAAGCAGAAATGAATACAGTGCTATAGAGTCTGGTAAAATATACTATAAATTTTCAACCCTGCTTCGCATTCTCGATTACCATAAAATTTCTTTCTGGGATTTCAGTAAAGGGTAATAGGGTCTTTAATCCTTACACAAAATTTTGTAAATAATAGTCGTTCCCACGCTTGCCGGGCACACTTTCCCATCAATATGTCAACCAATTTGTTATAATTGAGCCTTTTCAGCGTTAGAAACCTATGATTGATGCCGTTCCTGCTTGAGTTCTGGGAACAATAAACCAGTATTTCAGTACAAAAAAGGTACACTTTTTTGCAGTTATTGTGCTCAAAAATCTACCTTAAACTGTATTTATTGGAAATACCAAGTCAATGTCGAAGAAAAAGATTCCAGACCATCAGAAGAAGAGATTTATTGAAATGAGTTTGTTCTTAAAGAACTACCGTGTCAATGAAAGGTTAAGTATGTCCAATTATGGGAAACTTGCCAATACACATGTCAATACCATTCAGAGATTTGAGAAGGGTAATAAGAATATCACCCTGCTTACTCTTTTTGATTTCATCGATGCAATGGATATGACTTTGTCAGAATTCTTTGAAGGGATGAATTAAGCCAATCAGAATACCATAAATAACATACACACCAATAAATCTTGACAGCATATTTGAACCAATTGGTAATTTTTATTTTCTGAAGGTGAAGAGCAGTAAATATTGCACTTCAAAATTACCATAACATAGTGTAAACAAATAATTTAGTATCTTTAGGATACCAATTGTTCAACTTGTTATGCCAAGATATCTTACCAAATCAAGGTTCAAAATAGGATTAGATTGCCCTGCAAAAGTTTATTACACCGGGAAGTCCCAATACCCAGATACATCTGAAGATGATGCCTTTTTGGAAGCACTTGCCGAAGGCGGTTATCAGGTTGGTGCATTGGCTAAATGTTACTACCCGGATGGGATTGAGGTTTCGGAACGAGGGTATGATATCCCTCTCCAAAAAACAAATGAATTATTAGCCAATAAAAATGCCACCATCTTTGAAGCAGCATTCAGGTTCAAAAACCTATTCATAAGGGCAGATGTTATTGAAAAGAAGGGGAATAACATCAA
>Ga0209201_1001932_pt1 | contig 21895 bp, 13 predicted proteins | sample AD_UKC055_MetaG_FD_184411 | JGI IMG/M metagenome (GOLD analysis project Ga0209201, IMG submission 184411) | Active sludge microbial communities of municipal wastewater-treating anaerobic digesters from USA - AD_UKC055_MetaG (SPAdes) (version 2) | ecosystem: Engineered > Bioreactor > Anaerobic >...
CTCGCCGTGCACGCTCCGCCAAAGGTCTCAGCCGCCCAGTTGCTTTGGCGGCGGCAGGAAGGTGTGAAGGGTGCGAAGGGATTGGAAACCGCGCCACAGCGGAGGGCTCTCCAGAGCGCCCAAGACGCGTAACATGGGGCCTCCGGAGCGCCGAAGGCGCGTCACATACCAGCCTGGCCTGAAGGGCCAGGGGATCGGATTCAAAACAGCCAAGAGGGCTGAAGGCCCGAAACATAGCGTGAATTGAACGGCCAGGCGACGCGATGTTCCGGGCTTTCAGCCCTGTGGGATTCTTTTGGGGGGCCGGTTTCCTTGGCCTTCAGCCAAGGCTGGTATGTTACGCGCCTTCGGCGCTCAAGAGGTGACAACGGTATCGTGGGGGGTATGTTTCACGCCGTTGGCGCTGGGGAACGGGAATCCCTTTCCCCAGGCCTTCGGCGCTGTAAGGGCTGGCATGATACACACCGTTGGCGATGTAAAGACTGTTGCGTTACGCGCCTTCGGCGCTGTGTCGGACTGTTGTGCCCAGGCGGGAATGTCCCAAGAGCGAGCCGGGATATGTGCCGGTGCCACATCGCCCACGAACTCCCGACCGGCGAGGGCGCCGGTCCCACACGAGGAGGCGGGAACCCGTTACGACAACGTCTTGTTTCTGCATCGGGCTTTCACCTCTCCTGCCCCTGTAACTCCCGCCCTGGGACATCGATTGTCCCCTTCTCCAGCCCCGCAAGGGGCGGCAGGCCGTAGCCCAGGGCCAGCCACGCGGAACGCGTGGCGCAGCCCTGGGAAGACGCATCCCCCACCTCCAGCCCCGCAGGGGCGGCAGAGGCCGGTGGCACGGCGTTCTGAGGCAATTGTGAAGATAGATGCGCGAAAAGCGCATTCCGGTATAATGCGCGGATGCAAGAGCGGCAGGGCTGCCGAGGCAATAGGCCGGCGCCAGCCGTCGAACTGGCGAGAATCAAATCTTACTCACGAAAAGGAGAATGTGATGCACGCGCACCTGTTTGCGATCTCGATGGCATGCCTGGCCGCGGCGGCGCAGACGGATACCCTCATGTACAAGGGAGAGCTTATCTTTCCGTTGGAGGATTGGCACAACCACGGCTCCTGTATCGTGGAATGTCCAAATGGCGACCTGTTGGCATGCTGGTTCCATGGTTCCGGCGAACGGCAGTCTGACGACGTGCTGATCCGGGGCGCCCGCAAACCTAAGGGCGCGGAGGCCTGGTCTGAGCCGTTCCTGATGGCGGACACGCCCGATTTCCCCGATACCAACTGCTGCATGATCATCGATCGGCAGGAACGGTTGTGGCTGTTGTGGCCCACAATTCTGGCCAATACATGGGAAAGCGCCCTGATGAAGTACAAAATCTCGTCCAATTACATGCAGCAGGAGGGCCCGCCCGAGTGGGATATGATGTATGTCCTGCATCCGAAGCCGGGCGACAATTTCCAGGAAGTGGTCACGCGGAAAACCGACGAGTATCTGGCTTCCATCCAGATTCCCGAGGAGATGGCAAAGGAGGTCGAAACCTGGAAACAGCGCAACATCGAGCAAGCCGGCGACAAGTTGACCAGCCGGCTGGGCTGGTTCACACGCGCACATCCCTGCATTCTCGACGATGGCCGGATGCTCGTGGGCCTTTACTCGGACGGTTTCTCGTTTTCGCTGGTGGCGATCACGGACAACTGGGGCGACACATGGTCGTTCAGCGAGCCGATCGTGGGCGGCGGCAACATTCAGCCCAGTTTTGCACGCCGCAAAGACGGCACCCTCGTGACCTTCATGCGCGACAACGGGCCCCCTCCCAAGCGCATTCTGGTTTCTGAGTCCCAGGACCGTGGCGAAACGTGGAGCGTCGTGCAGGATCACCCCACTCTCAGCAATCCGGGCGCAGGACTCGAGATCATGGGGATGCGCGATGGTGACTGGGTCCTGATTTACAACGACGTGCCGCAAGGACGCCACAGCCTCGCGGTGTCTTTGTCGGACGACGAGGGCAAGACCTGGAAATGGACCCGCCATCTGGAACTGGTTGACAAGAACAAGGGCAGCTTCCACTACCCCTCGATTGTCGAAGCCAGCGACGGGAGTCTGCACTGCACGTACAGCTACTTCATCGAGGGCGGCGGTGACAAGAGAAGCAGATCCATCAAGTACGCGACGTTCAATAAGGCGTGGATCAAGCAAGGCGACCCACAGTAAGGGCCAGGATTGGCCGGCAATACACAATGGCAGTCGAAACGCGTTCCATAGAGAAGGCTGATGCGCCGCGCCGCATCCGCACAGTGACCGCCCGTGGGTTAATCCTCAATCCAGGTCTCGTGGGTCTGAAATTCCCTGGCGGCGTGATGGCGGCAAGGCAGGCCATCATTGACGTACTGTCTCACACCGGCCCGTTCGAAGCATCCTGTTGGCGGGATGCAAGCGCGTGGGAATCGGCCAAGTGAGACGCCCGCGATTCGCTCTGCTGCTTCTTGTCTCGCTTGCCGCCTGTCAATCGACGAGCCCGCCGTTCGATGTTCGCCCCGGCGCGGCACATGACCATGAGTGCACTATCGCGACGTGGAACGTTTACGGTTATCCGGAAACGGACGCAGACCGGCGCGCATGGTTCTCGACGCGCCTGGCCGAACTGGACCCTGAGGTCCTGTGCGTGCAGGAGATCGCCAACCAGAAACGGGTCGATGCGTTCCTTGCCACCGAGGCGGGTTTTGTGGCAGCGGCATTCACGGATTCGCAGGACGGGCAGGACAACGCCATCTTCGCCAAGGCCGGGGTTGCCTTGATTGACCTGCCCGACCCGGAAGGGTTCCAGCATCCCGCCCAGGCTGCCTATGTTTCCTGCAATGGGTTAGACCTGGTGATCATCACCATTCATTTGTCGTGGTCGGACAAGGACAGGCGCGAGGCGGAAAAACAGTTGTTGGGAGAGGTGGTGGCTCAATACATGGCCATCGACCCCGATGTCATGGTGGCCGGGGATTTCAACACGACGGAGAAAGACATCGAAGACCTCGCGTCCGCCATCGGCATGGTGGTAATGCTCCCCGAAGACCAAAAGGGTGTCGGCACCACGGATGGAGGCAATCGAAACGACCATTTTCTCATTTCCCGCGATTTGGCGGAAGAAGAAGCCGTTTCCTGCCGCATTGAGACTTTTGACGGTCATGATCACACCCTCGTTTTCCGCGTCTCTGACCATCTGCCGGTATTGGCACGATTTCGCACCAGCGAAGCTTTTCGTGACCGTAACTGAGGACGTCTGACGGCCGGAGGTAACGTATCCGTGTTCCAGACAACGCCGCGCCACGTGCCGGGGTTTTGACAAGTACGGCCTCTTAAACTAGACTGAACCGTGGGCGGGTTTCACTAGTGCAAGAACCCGCGGGCCGCGGCATAACGAGGGTTCGGAGGCACATGATGGCGATGAGTCACGATTCCGAGAGAGAAAGGGCTATGGCACTCGCGGAAGATTCCCGCGAGGCCGAATGGGCCCATCCGAGCTTTGTCGCCGAGTTGTTCCGCGGGGTGTTTCGCTGGGATCTGCTCCATCCCTTCCCCGAGCAGAGCGCGGAAGACAAGCGCATCGGCGATGCGTACATCAACAAGATCCGGGAAGTTCTCGAACAATACATTGACCCCTCGGAGGTGGACCGGTCAGGCGACCTCCCGAAAGAAGCCCTGCTCGCCCTGGCGGACGCGGGAGCGTTCGGACTCAAAATCCCGAAGGAATACGGCGGCCTGGGCATGTCTCAGACCAACTACAACCGCATCATGGCGTTCATCGCCAGTTACTGCAACTCGACGGCCGTATGCCTCTCGGCGCATCAGAGCATCGGGGTGCCGGAGCCGCTGAAATGGTTCGGAACCCCGGAGCAGAAGAAGAAATACTTTCCCCGTCTGGCCAAGGGCGCGGTCTCCGCATTCGCCTTGACCGAGCCGCAGGTGGGCTCCGACCCGGCCAAGATTCGCACCACTGCCGAGCTGTCCGAAGACGGAACCTACTACACCCTCAACGGTGAAAAACTCTGGTGCACCAACGGGCCCTACGCCGAGATCTTGATCGTCATGGCGCTGACCGCGCCTAAGATCGTCGAAGGCAGGGAGAAACCGCAAGTCACCGCGTTTATTGTCGAAACATCGGAACCGGGTTTCGAAGTTGTCAGTCGCTGCGCCTTCATGGGCATCCGCGGCATCGCGAACGGCTTCCTTCGCTTCAACAACATGGAGGTTCCCGCCGAAAACATCCTCGGAAAACCCGGTCAAGGGCTGAAAATCGCTCTGACCACCCTTAATACCGGACGCCTGACCATGCCGGCCGCATCCGCGGCCGCCGGCAAAGTCTGCATGCATTTCGCGCAGAACTGGGTCAACGAACGCGTACAGTGGGGCGCCCCCATCGGCAAACACCAGCCTGTCAGCAAGATGCTCGCCGAAATGACTGCCGACACCTTCGCCATGGACAGCATAAACGCCCTGGCCTGCGCCATGGTGGATCAGGGCGGCGTCGACGTGCGGCTCGAAGCTGCCATGGCCAAGTATTACTGCAGCGAGACGGCATGGCGCATTCTCGACGACTTCGTGCAGGTCCGCGGCGGACGCGGCTACGAAACGGCCGAATCGCTTGGCGCGCGCGGCGAAGAACCCATCCCCGCCGAGCGCATGTTTCGCGATGCCCGCATTTCGCGCATTATCGAGGGGACCAGCGAAATCATGCGGCTCTTCATTGCCCGAGAGGCCATGGACACGCATGTCAGGCGCCTTATGCCTATCATGACGGGCAAGGGGCCCAAGGGCAAACTGATATGGGAGGCCTTGACGTTCTACGCCAAATGGTATCCCAAAGTGTTGTTGCCCACCTCCGTTTCGCTCAACGTGCGGCATCTTTCGCCCAAGAACCAGGACCATGTGATATTTGTAGCGCGAACCTGCAAAAAGCTCGCGCGAACCTTGTTTCACACCATGGCGAAATACCGGCAAAAGCTGGAACGCGAACAGCTTGTTCTACAGGCCCTGGTCGACATCGGCACGGACCTGTTTGCCATGGCCGCATTGCTGTCGCGGACCGAACACGAGCTCAAGGCCCGAACGGACGACGAGCAGTTGCAGGATATGGCCGACCTGTTCTGTATGAATGCGCGCAAGCGTATCAACGACAACTTCAAGAACTTGAAGCGCACGCAAGGCAAAGCCATCTACAAAGTCGCCAAAGCCTTCATGGAAGGCAAGTATCGTTGGATGCTCGACGGCGTCTACTCCAATTTCCCGCCTGCGAGCAGGCCTGCGCGCATAACCCTGCCCGCCGAGCCGGAGAAGGCGGAGCAACCCGAACTCGAGCCCCAACAGCAGGAATCTCCCCCGTCGGAAAAGTAGGCTCTGCCTTCCCAAACCCCAAGGAATGCGCGGAGCCGCACCACCCCGCAGGGCGCCTCCGCTTTGACGCGTCCAGGACGTGAGGAGAGGGTCTCCATGAACGTTCGAAAAAAGACGGCGGTGCGCGCGGCAGCTAATAATGTCATACCGCTGATCGCACTTCTGTTGCTCGGCCTTTGGCTTCTCAAACCCGCGTGGCGGTCATCTGCCGATCGAAACCGCCCCGACAGCACGCGCAGCCAAACCACGACTACCGCGCCGCATCCTGAAGACGGGCAGGGCCGGCCGCCCCGTAGCGACGCTTCGACTAGTGCCCAAGCCGCGGACAATGCCCTCAAGACTGCTTTCGACAACCAGCAAAGCGGCGTTCAAGTTCAGGCGGAGGGGGTCGTGACGAGGATATTGTCCGACGATCTGGACGGTTCACGGCATCAGAGATTCATTCTGCGCCTCCGAACCGGCCAGACGGTGTTGATCAGTCATAACATAGATGTGGCGCCCCGAATAGAGGATCTCAAGACCGGTGATAGAGTGGAGTTCTATGGTCAATATGAGTGGAACGCCAACGGCGGCACGGTTCACTGGACCCACCATGATCCCGATGGTTCTCACATGGGCGGATGGCTAAAACATCGCAGCAGAATGTACCAATAGCCACGCAAGACATCCGCGGCACACCCCCCGCCTATCCCCAGTATTTGCGCGCCCGTGAGGCCCCCCTCCCCCGCTTGCGTAACTCCGGCCGGAATTGGATAATGGCGCAGCGCAGCGAGTGGATAGCTTCTCTATGGCGGCGGCAGCGCGCCTGCCGCTGACGAACGCGGAACAAGACGGGAGTGACCAGGATGGCCGAGCCAGCCGATACCGCCCAGATGATTGCCGAACTAGTCGCGACCACGCCATTCGTGGATACGCACGAGCACCTCATGGAGGAAGCCCGGCGCCTTGAAGCAAGGGCCGACCCCGAAGGCAAGAAAGGCCCGATTTCCGATATCGGCATCCTTTTCTCGCATTATTCCGACTCAGACCTGGTCGTCGCCGGCATGCTTCCGGACGACTTGCAGAAGGTCCGGACGGCCACGATGCCTCCCAAGGAGAAGTTCCGCCTGCTTGCGCCTCACTACGCGGCCGCGCGTCATACCGGGTACCTGCGCAACGTCCGCGAATCCCTGCGGCTTCTGTATGGTGAGGACGACTTGACCGAAGCCAACTGCGAGAGCATTTCCGAAAAGATCGCGGACGGCGTCAAACCCGGGTTCTACAAACACATCCTGCAGGACGTCGCAAACATCGAATACTGCCAGGTCAACAACCTGGAAGTCCCCGTCTTTTGCGAGACCGAAATGCCTGAACTTCTTGCCCAGGACATCAGTACCGTTCCGCTGTGTACGGGCCTCGATATTGTGCAGGTCGAGCGTCTTGCGGACCGCGAAGCCTATTCGCTCAAGGATTGGCGCGAGATCATCGATTGGTGTTTTGCGACTTTCGGGCCTCGCGCCATCGCAACCAAGAATCAGTGCGCCTATGGACGTGCCCTGGATTTCGCCCAAGTCTCCGAGGAAGACGCCGCGCCGCTCTTCGAACGCCTGCTGACCAAGGGCGCTGATGACCTGTCGCGCGAGGAACGAAAAGCCGTCGAGGACCATCTCTTTCATTACTGCATCGACAAGGCCGCCGAATACGGCCTGCCTGTGAAACTGCACACCGGCTATTACGCAGGGCACGGCGGCATGCCGCTCAACCGGGTTCGCACCAACGCCGGCGATTTGTGTCCGGTTATGCGAGCCCACATGAATGCCAAGTTTGTGCTGTTCCATATCGACTACCCATACCAGGACGAGGCCATTGCCCTTGCGAAACATTATCCAAACGCGTACGTCGACATGTGCTGGGCGTGGATCGTGAGTCCCCATGCCTCGATCCGGTTCCTGAAGGAGTATCTCATGGCCGCGCCCGCAAACAAGCTGTTCACGTTCGGCGGCGACTACAGGCCCGTCGAAATGGTGCCGGGCCACGCCGCCATAGCCCGCCAGGGCCTCGCGCAGGGTATCACGGAACTTGTGCGCGAAAAGTGGCTTGATATCGATGATGCGCCCGGGCTCATCGACCAAATCATGCGAGGCAACGCCCATGCCATCTATGACCACACAGACACGCTGAACCACTGGCGAACTCAGAAAAAGACTGCTTAGGAACGGGACTGCATGACCCCATCCGTAGATCCCCTCTTGCGTTCAAGGCTGATTGACGAGATTCTGCCCCAAGTCGAACGCCCCTCCCGCTATCTCGGAACCGAGTTGAACGCGATCCACAAGGACCCTGGCGCGGTCGATGTGCGCATCGCGCTGGCCTTTCCAGACCTCTACGACATCGGCCTTGGCAATCTGGGGCTGCTGATACTCTATGCCATCCTCAACGAGCTTCCCTGGTGCTGGGCCGAGCGCGCCTACGCGCCGGCCCCCGATATGGAGGCCGCGTTGCGCGACCGCCAGATCCCCCTGCTTTCACACGAGTCAAAGACGCCGCTCCGCCAGTTGGACGGCATAGGGTTCACCCTGCAATCCGAGCTGACCTACACCAATATTCTCAACATGCTTGACTTGGCGCGTGTCCCGTTACGCGCATCCCAGCGAAGCGACGATGACCCGCTGGTGTTTGCGGGGGGACCGTGCGCTTTCAACCCCGAACCCCTGGCGCCCTTCATGGACTTCTTCGTCGTTGGCGACGGAGAGGAAGCGGTCGTCGAGGCGGCGCAGGCGCTTCGAGAGACCACGGGCAAACCGCGAACGGCAGCGCTCGAGGCTCTGGCGCGTATCGAGGGGGTGTATGTTCCCGCCTTGTACCCCGTGGAAACGCTTTCAGACGGGTGCGTCGTTCCCGCGCGGGATGCACAGCCGGTCCGGAAGCGGCTTGTCCGCGAACTCGATGCCGCGAAGTACCCCACGAAGCTGATTGTGCCTTTCACACAGCAGGTGCATGACCGCGCCGTCCTCGAGGTACTGCGGGGCTGCACTCACGGTTGCCGGTTCTGCCAGGCAGGCATGACTACCCGTCCGGTACGCGAGCGCGGCCTTACGACCCTCGATAGCCTTCTCGACGCTATCATCCGCGAAACCGGTTACGAAGAGACGTCCCTGCTCTCGCTCTCCACGTGCGACTACTCTAAAGCACAAGAGCTGGTGCATCAGGCGGCCGCCCGCGCTGCCGAGGCCGACATGAGCGTGTCGTTGCCCTCGCTGCGCCTGGATACGTTCGCCGTGGACCTGGCCGACAAGATCGCGGACATCCGCCGGAGCGGCCTTACGTTCGCCCCCGAAGCCGCAACTCCCCGGTTGCGCGCCGTTATCAACAAATGGATACCCGACGAGGACCTCTTCACCACCGCCGAAGAGGTGTTCCGCCGGGGCTGGAAACACCTCAAACTGTATTTCATGATCGGCCTGCCCACCGAAACGGACGAGGATGTGCTTGCCATCGTGGACCTCTGCCGGCGAACGCTCGAGCGCGTCCGCAAGATTGACCGGGGCGCGCAGATCAATACGGGCGTATCAACATTCATCCCCAAACCGTTCACCCCTTTTCAATGGTCGGTCCAAATAGGTCTGCAAGAAACCCGGCGCAGGCAGACGCTCCTGCATGGAGGTTTCGCTGCGCACCGGGCAATCCGGTTTGGCCGTCACAATCCGCACTCATCCCTGATCGAGGGGCTCATCACGCGCTCCGACCGCCGGGCAGCAGACCTGCTCGAGTCCGCCTGGCGTCACGGCGCCCGCTTCGACGCGTGGGACGAGTGGCGCAATCTGCCCGCATGGGAGCTGGCGCTCGAAGATACGGGGTTCTCCATCGAAGACGCCCTTCGCGCGCGCGACCCGGATGAACGCCTGCCATGGGACCACATCGACGCGCTTGTTTCCAAGGCATGGCTGTACAGTGACTGGGAAGCCGCGTTGCGAGGAGAGTACGCGCCCGATTGCAGGGGAGGCGCATGCCGGAACTGCGGGCTCAACGAAACCGAGCGTGCGCTCTGTCAAAGCATGTGGATGCGCGCCGCCGAGGCGGAAATCGAGGCCGCACGCGCCGCACCCGAGCTGCCCCCCCCCAACACCGAAAGACGCGAGCCCCCCGCAGTCCAGCGTTTGCGTTTTCGCATCGGGCGCAGCGGCGAAGCCCGGTTCTTGTCCAACCACGAGCTGATAACCGTATGGGTGCGGGCATTGCGTCGCGCGAACTTCCCGCTATCCTATTCGCAAGGATTTCATGCTCATCCCAGGGTAACGTTCTCAGCCGCCCCCGCCGTCGGGGAAGAATCGGTCTGCGACTATATGGACGTGGTGCTTCGGGCCTTTGTGCATCCCAAGGAAGCCATCGAACGCCTGGCGCGCGCCCTGCCACCGGGGTTAACCGCGTTCGAGGCGGATACCGTGCCCATCAAAGCCCCCGCCCTCATGGCAAGCGTAACCGGTTTTTCGTACACGCTCGAGACCAAAGACGACCCTGCCGCGCTGCAGCACAAAGTCGAAGAGCTGCTCGCCCGTCCGCATATCGAGGTCGAGCGCGAAGGCAAGAAGAACCGCAGAGGGGGCCGGCGCGTCTCGATGGTGAATGTCCGGCCCATGATCAAGCGCATGGCGGTGAAAACAGGACCTGCCGGAGCGGTCCTGGAACTCGAAATGCGCCGTGTGAATGCCCGGGGCGTGCGGATACGCGAGCTCCTTGAACTGCTGGATCTGAGCGCCGCCTCCGTCCGCGTCACGAAGCGCGCCACATACCTCGCGGAAGACGAATAACGGCCATCCAAGAGTCAGTGCTGACAAGGGCGCGCTTTCTGAGACTCTGTTCGGAAGGGCCGGCAGCGATTCCCGCCTCCTTGGAAAACCGGGCCCCATGTGTTACATTTGATTTGGCAGTCAAATGGGGAACACGGATGCTTACGGGGTTCATCACACTGCTCATCACCGATGTGATGCTGCTTCTCATCATCCAGCTGGTGGGATCGCTCTTCGCAAACAAGCGGCGCGAGTTTCCGCTTCACTACGCCGTGCTGATGCTTGTCTTTTGTTGCGTCGCCCACTACGCGGCTACGTCTGTGATGGCCAATGGTATGGTCGAAGATAGTGACCGGTGGCTCGTCCTGGCGGCCACGTTCGGGTGCGGGGCCATTCCCATTGCCGCGTATGTCACGACAGTGTTCCACCATCCCGCTCTGGCGCGCACCGTCAAACGCGAAGATGCACTCGCCGAAGCCCGAAAACTCGAGGCCGGCGGCGACATCAAGGAGGCCCTGCGCTCGTATTGCGCCTTCCTCGATGTCAACCCCGAAAACCACGGTGTATGGTTCGAAGCCGCGCATATGCTGATCCGCCACGGGGAGTTTGCCCTCGCCCGAAACATCCTCGTGAAGATGAGAGACCGCTTCGGCGAGGATCGCGAGATTGCCCCCAAGATACAGGAACTATGGCGAATGCTGCCCCGCCCCTCTGCCCCCGGCGCTCCGGTAACCCGCACAGCTCCGAAGGATCCCGACGCAGCCCTCCGTGAGCTCATCGTCCTTCGAAAAGCCGGGATAATCACCGAGGAAGAATACCAGACCAAGAAGCAGGAATTGTTCGAGCTGTAACGGGGCCTGGGGTACACGTGCCCCCCAGGCAGCTTGCCGCCCGCAGCCGGCCGCCTTGTTCAACGCTCCAGGCGTGTCAGCCGCCCGGCGCCTCGAGCGTGCTCAGCCATTCTTCGGTGATCTTCTTCCCCAGTAAGAAGAATTTCCGGTCCGGATGCCACAGGACGAAGTTGCCGTTGCGGTTCGTGACGCTCGGGTACACGCCGCAGTCGGTCCGGGTAAGCGGCCCGATGCCCACGCCGCCGTTGTCAAACAGCTGCTTGGACTCGCTGAACCAGATCGGCTGTTCGGCATCAGGCCGGTATTCCCCGAGAGCAATAAACGCGGGCCGCCGGTTCTTGCCCGTCTCCTCGCGCTTGGACCCCTCAAAATGCCCATCATTGTTGTGGTGAAGCAATACGTAGCGCCCCTCTGCGTATTGGTAGATCGGACAGCAGCAGAGCGGTTCAGGGATAGGCAAACCGTGGTCGCGGCGCAACAGCGGGCGCGGGCTGCACCAGGTGCGGCCATCATCCTCCGAAAGGCTGTACCAGATGTAGCCAGACATCGTTCGCATCGTGCAGAACAGGCGGTTATCGGGTAGACGCACCAGGCTGGGCTCCTGCGCAATGCTGAGGGCGGGATTGTCGTAATGCGGCACACGCAATGCTTCATCGCCCCACGCGGAGTAAGTGATCTGGATGTCTTTCGGCTCGGGGTTGTCATCGATGTTCTCAAAACGCATGAACTCGACGACCGTCTCCCATGCGGTCCACGAGTTGTTGGGAGGCAGCGTGCGCACGGCTTTGCTGACCCACCGCGAAAAACCCGTGAACCACTTATTTTCGAGGTCCCTGATAGGTTTCTGCCAGACGATCCAGTTCGACGGCACTTTCGGGTCGGTGTGGTCATAAGAACTGCGTTTCATGGGGATGGTCTGTGGTGTGGACCACGATTTCCCCATGTCGTCGGAATAGCACCCGTCCATGGTGCCCGTATGCTGGTGGACCACGTCGTCAATGCCCTGATACTGGTTCCAGAGCACATAGATCCGGCCCGACTTCGAAATCAGCGGGAATCCCCAACTTGACATGAAACCTTCGCCCGGCCGGGCGGGACCTACGATACGCAAGGGCGCCGGCCAGGTGATCCCTTCATCGTCTGAGCGCGAGAACATGATGCGGTGATCGCCTTTGCCCTCGTAGCTGCTTTGGGTCCAAACCGCCATCAGGGAGCCGTCCGGCCCGTCAAACACCAGAAAATGCTCGTTTCCCGTGTCGAACGTCGACCCGTCAACGCTCCCGGGCCGGTAAACGACATAGTCGGGCGCGGTCCGTGCTATTTCGCGGTCCAGGATCTCGCCCACGCTTGGATCTCCTTCCTGGGCCTGAGTCTCAGGTTCCCCGGCGCTGGATTCGGCCCCCTGCGCCAACATCGCCAAAATCATTGCCGTAACGATCAGAAGAAAACCAGACCGTAGGGTTATCCTTAGCACTGTATTCCGAGCCTCCATTGCAGTTTGCGCGTCGACGGAACCGGTTCCGGCCCCTTCTCGGTGTAATTTACTACCCTGGCTCAAGGTTTTCCATGTCTTGCGTTACCAAGGTTTCGTACCACGCGGCTGCAAAGTGCGCGCTTGCGAAAACCACCGGGGATGATCTACATTGCAGGGCCTCAAGCACATAACCGAAGGAGGGGGTCCGATGTCAAAGCTTCGCGTGTTCCTAGCGTGTCTCTTGGGATCAATTGCCATTGCGGTTGGTGTAAGCGCCGAGGTTACGCTCCATCCGCTCTTTTCCGACCACATGGTGCTTCAACAGGGCGAGCGGATTCCCGTCTGGGGCAAAGCGGCGCCGGGCGAGAACGTCACCGTAACCATCGACCGCCGCAAAGATGACGCCTGTGCAGACGAAAACGGCAACTGGATGGTCAAGCTGCGCAGCCTGCGCGCCGGCGGGCCCTACGAAATGACCGTGGCCGGCAAGAACAATACATTGACGGTGAAAGATGTCCTCGTTGGCGAAGTCTGGGTCGGTTCCGGCCAGTCAAACATGGCGATGAACGTCCAGAGTTCGAACAATGCGGAGCAGGAAATCGCCAACGCGAACTACCCCAACATCCGTCTGTTCCAAGTGCCCACCAAGACGGCCGACACCCCCCAGGAAACGGTCGAAGCCCAATGGCAACTCACCACCCCGGAGACCATTCCCGGCTTCTCGGCGGCAGCCTACTTTTTCGGCCGCGAGCTTCATCAGCAATTGAACGTGCCCGTCGGCCTGATCCATACATCCTGGGGCGGCACACCCTCGGAAGCGTGGACAAGCCTCTGCACGCTCAAGGCTACCCCCGAAGCGAAGCCCATCCTCGACCGCTGGGACGATATCATCGCGAAGTACCCGCAAGCCCTCGAAGAGTTCAACAAGCAGATGGAGGAATGGAACAAAGCCGCCGAGCAGGCCAAGAAAGATGGCAAGGAGGCGCCTGCAAAGCCCCGTGCGCCGCTCGGCCCCGACCATCCTCACCGGCCCGCGAGCCTCTACAACGCCATGATCGCTCCGCTCATCCCCTACGCGATCCGGGGCGCCATCTGGTACCAGGGCGAGTCGAACGCAGGGCGGGCTTATCAATACCGCGCCATTTTCCCTGCAATGATCGAGGACTGGCGGGAGCACTGGAACCAGGGGAACTTCCCTTTCCTCTTCGTGCAACTGGCCAATTTCACCGAACGCAAGCCCGACCCGGGAGACTCGGATTGGGCTGAGCTGCGCGAGGCACAGTCGATGACCCTCAAACTCAAGAACACCGGCATGGCGGTCATTATCGACATCGGCGACGCGGCAGACATCCACCCCAAGAACAAACAGGACGTGGGCAAACGGCTTGCCTATTGGGCTCTGGACAAGACCTACAAGAAGGACGTCGTGCCGTCTGGTCCCCTGTACGATTCCGCGCGTTTCCGAAGCGGGAAAGCTACCATACGTTTCGACTATGCGGATGGCGGTCTCGTGTCCCAAGGAGGCGAACTCAAAGGTTTCGCCATAGCAGGTCCTGACCAGAAGTTTGTCTGGGCCAAAGCCGAAGTCGCAGGGAAGAAGAAGGTGACGGTCTGGTCTGAGCAGGTTCCCAACCCGGTTGCCGTGCGTTACGGTTGGGCGAACAATCCCGAGTGCACGCTGTATAACAAAGCCGGACTGCCGGCCTCGCCGTTCCGCACGGATGAATGGCCTGGCATCACAATTAACAACAAATAGCTCAATGGCGCGCGCCCGTGGATTCTCCCACGGGCACGCGCTTATTAGTGGCCAGGTCCGAATGTAGCGGGCCTGCAGGGAGGTATGTGAGGTGGAAATCGCGAAAACGGCGGCTTTTGTTCTGATGCTCGCGGCGTGTGTCCTGGCTGGAGCCGGCGAGAGCGCTCGACTCTCCCCCGAAGGGTTCACCATGCTCGATGGTGCTCCGCGCCTCCTTCTCGGCAGCTATGAACTGCCGGAAGACGATGCCTTTCTGAAACGGTTGGCGGATAACGGCTTCAACTTCGTGCGCGGCAGGCCCGATGGCGCTGTCCTTGATAGAATACGCGCCGCAGGCATGTACGCATGGATTCCCCTCGGCCATTCCTTGGCCCTGAGCGAAGGGGACGCCGAAAAAGAAGCCCAGCTGCGACAAGGCATCGAACAGTACAAGAACCACCCTGCTCTGATTGCCTGGGAGGGCCCCGACGAAGCGCTCTGGCTGCAATGGTACAACGCCTTCCAGTGGAACATCTTCGAGCAGCCCATGCAGCTGCTTGCACTGATTCAGGAAGCCTCCTCGAAGCAAGAAGCGGCCGTGGCCGCGGACTGGAAGGCCAAGCACGCAAAAGCGGCCGACCTGGTCGCACGCGGGCTTTGGGCAGAAGGACAGGCTCTCTACGACGAACTCTGGCATGCCTTCGGCAGGGAGAATCCCAGCCCCGAGAAATCCCTTACCGTCTGCATTGCCCAGGCGCGCGAACTGGGCGAAGAACTCTCGCGCGGCTGGCGGGTTGTGCGCAGCGTCGACCCCGAAAACGTGTTCTGGCAGAACCACGCCCCCCGAAACACCATCCCCGCCCTGCAATGGTACAACCGCGAGGTGGACGCCGCGGGATGCGACATCTATCCAATGCCGTTCAACCGCGGGGTCATGCATTCGGACCTGCCCGACCGCAGTTTATCCTGTATCGGCGAATACACCGAACGAATGCAGGCCGGCGCACCGGGCAAGGCCGTCTGGATGGTCCTGCAGGGGTTTGGTTGGAAGGACCTCAACGACCCGTTCAATCCCAACGATGATGTTGGCGGCCGGCGTCCCACGTACGAAGAGTCCCGGTTTATGGCTTACGACGCAATTGTTCACGGTGCGAAGGCGGTTCTGTACTGGGGCGTGCACGTCCTGAAACCGGACGACCAACTATGGACCGACCTCCTCAAGGTGAGCCGCGAGCTGCGCGCGCTGGAACCGGGCATAGTGGGCACGCCGCCAGCGTCGCCGCCAATCTCCGTCAGCGACGACACCTACGCGTCCATCGGCAGCGAAGGTCCCGTGCTGATGTTGCGCAAGACGGGCGACGACTGGGTCCTCATCGCCGTAAACGAGTCTTACGTTGGAATCGGCTTCAACGTCTCCCAACTGCCGCCCGAGTTGAACGGCAAGACACTCCATCGCCTGTACACCGACGAAGCCGTAGCCGTCCAAGACAACGGTTTCCGCGATGGCATCAAAGGGTACAACATCCACGTCTACGCCACTTCCAGGCAATTCGAGATGAAGGACCCGTGACCACAACCAAAACCTGAGAGCGTACACATGCTCGATTACCGGGCCGCGTTTGTTCTTTTCACGCTTGTGCTAGCCTCCAGCCTGAGCGCCGGCGGCGAGCAGGGAATTCAGATTGTCCCCGGCGAAGATGGGGCGTTCGAATACAGCGACGACTTCTCGACGCCGAAAGTCCTCGTAGACGCGTTCCTGGACAAATCCGGTCTCGAAGCATGGTCCCCAGGCCAGTTGACCAGCGCCGGACCCCTGAATCGGAGGTATATCATCTACCGATTCTACGGCGGCAATCCCATCAAGACCGTCAGTGTATCCGTCGAGCAAATGTCCAATGCCCGGAATCTGGGCGGCGTCACGCATCTCGAGGTCTCGAAGAATGGAGTGGACTGGGACGAGGCGGACAGCAGCACTCGTCTCGAACCGGATGCAAACGCTTGGCAAACGGGCGTTCTCGCGGTACCGGAAGGGAACAGAGCCGATTTCGCGGGCCGAGGCGAGTTCTGGCTGCGGCTTACCCTCGAAAATTACTCCGGACTTAAGACCAACCCATCGAATGTCGTCAAGAAACTCGCCGTCCGCATCGAGGTGGACCCCCATGCCGCACTGCAAACAGCAGGTGCGGAGTCCGCCGAACAGGCATGGGGAGACCTCCGCGCAAATACCGCCTGGCAAAGTGTTTCGCTGGACTGGCGTGATCCTGCAGCGTCTCGTGCTCCGCATTATTACGAGGACGTGGACGGGTGGCTCGTTGATGCAGCGCAACATCCGGCCCTTGACCCCGGCGAAACGGAAGGCTTTCCCATCTGGAAAGGCTACAGTCCGGACAAGCGTCCTGCCACAGGGCTCGCGGTGTTCCTCGAACTCGACGCAGGACCGGGACCCGTTATGGCGCGCATACTGGTCAGAACGTCGCAACAGGGATTCCGCAGACTCGCGGTCTATTGGGACGGCGAGAAGGCCGCAACGTGCGACGCCGCCAGCTATTTCGAAACCGAAAAGCCCTTCCTCGTCACGCTCAGGCCCGGGCCGGGTACGCACGAATTGCGCGTCACCGGCGAAGACACCGGACTCACGGTCGTCCGGCGTATTGAGCTCGCGGGCGTGCCGGTTCGCGGTTGGGCGCCGAAACCCAAGCTTCCGGAAGGCGGCCCGCTCGAGGTGCTCAGCGCCTACTACCTCCCCGACCCTCTGCCCCCCGCCGATTCCCAGGTCGTCGAAGGCCGTAAACGCCCCGACATGACCGGCGTCAGCCCTGGAACGGCCCTCACATTCCAATACATGCAGTGCATGTACACCGAGCATGAGGAGTTCGGCGCTCTGCGCATGGTCGTCCGCAATGCGGGGCAACAGACCGTACGGCTCGGTCAAATGCCTCTCCTGAACGGGACACCGGTAGACCAGCACTACGTGGACTTTGTCAAGAGTCCCTGGGATGCGCCGGGCGTGGTCTGGTACCGGGTCCGCCCACGCACGCTGGCTCCCGGCGACTGCGCTCAGGCCTACGTGCGTTTCAGAAAACGTCTGCCCGGCGACAGCGTGCGCATCACGTTGCCCGCCGAGAACGCGGCTGCGATTGAAGCGGATATTGCCTACACAGAGCCCGAGGCGCTTGTCGACTACGTGGTCACTTCCCAAGACCGCAAAACATTGTACATTTACGCTCGGAAACAAGCCGGGGACCAGACATCGTTTCTCCGGACCGTTTCGCTCGATGGCGGCATCCTGGAGAATGCGGCCATTTACGGGGCGGACTTCCCGGGAGACGTAGCCCTTGCGGTGGCCGGCCTCGCCCAGCCGCTCAAACCAGGCGCCTATCATGTGGCGGGACTGCATCTCGCGAACGGGCGGACATGTGCCGCTCAGTTCCGTGTGCTTCCTTTCCTGTTCCCGCGAAGCTCGGTACACGTTCCTGCCGAGATGTGCGGCCCTCTTCACATGAACCTTGCCACGTGGTGGATGCGCAGCCTCGAGGAATGCCGAAAACACAGCATTCTCACCTCCGCCATGCTCAACGACGTGTTCGGCGTCCACGAGCGGGTAGCCTATGTGCTGGGGCCCGACGAACCCGATGCCAGAGATGACGCCGGGGATGGTTACGACAAAGGACTCGGCTGGAACGCGCGAAAGCTCGCCGATTCCGGATGGCAGGAGCTTCTGGAACGCTACGATGCCCCTGTGCCGAGCTGGCTGAACATTGACGGCACCGTGCGGCCGCTCAATTGGGCGGTCTATGGGCAATTCGGTGACATCAACGGATTCGACCCGTACCCCGTGACGTACTACGGCGCCGACCATGCCTATGTACGCGAGAGTCTCGAACATGTGCGCAGGTGCGCCGCGCCGACGCCTGTCTTCGCCTTTCTTGAAGCCTACGGCTGGGCCAGCGGGCAAGGTGTACCCGATAAGGCCCGTGGACCCGTCCCCGATGAGTACCGCCAGAACCTTGTCCAGGCTATCGGGGCCGGCGCCAAGGGCCTGTCGAGCTGGGTCTACTCGGCCGGAGCCGGCGGATGGGCGCGGAATGACGCGTTTGCCAATGAGATCGGACGCTGCAACCGCCTTATCGAGCACATCGAAGACCTGATAATACTGGGAACCCCCATCAACCTGGCTGCCAACGATGCCGGTACGGTCGCAACGGGAACAGCCGGCGAGGAGCTCTGGGAAAAACCCCGTGTCTGGTCCGGTTGCCTGTTGTGCGGACCCGATGCGCTCCTGGTTGCTGCGGTCAATCACATTCCGGCCGCTGCACCGGGGAATCCGGAGATCGAGCCGGCCCGAAACGTGACCGTCTCGTTAACCCTGCCGGAATACCTGCCCCGCGTCGCCGCCGCCGAAGTCACCGAAGACGGATTCACTCCCGTATCATGTGAGATCAGAGGGAATACCGCATTGCTCCGCATCGAGGAAATCGTGGCGGGAAACCTCTATCTGCTTCGGCGGGCATCTTCGTAGGCCATTTGCGGAGCGCCCCCCATGAGGCGCCCAAGCTTCCAAGAAGAAACTGACTGGATGCTGCCCCTTCGGCGGGGCACTCAAGAAGTCGCAAGTTCGGGCACGATCATCCACGCGATGCACCATGCGCCGTCGCTCTTCCGTTCAAGGCAGACGACTGCTCCCTTTTGGAAAGCCACTATCTCGGCATAGGAATCGCCGGTCACCAGCAGAGAAGCCAGCTTGCCCATGGAGGGTTCGTGCCCCACGAGCATAAGGTCGGCGTCCGCCCATTTCAGTGCGTTGGCCACGGCATCCACAGGATCGTTTGGAGAAATGTCTTTGCGTTCGTGCACGCCGCCGGCCTTCCCTATCGCTTCGGCCAGCAGCTCCGCCGTTTCACGGGCACGGGTCTTGCCGCTGTGCTCGATTCGGGGTACGCTGATTCCCGCACTTCGCAATAGCTTTCCCACCGCTGCCACAGCTTCGCGTCCCGCTGCCGTAAGGGGACGGTCCGGATTTTCAGACTTATCCACCGCTTCGCCGTGCTGCACCAGATAGAGTCTCATATCCGCACCCTCCACCTCAGTTTCAAGGGGAACTTGGCGGTCAATGCTCCATTATAGGGCTGACCATTCTCTTCTTCCTGCCGTAGCAGTCGGCCTGCCTCGTCTTTGCGCAGCCAGAGCCCACTTGCTCATTCGAGCCTGTTCCGGGTTTGTGCCATAGCGAGAGAAGCCACCCGATCGGGCTTGCTATGAAACACAAGGCGGTCATCCACGAATACCCGGCATGTACGATTCCATCCGCCCAAAGATACTCTGATTGGCTTGCCCCCACCGTTGCCATCTCGAATCGTACCGAATAACCGGCTGCGGATGCCAGATCCAAAGAACTCATCCTGGAGTTCGCCATCAACGAAAAGACGCTCTTTCCTCACCCCATCCTCCACACGGATGGTGTGCCCCTGGTATCGAACCTCCCACGTCTTCATACACTCTCTCCGTTCAGGACGGCAGCCCTATGAATGGGCCCGACACACGGCTCCCCCGGCTGGGCCGTTCAGATGCGCCTCCGCTCCGCCTCAACAATACAGATCTCCTTTCCTTCGTGACACTTCTGCCGCGAATTCGCGTCACAGGCGCCCGCCGTTCAAATTGGAATGACCATAGTGAATATGAAACGTTTGTCGATCATCAATCATCAGGGTGGGGTGGTGCACACTTTCTTTGCCCTCCCGGCAAAACATCAGCATATCACGCCACGCGAGAGGCGGCAATTCCCCCTGGATGAGCCTTCAGGAACGCGTTTTGCCCAGTAGAAGCGCGGAAAGTGCAATAACCATGACAGCCGCTCCCGCAAGCCCGGCCAGAATGTACCGGCCCGGCCGCGCGGCGGGCGGAAGCGTGTCGTCAGCCATATCATGGCCCGGGCCAGCTGTCTGCGGAACAGGTTGCGCCGCGGCTCTTGCCGAAACCAGACCGGCCCAGTCGGCCGCGAGAAGCAAGTCAACCCCCGGATTCTCATCCTTGACCAGACAGGAGCACCGTCCGGCAATGTACGCGCAAGCATCGCGAAGGTTCTCGGCGGTTATCCCCGCCCCAACCAGCGCATAGAGGGCGCGGCCCCGGCCAAACACAGGAAAGACCATGGGGGCATCGTAGCCCATGAGGTCGGGCTCGCTTCTGAGCAGCGTTTGGACCAGGACCCATTCCGCGGGGTCGCGCCGGGACACCTCCACGATCTCGTGCGTGATGTGTGCGTTGGGCGAGATCGCATCCCGGTCCAGCATATCCGCGATGCGCGCAATCCCGGTTTCCAGTTGCGTGCGGGCATCCGCGTCTTTGACTTCGTCGCCGCATCCGAGAAGCACCCAAATGTGCGAAACGCCCCGCATCAAGGCGCCTGCAATACTGCGCCGGGCAGGGGAATTCGAGATGCACCCTATCTCTTCGGCTGTTGCCTTCCCGACCCACAGGCTGGGAAAATCCGCTGGCATGTTGGGATAGCGCAACGCCATCCACGGCGAATACCCCGGATTTTCGCGCCGCCAAATCTGCGCGTCGGTATCCCCCATGGCAGATCCCACTTCGACCTCGCGCACTTCGAGGTTGAGCGCGCGGTTCTCCGGTCCGCCTTCCGCGTGAAATTCTCCCAGCGCGCCGGCTATGGTCCTCTCCAGAGGTTGCTCGTGAAAAACCAGCAGTTCATACGAGTCCGGCGGCCAATTCAGCACGGCCCACTCGTAGACCGGGACATCACACGCTGAAGACGACGCCGCAACGAGTACTCCGATAGCAAGCACGGCCGCAGCGTTCAGCACCCTTCTGAACGCGCGCGATTGAAACATCTTGAGATACGTTCTACTCATAAAGGGTCGCGACTTTATCGCGCTGGAGTTCTTCCGCAACGGCTTCCACGCCGCACAGAAGCGTATCGAGATCCGTGTGCGGCGTCAGCGTAACAACCAGCTGCTCGGTGACCGCCACGCCGGGGAATTCCAGGATGTGCTCGCGGCGCGTTCCGCCCGACAAGGCCGCGATGTCCACGTTCTCCGCCACGTTCTTGCCCTGAAGCGCAATGTCAAACAGGCGCTGCCCGGCGCCAACGTCTTCCGGCTCTGCAAAGAACAACCGGACACGGTACCGCTTCTCCGCCGAGCCCGCCGGTTGAAGGCGCAACGTCAGCTCCCGGAGACCATGCGCGCCCGACGCGGCAACCCATGGATAAGCGCCTCTCTGAGTATGTGACGCATGGTGGCGAAACCATTCGATGTTCTCGGGCGCCGAGGTGACCTCTATCTTCGGGGAGGGGCCGCCCACATCGGGATAGTCCAGCCATAGCGTGCCGTCGGAGGAACGCCGGTCTCCCGGAGCTCCCAGGTTTATCCCGAGCCGCGTGATGGGAGCGTCAAAAGAGTGAATCGAACTGAAGGTCCACATTTCCGCTTCCGGCATGTGCACCATAGCCAGCGACGTCTGATTCTGGTAGGCGCACGAACAAGTACGCGTGTAATCCGGGGCATTCAGTACGCCGTCCGCCGCAATGAGGCTGTTGCTGCACCCCGACTTGAACCCGCCGAAATTCCCGGTGCCGCCGTCATTGGCGAAATCGTAGAACCCAGCGGCTCCCGAACGAAACGTCAACAGATGTTCGGCCGCAATCGGATAGTTGCACCCGTAAGCGCGCGC